>Ga0134126_10010740_pt1 | contig 11533 bp, 15 predicted proteins | sample KB31752_FD_96881 | JGI IMG/M metagenome (GOLD analysis project Ga0134126, IMG submission 96881) | Terrestrial soil microbial communities with excess Nitrogen fertilizer from Kellogg Biological Station, Michigan, USA - KB3-175-2 | ecosystem: Environmental > Terrestrial > Soil > Unclassified ... | reverse complement strand
TCGCGGAGCGCTGGGTGCTGCGCGACCGGCTCGGCGAATTCCAGCAGCTCGGGATCCTGCCCGTCCAATTGCCGTGAGGCGCGGCGCGCGGGCTCAGCCGCGCCGCGCGACTTTGTCGGCAAGCACGGCGAGCAACATACCTAAGGTCAGATAGCCGAGCGTCACCTCGATCGCGACGATCACCTCGCCGAGATGCGTCTTCGGATGCGCGTCGCCGAGGCCTAAGGTCATATACGTGGTGACCGAGAAATAGAAAGCGGAGAAGCCTGGATCGCAGGAGCGTGCCGGCAGGTTGTTGCACAGCGGGAAGTCGATCATATCCGGATCGGAGTAATAGACGAGACCGAAGAAAAAAATCAGGCTCAACGCGATCAGGAAGACGCGGGCAATGCTGCGGCCGTAATCGATGAGGCCCCAGGCCCAGAACAGCCGAGACAGCCAGGGGTGACCCTGCCAATGCATCTCGAGCGTGTCGAGATAATCCTGATCGGCGGCGTCGTGGCGAAACAGCGCGTTGCCGTAACAGGAATCGAGGCCGCGGATGCCGTGAAACTTGCCGCGCATGCGGCGCCGGTCCCAGACGATATGCGCGACATTGGCGCCAGCGAGCTGCGCACAGTTGAGATCGGTACCCTTGACCTCGGCCGAGAGCATCGTGGTGTCGCGGAGATTGGCCCAGCCGAGATCGGCGCCGTCCAAAATCGCGGCGTTGAGATTCGCGCCCTCCAGATTGGCGCCGAAGAGCATCGCGCCGCTGAGGTCGGCGCCTTCGAGGTGCGCGTGCTCGAGATTAGCCCTGAGGAGATTGGCTTGAACCAGCGACATGCCGGCGAGGTCGGCCCCGGCGAGATCGACCGGCGCGTCCGGATGCTCGGCACGCCAGGCATTCCATGCCTCGATGCCGCTCCTCAGAAGCGCAATCTGTTCCTGATCTGCCATTCCCGACGCTGTCCCCCCGAAGGCGCTGGTTACGCCGCCTTTTCTAGCAGAAACACCAGCACGCCGCCCGGCTCTTCGCGCTGCTCGACGAGCTTCGCGCCGGTGGTCTTGCAGAAATGCTTGAAATCCTCGATGGCACCGGGATCGGTCGCAAGCACCTGCATCCGCGCCCCGGCGGCGAGGGTTTTGAGCGCCTTGCGCGCCTTCAAGACAGGCAGCGGGCATTTCTGCCCTTTGGTATCGACGATGAGGACGTCAGACATCGCGTGTTGCCCTCACCCTCCCGCCGCTTCGCGTCGGGGCCCTCCCTCTCCCGCTTGCGGGAGAGGGTGCCGAGCGCAGCGAGGCGGGTGAGGGGTGGACCTCAACGATCGCGCGCTCAAAACCCGATCCGGCGCGGCTCGCTGACGTCGAGCTGGGTGTCGGGGTTGAAGAGCTCGGCGATGGTGTAGTCGCGTTGGCGCTGGGGCGGCTTGAGCCCCGCGACCTTCGCCGCCGCCATCGCCTCCTCGTAGATGAGCGCGCGGCATTTGATCATGCCATAGCACCGGCCGGGCCTGAGCAGCGCCTCGTCGACCTTTTTGAAATCGTCGAGGTTGGTGGTGAAGATCACCTTCTTGTTCGGGAACTTGATCAACCCGTCGGACACGTTGAGAAAGCGCGCGATCATCTTGTTGCCTTCGCGGCTGCGGCTGCCGAGGATCGTGTCGGCGTCCTCGATCACGAAGACATTCTCGCTCGTGCCGGTCAGGAAATCGACGAAGGTCGAATCCGACGACAGCAGCTTCTCCTCGTAGGTCACCGCGGCATTCATGCTGTATTCGTGCAACAGCCAGCGGATGAGCGAGGTCTTGCCGGTCCCCGGCGGGCCCGACAGGAAGAGCAGCGACGAGCTCGAGGCGATGAAGCCGTCGAAATAGGCGCGCAAGCCGCCTTTGATCCAGGGATAGAACTCGTCATAGACTGGCGACGCCGGATCGAGGATCACGCTCGATTGCCGCGTATCGTCGCCGAAGGTGAAATGCCAGGTGACGGTGGCGAGATGCTTCTTGCCGATCTTCTCCTCGAGCGCGTCGCGCAGCGCCTTCACCTTCTCGCGGTCGATGCCGTAGATCGCGACCGAGAAATAAGAGCGCCGCTTGGTGAAGGGGTCGGCATGGCTGGCGCAGCGCACGCCGATCAGCATCTCGATCTTTTGCGGTAATTGGCCGATGCGGATGATGCAAGTTTCGCTGTCGACATCGACCGCCCAGCAATCGCGCCGCGGCTTGTCGTGCAGCGCGAGCGCCGCGTCCCTGACGATATCCGTCACCTCGACGCGCGAGGCATCGAGCGTGTAATGGCGCTCGACAATCGAGATATCGCTCTGCGCGCCGTTGATGAATTCCAGCGCCGCGGCCATGCCGAGCTCGTGGAGTCGCGCCTGGATGCTGCGATCGGGGAGAAAGTTGCTCATTTTCACAACTATACGCGGCGCGGCCCATTCTGAAAACCAAGGGGGCTTGGAAACCCGCGGCAACCATTCAGGCCGATGTGTTTTCTATCGCTAACGTGTTAGGCAAGGAGATGATGATGAAACTGTGGCATGGCTTGGCGATGGCGGGACTGATGGTGTCCCTCGCCGCGTGCGGTGAAACAACTGGCGATCGCGCGCTCTCAGGCGCGGGCATTGGCGCGGGCTCGGGTGCGGCAATCGGCGCGGTTGCGGGTCCGATCGGCGCCGGCACGGGCGCAGCGATCGGCGCCGGTGTCGGCGCGGCGACAGGCGCGGTGACGAGCCCGAGCGCGGTCGATCTCGGCCGCCCGGTTTGGGACCGCTAAGTCTCTCGCATAATCTCTCGTGGAAGAAGGGTGGCGGCTCGTACGAGTCGCCATCCTTTTTCTTTCTCAATGCTGCAAAAGCGCCGCAAAGCAAGCGTGGGCTGCACAATTTGGGCAGCTTCGTCACAAACCATCATAATTCGCCGCGGTACGCCCGGAAGTATCCAGATCGCGTCATCAAATCGTGACAGCGCCCCGTTACAACAAGACCATCGAAGATAAGCCATCGGGGAGTTAAGACCATGCGGACGCCGAAGCCCGTCAAGAACAACAAGCCCACCCTCGCCATCAGCACCGACGCCGGTGATCGCGCGACGGCCAAGCGCCTCCTGGCGGCGATGGAATCTTTTATGGCGGCTGATTCCGCGATTGATGAACTCGCGCTGACCCAGCGCGCAGCGTAAGCGCCCCACTTTTTTGTACCGTCATTGCGAGGCCTGCGTAAGCGGGCCGAAGCAATCCAGCAACCCGTTCACGCGCCCGTCGCGCGTGAACACGAAGGGCCAACTGCGAAGAGCAGTTGACCGGATTGCTCCTCGCGGGTTGCCCTGGATTGCTTCGCTTCGCTCGCAATGACGAACGAGAGAATCACGTCCCCGGCAGCGCGACGACGTAGCGCTTATCGACGATCTTGGTGCCGTCGACTTCGGGCTTCACCATGCCCTGCGACTTGTACCATTCGATCTGATGCATCACGTCGGCGACGTTGAGCCGGCCCTCGACATCGAGATGGACGAGGCCGATCTTCATCGTCTCGACCGGCACGTCCGTATATTTCGCGAGCAGCTCATACATGGCCGGCGCCGTCGGCCCGTCCTTCGGCTTCTCGTCGGGGCCGATGAAGGCGTCGTGATAATCCTTCAGCCCCATGCGAAAGACTTTGAGGAAGCGCTTGACGAGATCGGGATCGTGATCGGCGTGCTTGGCCGAGGTCATGACGATCGCGATCTGCATCCGCAGCTCGTCGCTGACCCAGGCGAGCTTTTGCATCGTGCCCGCGGCCAGTGACTTGCGCGACACCGAGACCGCGGGGATCGCGCTGTCCGCGCTGCCCCCCACAACGGCGGAGACCATGTTCGCGAAACTGCCGACCGGCACCATCTTCAGGCTCGAATAGTCGAAGTGGTATTTCTTGGCGATGATGCTGAGATCGTATTGCTGCAGCGAGCCGGCGCTGGTGATGGCGAAGGAATGACCGGCGAGATCCTTGAGGGTCTTCAGCCCCTTCTCATAGGCCGCGTTCGAGGCGACGACGACGAGACCGCGGAAGCCGGGGCTCTCATCGCCATCGGCGGCGATGATCCGCATGTTGCCCTGGCCGCCCTGGCCGGCCGAGTTGAAGAAGCCGGCGCTCATCGCCGACATGCCGAAATCGAAATCGCCCGACAACACGCCTTGCGGGATGAGGATCGGGGAATCGCTCGGAATGAGCTCCGCATCGAGCCCTTCCTTGGCGAAATAGCCTTTCTCCTTGGCGAAGAAGACCGGGCCGCAGGCGCTGACCTTCAGCACGCCGATCTTGATCTTGGTGAGCTCGGCCGCTTGCGCGCCCGCCATCATCAGCGACAGCGCGCTCGCGCCAAGCAGAATCCTTTTGAGAAATCCAGGCATGGTCCCCTCCCTGTTCAATATTTCGTTGACCTGATATTGAACCCAGCCCTTCGCCCGGCGCAAGCGCGCCGACAAGGCACGGAACCCGCCCACTCGCCCATCGATTACCCTCGCAACGGAGGTGCCTCCCCATGTCGCTTGAAGACGGGTCGCTTAAAAACGGGTCGCTCGAAGACGATCTCTTCGCGCTCGAGGAGAAATTCTGGCCGGGCGATGCGGAATTCTACCGCACGCATCTCGACGAGCACTGCGTCGTGTCCTTCACCGAGATGGCTGGGAGCATGCCGAAGGAGCAGATCGCCGGCATGATCAAGGAGGGCCAGCGCTGGCGCGATCTCAAGCTCGCGCGCAAGGGCTTCTATCAGCCGACCGCCGATGTCGCGATCATCACCTATGAGGTGAACGCGACGCGCGACAACGGCGCGCTGCATCATGCCAATGTCAGCAGTGTCTATGTCCGGCGCGGCGACGGCTGGAAGATGGCCCTCCATCAACAAACGCCGCTCCCCGGCTGACATCGACCAACGCGTTCCGCCAACTGCGGACGCCGCGCCCGCCGCAAGCTTCACGAGGATTTGCGCGCTTCTCGGGTGATCGCCCGATAGGCCCGCACGCGACGATCCTTATGCTAGGCCTTCGTACAACGGCGCGCCGGCGCCGGTCCGCGCGCGCCTTCGCAAGGAGCGGCCGCGATGCGCCCATTCCACGCTCATTTCTGGCGGATCATCTTGTTCCTCGCCGTCGTGCTCGCGGCGGCGGCGATCGCATCATCGGCGCGCGCCGCCGGGGGCGGGCACGGCGGCGGCCACGGCGGCGGCATGGGCGGCTTCCATGGCGGCGGTAGCTTCCATGGCGGCAGCGGTTTCCATGGCGGCAGCAGTTTTCATGGCGGCGGCTTTCACGGCGGCGGCTTTCATGGGGGCCATTTCCGTAGTGCCGGCTGTTGCTTCTTCGGTTTCGGCTTCGGCGGCTGGCCGTTCTGGCCGTTCTCCTACGGCTACGGGCCGAGCTATCCGGGCTATTTCGGCGGGGCATATCCCTATTATCCGCCCGCCTATTACCCGCCTTACCCGCCTGTCGCCGCGACGCCGCCCGCGGCGCCTGGCGTCTATACCGGTCCCTCGATGCCGCCCTCCGGTCCGGTGAGCTTCGCGATTTATTTCGCCACCGGCAGCGACCGGCTGAACACCGCCGCGCATAACATCATCACGCAAGCCGCCGCCGCCGAAGCGCATTCGAATGCGCAGATCGCCGTCGCGGGCTTCACCGATGCGACCGGCAATAGCGCGCGCAATCTCGATCTATCGCGCCGCCGCGCCGAGAGCGTGCGCGACGCGCTGATTCAGGCCGGCGTGCCCGAGCATCGGATCGCGCTCGTCTGGCATGGCGAGGAAGGCTTGCAAGTGCCGACCGCGAGCGGTGTCGCGCAGGCAGAAAACCGCCGCGTTGTCATCGTGGTCGGCGCGCCGCCACCATCCATAAGCTAGGGCATCGGTGAGTTGAGGAACCGATGCGTTTGTCTGCGCATGGCGGCGACGCGCCGCCGCGCCCGGAGAGAGCTCGAACGCGGAATTAGTGGCGGCGCAGCCAGGAGGCCAGGGTTTCATAATCCGCGGCCAGTTGCTCCAGGCCGAGGCAGAGCCGCTCGTCGGTCACGGTGTAGCGGGCGAGGCGCCGGCAGCGCTTCGCATTATCCATGGCATGCCGAAAGCGGTGCTCCCAGACATAGGCGATATCCCGGGCCGATTGCTCGGCAGATGGCGGCGGCGCGTATGAAGAAGAGACCATGGGAGTTTGCTGTACCTTCGCAAGAAAATCCCCTTGGCTTTTCTATAAGCCGTCCCGCCCTATCTTGTGAAATCGCTTTTTGTGATGATTCTATCGGATCGATGAATTTAGCGGCCATCGATCTTAATTTGCTGAATGCGTTCGATGCGCTGATTGCCGAGCGCAACGTGTCGCGCGCGGCGGCGCGGATCGGCGTCTCACAGCCGGCGATGAGCAATTCTCTGTCGCGGCTGCGGGCACTGTTCGGTGACGAGCTTTTCGTGCGCGCGCCGCAAGAGATGCGCCCGACGCCGCGCGCGCTCGAGCTCGCCGGGCCGATCGGCGATGCGTTGCAACGCTTGCGCGCGGCGCTCGCCCATCCGAAAGAGGATTTCGCGCCGGAATCCTCGACGCGGCTGTTCACCATCGCCGCCAGCGACAATTGCGATTTCGCGCTCGCGCCGGCGATTGCGGCGTTGCGCCGGCACGCGCCGTGCATCGCGCTCGACATCGTCGCGTCGGGAAAGGCCACCGCGCTCGATCGCATCGACGAGGGCGTTTTCGATCTCGCGCTCGGCCGGCTCGTTCGCATCCCGCAGCGCTATCTCAGCGCCGCGCTTTACGAAGAACGCTGCGTCTGCGTCTACAATCGCGACGCCCATCATTTCGAGAATGGTTTGTCGATCGAGCTCTTCGTCGCCTGCCCGCATCTCCATGTCGCGCATGACACGACGGAATTCGTCGACATAGCGCTCGCCGCGCAAGGCCTCTTGCGGCGGCGCGCCATAACCGTGCCGAATTTCGCGCTCGTGCCTTACGCGCTCGAGCATTCGGATCTGATCGCTGTCGTCGGCGAGCGGATCGCGCAGCGCTTCGCCGCCCTGCCCTGGATCGGCGTCCACGAGCTGCCGGTCCCGCATGAGCCCTGGACGATCAGCGCGGTCTGGGGCAAGGCGCAGGATATCGATCGCGGCGTGACGTGGCTGCGCGAGCAGCTCCAAAAAGCCTGCACCCATCTTTGAGGCAGCAAGCGCTGAGGCGCTGTCGGCCTATCCCAGCACAGGGCCGGGCATGACGACTTAGCTTGAGGTGTCCGAGTTCGTCATTGCGAGCGCGAAGCGCGAAGCAATCCAGAATCCACGACGAACGCGAAGACGGCGAAACCGCGGTCAGACCGAAATATCGACGACCTGTCCGAGCCCCGGATTGCTCGCGCCGGCGGGGGCGGTCCCGCCGCCACCGAGCAGCGCGTTGGCGACCTGTTGCTCGGCCTGCAACGTGCTCGAAAGCGCTTCGAGCGCCATCGAGACTTGCGGCGGAACGGCAGTACTGACGGAACCAATCGGCATGAGCACAGGCTACCCGCGCAGCCTTAACAGAACGCCAACGCACGCCGCGCTTTCCGGCTCTTAACCAATCTCAGGATGCCGGCTTCATGCCATTTGAGGCTAGGTGGTAGTGGGTCAGTTTGAATTTTAGGGCGGTTCGGGCCGGTTTCGGTGTCCCCTCCCGCATGCCATATTGACGGCATGGCCGCAAAGCGCCTGAAACCATCGTTTCGTCGCAGAAAGCCCCGAGATTCGAGGCTTGATCGAAAGACCACATTTATTCTCTATGGCCTGATAGGGGTATGGGCAGCCATTGCGCTTGCCCTATTGCCTTCCTCGGAAGGGCGCCATTCCTACCTGTGGAGCATTCTCACTGGGGAATGTTCGCTTTGGGGTCAGACTCAGCCGCCATCATGCCCTGGGATGCAGGTTTTCTACGTTATCGTCGGTTGGTGGTGAAAATGGCATCCAAGCGCCTGAAACGACCCCGTGATCCCCGCCAGCTCACCAGCTGATAGGGGATATCGCGACCAGCGCGACTGACGATCGCGCACGCCCAAAGCCGCGCGTGCGCCCGCGATCAGGGTCGATCGCGCAATGGCCGCCATCATGTTGGCGATGCCGGCATAATTGGTTTGCCTAAATAAATGCTACACCTCGCGGAAGTCCCTCCTCTAAAATCCAGCGATAATCGAGAGAAAATAATCGGGGGAGGCTCACATGAAGCGAGGATGGATCGCGGCTGTCGTGCCGCTTTGTATCGCGCTGGCCGGCAATGCCTGGGCCCAGAGCCGCGATGAGAATTGGCGGCGCTGCGCCAGCGGCAGCATCGATCGCGACGTGGCGATCGGCGCCTGCACCGCCATCATTCAATCGGGCCGCGAGACCGATGAGAACCTCGCCCGCGCGTTCACCAACCGGGCCACCGGCTAACTCGACGAAGGCGCCGAGCAACGCGCCATCGCCGATCTCAGCCAGGCACTCCAGCTCGACCCGCGCTACGTGCCGGCCATCAAGCTGCGCGACGATCTCTACGCCCGCTCGCACCGTTACGATCTCGCGGCGGCGGATTTCGGCCGTGCGATCCAGCTCAATCCGCGCGACGCCGATGCCTATAGCGGCCGCGGCCTGGCCTACTATTCCGAAGGTCAATATGCCAGCGCGATCCCGGATCTGGATCAGGCCCTTCGGCTCAATCCCGACGATGCGATGTCGCTCTATATTCGCGGCCCGTCGCGGCAAGAAACGGGCGACGCCGCGCGCGGCAAGGCCGACATCGCCAGAGCCCTGCAACTCAATCCCAAGCTGAGCCAGCTCGGGCAGTGAGCACCGCGCGCGATCGCCTTAGGCGATCATGATCTATCGCCGCCGACGAGCGTTATCGAGCGCCCAGATGCCGCCGCCGACCAGGAAGATCGTGAAGAAGAAGAGGCAAAAGACCGCTTCGAGCTCGCCGCCGTTGGCCAACGGGAAGAAGCCGCGCGCCGGCCGGTTGACGTAAATGAAATACGCCACGGCCATTTCGCCGGACAGGATGAACGCGACACATCGCGTGTAGAGGCCGAGCACGAGCATGATGCTACCGATGATCTCGATCAGCCCCGCCAGGCCGATCATCGACGCGACATGGAAATTCTGCGGCTGCGCCGCGGGAAAGCCGAAATATTTCTGCAAGCCGTGCTGCAGATAGATCAGCCCCAGCAGAATACGCACGAGGCTGAGGAGCCGTGGAGCCCACACCTCGCGAAACGCGTGACTCTCGAACATGACCACCCTCCCACTATCGCACGCGGCGACTTATCGCGCCCGCCGCATGCTCACACGGCACCGTACCGCGCCCCCACCGGCTCGGGCGATCACGAAAGCGGGATCAGATCGAGCGCGCCCAGGTGAAAGCTGAGCGTGTCGCGTTGCAGGAGCATCCTGGATCCTTCGACTATGCTTCGCTCCGCTCAGGACGAGGATAGGTGGTGCGCGGCATCCTCCGTCGGAAGATGCCAATCAAAAATATCTCCTCGTCCTGAGCGGAGCCCCTGAGCTCGTCGAAGGGGCGTAGTCGAAGGATGCACCATGCTCCTGCAACCCAGCATCAGTCCCCCTTCCCCCCGCGCGCAATCTTCAGCAGCCGCTCGCGCAGGATCGCATTCGCATCTTTCCGCTCGCGCACTTGCTCCGCATCGAGCAGCGCGAAGCGGCCGCGCCCCGGCGCGCGTGTCAGCAGGCCCGTCATCCGCGCCAGGAACTCGAGCGCCGCGAGCTTGTCATGCATCGCGAAGCGCTGCGCGTGTGCGCCTTTGCGGGCGCCGACCTAGATCCATTTGACTGCCCGCCGGTCGTCCGGCGCGAGATCGTCGGAATCGACGAGCTCGACGCCATCGGGTCCCCAATGCGCGATACGCGACGGATCGGCGAAAGCGATGCACATCGCCTCGGCGATGATGCGCTCGCTCGTCAGGCGCAGCCGCTTGTCGCGCTCCTTCATCTCCTCGCGCACCGCGAGCGCCACCTCGGGCCGGCGCAGCAGCTCGGAAGCGCGGGCGCCGGCCTTGCCGCGCGCATAGCCGGCGCGGATCGCCGCCGCGCTGCCGTTGAGATCGATGACATATTCGAGCACGAAGCGGCGATGCCGCTCCTTGAGCGGCGGAATGAGCTCGGGTTGTTGCTCGGGCGGTTGTTGTGCGGCCGGTTGTTCTTCAGGCGCATCGCTCACAGCGGATGCGGTGTTCGGCGCCGCTGCGGCTTCTACCGTCGCGCGGGCGCGCGACGGATCTTTCGGATCGTCTGACATGATTTATCTCCAGAAATGAAAAAACCCGCGCGCGACGATCGCGGCGGGCATGCGGTGGTTCTCTAAATACCGTCATGGCCGGGCGTGGCGCGGCCATCCACGAATTGCGTGAGCGGTGATCTCTTACGTCGTCATTGCGAGGCCAAAGGCCGAAGCAATCCAGAATGCCGGCCGCCACACCACGCCTAGAAACCCACCTCGCTCAGGATGCCGGATTCATACCACTTGAGACCGGATCGAGTCAAGAACAAAATGAGAACATCCGGCTTCTGCCGGGTGTTCTCACCCCGGCGAAAGCCGGGTTCCATCCCCCGCGCAAGCGGGCAACAAAAGAGAAAGGCTTACTCATGTCCGGCAACATCGACGACGAGAAGATGCTTAAGTTCGACCTGCGCTTCGCACTCCGCAGCGCGCCCATCTGCCGCTCGCGCGACGAGCGCAGCAGCGACAGCTGGCGAAACTTTGTCGTCGACAAGATCATCGAGCATCTGAAACGCGCGAATTGGATTATCCGCCGCGGCGAGCCGCTGCCGATGTCGCCCGCCCCGCCGGACCGTCCCTGTCGCGACACTTGAGTGGAGCGCGACCTAATCCGCCTCCTCGGCGAGAATGCGGCGACCCCGCGCTGCAGCGCCATTGCACAAATAAATCGAGGCTTATGAGTGCTGCATTGCCACAACATCCGTGATAGCAGATTGCAACCCCGCGATAATTGGAAATGCGACTAGAGCCAAGAAGACTAAGAAAATTGCGACATTGAGATAGAGCAATCTGCGGGACCACCGCGGCGTAAAGAAGTCGTGCAATTTGAATAAGCCGTGCAGGCAGAAGTATAGAAATGCAGCGATCGCTATGTTGCCGACGATGTGTACCAATACAGTATCGCTTTTGCTGGCAAGGTATTTGATTGCCGCAACTGCCAACAGATTTCGAACCAACTCCATCCACCAACGCGCCACGCGATTGACAGCATCTGTAAGCGCAAACGGATTATCGGCGTCATCCACTCGTGCGCTCAGCCATCCATGTAGCTTATTAACAGACACATGCCCTCCCCCAGTACGGCCCGACAATGGCGCTGGCGGCAGTCACGAAAAAGATCGTGAGCCACAAGCAGACAAATGACGATTTAGAATGGAATTTCGTCGTCTGGAAGTGAGCTGCTGCCGGTTTGAATGACTCTTCGTTAAGTGACTCCGGCCTTCATCTCGAACTCCATAGGACTGAGATAGCCGATCGTCGAGTGCCGACGCCTGGTGTTGTAAAAGCGCTCGATGTA
>Ga0134126_10010739_pt1 | contig 11533 bp, 6 predicted proteins | sample KB31752_FD_96881 | JGI IMG/M metagenome (GOLD analysis project Ga0134126, IMG submission 96881) | Terrestrial soil microbial communities with excess Nitrogen fertilizer from Kellogg Biological Station, Michigan, USA - KB3-175-2 | ecosystem: Environmental > Terrestrial > Soil > Unclassified ... | reverse complement strand
TGGCGTCCATCACGGGCAGCCCATGCAGCGCGTCCGGATTGAAGTGGTAGAAGGTATAGAGAATAGGCCCCACTGCATACAGCAGCAGCGACACAGGCACGACAATGATCGCATCCAGCAGAATGGATCGCTGTCCTTCCTTCAAAGAGCCCGTAGTGAAGTACCGCTGGAGGTAAGCCTGGTCGGTGCCGAGCGTCGACAGGGCCATGAACCCTCCTCCAATCCCCGCCGCCCAGAAGGTAGTCAGCTGCGTAATATCGCCGGAGAAGTTGAAAAGGTGAAGCCGGCCGGCGCCGTCAGCAATCCGCCATATCGTGTGGATGCCTCCCGGCACATGCGCAACCGAAAGCCAGGCCACAGCCAAAATGCCGGTAATCAAGATGGAGAACTGCAGCACATCCGTCCAGATGACCGCCTTCATGCCTCCCAGCGCTGTGTAGAGCGTGGTACACAGGCCAATGATCAGCACGCTTCCGGCGAGCGGCAGGCCCGTAATGAGAGACAGAATTAACGATGGAGCGTAAATGACAATCGCCACATGCGAACCGCGCATCAGCATGAAAATGGAACTGCCCAGCAGCCGCGTCTTCAAGTCGAATCTTTGTTCAAGATATTCGTAGGCGGTATAGAACTTGAACCGCGAATAGAACGGCATGAACAGGAACATGACCACCGGGGCCACCAACAGGTAGGTCCAACTGGACCAAATCAGTTCCAGATTGTGCTGGTAGGTCCACGCTGCCGCACCCATGTAACTGACGGCACTCATGTCGGCCGCAACCAGAGAAATCGCCACCGGGATGGCCTTCATGCGGCGGCCACCCAGAAAGAAATCGCCCGCAGTGGTTTTCTTCCGATAGAAAAGACTGCCCATGACGCAAATGGCAATGATGTAGCCGCCAAGGATGAGCCAGTCTTCCAAAGTGAATAATTTCATGATTCGTCGACCGTAAACAGTATTCACAAATCCAATTGAATGATCAACCCTTTAATTCCGCATAAATAACTCCGCTCTTATTGGACCTCTGAACGTCAATAAAAGTTGACATATCCGTCGACAGTCGTCATTAATTAAGAGAGGTTTCGCGTGCCTGAGCATTCCCCGCAAGGGCGCAAGCCAGAAGGCAGCGTCATGCATTGGCTTTGTCCCGTTCGGATTAGACGATCCTCAAAAATCGTTGCTGGGCTAGCTGTCCTATCCGGAGTGTGCCTGATTGCGAACATTCGGGCGCAAGAGAGTGGTGCGCATCCCTTGTTCAAGATTACGTCGGGGATCTCGCCGACCACGCAGAAGCACTACCGCCTCCTGGTACGGATTCCCGCGCGCGATCTGAATGGAAGAGCGATAGACCGCATGCCGGCCCGACTGAAGATCGACCGGCCGCTTGATCCGGCTTCCCTTACGATTACCCGTTACGATCCGCACAGCGGCAGGACGGTGCCGGGGCCTATTGGTTTCCGTTTCGACTCGGGCCAGCCGACGACCTTCATGAGCCACTACTGGCCGGAGAACGGCAGTCACGGGGGCACGCTGGTCTGGAAGCACGAGCAGCATCGGAACCGAGACACGTTCTATGCCATTGACTACACTGCTTGGCACCCGGGCTCGGGAGTTGCTCCGCGCAGCTGGATCGGCGATGGCGATATCCACTATCTCCTTCGCGGGCCCTTTCCGCAGGTGCTCATGGTACGGCCTTTCGGCGTCGATTGGGACGGGGACGGAAAGATGGATGTCATCACCGGCGACGAACTCGGCTATGTAACCCTTTATCGCAATGTTGGTACTCCTGCGCAACCGCGCTTCGGAATCGGCGAGCCCCTCATGGCGGATGGAAAGCCGGTCAAGGTCGAATGGTGTGCCGCTCCGGTCGTAGTGGATTGGAACGGCGATGGCTTGCCTGATCTGCTGGTCGCGCAGGAGCCGCACGGGGTCATTCGCTATTACCAGAACATCGGGACACGGCGGCATCCGGTGCTTACGGATCGCGGACTGGTGAAATCCGACGGTGCCGTTCTGAAACCTCCATTTTTGCCCGTGCCCGAGATGCCAGCTGGAATTTTCCGTGACACCTACGGCAGCATTCCCACTGCGGCCGATTGGGATGGTGACAACCGGCTCGACCTCCTCGTGGGAACCTATATCACTGGACAGATCTACCTCTATCGCAATGTCGGACGTAATGCCGATGGAACTCCTAAGTTGCACTATGAGGGCCCCCTGGTGGCCGATGGAAAGGACCTCGATGTAGGTTGGAATTCAACGCCGACCACGGCAGATTTAACCCACGACGGAAAGCTCGGACTCATCAGCGGCAGCTTTGTCATGTCGGCGACCGGAGGAGATCGACCTGACCTCTCGCGTCTTCACATGTATGTGCGCGACGGGAACTCCCTCCATGAGGAGAGCTTCCCGTTTGAAGAGTCCGAGTCTTCCGTAATGCGCAAGTTAAACGCCAACGGCGGCGCTCCCTTCTCCACGGCACTGGCGGACATGAATGGGGACGGTCTCATGGATCTGCTTGTTGGGACTGGCTCGGGAACCGTTGTTTACTTCCAGAATGTCGGCACTCGCACGCATCCACTTTTCCGTTTTTCGGGTGCGCTGCAGGGTGACTGGGTTCCGCACCGCTGGAACTTCGATTCAATCGTCAACTTTGACGGCAGCGGACAACTAACGCTATTGGAAGGAACATCCGGAACACGGGTCGAACGAATCACCGGGCCATCATTTCGCAGCCCCACCGAGATAAAAACCGTCAGCGGTCACTCGATAGGCAAAGCCGCGTTGCACGGAGATGAATTTGGAAATGCTCAGTACTACGACTTCGATGGAGATGGCAAGCCGGACCTGATATTCGGAACGGTCGACGGCGAAGTACTGTTCTATCGCAATCTAGGCACGCGTCATGAGCCCCGGTTTGCCGATGGCGAGCCGGCGCTCATGACCAACGGAAAACCCCTCGTAGCCGGATTCGCCAGCGATACCAGGGTCACGGACTTCACTGTGCTTCAAGGAAACCGCGCCATTCCAGCCATGGGTGACTTCAACGGCGATGGCAAAATTGATCTGGTGGTTGGAAATGCAGTAGGTCAGGTTCTCTTCTTCAAAAACATGGGCACCAATCAACACCCCAGATTTGCAGCTCCCCAACAATTAATTACTCTGCCGGGGCGCATTTTCCTCACAACCACTGACTGGAATGGAGATGGTTCGCCCGATTTGATCGTGGCCTCCTCGGGAGGCAAGGCAGGGAAACAGATATTTCTTCTGCTCCACAGAGCGGATCGCACAAAGCCGGAATTTGAAGCGCAGATTTCGATACCAGCACATAGTGAAATCCCCTACCCCGTGCCTGCGGCGGTCGATTGGGACCGGGACGGCGATAAAGATTTGTTGGTTGCATCCTCGTATGGCTTCGTTTACCTGTTCGACGGCAGCTTTCTCAACCACGGATATGCCGAAGCCCAGATAGTGCGTTCAGAGGTTCGAACCGATCGCGATCACGCTTCTGATGTTCCAACGGGAAAGGCCAGTGGCCGCTCAAAGGTAATCCCGGCAATTCTTCAACCCATCCGTAAGAAAACTGCAAGGAGGCAGGAATGACCAATCCAATAGAAGATGTGCAGGAGATTAAAAAGAAATTTGACCGTGATGGCTATGCAGTCATTCGCGGCTTCCTATCTCCTGCCGAACTCGCGAAATTAAACCATGAGTTGGAGCGTTACATTACTGAGTGCGTTCCCAGCCTTCAGCGTACCGATGTGTATTATGAAGATCGCAATAATCCGGCCACGTTGAAACAGATGGCCCGAATGAAGGAGCATGACGAATATTTCGCCGGCATGATCACGCAACCGAAATGGACAAGTTTAGCCGAGACACTTCTGTCCGACCAGGCGGTGGCCAAGGAGTTGGAATGGTTCAATAAGCCACCTGCGGTCGGAAAACCCACCCCTCCTCATCAGGATGGCTATTATTACATGCTGGAGCCCAATGAAGCCGTCACCATGTGGCTCGCCCTGGATCCTGTGGATGAAAACAACGGCTGCATCCGGTACATTCCCGGCTCACGGCACAAAGCCCTACGTCCTCATGGAAGCAGCGGGGTTCTTGGCTTCTCGCAGGGAATAACCGACTACAATTCCGCGGACCGCAGCGCAGAAGCGCCCATCGTGGCGTCACCGGGGGATCTTCTGGTTCACCATGCGGGCACAATTCATCGTGCCGACGGCAATCCCAGCCAACGACACCGCCGGTCTCTTGGCTTGATCTTTTATGCGGCGCGCGCGCGTCAGGATGCGAAGAAGCTCGCCGACTACCAGGCGCATCTCAACGCGGAACTCGAGGAAGCAAAGAAGATTTAACGAACCGTTTTAACTCCAAATTGTCTCAAATGTATTCCCGCGATGGGTCAGGCTCAATCCTGTTTCCGGAATAAGAGTGGTGTGCAGGTAACCATTGTCAGGATTGAGATCCAGGCCTGATGCGCTGTAGAAAGCCTTGCTGCACCCGACGACCATCGGCGGAAATACCCCGTGTGCAGATTACACATCAGGAGATAAGCTCGTCGGCGGGTGCTGTAATAGCGCAGATAAAACAGGGGCCATGCACTGCATAGCGCATGTGCCGACGGCAAGCACGACCTATTTTAAGATTCTCTGCACGATCTGCATGAGCCCTTATACCTGCTACTGTTTCCTTGTGATTGCGAGCACCCGTGCCGGTGCATAACCGTGCTCAAGAAACGAGCGCTCGAACCAGCACAAATATCCATAGGAAGCCCGCGCCAGAATGTCGACGTCACCGTCGCCGTTCCAGTCCACTGCCGATACAACAGATTCGTACGGCAGGAAACCGGCGTCATCGTCCTTCGATTGCTCTAAGGCGCCGCTTTCGGTCGCGTTCGGAGGGCCTAACCGCAGCGGCCGTGCCGGAAGAAACTGTTTGCCGTCCTTCTGCCCTGAGTTCAGGACGACCCAGGTACGGTTGAAGCCGACAATGACATCGGGCCAGCCATCGCCGTTCCAGTCGGCGATAGTCGGCACTAACTGCGCGGGCGCCTTTGCGATAACCACGGCGGGCGCGAAAACCGGATGCGTACCGCCGGTGAGATTTTTGTAATAACGAACATAGCCGAATGTGTCACCGACGATCAGGTCTACCTTGCCATCACGGTTGAAATCCGCGGCGGCTATCGTCGTGCGGGCGCCTTGGAGTACATAAAAGTCCCACTTGTGGCCCGGCATAGGCCCGACCTTGATCGGTTGGCCGTCGCTGGTGGTCAGAAGCACACCTTTCTCGTCAAAGTGGGGAGCCTTCGCCGTACCCAGATTCCGGTGGTAGTAAACATTGCCAGAATGGGTGCCGTAGAGAATGTCTGGGTTACCGTCGCGGTCGAAGTCAACCACGTAAGTAAATGTCCAGGGATCTCCATAAGGCGAAGAGTGGTGAATCTTCTCGCCAGGTCCAAGAATGCTAATCGGCGGACCAACGAACTGTGGATTGCCCTTGTTCTCGTTGAGGCGTACCGAAAAACCCTGCACAAGATCAAAGTGGCCGTCACCATTCCAGTCCATAAACTGCGTGCCCCAGCCATAAAGAGGTGCGGTATGCCATTTCCCCGGGAGTGGCGGCGCATATTGCCAAAGTGGCGATGCCTTCGTGCCAATGTTCATGTAAATTGAAAGGTCGGTGTCCCGCGCAATCACCAAGTCGAGCAGGCCATCATTGTTGAGGTCCACCAAGCGAGGCGCGGCAAGCGCTCCAGAAGGGAACTTCCCTTTCACCGGAAATTTCATTTTGGTGAACTTTGGATCGGTTTTCGTGCCGACGTTTTTGAAGTAGTAGAGGAAGTTTTCGCTGCTCGAAGAATCACCTCCTTTGGCCGTCATCGGCATGTCGCCGGAGATAATATCGAGGAGGCCGTCACCGTTGACGTCAGCCACGGCAGGTGCGGCCGCCCACCCCACGTCCAGCGGCTTACCATCGGCTTCGAGCGGTCCCATGTAGTGCAAGATTGGGGTGTGGTCTTTCTTGCTCCAACCAAGATTATCGAAGCGGTAGATACGCCCGGTCACATAACCACCGGCGAGGATTTCCATTCGCCCGTCCCCGTTGATGTCAGCGGCCGCGAGCACCGGGTGGTAGTCAGTTTTGTAGACACCTTGGATTTCCGGCACCGGATCGTGTGGCAACTGCATGGGCTTGCCATCGTCGGTGTACACCAACCCCTTGTAGACCAGCTTCGGAGCGGCGTTGGTGCCGATATTCTTGTACCAGACGACGCGATTCCATTCGACGCCGCAGACGAGATCCCGGACACCGTCGCCGTCCCAGTCGATAACGAGTGGTGTTGCGCTGAAACCAACGTCGAGCGGCTTGCCATCCGCCGTGAACATTAATTTCGAGTACGGGAAATAGGGATGAGTCTTGGTGCCACGATCGGGATACCAGACAATGCCGCCGCGCTCCCCTCCGACGAGGATGTCAGGAAGACCGTCGCCGTTCCAATCCGCAACGTCAACTCGGCTAAGCAGCATGCCATCTGTGCTTTCTCCGGTTTCCTCGATTCGTTCGGCACCGTCACCAACGAATCCACGGCGGGGAAGCTGATCGGGTTGCGCGCCCGGAGGGAGCAGATTGAAGTAGACCGCGTAATAAGAAGGCTGCCGTTCTCGTTGTGTATGGGTCCAGGCTAGATTGCCGCCTTTCCAGTCGCCCAATGTTTCATAGAAGTAGCCCCAGTTCCGCTCCGGCGCAAACTTCAACTCGCCCGTATCAGGATTAATGTCGTCGACTACTTCGGGGAAGTTCTCGGGAATTGAGTCGTCGTACCAGCGGTAAGGGACCTCCCAATTGGCAGTCGCGTATGCCCACTTCCCATATGGAATTGCTTTACCAGTCGAGAAATCGTACTGCTCGACTTGCAACGACGCGACATCAATCAAGCCTTTGGTTCCAGTGTGCTCGCGCACATCTGCGGCGCTGATATGGATACGTGTGGGCATCTCGTCCGACTTGCGCGCGCCGATGTCGAGAGGATCCACTCGAACGAGGATGCGATACTTTCTGCTCGATACCCATTCGGGCCGGTGGCTTATCGAGGCCGAATGCATTTTCTTGACCACGATGCCACCGAACAAGACTGTGGCGATCAGTATCGCTACAATCTGGCTTTTCCTCAGCAGGCCGTTCATTGATTCTCTCCTTGACGCTCGATTCCCATTCGTTCATATATCCGCCGGGCACGAGCAAATGACGCCAGATGACCCCCAGTTATGGTCGTCACCGTAGCTTCCGTTTACTGGTCTCCCGTGGGCGCGATCTTTTCTTGCCGCGCACCGCGATGGCATCGATCTCAACGCGCAAATCTCCCAGTCCTGCTTGCACCGTAGTACGCGCCGGCAGTGTCCCGGAGAAGAATGCCGTGTACGCGCGGTTCATGGCAGCGAAGTCGGCGAGATCAGCGAGAAACACACCGCAGCGGACAACATCGCAGCGGTTGGCGCCGGCAGCTTGGATAATGGACTCGATGTTTCGCAGTGCCTGAGTAACCTGCTCCTCGATAGTTCCTTCGATCATCTTGCCGGTTGAAGGATCGTTTGCGACCTGCCCGGATACAAAAATGAGGTCCCCCGCGAGGATCGCCTGCTCATAGGCGGCTGCCGGCCGGGGGGCCGCATCAGTACGAATCGGCTTTCTCACGTTCGCCTCCTGCAAAAGGAAATAGCGGCTACTGCGGAATGAGATCGAAGTGGTGCGGTATGGGCATGGCGAGCGAGCGCTGCATTGCGAGAATATCTTCTTGCAATGCTTGCAGCTCATCCATTGCGGCTTGTTTTTGTGGCGACGAATTGTTTTGCAAGGCGATCTCCACCTGGCGCCACCGGCCAAACTGCACCTCATTGCGCTTGATCGTAAGATCGTGGACGCGTAGCGCCTGCCTGGTCATCGGAGTGTCGAGCAAGGCGAGATTGATGCCGCCTTGCAACTGGCTTTGATCGAACACTCCGATATGACCGCCGTCGATTGTTAGCAGGTACCGGCCGGCACGCAGTCCAGTCACCTTCAATGTTTCCTGGTCAAGCGCCTGCACGAAATCAGAGTATTTGACTGCCATCAAAATGGCTGGATCACTAGTGTCGATGGCAAATGGAAGGGCGTCGTCGAGTTCAGTCCACGAAACACCAGTTCCAATGCGGAGGTCGGTGATTTTCGTATTGGTTGCGTCATTAACGCGCACGCCCGCGACTTCGATGGATACTTTAGATACCATTGCCGGCGCATGCCACGCCTTCAATAGCGCCTCCGCCATGATCAGGTGGCCCGCAACGCCGGGATGGGTACCGTCGCCAGCAATGCGCTTGGCTAATGCGGGATCCTTCGCTTCGGCAGCGACCAACACCGAGACCAGAGGCGCATTCATGTCGGCGACGTTGAAACCTGCGTGGTAACCGAGATCTTTTACAAACTCGCCGTAACGCACCATTACGCCGTTGTATCCGCCTCCGGGAAACGCTGGGGGGCGCGTGATCTCGTCATAGGGCGAAGACGGCAAGAGCGTAATACGAAGATCGGGATTCGCCTCGCGCAGCACCTTGATGATGTGCTCGTAGTTGCTAACGAAACGGTCATAAAGAGGTGTGTTGTATGGCTGTCCCCTGCCATCATTAATACCGAGATCGAGAACGAAAACTGTCGGGTGATGAGAGATCACGTCACGTCGCAACCGCAGATCGATAGGACCGCCACGGCCGCCGTCTGCACGATCTCCACCCCACGCGGAGTTGCGAAATTCGATGCGATCGTGCGGAAAGCGGGTGAGGACATAGCTCTCGACAAAACTCGTGTAAAGCCGTGGCTCGGTGATGCTGTCACCGTAGAAGATGACACGATCGCCATCCTTGAGCGCAAATGCCGTCTGCGCCTGCGCACAGCCGATCCCCATCAATATCGCGAGCAGCACCGAAGCCGCTTGCAAGTACGGAGTTCGCGTTAGGAGATGTCGTTGAGAACTCAAGCCTCTCACCATCCGTTCATGGCAGCCGCCGAGCGGTATTCGCGGCGTTCGTGGGATGCAATTCGTAATGGTGCGAGCGCGGTTGGGCGGCAGCATGCTGCTCCTCCTGCAAATCCTGCTCCAAGGTTGTCAACGCCTCAATTGCGCGCTGTTTGTGGGCCAAAGAAAGACCCTCCAGTGGAAACATGACGCGCTTCCATTTTCCAAAATGGACATTCTCACGTTCTTGAACAAGATGAAAAACGCGCGCCGCCTGTTTTTTCATAGGGGTATCCAGTAGCGCAAGATTGATGCCAGCCTGCAATTGTTGAGCATCGAAGGTTCCCACCGACTTACCGTCAATTCGTAACTCGTAATGCGGAGCACTCAACCCATCAACTTTCAATATTTGTTGGTCAAGTGCCTGCACGAAATCGGAGGAACGGACAATCAAAGCGATAGCGGGATCAGACAGATCAAGAGGAAAAGGCAGAGCTTTGTCAGTTTGAGTCCAGTTGGGATCTTCGCCGCCTTTCAGTTCATGAACGGTGGAGTTCTCCGCACAGACCACCCGCCCGCCGGGCACATCAATTTCAACATCGCTGACCAGTGCCGGTGCATGCCACGCTGTCAGTAATGTTTCGGCGATGATAAGGTGGGCCGCAGCGCTTGGGTGTAGATGGTCGGGAATGATCTCGCTGGCCGCGGCGGGATCGATGTAATTCGCCGAAGAAAGAGCTCGATTCAACGCCGCGGCGGGATCGATAACTAGCACGTGTTCGCGCTCGCCCATGCCGTCGATCCACGCAGCATACCGAAGGAGTTCCCGGTTGTAGCCGCCGAAGTTCGCAGGCTGAGTCGCATCGTCATAATATAAGGGTTTGAGTAGAGTAACCCGCGTATCAGGCAGTGCATCTTTGATTTTTTCAAGGAGCTGCGAATACCCGCTGCTGTAATCAGCGAAGCGCCTCGCGTCAAACATAGCAGCCGCAGGATCGATCTCAATGTTGTAACCAGTGGTGAACGCTTCGTGGTCCTTGGGATAAAAAGTCGTCGTCAAAGCGTCATTCATGCCCAGCATTATGGTGAGTACCGTCGGCTTATAAGGGAACACGTCGCGCTGTAGCCGCACATTTATTGACCCGCCTGCACCTCCTGAGACCCGGTCTCCGTTCCAGGCGGAGTCCACAAACGTAATGTGAAATGCCGGGAATCGGGTCGCCACGTATGTTTCCACGAACGTCGGATAGAGCCGCGGCTCCTGCGCATTGTCGTAGAACTGTACCGCTGTGACCTCATCGCCGTAGAACAGAACGCGATCTCCGTCCCGAAGCGCAAACGGAGACTCAGCGCGGATGGGTAAGGTGACCGACAAGGTGAACAGCAATAATGGAATGACAAGCATACATCTCGCGCGCAGCTTTGGCCGCGCTGCTTCTCCAGATCCGCTCATTACTTGTTGCCGGGTCATCGGTTGTTACTCTGCCCAACTTTCGGAAACGTCGGCGGTGACGTGGCGGAGCAGCAAGCCTTCATCGGGGGTGTCTGATGTTGTGTGTAAGCGCAGATAATTAATTCCATGACTGCGTCGGTTGTCCTCGATCGAACCGACGAACTTGCCATTGATGCTGATCCTGCATTTCCGGTCGTTCACATTCCACGTGAGCTCGAGTTCCTGCCATTGGCCGATGGCCAGCTTTACTCCCGGCACAATCTCGCCATCCGCGGAAATCGGCAGATTGAAGACGTTGTAAAAAACATCCTCGTCGTCCCACGGAACCGAGTAGTGGTCGGTCAAGCCCAGATTCGCACCGTGAAAACCGGGCTTGAGCATCAGACTGAGTTTCAGTGTGCCGTTGCCGCCAACCGGAAAATTCCATACTGCCGCACCCGGCCAGGTCGCGTCGGCCTTGCGGATCTGCAACACGTGTCCATCGCCGTCCGGCGCGTTTTCGACTTCCACGCCTTTGCTGCCGAATGTGGTCCAATCGTCGATACCGTTGGAGAAATCCGTTTCCTGGTGCGTCGCTTTCAGCCATGAGGGATTGAACAAGGTGAACGTGCGCACATTGCCTTCTTCCACCCAGTTGGTGAACAACACGTCTCCTTGCGCGGTCAGCGTCGGAAACGTGTACGACCAGCCATAGTCGCCGGCCTTATCAAAATCGATAGGCTGATTGCGATGGGGATCGCGCAACAACTCGCGGAATCCGCGCCAGGTCCGCCCCTCGTCATTGGAAATGGCGCCGTGCAGCACATAACGAGCACCGTATGCATAGGGGTATCGCAGACAGGCATTCGAGAACAGCAGCAGGCTGTGATCTTTCAAGCGCAGCAGACCGGCCGGGGAATCGGACGAGATTAACTTCGACGGCTTCGGAGCAGACCAGTGCGCGCCATCAGGAGAAAATGATTCATAAAAACGGCCGCGTTGTGTTCGAAGCAACATCCAAACCCGGCCATCATTGAGCTGAATAACCTGCGGCTCATCAGCGCCGTAAGTTGACAGATCGGGTGTCTGCACGCTGAGCACG
>Ga0134126_10010738_pt1 | contig 11534 bp, 6 predicted proteins | sample KB31752_FD_96881 | JGI IMG/M metagenome (GOLD analysis project Ga0134126, IMG submission 96881) | Terrestrial soil microbial communities with excess Nitrogen fertilizer from Kellogg Biological Station, Michigan, USA - KB3-175-2 | ecosystem: Environmental > Terrestrial > Soil > Unclassified ... | reverse complement strand
GAAAGAAAAGAAGTCAGTAACCGACCATACGGTTCGAATTGGCGGGCAGACCATCCCATACAAAGCCACCGCCGGCACAATTATTTTGAAGGACCAGAAGGGCGAGCCCACCGGCAGCATGTTTTATGTCGCGTATACGCGGTCGGATGAGAAGGACATGAGCCAGCGCCCCGTTTCATTTTTCTACAACGGCGGTCCCGGCTCTTCCACCGTGTGGCTACACATGGGCGCTTACGGTCCTAAGCGAATCGCTACGGTGGACGCTGCGCCAACTCCGCCGGCTCCGTACAAATTGGTCGACAACGAAGACAGCATTTTGCCTGTAAGCGATGAAGTTTTCATCGATGCGATGGGCACGGGTTACAGCCATGCGCTCGGAAAAACACAGAACAAGGATTTTTGGGGCGTGGACCAGGACGTGGCGGCTTTCGCGCAATTCATCGTGCAATACATCACCGAAAACGATCGCTGGAACTCACCGAAATTTCTGATCGGCGAAAGCTATGGCACGTTCCGCTCGGCGGCGCTGGGAAACTATTTGCAATCGCGCGACGACATTGATTTGAACGGAATTGTGCTGATGTCATCAGTGCTCGATCTCGGAACGATTTCTTTCTACCCCGGCGAGGACCTGGCCTACATTCTCTATGTGCCCAGTTACACGGCCACCGCGTGCTATCACAAAGTGATGAGCTGCCCCTCGGACATTAACGGATTTCTGCAGCAGTCGCGCGACTTCGCAATGGGCGATTACGCGCACGCGCTGATCGAGGGCTCGAAGCTGAGCGATGCCGAGCGGCAAAGCGTTGCGAAAAAACTTTCGCAATTCACCGGTTTGAGCACGGATTATGTGCTGAAAGCGAATCTGCGCGTCACCCTCCCGCAATTTATGCAGGAGTTGCAACGCAGCAAAGGAGAAACTACCGGACGGTTGGATTCCCGCTTCTCGGGATACAGCAACGACCCACTGGCGGAGTTTGCTCAGGGCGATCCGCAGTCGGCGGCAATCAGCAGCGCATATGCCGCGGCTTTCAATCAGTATATTCGGCAGGACCTGAAGTTCGAAGAGAACAGGCCTTACGAAGTTGAGACATTCGCGGGAGGACAGTGGGACTGGAAGCATGGGCGGGGCGGATTCGGCTTTCCCGGCTCGCCGAACGTCGAGCCTGATCTGACCGAGGCCCTAATCGCGAATCCCAATTTGCGCGTGGAAGTCGAAAACGGCATCTATGATCTGGCGACTCCTTTCTTCGAGACGGAATACACGATGGATCATCTGGATCTTCCGGAGAAATTGCGCAGCCATGTGCAGTTGAAGTACTACGATTCGGGCCACATGATGTACGTCAACCCCTCGGCACATGCCAAGCTGAAGGCGAATGTGACGGCGTTCATCGAAAATACGCTGAAAGAACAGCACCCGTAAGAAATAGCTGATAATTCAAAAGAGCAGGGCTATTTCGTTGCAGCCGTGCAGCTTGGGACGCGGAATGCGGCGATTCGCGTGCTGTACTCTTTGGCATCGGACTTAAGATAATCGCCGACATACCAAAAAGTGCAGTCGTCACTCGGATCGATTGCCGTTGTGGTGTAGTCCTCCCAGCGAAGGGTGTTGGTTTGCGCGGCTTCACCATTAGCTAAAATGCTCTCGTGAAATGTGAGCAGCCCTTTGGAGTCCGACGTCGGACGCGCAGCGAAACGCTGGCCTGCGAAATTCGGAGTGCCTCCGAAAGAGTAGCCGACGCCGATGTCGCCGTCTCGATCGATATCAATGCTGGGCATCCAGCGGTAAAAATTATCCGGTGCGTATGTACCCTGCTGATACAGGACAGGATTGCGATTCGCGTCGAGACGGAATTCGTACCAGCGAACGCCTCCGGCACCCGCCTTTGTTGCAATAGAATGCGCGGCAACGATGTATTCGTCGTTTCCAATGCGCCGGTATACGAGGCGCTGCATGATTTTGTCGCCCTGTGCATCGAGGCGCACATCCGTTCCGGGCTGCGGGACGCAACTGCTTAGCTGGCCGTCGCAAAGATAGTGGTACGGCGCGACAGGAATTTTCACCGGGCCGGTGGCCATTGTGTTTTGCGGATTACGCCAGTCCACGTGAACTTTCCAGAAATAGATTCCGTCATCCTCGAAAACTTTTTTTAATTGTGTGCCGCCCGCGGCCATCATGATGTTTGGCGCGCCGCGCGGCGGGAGTCCCCGTCCGTCGATATCGGAATTGTTGAGGAAATTCACGCCGTCAATCACGATGCACTGCTCGGTAGCGGGAAGGCCGCGCAGCATTTTGTTGCGGTCGGCAATGCAATCGTGCTTTTGAATGACCGTATCGCCGGTACTTGTGGGCACATAATAGCCGTCCGGCCAGACTGCTGGGCGCGGATAGTCCGGAAACAAATTGCGCTGGAAAGCATAGCGATAATACTTGCCCACAGGATCGCTTGTGGTACTGACGGCGTAGCACATTGCGTAGGTTGGATGCGCTGCCGAAGGATTTACTGGGGGAGCGGCGGGCGGTCCGGGAACGGAAGCCTGGCCCGGTTTCGCGGGCACTCCCGATTGCGACGCACCATGCGTTCTTGGCGGCTTGGGCAGAATCGGACTGAAAATCGGCATCACAATGAGCCAGCGATTCGCAAGCTGATCATAGCGCACGACTGCGTCGCCATTATTGCGGTCCTGGCAGACGCCTCCAAAGCCCGCGAAAATGGTATTGGTTGGCACGGGTCCGTAGAGCACGGTTCCCGTATTGTCGAAGCGTGATCCCTTTTTTGAGTATACGGCGAGACGCGAGTTGACGATTTGCACGATGTGATTTGGGCCGACGGCGAGGCTGTTGTCAGAGGGATTGCGGAAAAAGACTCTGCCGTTTCCGCTCCGTGCACCTTTGAATCCAGCGCCTAGCCCGTCAAAACTTTCAAGGGCGGGGAGCGGCGGCCTTTCGCCTTGCGAATCTTGCTCCACGGCAGCGCCAGCGGCTGGAATCGCCGGCACTGATGGAGCAGGCGGACTTTGCTGCTGACGAGTCGTATCCTCCGGTGACAGCCCGCAGTTTGCGCCAAGTTCGCAATTGAAATTGTGAGCAATTCGCGAATGATGCTCGTTCTGAAGCGACGCCAGGGGCATGGAGATGTCGAACCGAAGCTGTCGATGGATAATCGTGGCGGGGATATTCGTTTGTGTGGGCGGAGCGGGCGAGGAGGGTGGTCTCGAATATGCAATAGAACTTGCGAACGCGATTGCAGCAGCTGCACTCAGTAAAACAGATGAGCGGGTCATGGCTTATCCTGGGCAAAATCGAAACGTGCCATGATACATCGGAGGCTATCCGCGGAAGAGATTCGATAGGAAAAATTTCAGATTGGCGGGGCGTTCGGCGAGCCGGCGCATGAAGTACGGAAACCAGTCGGCGCCATAGGGAATATAGACGCGCAGACGGTATCCTTCCCGGATAAGTTGCTGCTGCAAATCGGTTCGAATGCCATAGAGCATCTGGAACTCGAACTGGTCGTTGCGAATTCCTTTCTCCGCCGCGAATTCCTTTGTTGCTTGATGCATGCGCGGATCGTGCGTGGCGATACCGTGATACAGCCCGCTGGACAGAAGAATTTTCATCACCTTGACATAATTGGCATCCACATCCGATTTTTGCGCGAACGCAATGCTCGGCGGCTCCTTGTACGCGCCCTTCACAAGGCGAAGACGGACTCCGGCGGCAGTGAGTTCGCGCGCATCTTTTTCGGTGCGATAAAGATAGGACTGCAGAACTGTGCCCACCGCGTCGGTTTTCGCTTGGATTCGTTTGCAGATATTAATCGTTCGCTCCGTATAAGCGGAGCCTTCCATATCGATACGGACGAAATTCCGATGAGCAGCGGCGCGCGTGATGATCTCCTCAAGCAAACTTTCACAAAGCGGCTGGCTAATATCCAGACCGAGCTGCGTGAGTTTCAGCGACACGTTGCAGTCGACCTTCTCCGAAGCGATGCGGTCGAACATCGAGGCGTAAACGGCTGAGGCAGCGCGTGCTTCCGGCTCGGTTGCAACGCTTTCGCCGAGACAATCGAGTGAGGCGAGGCAGCCGGCCTGATTGACTGTACGAACAGCTTTGACGGCATCATCGATGGATTCGCCGGCGACAAAGCGACGCACAACCCGGCGGCTCAGAGAATTGTGAATAACGAAACGATGGACTCGTGGACTTTGCGAAAGCGCGAGCAGAGTGGACCGAAGCATTAGGGCGCAAAAAGAATAAAGTCATCGCGCGGCGAATGCAATAAAAAGCAGTTGCGTGGGAAAACGTGCGAGGCGGAGCGCCCAAGCCGAAGATCCAAGCCAGACTACTCGGAAAGAGACTCGAGAAACTTCTCAGCATCCATAGCGGCCATGCAGCCAGAGCCAGCGGCAGTAATGGCCTGGCGATACACATGATCCTGAACGTCTCCCGCCGCAAAGACTCCTTCGATGTTCGTACGCGATCCGCGATGAGTTTTCAGATAGCCGTTCGCATCCATGTCCAGCTGCCCGCGGAATATTTTGGTGTTGGGCTCGTGGCCGATACCAATAAAGAGGCCATCAATCGGGAGAGTCGAACTCGTATTATCATCCAGGTTGCGAAGCTTGACGGCTTCGACATTTTGTTTCGATGGATCGAGAATTTCCTCGATCATCACGGGTGTTACAAAACGGATCTTTTCGTTGGCGCGAGCTCGATCCAGCATGATCTTTGATGCGCGAAAATCGCGGCGACGATGAAGGATATTTACTTTTTTTGCGAAACGCGTGAGGAAATTGGCCTCTTCCATTGCCGTATCGCCCCCGCCGACGACCGCGATTTCTTTATCGCGGAAAAAATAGCCATCGCAAGTGGCGCAGGTGGAAACTCCGTGTCCAATGAGCTGGCGTTCGGACTCAAGTCCAAGCAGTCGCGCAGAAGCGCCTGCTGCAACAATCAGTGTCTCCGTTTCGAATGTTTCCTTTCCCGCTTCTATCTTGAATGGCCGCTTCTTCAGATCTACGGAGGTCACTGCGCCGGCGCGGAACTCGGCTCCGAAGTGCTGAGCCTGCTTGCGCATCGCTTCTGTCAGCTCAGGCCCAAGAATGCCATTCGGGAAGCCGGGGAAATTTTCGACAAGCGTGGTGAGAGTAAGCTGGCCGCCTGGTTCAAATCCATCGATGACAACGGGTCTGAGATTGGCGCGTGCTGTGTAAACTGCGGCGGTGAGCCCGGCGCAACCGCTTCCGATGATAACAACCTTATGCATAGAACCATCCTCGCGCATTGGATTCCGTGAAAGCTCGCAACGATTCAAGACGAAAGGAACGGCATTTTAGCACGGTGCGTTAGAGATTGGGCGAGATCCCGCGGTGCACTGGAGGGTAAAAACGCGACAAACTCAGGAGCGGCGGCGGCCGTTTGCGAGCTTGTACTCCTCGACCTTACGGCTGAGGGTGTTTCGGTGGATACCAAGTGTGCGGGCAGCGCGGGACTGATTTCCCTCGGACTGATCCATAGCGCGTTTGATGAAACGGCGCTCGAATTCGGAGACCGCTTCTTCGAGCAAAATTCCGCGTTCCACCATTTGGGCGACGAGCGCGTCGAGCTGGTCTCTCACAATTCTATCCTCAGTCGAGTTCGTGGCCGGTCAAACGTTTGTAGGCTTCGCGATACTTTGCGCGCGTGGCGCTGACGACATCGGCGGGCAGGGCCGGCGCGGGCGGCTGCTTGTTCCAGCCGATCCGTTCGAGATAATCGCGGACGTACTGCTTATCGAAGGATGGCTGTGCTTTGCCGGGTTCGTAAGAATCGGCAGGCCAGAAGCGCGAAGAATCTGGCGTTAGAGCTTCGTCGATCCACACAAGCTCGCCATGATCGAGTCCAAATTCAAGTTTGGTGTCGGCAATAATGATGCCACGCGCAGCCGCGAATTCCGAAGCGCGGCGATAGACCTCGAGAGTAATGTCGCGGAGCCGCGCGGCGAGTTCGCTTCCAATTTGGCCGGCGGCTTCCTCGAAGGAGATATTCTCGTCGTGACCAGTAGTAGCTTTCGTGGCGGGCGTGAAAATGGGTTCGGGCAGTTTGTCGGATTCGCGCAGGCCCGCAGGGAGCGGAATGCCGCAGATTTTGCCCGTGGCCCGATAGTCTTTCCATCCAGAGCCGGAGATGTAGCCGCGCGCGACGCATTCGATCGGAATCGGATTGGTGCGGCGGACAACCATCGAACGGCCGCGAAGATCATTCGCGTAACGGGAAAGTTCACCGGAGAAATCCGTCGCGCTGATGACGTGGTGCGGGACGATGCCCGAGAGTTTTTCGAACCAGAAAAGAGAAAGTTGCGTGAGGACGCGGCCCTTGTCGGGAATCGGCGTGGGAAGAATTACGTCGAAGGCCGAAAGACGGTCCGTCGCAACAATGAGCAATTGGCTGCCGAGATCGTAAATGTCGCGGACTTTGCCGCGGGCTATAAGTTTCAGCCCTGAAAAATCTGTCCGTGAAATTGCAGGATAAATTGTGGGAGAAGCCAAGGTTTTTATGTCCTATTCGGAAAAGAGGTGATGATTTTAGCGCAGCGTATGCGTATGTCAACGAAGAAAAAATGACGCTGAGGGAAATTATTGTTATGCGCGCGGAATAATTCGAGACGAAATTACGCCGCGGTGGATTTTGCGCGTTCAGCGGCCTCTTCCCAGCGGACAGAAACCAGTTTGGAAACACCGGGCTCCTGCATGGTGACACCGTAGAGCACAGAACCCATCTCCATCGTTCTGCGATTGTGGGTCACGATGATGAATTGCGTGTGCTGGCCCATGTCGGTGAGCATACGATTGAAGCGGCCGACGTTGGCTTCGTCGAGAGGCGCGTCCACTTCGTCGAGAATGCAGAAAGGACTCGGCTGGAAACGGAAAACAGCGATGAGCAGTGCCAGCGCGGTCATCGCCTTTTCGCCGCCGGAGAGCAGCAAGATGTTTTGGAGACGCTTGCCCGGGGGCTGAGCGGCGATGTCAATGCCGCAATCGCCGGAACTATCAGGCTCGGTGAGCCGCATTTCGCCTGTGCCGCCTCCGAAAAGAACGCGGAACGCTTCGGAGAAATTGCGATTGATGATGTTGAAGGCTTCTTCAAATTTCTGGCGCGAGACGGTATCGAGTTCGTTGATGGCCTGCTGAGTGTTTTGAATGGATTCGACAAGATCATCGCGCTCGCGAGTGAGAAAACTGTTGCGCTGATCGCATTCCTGATATTCCTCGAGGGCCATCATGTTGACAGCGCCCATGGACTCGAGCCGCTCTTTTTTCTCGGCATAAGCCGCTTCGGAAGCGGCAAGCTCTTCGCCGGTGAGCAACTGCGGTTGCTGGGCGATCAGCTCTTCAGGCTGGGCATTGGCGTCTGCGATGCAGGTTTGGCGAAGGTGCTCGCGGTCGGAATCGTTGCGCGCCTTCTCAATTTCGCGTTGATTGCGATTGCTACGCACCTGTTCGAAGGAATCACGTTTGGCGCGAAGCTGGCCATCGAGGGCGCCGGCGCGCTCGCGCAGAGAATTCCACTGGGATTCGAGAGCGGCCTTGCGCTCCTCGAAATGCTCTTTTTCAGCGCGATGATGGGAGACCTGTTCGGCAAGCTGAAGATTATTGGTTTCGCGTTCGGTGCGTTCGCGAAGGAGCGCGTTGCGCTGATCGGCGATGGAGGCCAGGCGCTCGCGGGCCTGCGCGGATTCTTCTGCCAGCCGGGATTCGAGAATTTCAGCGTTCGCAAGGCGCTCGGAAATGGCGGCGAACTCCTCACGGCGCGAGACGAGCTCACCTTGCTGTGTTTGGAGATGCGCGCGAAGAGCCGACAGGCGTTCGGCCGCTGCGGCGGCTTGTTCTTCGGCATCGGTGCGCGAAGCGAGAGCATGCTGGCCGGCCCGGCGAGCTTCAGCAGCACGCGCTTGGGTCTGGCCGGCTTCGGCAGCAAGTTTCGCGACTTCCTCGGAAATCTGATTCAGCTGCGACTGTGCGCGGGCCGCATCTTCTTGTGCTTGCGCGAGTTGGTGAAACGCGGCGACACGCGATTTTTCGGCTTCGATGTGAGCGCCGGCCAAACGCTGCAATTCTGATTCGGTGCGGCGCTGATCTTCCTCGAGGCGATGGATGTCGGCCTGCGTGCCGGCGAAAGCGTGTTCGAGTCGCGCGACTTCCGCTTCGTACATGCGGAGTTCGCGCTTCAGAGCGAGCGGTCCGGCCTCGCCGGCGCGGCCCCCGGTGACCATGCGGCCATGAAAGCAAGTACCGTCGAGAGTGACGAAATACTGTTCAGGATTTTCGCGCGCCAGCTTTTCGGCCTCGGCGGCTGTCTCGATGAGATACGCGGATTGGAGCTTCGAGAGGAATTGTTTTGCGGCGGGTCCGAGCGGTTCGCGAAAATCCACGAGATTATCAAGACGCGAAACGAGGCCCGAAGAGGAAATTGTCGCGCCGGTGGATTTGGGTTCGTATTTCAAATGGCGGAGAGAATCGACGAAGAATGTGGCGCGTCCGCCCACCTCTTCGCGAAGCAGCGTAACGCCAGCGCGAGCGTGGTCAAAGGTTTCGACGACAATATATTCGAGTTCGTCGCGAAGAAATTGCTCAACTGCGCCTTCGTATTGCTCTTGCACTTCGGCGTAATCGGCGAGAACGCCGACGGCGCGAAATCCGTGAGACTCGCTGACGGCACTTGCTGAGAATAATTTTTGGACGGCTTCGGCGGTGTAGGCACGCTCGTTGAGAATTTGCTCGAGAGAACCGCGGCGAGCGCGCGCGGCAGCAAGCTCTTCGCGAGTTTTGTCGTGGCGCTGCGCGACATCCTGCTGAGCGACGCGCAACTCGGTGAGCGCGTGCTGCGCGTTACGGACTTCTTCAGCCAAGGCAAGCGCGACGGTTTCGGTCTGCTGATGCTGCGCTTTCGCGGAGCTAACCAGAGCGAGTTTTTCCTGCGATTCGAGCTCGGCACGGACGCGAGCTTCTTCGCGCTGAACATGCTCGGCGGCAATGCGCGCGGCGAGGTCCTCTGCCTGGAGCGATTCGACCTGAGCGCGAACGGAGTCTTCGCCGCTGCGGGAGGCTGCGTCGCGCAAATTCGCGATGAGCTGTTCTAGGGAGGATTGTTCGGCGGCAGACGAGTCTATCTGGAGGGCGAATTCCTGCAAGCTTGAATTGAGCCGGGCGGATTCCGCACGCAAATTGGAAGAGCTTTCGCGGTGCGCGGCGAGGCGGGAATCCGCCTGCGCAGCTTGTTCCTCCGCTTGAGCGATTTCGCCGGCCAAGTGAGAAATGCGCGAGGCGATTTGCGCTTCCTGCTCGCGGTTGAAGGCAATGCGATTCTCCGCGCGGTCGAGTTCGAGCGCTGATTGATTCAGCAGGTTGTGAACCTGGCGCAGCTCCGTTTCGAGTTCATAATTGCGAACGTCGAGACGCTCCTGCTCGGATTCGAGTTCGCGGATGGCGGCGGACTCAGCCGATTCGGCGGTGACGAGCTTCGCGAGAGCGGATTCGAGGTGCTCAGCTTCGATTTCGAGCTGGCGCGCTTTGCTGGCCAGCACGGTACGCATCAGGCCGCGCATTTCATCGCGCAATTCGGCATAACGCCGGGCTTTGGATGCCTGGCGTTTTAAGGAAGCGAGCTGCTTTTCGACTTCGACAAGAATGTCATTCACGCGCGAAAGATTGACCTTCGCGGCTTCGAGTTTGGCTTCAGCGAGCCGGCGCTTGGTCTTGAAAACGGTGATGCCAGCGGCCTCTTCGATGAGCGCTCGGCGATCCATCGGACGCGAATTCAGGATTTGGCCGATGCGCCCCTGCTCGATGATGGCGTAGGAATCAGGTCCTAGGCCCATGCCCATGAAAAGTTCCTGAACATCACGAAGGCGGGCGACACGCCCATTGATTAGGTATTCGCTCTGGCCGGAGCGATAGAGCCGGCGCGCGACAACGACTTCGCCCGGCTTCAGGATAATCGCCGGTTTATCTGCGCCTCGTTTCTTGAAAGGCTTGCCTGAGTTCTCGGCGGCTGCATTGGTAGTTTGTTCGGTTTCAGTTGAAGACGCTTCTGAGGGTTCGGAGGCGAGTTCGGTCGCTGCGGATTCGGTCGAGCCGGCATTAATTTCGGCGGGCGTGTTGCCGAGGACTTTCGCTGCAGCTTCTGCCAGCTCCGGATCGACGAGCGTGAGCGTAACTTCAGAAAGCCCCATCGGCGGGCGTTTCGCCGTGCCATTAAAAATGCAATCGGACATGCGCTCGGCACGGAGCATTTTGTGGCTCTGTTCGCCGAGAACCCAGGAGATGGCGTCAACGACGTTGGATTTGCCGCAGCCGTTGGGTCCGATAATGCAAGTGACGCCGCTGCCGCTAAAGACGATATTCGTCTTTTCGCAGAACGACTTAAAGCCAAACAGTTCTACTTTGCGAAGTTTGAGCACGCTGCTCCTTGGAAATTCTCGCACGCCGGCCGATGCGCGCAAATTTAATTCAAATTTATAGCGTCGAGAGCAGAGTTTCGAGACAAAAGTGTGGCGGGTCGCGAAGCGCGGACCCGGCCGCCTGGCGCTTTGGAGAGGCGGTGATGGGACGAAACATAGCATGCGGCGCGGACGCGTGTAAAGCAGGAGAAAACGGGAATGTGCTCTGAACCAGAGGGTGCGCTTTGGGCCGATTCGATACGATGCTCCTCACTTCAGATATTGCTCGTACCAAGCGATGATGCGGTTGAGACGGTCGAGTTCGTGCTTTTCTTCATGGAATCCGTGATTTTCGCGGGGATATTCGACGAGCACGGCTTTGCTTCCATAGAATTTCAGTCCGCGATAGAGGCCGGTGCTTTGGCCGAGGGGATCGGTGGTGTCATTGATTCCCTGCAAAATGAGAATGGGGGTGTGCGCATGCTTCAAATAAAGAAAGGGAGAATGATTTAGAAAACCTTCCGGATGATCGTAAGGAAGGCCCCAGAACCATTTGTCATACGAAGGGCCGCGCTCGGTATTGAATTCGGAGATCAGATCGACCATTCCTGCGCCGGACACAGCGCATTTGAAGCGGTCCGTTTGCGTGATGGCCCATTCGGACATGTAGCCGCCATAAGACCAGCCTCCGATGCCGAGTTGGTTGGGATCAGCAATGCCCTGCGCGATGAGGTAATCGACGCCAGCCATGACGTCGCGAAAATCGGCGCCTCCCCAATCGGCGCGATTCATTTCCACGAATTTTTCACCGTAACCTGTCGAGCCGCGAATGTTGAAGTAAGCGACTGCGAATCCGCGCGCCGCGAGAAGCTGGCCCCAGGTGTCAATGGAATCAGACCACGCGCCAGTCGGGCCGCCGTGTACGAGAATCACAGTTGGCACGCGGGAGTGGCCGTCGTAATTGAGAGGCTTGAGTAGTTCGCCTTCGATAGAGATGCCATCGAAACTCTTGTAATGGAAGAATTCGGGCTTAGCAAGCGTGATGGAATTCCAACTGGAATTGAGATTGGTGACACGCTCGGCGGACGCGCCGGAATTTGCCAGATAAAT
>Ga0134126_10010737_pt1 | contig 11535 bp, 7 predicted proteins | sample KB31752_FD_96881 | JGI IMG/M metagenome (GOLD analysis project Ga0134126, IMG submission 96881) | Terrestrial soil microbial communities with excess Nitrogen fertilizer from Kellogg Biological Station, Michigan, USA - KB3-175-2 | ecosystem: Environmental > Terrestrial > Soil > Unclassified ... | reverse complement strand
GGCGGCACTGGCGGCGCCATCGTGAAGATCGACGAGGTGCAGCCCGGCCCGGGAGGGACCCTGTTGTATTTCGATTGCGAGGATGTCGAGATCGAACTTAGCCGGGTCGAGAAGGCCGGGGGAAAGATCATCCGCCCCAAGCTCGATATCGGGGGGTATGGGTTTATCGCCTTTATCCAGGACACCGAAGGAAATATGCTCGGATTGCGATCCGCTAATTCAAAAAAACACGTGAGGGGATCGATTGGCCGATAATTACACCGCTCTGCTGCGATTGTTCAAGGAGTACCCCGCTATGGAAATTTCCCATGTCAGCGGCCGTCTGCCAGGGTAATAATCCACGCGTACCAACGTATATGTAGGCGTTGAGCAGGATAAAAACGACTAAAGCGATATAAAAATACAGATCATATTCATCCAAAAGGGGAGTTTGAGTATAAAGGATACCCTCATATGCATTCGGCCGGGTAAAAACTTTATTATTTAGGGGATCGGCGATGAGCCAGCGGCCGTCGATAAATACTTCGATGATCTTGTGCGCCGGAAGCTCTCCCTTCGCCTTCATCTGGCCGATCCGCACCGGATAATCATAGCAGCGCAGCAACCTGGCGAGGGTTTTTGTGTCGTTATTGAAGGTTATCCATGAGTTATGTCCCAAAGCGCTGCTCGTTATCGCCCGGGTGAGATGCATAGCTTCGATGACCGTCGCATCGGGTGAGGCGTTCGGGCCAGCGGCCGCATCGACCATGTTTTTGAGGTTTTCGAACAGCCGGGTTTCACGCCCTGCCTGGATCCGCAGGAAAATGAGCGACGCCGCGAGAACGCCGCTAAGTAAAAAAAGCACCGGCAACTTCCTGAGGGGATTACGTACAATATTCAAAGCTGTATTCGGTTCCATACGGTTGAAAAAGATGGGATGAGATAAAAGTACGGATTCTCCGGAAGCACGGATTCCGGCGGCGTTGAATTGACGAAAAATAGAGAATGGCACTTAGTGTTCCATGAGCGTGATCTTATGAAACGTTTAATTCGACGGTTGCGAGACAGCCCAGGCCGGGGCCGGCGCTGTACAAGGTGAGCTTTCCACCGTGGCTTTCGGCGATGGCGTGACATTGCAGCAAGCCTACACCGCCGCCGGTGGCTTTCGTGGAGAAGCCTTCACGCGTGGCCAGGCTGGTGGCGGTGTCTTCGTCGAAGCCGGCGCCGGTGTCTTTAATGCGGATCCCGACTGCCTGATCGTTTTGATGGAGGGCGACGACGATGCTACGGGGGGCGGGTGCTTTGGTGGTGTCGGAGCCGGGAGCGCGCGGGTTAGCGGCGGCCAGGGCATCGGCGCTGTTCTTGAGCAGGTTCAGCATCAGCTGGATGAGTCGCGTGCGGTCGCCTTTGACGACCACGTTCGCGGGGCTTTCTTCGAGGTGGAATTCGATGTCATTCTTTTGAAAGGTGGATTGCAGCATAGCCGCGGCATCGGTGATCACGCGCCGGAGGTCTACGGGTTTGCGATCCTGGGTCTCCTGGCCGGAAACATAGCGTCGCTGAATCTCCAGGATATCCTGGATACGTGCGGTGAGCGCCGCCTGTTCTTCCACCGTATGCCTAAACTCCTGGTGCCGCTCGCGCTCGACGCGATCGATCCCCTCGAGCATATCGATCACCGCCCCGGCCTTCACCGGCCCGAGCGCTCCGGCCATCTCCTGCTGATGCTGACGGAACAGTTGCGCCAGACCGGCGATCTTCGTGGTCCAGGAGATCTCCGTCATCTTTTTCAACCGGGTCACATAGGTACCGAAGCCGACGATCGCATTGCCGATGTCATGCAGGATATCGGAAGCCAGTTCATAACGGTTCTGGGCAACGGCCCGCTCGAGCAATTGCGACACCTTGAGCTCAAGGAGCTTCGTTTGACGTTTCAATGCCCGGGTCCTTCCCCAGTGCGCCGCCAACGCGATGCCCGCAACAGCCAGCAGGAGCAGCGCACGGAACCACCATGTCTTCCAAAATGGCGGTGTGATCGTGATCGCGAGACTCGCCGGGTGCGTTGTCCATCCGCCATGGGTATTCCTTGCGCGGACCAGGAGGGTATAATCGCCGGGGTCCAGATTGGTAAAGGTGACCATGCGTCTTGTGCCGATGTTGTTCCAGCCCGTGTCGAAGCCATCCAGCTTGTATTCATATTGATTGTTCTCCGGCGCGGCATAGTCGAGATAGGCAAATTCAAACGAGATGACACTGTTGAGATAAGAAAGGGTCAGCGAGCTGTCATTAGACCTGGAGACGTCCTTGTTAAAGATCTGGAAACCGGTAAAAAGCAGCGGCGACTGGGTACGATCCGAGTCGATGCGCGCCGGATCGAATTCGTTGAAGCCGTTGACCCCACCCACGTAGATCAATCCGGCGGAGCTGCGTAGGTATGCATGTGGTTTGAATTCATTGCTTTGCAACCCATCCGCCATGGAAAAATTGCGGATATGGCCACTGGCGGGATCGAATTGCGCAAGGCCATGACTCGTGGTGATCCAAAGCTTTCCACGTCCGTCGCCCACCACTCCATACACGAGATTGCTTGGCAGCCCGGAGGCTACTGTCCAGGTTTTGAAGACCCCCTTCGCCCGATCGATGCGGTCGAGGCCGAGGGATGTGCCGATCCACAAGACATGTCCTTCGTCTTCGTAGATACAATTGATGGAGTTATTGCTCAGGCTGGTACTATCGGCAGAATGGATATAATGGGTGAAGCGACCCGTGTGTTTATCAAACTTGTCCAGACCGCCGTCGAAGGTGCCGATCCACAGCATACCGGAATCATCGGCCAGCATCGTGTGAATACGAGAGCTGGCCAGGCTGTTGCTGTTTCCAACTTCCGGCCGGTAGTGGCGGAAAGTGCCGGTCTTTGCATCGTAGCGATCGAGACAGTTGCCATAGGCGCCGAGCCAAAGGTCGCCGTCGGTATCTTCTACGATCGAGTAGATATTATTGCCGCCAAGCGACGTGGTATCGCCCGGCTTATTGCGAAACCGGGTGAATTTTTTGCGGGATGGGTCGAGCGCCGTCACCCCATCACCCCAGGTACCTATCCAAAGCCGTCTGGTCCGGTCCTCGTGAATGCTCAGCACATAATCGCCGCCGGGCGAATTGGGGTTCGTGGGTGAATAACGATAGGTCGTGATCTTCCCCGTAGCCACATCCATCCGGCCGAGTCCGCCGCCGTCGGTACCGATCCAGATCGATCGATCCGCATCCTGGGCGAAATAAAGTACGTTGTTATTGGAAAGCGAAGCAGGCTGTCCATTGTGCCGGAAGGTAGTGAATTGATTGGCTGATTTATTGAAAATGCTCAAACCGCTTGCGTATGTTCCCAGCCACATATTGCCTTCCCGGTCGCGGTAAATGCAGTCTATCGAATTATTCCCCAGGCTGGTGTTGTCGATATCGTCTTGTACGTAGCGATCTATGTGGTTTGTGACGGGGTCCATGACACTGAGTCCGCCGTTCTCGGTGCCGATCCAAAGATGGCCGCTATCGTCCTCTTCGATGCTGAAGACTTCGTCGTGGCCGATGCTATTGGGATTTTTTGGTTCGTAGCGATAATGGCGGAAGGTACCAGTGGCGCGGTTCAGCAGGTCCATTCCGCCGCCGCGGGTGCCGATCCAAAGCTTTTGTTTGCGATCTTCGAAGATGCGTGAGATGGCATTGTAGGTTAATGATGTGGTGTCGCCATTGCGCTGCATATACCGGTCGAAATGCCCTGACGCCGGGTCATAGCGGCTCACTCCGGCTTTAAACGTACCGATCCAAAAGAAATGCTGATAGTCTTCGCAGATGGCGGTGATATCATTGTCGCCGGGTCCGCTGTTATTCGTGCTGAAAATATTTTGTGTTTTCCCGGTGGCAAGGTCGAGGATATTGAGCCCGCCGCCATCGGTACCGATCCAAAGCCTGCCCGTCTCGTCGAGCGCCAGGACGTTGATGAAGTCCTCACCTACGGTGCCGGGGTTGCCGGCATGTGCAGCGCCGTTCCCGGTGTGCAACGTATAGTGAGTGAAGCTCTTTTTCTGCCGGTTGTAGCGGCATAGCCCGCCGCCCCACGTGCCGACCCAGAGATCACCGTGACGGTCTTCGACAATGGATGTAACATAGCTGTTGGTCAGACTGGTGCTGTCGCCGTCCTGGTGCCGGAAGACGGTGAACCGGTAGCCGTCGTATCTGTTGAGTCCATCGCGGGTGCCGATCCACATAAAGCCCCGGCTGTCCTGCAACATGCATCCTGCGTTGCTCTGGGACAGTCCCTGGTCGGTACCCAGGCGGGCAAACCGGATATGCTGCCGCTGGCCCAGCGCAAGTAAGGGCAAAAGCGCCAAGGCGACAGCAAAGAGTTTTATCCAACGGATCATAGGGGCAATAAGATTTCGAAGATGGCGCCTTTGTCATTGGTCACGCTGATTGTCCCACCGTGTGCCTCGACAAACTGGCGGACGATGGCCAGACCCAAACCGGTACCGTTGGCTTTGTTTTTGGTGACAAAGGGCTCGAATAGCTTGGATAGGATATCAGCGGGGATGCCGGGCCCGTTATCACGGACGACAAGCTTAGCCGATCCTTCCGTCACGGACGCCGTGATCGAAATTTGTCCATCGGGAATCTTTTTGGCCAGGAGAACGTCGGTGGCATTGTTCACGAGGTTCATGATCACCCGTTTCAACTTGCTGGCATCGCCGGGCACGATGAGTGCCGCCGGAATCGTCCTCAGGATCTTTATCGCAGCCCCTGCATTTCTGGCCTCCGCGAGTTTGATCCCTTCTTCCACCACCTGGCCCAATTCAACGGGGGCCTTTTTTACCGGTCGCTGGTTGACGAAGTCGAGAAAGTCTTCGAAGATCTCGGCGGCTTGTTCGGCCGAGGCGTCGATCATCGCGAGGCAATCCGATTTGTCTTCCTCGCTTCTTGCAAGTTCGGTGAGGCTCTTGATATTCAGTATCGGCGATCGCAGGTCATGCATCATCATGCTGACGGCATTGCCGATAGCGGAAAGTTTTTCTTTTTGCAGCAGTTTCTCGCGCAGCTCAGCATTGCGGATGGCCTTGGCCGCATTGAGGACAAACAGCTTGAGCAGGTATAGCTTTTCCGTCTTGAGCTTCTGTTCCTGCTTGAGCACGGCGAATATCGTATAATGATCGAGCCGCGCCAGGATGGCTTCCTGAGCCTGAACGACCTCGCCGTCCCCGACCCGGGTAGACTTGATGAGCTTGATCACGTTTTCCATATCGATCTTTTCCTCCACCTGTCCGATGGAGAACAGCCGTTCGTAGCGTTCGCCGCCGTGCAGTTTTCCGAGCAGGGCGGTGTCCGTTTCGACATAGGTGGCCAGCTGATCCAGGATATTGCTAAGAAGTGAGTTGAGCTGTTGTTCGTCTATACTGATAGAGGAGATCGCTTCTATCAATCGTTCGAGATTCCGAAGCTTATTATAGTCCGACACTGCCTTAGTGGCGATCTGGGTGATCTCCTCCGACGCGTAGGGTTTGCAATGATAGCCGACGTTTTGCCCCGCACGATCGATGATGTCGTCGATGGACCGGTCGCTGAACGCCGTCACGAAAATGATCTCGGCTTTGGTGTCGTATTTGCGGATCTGTACGGCGGTCTCCATGCCATCCCAGCCCGGCATGCGCATGTCCAGAAAGATCACTGCGTAGGGTTTGCCGGCTTCTACGGCCCGCCTGACCATCTCTACTCCTTCCATGCCGTTCGAGGCCTTATGCACGGTGAATGCAGGCATATTCGTGCGTCTGCGGGCGGTAGCACTTTTCGGCAGCGTATCGAAAAGGATGCTGGCGGCCCTATCTACCTCTTCCGCCCCGGACTGATTATGGGTCGGAGTAAGAATTTCTTCAATATTATCGCGAACCATTTCCTCGTCGTCGATGACTAATACCGATGCGTTGGCAGCTTCTATCATAATGCTAGTTTTAAAGTATGAATTTAATGCGTGTGGCGGCTCCTTTTCCCGGGCCATCGCTGGTAAGAGTTATCGTGCCTTTGTGGCTTTCGATGATCTCGCGGCAGTTAGTAAGGCCCAGGCCGGTCCCTGTGGACTTCGTGGTAAAGCCGCGGCCAAAAAGTTTGGCGGCGGTGGCCTGGTCGAATCCGCAGCCACTGTCCGTTATCGTCAATTCCAGCTCTGTCGGAGTGCGTTCGAGTGAAACGCTGATCGTTTTCGTCTCCGCTGCCAGGTCGATAGCCTCGATGCTGTTCTTGAGCAGGTTCATGACGACCTGCATGAGCCGGGTCCTGTCGCCGCGGAGAAGGGTGGGCTCCTCGGTAAGCGTGGAGTGAAGCTGGATACCCCTTTTAGCCAGTGTGGCGGTGAGCATGGAAAGGCTATCCATGATGACGCCACGCAGGTTCACCTGCAGGCGCACGCCGGTCTCTTTCCCTGCGACATATTGCCGCTGGATATTCAGGATCTCCTGGATGTGAGAGAGGATGGCGAGCTGGCCATTGATGGATTCGCGGATGCCGGCATGTAATTCCTGGTGACTATCGGCCAGGCTCCTGGCCATCGTAGTGGCCGCGGCGGCTTTCGCTTCGCCTATGCCGCTGGCTATCTGAGACTGTTGTGTGTTTAGAAAATCGGCGAGGCCGACCAGCAGGTTATCTTTTGTGTCGTCGAGACTGCGTCTGATGCGGGTGATGTGTGCGCCCAGTCCAACCACGGCGTTGCCGATATCATGTAAGATGTCGGCTGCCAATTCCGACTTGCCCTGTTCGACCGCTTTTTCAGAGATGGCGGATAACATCGCCTGTTGTTGCTGATGTTGCTCGGAAATGTCGTCGAAGGCGAGGACGATGCATTGCGGGTCTATCCAGCTTGCGGAGATCTGCCAGTAGTGGTCTCCCTGTCCTGTCTCCTTACCATATTCTATTATGTGGACTTCGTTTTTGAAGATGAGGCCCTCTGAGAATAAGGCGCCGGTGAGCTTTTCCATCACCGCGGGAGCCACGGTTTTTAGAAGTTCGAACGCATGTTCCCGCGGGCAGGTGGCCGGGCAGCCCAGGCTCTGAAGAAGCCCGTGGGCTTTGGTATTCATCTCTATGATCGTTCCGGCAGGATCGAATTGTACGATGCCTACGGGTGCGTAGCTGACGATACTGTCCAATCGTTTTTCACGGGTAGTAATATCAATATGCATAGAATTCAAACGGTTAGTCCGGGTTCAAATTGGGGAGTATAAGGGAAGTTTGAAAAAATAAATGGAAGTCTGTAGTGTGACCTACGATATCTTTTAAATGGATAAGAATCGAAGAATTTGGATAAATAAAAATCAGCATTGGCGTTAAAAAGATATTAAAATCCCTATGAGCAAGCTGCTATCGAAAAGAGTTACGATCTTCTTATCCGTGGATGAGGCCTCCATGCGGGACTATTATAATGCCCATGATCCTGCACCGCTGTACAAACGGCAGTTGAGTCATGGTTTCGAGAACTATATCAACAATTCCATCCAATCCATCAAGCGGCACTCCATAATAGATTATAAGATCTGCTACCGGGAGGAAGAGGATAAAGACCTTGTCGAGCCGTTGATGTATTCGATCCGGCGGCATTTCCAGGAAAAGCGGGCGCTCAAGGAAGCGGAGTTCGAAAAATTCAAGCGGCGTTCCTACATGCTGCTCTTTGTGAGTCTTGGGATAGTAATGGCTTGCCAGGGTCTCGTTCCGTTCTTTCTTCATTTCGATCACAGGATACACTCCGGACTGAGCAATAGCATCGATGTCTTCAGCTGGGTGATCCTGTGGCGGCCCATCGACTCGCTGATCTTTAGCTGGAACCCATATCTCAAAGACATCTCGATCTTCGACAGGTTAGCTACGGCGGACGTGATGATCATTAATGATGACGAATAGGTTTATTTTGATATTGACCTTGCTGACATATCAGAAACTGGATGCTCAACGATCGCTGGGGCTCGAGCAGTATGGGTGTATCTCCCGTTCGGCTTCTGCCATTCCTGTGACGAGGATATGGTATAAGACGACCGATGGAGGGTATGTCGAGGCCCGGTATAATTATGACGCCGGGAAGACCGCCGGCCTTAGTGTGGGCTGGACGTTTTCTGCGTCGGCGAAGCGCTATGGTCACTGGACATTTACTCCTACCATTGGGTTGATGGCCGGCGGGACCAGTGCCGCCGGGTTGGGAATGAACATCGATGGGACACTTGGCCGGGTCGAAGCCTCTTCGATCTTCCAATCGGTGGTGGCTTATCCGGCGGGCGTCCATGGGCAATGTTATAGCTGGACCGAGGTGCGGTTGGAAATCTTCCGTCAGCTTGTTGCCGGAATTGCACTGCAGCAAGAGCCGGGGAATTCCTGGCATCCGGGAATAGAGCTGGCATTTGTCGCCGGCTCCTGGAACATACCCTTTTATGTATTCGATCCATTTTCGAAAAACACGTGGCTAATGGCCGGTGTCAGTCGTGAATGGTCGCTAAAACCGAAAACCGCAAAACTAAAAAGCTCAACTGACCGATGAAAACCACCGACATTTTTTTTATAGTTACCGGCACGATCGTCATGCTCTTCCTGGTTTACCGGTATTATGTCAGCCGGCTGCGGTCCTGGCAATTGTCGCATGCTGCGTTGGAACAGGAGCTGGAAGACCTGCAGGTACAGCTCGACAAATGTGTGAGAAAGGAAGAACGGAGCAGCAGGGAAGCCAGCGAGATCAAGTGTGTGCAGGAGAAGTTGCTGACCACATTGAGCCATGAGGTGCGTACGCCGTTGAATGGCATTATGGGCATGGCTACCCTGCTTGCGGAAACTTCGCTGAATGAAGAGCAGCTGGATTATACCCGAACGATCGTTCACAGTGGAGAAAACCTTCTCGTTACGGTGAACAATATGCTGGCGAGCAGCTCACTGCAACTGTCGAAGGCGATCGATCCTACTATTGCGAAGGCCCGGCAGCGGGAGTTCGGTCTCCGCGATTGCATCGAAGAGGTGCTGGTGGCCTTTGCTCCTGCGCTGTCGTTAAACGGGCCTGAGCTTTTGTATCATTTCGGGCCTGCTGTTCCCGAACAGGTTAAAGGCGACCGAAAGCGTCTTTCGCAGCTACTGGTGAATTTGGTGGAAAATGCCGTCCGGCATACTTCTTCCGGTTATGTTCATATTGCCGTCAAGGTACTCGACGGTGGCGCGAAAAACGAGCTGGTCCTGGGGTTCGAAGTTGCCGATACCGGCGAAGGGATTGCCCCGGAGCGGCTGGCAGTTTTGCTCACGGGAACCGGTGTGCCTGAGGATGAAGAGACGGGCCGTAAAGGGCTTGGTCTGGTGATATGCCGGCAGTTGGCAGAGAGTATGCAGGGTAGTATCGGCATCAGCAGTGAGCAGGGCCGGGGCAGCACGTTTAGCTTTTCTATTACTGTACGTCGTACGGGAGTACCGGATGTGGCGCCGACTGAAAGGGGCACTAAGGTACTTTTGATCGATGAGGCGGGTATCCGTCGTGATGCGACTGCGGCCCGGCTGGGTTTACTGGGCTTCTCCGTGGTTACGGCAGCAGGTATTGCCGAAGGTCTTCCCTGCGCCGGCGATGTGCGGCTGGTATTTATCGACGGCGATGCTTTGGATGATCTGCAACCGCTCACTGCTTTTCCTGACCTGGGTGTTGTTTTGCTGAAGCGCATGGGGGGCAGTTTTAGCCTTCCGGCTTTCATGCGAAACACGGCCATTTTAGAGCGTCCCTTTAGACAACATCAACTCAGCGATACTTGTGGTGCCCTTTTGAGGCACGATCTTCAACCTCAAACCAAACCCATGCGTATTCTCGTAGCGGAAGATCATCCCGTCAACCAAAAGCTCGCCATCCGGGTACTCGTCCGGCTGGGCTATCACGCCGATATCGTCTCCAACGGCAAAGAGGCGTTGGACAGCGTAGCCACGGGTGTTTATGACCTGGTCTTTATGGATGTACAAATGCCGGAAATGGATGGGCTCGAGGCGACCCGGCAGATCCGTGCCAGTGGCCAGCGGCAGCCGGTGATCGTGGCGATGACAGCCAATGCCATGAACGGTGACCGGGACGAATGCATCCAGGCGGGCATGGATGATTATATCTGCAAGCCGTTGAATCTCGATGAGCTTGCCGCCCTTATGCAGAAGTGGCAGAATTATTTAAATTCCCAAATCCAATAAGATGAAACACGTTTATGCAGTTTTTATCACCCTGTTCTCCGCGGCCGTAGTGCACGCGCAGGTGGGTATCGGCACCGCCTCCCCTACTTCCACGCTGGACCTGCGTGGTTCTTTTTCACCGGCGTATCGCGGCTTCACCGCGTCGACGACGCTCACCAGCACCGACTATACGTCGATCTTTACGGGGACGTCTGCCGCTACGGTGACGCTGCCTGATGCGACTACGTGTACGGGCAGGCTGTATGTCATCAAAAATTATAGCGCTACGACGCCTGCGCCCGCACTCACCGTTGCGACTACGAGCTCGCAGCAGATCGATGGCTATTCGAGCTGGATCCTCGATGTCACTAACGAGGTCGTTGCCGTCGTGAGCGATGGGGCTAACTGGGAGGTGCAGAATCTAAGTACGCCGGCGCCCGGGGGCGGAAGCAGCGGCGGCACCAGTTGGGTCCAGGGCGGTAATACCATGGCGGGAACGAAATCGATTGGAACGATCAATGGTTATGATATGCCGTTCATTACGTCGAATACGGAACGGATGCGGATCACTTCCTCCGGCGCCGTGGGTATCGGCTCGACTGCTTTTTCCACGCATGCCGAGGCCTTGCTGGTCTATCAGAACAACAACAGCTACAATGTCATCGGCGGAAAAGGCAATCTCAACAACTATCTCCAGCTGAATATCCAAAATCTGAACAGCGGCGCCAATGCCAGCTCCGACATCGTTGCGACCGCCGACAATGGCACCGAGACCTCCAACTATGTCGATATGGGAATCAATTCCAGCGGTTACAACAATGGGGGTATCACAGCCGGCGCCAATAACGCCTATTTGTACAGCCAGGCCAATGACTTTGTGTTCGGCAACGCCACTTCGGGCAAAAATCTCCTATTCTTTACAACCGATGGAAACAGCACCGCGGAACGCATGCGGATCAGCCCTGCCGGCCTCGTGGGCATCGGCTCGAGCAGTTTCTCTGCCAGCCCTGAAGCCTTGCTGGTATACCAGGATAGCTCCTCTTCTTTCAATGTAATCGGCGGCAAAGGCAGTCTCAATAACTATCTCCAGCTGAATATCCAAAATAAAAGCAATGGCGCCAACGCCAGCTCCGACCTGGTTGCGACTGCCGATAATGGAAATGAGAATGCCAACTATGTCGACCTCGGCATCAACTCCAGCGGATACAATACGTCGAGCATTACCGGCGGTATCAACAATGCGTATCTGTACAGTCAGGCCAATGACTTCGTGATCGGTAATGGCGCGAACAATCACAACCTGATCTTTTATACGACCGCTTCGAGCACCGGTACCGAGCGGATGCGGATCACTTCCGC
>Ga0134126_10010734_pt1 | contig 11538 bp, 11 predicted proteins | sample KB31752_FD_96881 | JGI IMG/M metagenome (GOLD analysis project Ga0134126, IMG submission 96881) | Terrestrial soil microbial communities with excess Nitrogen fertilizer from Kellogg Biological Station, Michigan, USA - KB3-175-2 | ecosystem: Environmental > Terrestrial > Soil > Unclassified ... | reverse complement strand
TCCATGAAAAAGCTGCGCCCGCAAAGGCGCAAGCACTTTGCTCACAACAGCCACAGGGGGCTGTCATGCTCGATAAACGACTTGTTCTGTTGTCTGCACTCGGCTTGTGCGCGTGCAATCCGGTACCCAGGCCAAATACACCTTCCACCTCGGCGCCGACGGTGGCGCCTTCGTCCGTCGCATCCGTTGCCGGCACGGCGCCTGCGCCTGCCCAGAGCGAACCCGCGGTGCCAGCTGCACCGTCGGCGTCGCCGGAGGTTGCCGCGCTCGCACCGGCGACCGCGACCCCTCCGGCGACGCCACCCGCGCCGGTCGCCCCGGTGTCGCCGCTGCCGCGCATCGCCCGCGTGGCGCATGCCTCGCAACGCAGCGTCGCTGCACGACCCGAAGCGGACTCGACCTCCGCCGAACTGAGCGGACGAATCGAACTGATCGGCAAGTCCGGGCAACCCATATCGGCCGGCGACATGGCCAACACCCTGGTCTATTTCGTACCCGCCTCGGGCACTTCCAGGGTCCAAGCCGGGACATACACGGTCTATACCGTCAATCGCGACTTCAAGCCGGAGGCCATGGCCATCCCGCTCGGCAGCACGGTCAAGTTCGTGAATCTGGACCAGATCCGCCACAACGTGTTCTCGGTGACGCCCGGGGCCGCCTTCGACCTCGGCTTTCAGGCTGCGGGCCAGACCGCCACGCACAGCTTCGATCGTGCCGGCCTGATGCTGATCAGTTGCAACGTGCACCGTTCGATGGAACTGGACTTGCTGGTGGTGCCCAGCCCTTACCGCACTACCGCAAGCGCCGATGGCCATTTCAGCCTGCGCCATCTGCCACCGGGTCCGGGGGCGCTGTATGTGTGGAACCCGCGGGGCGAATTGCAGAAGCGATCAGTGACCGCGCCACTGGGCGACCTGCACGAACGCGTGATCATCAGCAAACCAGCGATCGTCGCGGACATCAATCCGGAGCCTGGCCCGTGAGCGCGGCCTATCGTTCCCTCGCGCTGGGCTTGCTGCTGGTGCTGGCCGGCACCGTGGCCGCGGCCGTCGGCACCATCCAGCTGTCGCGCCGGCAAGCCTTGGCCAACGCCGGCCACAACGTCGCCACCGGCGGCAAGCTGCTGGCGACACTGGAGCGGATGGACATGGACAACCTCGCCCTGCGTGCGCAGGCCCTCGCCAACGATTCCGCCTTCGTCGATTACATGGCGCAATCGCTGATCCCCAACCCGCAGCTTGGCGGCGCCATCGACAGCGCATCCATCATCGACCAGCTGAACGAACGCCGCCACGGCTACGACGTGGCCTTGGTGCTCGATCCTGCCGGCAAACCGGCGGGCATTTCGGGCCTGCTTGCGCGCGCGCCCGCCACCATCGCCAGCGATCCGCTGGTACGCAAAGCCATCGCCACTGACCAACCGGTGCAGGGATACTGGCTGGATGACGATCGCCTGCTGCGCGTGGCGATAGCCCCGTTGTTGCGCGGTCGCAGCCTGCAAGGCCTGGTGGTGACTGCTAGGCGCGTCGAAGCCGCTTTTGCGAATGAAGTACACGACACGAGCGGCGTGGATCTCGCCTTGCTGAGCGCGTCCAACCCCACCATCCCACTCGTGTACAGCGGCGCGGTGCCGCCATCGCCGACGGAATTGACCCGCTTGCGTGGAGTCGCGCTGTCGGCCAGCGATGGCCCACGGTCGCTGCCCGGCGCAGGTTCGGCGGTGGCTTATGCGCTCGCCGTACCGGTCTCCAACGGCCGGGCCGTCTGGTTGCTGCTGCCCTCGACCGGTGGCGCGCAGCGCATGGTTCCGCGCGAAGCGATACCGTTGCTGGCGGGCGTGGCTTGCCTGGGCCTGCTGGCCGTGCTCGGCACCGTCTGGCTGTGGTGGCGCACCTGGTTGCCGCTGGAACGCATGTTGTACGCCATCGATCGTGCGGCGGCCGGCGACGATCACGTGACGCTGCGCACGGGTGGCAGCGCCGTGGTGCGCCAGTTGCGCGACCGTCTCAATCGGCTGATCCATCAGAACCGTACTTCGGCGGGAAGGAACGGGCCGACCCTGCCTGCTTCCTGCGACCGGTGACGGCCGCAACGGCTCCCCTGCCGTGGCACGGCGGCAAACCCTGTCGCGGAAAAGCGGGTTCTTCCGTGCATCCGCCGACCGATGGCCTTCGTACCTGATGCGTACGCCCGAGACTCCCGCATCGGCGATACGGGGCGAGAGGCGTACGCGAGGTATGGATCCCTGTAGGAGGGCACCATGAAACCCACGAAGCGTTCACTCCTGAAGCTCTTGCCGGCGGCCTTGCTTGCGGCGCTGTTTGCCGTCGGCGGCGCCAACGCCCAATCGCTACGACCCAACCAGACCGAGGGGTTTGCGCACGGCAAGCTGGTCAAGTTCACCTACCAGCAGAACTTTGCCTGTGTCGATCAGCCCGGCGATGATCTCGACTACAACGGCGTATTGGCGCAATCGGACCCGGGCGAATTCCAGACACCGATCTGCCAGGCCGGCACCCAGCCCACGATCGATCCGACCGGCGAAAACGCGAAGAGAACGGCCATTCTTTACGTGCTGGTGCCGATGTTCTCGCTGGACAAGGACCAGAACCCCAACGACGCCATCCCGTGCCCGACCGGGGTCAGGGCCGCCACGCTGTGCGGGCCCGCCCTCGGCAAGGTGCTGATCCAGCTGTTCGGAGCGGTGCCGGAGGCCTACAAGATCAAGCCGCTGGTGTTCACCGACTGTCCCGGGCCGGGCTCGATGCCGGGCACCTGCACGATGCACGCCTCCGCGGTCGACCTCGGCAAGGTGCTGGTCGCGCTCGGGAAGCTGCCGGCACCGGCGACGAATGTGTTCCTGCCCACGCCGAACCACAGCCACGTGATCGCCAATGCGCTCGCAAATACGGAAAAGGCGATCTGGTGGGAAGTGGAGCCGGTGCTGGTCACCGACCCGGCCGATTGGCCAGACCAGAATGGCGGCTTCGGCATCACCTCGGTGGCGAAACTGCGCAAGGCCGAGAGGCAGGGTCAGGCCATCGAGGTGCCTTCCAACTTCTACCTGTTCTTCAGCTCGAAGCCGATGCAAGGCATGCAGGGCATGCGTGATCCGGATTAGACCGGAACGCCGCGCTTCGCCTGCATGGAGCGAAGCCGGCCTTACCGCATTGCCATGAGGCAGTGAACAGGGGGATGGCCTGATGCCGGTCTGCGAAAAAAGCAGGACAAGTTTCGCGGCGGTAGGCGACGACGCAACGCCACCGCCGCGCTTTTTTCGCGAGCAGGAGCATGGAAAAGTTCGCAGGTCATTCCTGCCGCAGGCCGCACATCGCGCAGCCCGGTCCATGGCTCGCCATCCCGTCCTCCGACAAGCTAGCGCAGCAACGCTTCCAGCATCTGCAGGATCCCCCACAGGCTGGCGATCCAGATAGCCGTACGCAGATAGGGAATGCCGAGGACATAGACCGGCAGGTACGCCACGCGTGCCCAGAAATAGATCTGCGCACCGGTCGCGGTTTGCGCGCCGGCTTTGTGCATCGCCACCACCGCCAAGGTGGCGGCGGCGAAGAACGCAAAGGTTTCGAGGAAATTGCGGTTGGCGCGGTCCGCGCGGGCGGCGTACTTGGCTAGCGGGTCCGCCTCTCCGTCGCGGTTGCCCGCATTCCACCGCAAGCCGCGTTGCCAGGTGCCGAAGCCCGCCGCCACCAGTACATACACCAGACCAAGCACGACCGACCAGCCCAGCATTTGCAGTTCAACGCTCATATCGACACCTCCGATGGGTTGGGCACCCGCAAGTGTCCTTGCGCGGCCAGACCGAAACGCACGCAAAGCCCATGAACCAGGTTTCCGGGCGTTTCCACGAATTCACTGCGAAGGCCTTGCGGATACCACCCGGTCGCAGGCGTCAGCTCCCTTCGCCACGCTCCCGGAAACCTCCGAACCCGCTTGATGATCCGCTTCGTGTTCATGAATGAAGCGCAGAGTGGCATCCAGGGCCGTCGAACTGTTGCGTAGCGGATGGGAAAACGACAACAGCAAGCGGACATGGCCCATGCCAGGATAAAGATGCACCTCGACCGGTTCGCCGTGCGCGCGCATTCGGCTCGCCAGCGCACACGCATTCTTCGGCGCCACATAGCGGTCCGTCATCCCCTGCAAAAGCAGCATCGGCGGCTCGTCGCCATCGACGAAGTTGACGGGTTGCGAGCGCGCCTGCGCTTGTGGCGAAGCACCGAACATGCCGACGTAGGCTGGCTCGGTCAGCGGCAGGAAATCATACGGGCCAGCCAACCCGATGAATCCGGCCAGCCGATCGGGACGCAGGCCGACACTTTCCAACCAGTGCCCGTCGGTAGCGAGCAGCGCGGCGATATGCGCCCCCGCCGAATGCCCCATCAGGAACAGCGCTCGCGGATCACCGCCATGGTCGGCGGCATGGGCATGCACCCACGCCACGGCATGGCTCGCATCGGACATGAAACCCGCCATGCGCACCTGCGGATACTTGCGGTAATCGGGAATCGCCACCACCAACCCGTGCCGCGCCAACGCCTCGCCCATCCAGCGGTACCACTGGCGTTCGCCGTCCTGCCAGCTGCCACCATGAAAAAACACCACGACCGGCAGATCGTGCGCGCCGCGCGGCGCATAGATGACCAATGCCAGATGGAGCTCGGGATCAAACACGATGTCCGGTTGCACGCTGAGCCCGCTGTCACCGGTCGTGGCATTGAGGGCGTGAAACAGGCTCGCCTGGCAGCCGCTCAACAGCAAGGTCTGCAGCAAGGCCAACAGCGTCATCGCGCAACGTCGTAGCGAACGTGCCCCTGCCGAAATGCCCATGAGTCCCGCCTGGCCGAAGAAGTCAGGATAGGTACGCGGCAGGCTGCCCACTGGATGCACCGCGATCCGGCTGAACCCGCCGACCGCGGGATGGATTCGGCCGCCACGCCGGGGCCAGCCGTGCCATCGTGTGCATCCAAGGCGCCATTTCGTTCGTACCTGTCATTGAATCGTCGACAGGCACCTTGATGACACGCTCGCGCCTCCCGCTGAATCCGTCGTCCCCACCGACTGCCCATCCTGCGGCCGGCGACACCGTCGTCATGCAGTCGCGCCGGCCGCGACTGCTGCGCGAAGTGCGCCACTGGATCGACAGCACCCCCGACGGGGCACTCGACGAGTCCCGTGCCGACCGTATCGACTGGGTCCGCGGCGCACCGTTCGTTGCGTTGCACCTGGCTTGCCTCGGCGTGATCTGGGTGGGAGTGTCTCCCATTGCGTTGGCCGTGGCCGCCGCGCTGTACGCAGTGCGCATGTTCGCGCTGACCGGTTTCTACCATCGCTACTTCTCGCACCGCACCTTCCGCACGTCGCGCACGGTGCAGTTCGTGTTCGCGCTGATCGGCGCCGCCTGCGTGCAGCGCGGCCCGCTGTGGTGGGCGGCGCATCACCGCAACCATCATCGCCACGCCGACACCGTGCTCGATCCGCATTCCCCGGGCGTGCACGGCTTCCTGTGGAGCCACATGGGCTGGTTCCTCACGCCGCGCGCGTTCCGCACCGAGCTGGAACGGGTGCCGGACCTGGCGAAATATCCCGAACTGCGCTGGCTGGACCGCTACGACATCGCCGTGCCGGTGCTGCTGGCGGTGGCGCTGTACCTACTCGGCGTGCTGCTGCATCATGCCGCGCCGCAGCTGCACACCGGCGGCGGGCAAATGCTGGTGTGGGGCTTCTTCGTCTCCACCGTGGTGCTGTTCCACGCCACCGTGACGATCAACTCGCTGGCGCACCGCTACGGCTCGCGTCGCTACGCCACCCGCGATGACAGCCGCAACAACGTTTGGCTGGCCCTGCTCACGTTCGGCGAAGGCTGGCACAACAACCACCACTTCTTTCCCGGCAGCGCACGGCAGGGTTTTCGCTGGTGGGAGGTCGACCTGACCTGGTACGGCCTCAGGCTGATGGCGTTGCTGGGGCTGGTGCAGGACCTGAAACCGGTGCCCGCCTGGGTGCTCGCCAAGGCGGAGCGCTGACATGCGCATCGCCGTGGTCGGATCGGGCATCGCGGGGCTGGCCTCGGCCTGGCTGCTGTCGCGCGGCCACCAGGTGACGCTGTACGAGGCGAACGACTACCTCGGTGGCCACACGCACACGCACGCGATCGAGCTCGCCGGCCGGCAGTACGCGGTGGACACCGGCTTCATCGTGCACAACCCGGTGCATTACCCCTTGCTGACCCAGCTGTTCGACGAGCTGGGCGTGGCCTCGCAGCCCACCACGATGAGCTTCTCGGTGCACAACGCCGCCAGCGGACTGGAATACAACGCCGCCTCGCTGGACAGCTTGTTCTGCCAGCGCCGCAACCTGCTGTCGCCGCGCTTCCTCGGCATGGTGCGCGACCTGTTCCGCTTCTACCGCGAGGCGCCGGCCCTGCTCGACGGGCCGCGCAACGGCCCCGCGCTGGGCGACTGGCTGGCGGAACACCGCTACGGCACCGCCTTCCGCGACGAACACCTGGTGCCGATGGCTTCGGCGCTGTGGTCGGCGCCGCCCGCGCAGATCCTGGCGTTCCCCGCGCGCTACCTGGTGCAGTTCATGGCGAACCACCAGATGCTGCAGGTGGCCGGCCGGCCCGAATGGCGCGTGGTGCGCGGCGGTTCGGCCAGCTACGTGCACGCGTTGCGCCACCGCTGGAATGTGCACGAACGCCTGAACAGCCCGGTGCGTGCGATCCGCCGCGACGGGCTCGGCGCCATCGTGACGAGCGACACCGGCAGCGAGCGCTACGACCAGGTCGTGCTGGCCTGCCACAGCGACCAGGCCCTGGCCCTGCTGGCGGACGCCAGCGAACGCGAACACGCGATCCTCGGTGCGATCCCCTACCAGTCCAACGACGTCGTGCTGCACACCGACGCCACGCTGCTGCCGCGCCGGCGCAAGGCGTGGGCCGCGTGGAACGCCTACCTGCCGCGCGAAGCCGGCGCGCCGTGCACGGTGAGCTATTGCATGAACCTGCTGCAGGGCCTCGACGCGCCCGCGCCGTTCGTGGTCACGCTCAACCGCAGCGAGGCGATAGCCCCGGCCAAGGTGTTGCGGCGCATGCACTACCGCCATCCCGTGTACACGCAGGCCTCGGTGGCCGCGCAGCGGCGCAAGCACGAGATCCAGGGCGTCAACCGCACCTGGTTCGCCGGCGCCTACTGGGGCTGGGGCTTCCACGAGGACGGCATGCGCAGCGCGGTGGAGGTGGCGGCCGCGTTCGACGTGCGCTGGCCGGCGTACAAGTCCACCGCGTTGCGGCGCGCCGCCGGAGCGGCCGCATGACCGAGTCGCTGCGCAGCGCGGTGTACGAAGGCGCGGTGTGGCATCGCCGCCGGGCGCCGCATCCGCACGCCTTCTCCTACCGCATGGCGCAGCTTTACCTGGACCTGGACGAGCTGGACCGCGTGTTCGCGGGCCGCTGGCTGTGGTCGAACGGGCGCCGCAACCTCGCCGAGTTCCGCCGCGGCGACTACCTCGGGCCCGCCGAGCTGCCGCTGGCCGAGGCGGTGCGCCAACGCGTGGAGCAGGCCATCGGACGCCGCCCCGGTGGCCCGATCCGCCTGCTCACCCATCTGCGCTATGGCGGCATGGTCTTCAACCCGGTGAGCTTCTACTACTGCTATGCCGGCGATGGCGAAACGCTGGACTGCATCGTCGCCGAGATCACCAACACGCCGTGGCGCGAGCGCCATGCCTACGTGCTGCCGTGCGAAACCGCGCATGCCCACGGGCGCCTGCTGCGCTGGGACTTCCCGAAGACCTTCCACGTCTCGCCGTTCATGCCGATGGAGCGCCAGTACGAATGGTGCTTCAGCCTGCCGGGCGACGAACTGCAGGTGCAGATGAACGTGCTGCGCGACGGCGAGCGCGAATTCGACGCGCACCTGCGGCTGGAACGCCTGCCGCTCACCGGTGCTTCGTTGGCGCGCGTGCTGTGGCGCTATCCGCTGATGACGACGCAGGTGGTGGGCGCGATCTACTGGAACGCGCTGCGCCTGTGGCTGAAACGCAATCCCTTCCACGACCACCCGCAACTTTCCTGAGGCCTGCCATGAACGCCATCGTCCAACGCGACATCGACACGCCGATCGGCGGCCTCGACCGCTTCCTGCGCGGGCGCCTGCTGCAGCAACTGGCCGGCTTCGGCCACGGCCGGCTGACCTTGCGCGATGCACTGGGTACAGTGTCGATCGGCACACCGGCCGGGGAAGCGACGGATCTGGCCGTGGAGATCGAGGTGCTCGACCCGGCCTTCTACCGCGCCGTCGCCGCCAACGGCAGCGTGGGCGCCGGCGAGTCCTGGATGGACGGCCAGTGGCACTGCAACGACCTGGTCGGCCTGATCCGCCTGCTGCTGCGCAACCGCGACCTGCTCGACGGCATGGAAACCGGCCTGGCGCGGCTCGGCGGCATGGCGATGCGCGCGGTGCATGCCTGCCGGCGCAACACCCGCCACGGCAGCCGGCGCAACATCGCCGCGCACTACGACCTCGGCAACGATTTCTTCCGGCTGTTCCTGTCGGGCGACCTGATGTACTCCTCGGCGTACTGGTCCGGCGCGGACGACACGCTGGAGGCCGCCTCCACCCGCAAGCTCGACCTGATCTGCCGCAAGCTCGCGCTCAAGCCGGGCGATCGCGTGGTGGAGATCGGCACCGGCTGGGGCGGCTTCGCGCTGCATGCGGCGCGGCACTACGGCTGCCACGTCACCACCACCACGATCTCGCGGGAGCAGCACGCGCTGGCGCGCGAGCGCGTGGCCGCCGCGGGCCTGGGCGAGCGCGTCCACGTGCTGCTGCAGGACTACCGCGACCTGGACGGCCAGTTCGACAAGCTGGTATCGATCGAGATGGTCGAGGCGATCGGCGCCGAATTCCTGGACGCGTATTTCCACCAGCTCGGCCGCCTGCTCAAGCCCGACGGCTTGGCCCTGCTGCAGGCGATCACCATCGAGGACCACCGCTACGCGCAGGCGCTGAAGTCGGTGGACTTCATCAAGCGCCACGTGTTTCCCGGCAGCTTCATTCCCTCGCTCGGCGCGCTGCTGGCGGCCAAGGCCCGCAGCAGCGACCTCGGCCTGATCGCGCAGGAGGATTTCGGCGACTCCTACGCGCGCACGCTGCACGCCTGGCGCGAACGCTTCATGGCGCGGCTGCCGGAGGTGCGCGCGCAAGGTTTCGACGAGCGCTTCATCCGCATGTGGGAGTTCTACCTCGCGTACTGCGAGGGCGGCTTCCGCGAACGCTCGATCGGCGTGTCGCACCTGCTGATGGCGCGCCCACGCTGGCAGCGCAGCAGTACCGCCACCGAGCGCGGCGCGGCATGAATTTCTGGCTCACCCTGATCGCCTACGAAGCGGTGTGGTTCGCCGCCGTGATCGGCGCGGGCCACGGGCACTGGTGGCCGGGCGTGGTCGGCACGCTGGCCTTCGCCGCCTGGCGCTTGGCGGCATCGGCGCATCGCGGCGTGGAACTGCGGCTGGTCGCCATGGCCTTGTTGCTGGGCCTGGTCCTGGAAGGCGTGTGGGTGCGCGCCGGACTGGTGGGCTACGCGTCGCCGTGGCCGCTGGCCGAGGCGCCGGCTTGGCTGATGGCCTTGTGGGTGGCCTTTGCGCTGACCATCGTGCCCTTGTTCGCCTATCTGCACGCACGGCCCGTGCTGGCCGCGCTGTTCGGTGCGATCGGCGGTCCGCTGGCCTATCTCGGTGCCGCGCGCGGCTGGCATGCGGTGCTGTTGCCCACGCCGGCATGGCCGACGCTGCTGGCCCTGGCGGCGGGCTGGGCCATCGCGTTGCCCTTGCTCACCAGCTTGGCGCGGCGCTGGTTGCAAGCCGACGCCGCACGGAGCACGCCATGAACGCGTGGCTGGCCTTGCTGCCGGTATGGGTGCTGGCGGCGGTGATGATGGCACTGGGCTGGCACTGGCAGCGGCGCCATGCCAACACGGGCATCGTCGACGTGCTGTGGGCCGCCGGCCTGGGCGGCGCGGCGGTGCTGCTGGCCTTGCTTGGCTCCGGGGCGCCGGCGCCGCGCGTATCGCTCGCGCTGCTGGGCGGACTGTGGGGCTGGCGGCTGGCGTGGCATTTGTGGCGCCGCGTGCGGCACGAGGCGGAGGACGGCCGCTATCGTGCCTTGCGCGAGCGCTGGCAGGGCGACCAGCGCAAGCTGTTCGCGTTCTTCCAGTTCCAGGCGCTGCTGGTTCCGCTGTTCGCGCTGCCGTTCGTGGCGGTGGCGGCCAACGCGAGGACCGCGCCCGCGTGGCTGGCCCTGGGCGCCGCGACCTGGCTGCTCGGGGTGCTCGGCGAGGCGATCGCCGACGCGCAGCTCGCGCGGTTCCGCGCCGATCCGCGGCATCGCGGCCGCAGCTGCCGCGCCGGGCTGTGGCGCTGTTCGCGCCACCCCAACTACTTCTTCGAATGGCTGCACTGGTTCGCCTACGTGGCGCTCGCGGCCGGCTCACCGTTGGCGTGGCTGGCGTGGAGCGGACCGCTGCTGATGTACCTGTTCCTGCGCTACATCAGCGGCATTCCGTTCACCGAGGCGCAGGCGCTGCGCACGCGCGGCGAGGACTACCGCGCCTACCAGCGCAGCACGCCGATGCTGTTTCCGTGGTTTCCCAAGCGTTCCCGCGACCCGAGGATGGAAGAATGACTACCGTTGCCCTGGACACCGTCGAACTTTCCGCGGGCCGCGCCGCACCCGGCGTGCTCGGCCTGGCCGAGCGCGGCCTGTTGCCCGATGCGTTGCTGCGCCTCGGCATCCGCCGGATGTGTGCCGCGCGCCTGCGCGCGGAACAGGCCGGCGGTCTCGCCGCGCAGGCCACGCGCCAGTCGCGGCTGATCGACCTGCTGCGGCACAGCCCGGTGGCGATCGAGACGGCGGCCGCGAATGCGCAGCACTACGAACTGCCACCGGCGTTCTTCGAACATTGCCTCGGTCCGCGCCTGAAGTATTCGGGCTGCTACTACCCGCGCGGCGACGAGACGCTGGCCGAGGCGGAAGACGCAATGCTGGCGCTGTACGGCGAGCGCGCGGAGCTGGCCGACGGCCAGCGCATCCTCGAACTCGGCTGTGGCTGGGGTTCACTCACGCTCTGGATGGCCGCGCGCTATCCGAACGCGCGCATCACCGCGGTCTCCAACTCGCACGGCCAGCGCCGCCACATCGAGGCGCAATGCCGGTTGCGCGGCCTGGGCAACGTGTCGGTGATGACCCAGGACGTGAACACGCTGGCGATGGCGGCGGGCCAGTTCGACCGCTGCGTGTCGATCGAGATGTTCGAGCACATGCGCAACTACCAAGTGCTGATGCAGCGCATCGCCGACTGGCTGGCGCCCGAAGGCAAGCTGTTCGTGCACATCTTCGCGCACCGCACCCTGGCGTATCCGTTCGAGACCGCGGGCGCGGACAACTGGATGGGCCGCCACTTCTTCACCGGCGGCCTGATGCCGGCGGCGGACACCTTGCTGCACTTCCAGCAGGCACT
>Ga0134126_10010733_pt1 | contig 11538 bp, 10 predicted proteins | sample KB31752_FD_96881 | JGI IMG/M metagenome (GOLD analysis project Ga0134126, IMG submission 96881) | Terrestrial soil microbial communities with excess Nitrogen fertilizer from Kellogg Biological Station, Michigan, USA - KB3-175-2 | ecosystem: Environmental > Terrestrial > Soil > Unclassified ... | reverse complement strand
TTATCTCCAGCAGATGCTGGGTGAAGCGAGGAAACTCGTCGTCGATCTTGAGGTGCACGCGCGCCGACAGGAAGGCAAAGCCCTCGAGGAGGCGTTCGACGTAGGGATCCGCGCACTCGAAAGTCTCGAGCCCCAGCCGGCCCGCGATCTTGGGGAACTCCCGGGCAAACTCGCCGCCCAGCTCGCGGATGTAGTTGAGCTCCTGGCCGTAGTATTGAAGCAGGCGCGGATCCATCAGCCGCCCTGCCCGCCGTCCAGCACCGTCGCCGCACCGCTCTCGAGGTCGATCTCCGTGCGCAGAAACAACCGCAAGGGCAGTGGCTGCGCCCAGAGCTCAGCTTCGATCTGGAAACACATGGCGTTGTGGTTCATCTTCGCGGTGTCGGCGACGACCTTCACTTTGACCGAGCTCTTGAGCAGCCTGGGCTCGAAGTCGGCGATGACCTTGGCGATGAGACGCTCCATCCCCCGGACGTCGACGCTGGAGGCGGTGCGTCCAGCGAAATCGGGCATGCCGTAGTTCAGGACCGAGCGCTGGACATCCGGCTGCTCGGTCAGGTCCTGGAGCGCCGCCAAGTGCGTGGTGTTGAGGAGCCAGGTCAGATCGCGCCGCACGCATTCCCGAAGCCGAGCCGGAGAGAGGATCCTCTTTTCCCGCGACTCCTGGCGCTGCTCGCGGTCGTCGTCGGTCAGCCGGTCCAGCAGCGACGGTTGCAGGCGCTCCTTCTGCGTGAGCTCCGCCATGGTTCAACCAGCCGGAGAAGCCAAGCTCGCCGGAGCGCCGAGCTCGATCAGGCGCACGTCCATGATCGGGTATTCCACTTCGTCCGTGGCGAGGAGGCGCTGGCCAATCCCACGCGGCGGGCCGGCCCCGGGCTCGGTCCACTCCGTGCTCCGCGCCAGGACGAGACGTGGGTCCGGCGCCTCCTCGGAGCCAGGGTAGCGCGTGGGAATGAACGCCACGCTCTGCCCGCCGTTGGTGAACGTCAGCGTGGCGGGCAGCCAGGCTATGTCGCGAAGGTCGGCTGGCTTCTCGATCTCGATCTTCGAGAGACGCTCGAACGGAATCCAGTAGTAACGTCCGTTCAGGATCGCTTCCAACATCGGGCCCAGACGCGGGTCCGCATCGGCGATCCAATCGCAAGGCCGTCCATCGACGGTTCCAGCGGTGGCTGGCGCCTGCGCGAACGCCTGCTCGCGCAGGCGCCCCTCTTCCTCGAGGTTTCCCTGAGCGCCCAGCTGGAGGGCACGCACGAGCAGCGCCATCCATTCGGCGGGTTCGCCGAAGACCAGGGGGGTCTGCCGGCCGGCAAATACCTCGCGGCGGAGCATCTCGCACCGCACCACCTCGCGGTACGTCTGGCCCATCGGGAGCGCCGCCGGGTCCAGCTCGGAGCTCACCTTGAGCTGGGTGAGGGCCCGCTCCCATTGCCCCATGACGACCAGCAGCTGAAACAGAAAGACCCGCAGCTTGGGATCCGCCGGACGCTTCTTGACGTCCGACTGCAGAACGGCGAGCGCCTCGGCCAGCCGGCCCGCGCGGACGTGTTCGTCAGCGGTCATTTCTTGATTTGCACCCGGTACGAGGCCGCGAAGGGCCTCGTACCGTGCCCGGTCGTTAGAACTGGGAGGTGTTCTTCGGGATGTGCCACTTGGCCGTCACGGACGCGCCACTGGTCCCATCCGAGTTCTGGGGCGTGTACTGCATCTGGACCGTTGCGAAGTGAAGCGTGATCGTCTCGGTCTGCCGGTCGTCAGCCGTCGAGGTCGCGTGCTGGTGTCCGGAGATCGTGACGTTCCCCAGCGACAGCTGCAGGTACGGTTGTGGCGCGGTCCCCCCCGCCCGGCGCATCGTCAGGATGACCGGGCCGTCGTAGGCCGTCCCGGCGCAGCAGGCCCCCATTAGGGTCGGGGTCGACTTGTCGACGTACTTGGTGAGCGTGAGATCCATGACGTTCACCTTGCCCGTCCCGCTTCCGGTCCCTGACCCGGCGCTGCCGGCGTTCGACAATCCCCAGTTCCAATTCAGGACTTCAATCTGCCCCGGGAACTGCGCGTCGATCGACTCACCCGCCACCTTCGGAATGTTCAGAAAGATATCGACAGCCATGCTCTCCCTCGCCTTTCTTTTCCATTGTCGTTCGCTAACGCGGACGAATCAAACCCCTCTCGCCGCGCTCACCCGCCCGCCTTTGCTGAGGGCAACTTTGATGTGAGGCGCAGCGATACAGTCAACCCCTCCAGCTGGTAGTGCGGCCGAAGGAAGAACTTGGAGGTGTAGTACCCGGGGTTCCCCTCCACCTCTTCGACCACGACCTCGGCACCGGCCAGCGGCTTCCGCGCCTTGATGTCCTCGGTCGAATTCTCGGGATCTCCGTCGACATACTGAATGATCCAACTCTGCAACCAGCGCTGCATGTCCGCGCGCTCTTTGAACGATCCGATCTTGTCGCGGACGATGCACTTGAGGTAGTGGGCAAACCGGCAGGTCGCGAACAAGTAGGGCAATCGAGCGGCCAGATTCGCGTTGGCCGTGGCGTCCGGATCGTCGTACGTCGCCGGTTTCTGGAGCGACTGCGCCCCGATGAACGCCGCGAAATCCGAGTTCTTCTTGTGGATGAGCGGCATGAATCCGTTCCTCGCCAGCTCTGCCTCACGTCGATCGCTGATGGCGATCTCGGTCGGACACTTCATGTCCACGCCACCATCGTCGGTCGGGAAGGTGTGCGTGGGCAACCCTTCGACCGACCCGCCGGACTCGATGCCCCGGATTCGCGAGCACCATCCGTACAGCTTGAAAGATCGGTTGATGTTGACCGCCATGGCGTACGCGGCGTTGGCCCAGCTGTACTTCTCGCTCGCGGCCCCGGCCGTGTCCTCCTCGAAGTCGAACTCCTCGACCGGGTTGCTCTTCGCGCCGTACGGCTGGCGCGCCAAGAAGCGCGGGAGCGCGAGGCCCAGATAGCGCGCGTCCTCCGACTCGCGCAGCGAGCGCCAGGCCGCGTAGTCCGGGGTGGTGAAGATTTTAGTCAAGTCCCGTGGATTCGAGAGCTCCTGCCAGGAGTCCATTCCCATCAAGGCCGAGGCGGCTCCCGAGATGAACGGAGCGTGAATGGACGCGGCGATCTTCGACATCTCACCAAGGAGCTCGACGTCGGGCGCCTGGTGATCGAAGTAGTAGTCACCCACCAAGCATCCGTAAGGCTCGCCGCCGAGCTGGCCGAATTCCTCTTCGTAGAGCCGCTTGAAGATCGGGCTCTGGTCCCAGTTGGTCCCTTTGAACTTGCGAAGGGTCTTGTGCAGGTCCTTCTTGGAGATGTTCATCACCCGGATCTTCAACATCTCGTCGGTTTCGGTGTTGTTGACGAGATGGTGCAGGCCCCGCCAGGCGCCTTCCAGCTGCTGGAAATCCGCGTGGTGCATGATCGCGTTGACCTGCTCGGAGAGCTTCTTGTCGATGGCGGCGATCATCGCGTTGATCGACTCGATGACGTCGCCGCCGATGAGCGTGCTCTTCTGCAGCGCTTGCTGGGCGAGCGTCCGGACGGCGTTCTCGACTTCCTGACGCGCCTGCTGCGACTGCGGCTTGAACTGCTTTTGCAGCAGCGACGAAAACTCGTTCTCGTCGGTGGCAATTCCCGACGCTTGCTCTTGGGCTTTCTGAGACTCGGCCATCGGTTAAGCTCCCTTGTCCGAGTCAGGGCCCGCCGCAGGCTCGGCCCCGCCCTCGGCGCCCTTGGGCGCCCCGCCCTCGGCGCCCTTGGGCGTCGCGGCGAGCCACTTGAGGACGCTGGGATCGTGCATGACCTTGTTGACGAGGTCCTCGGCGCCGGTCTTGCCGTCCATGTAGGTCACGAGATTCGCCAGCTGTTGGCGCGCGGTGAGGAGCTCGTTCAAAGCACCGACCTTTCGGGCGATCGCGGCGGGAGAGAAGTCGTCCATGCTGTCAAACGAGATGTCGACGCTCAAATTCCCGTCCCCGGTGAGCGTGTTGGGGACCTGGAACGCGACGCGCGGCTTCATCCCCTTCAGCCGTTCGTCGAAATTGTCCACCGAGATCTCGAGGAACTTTCGTTCCGCGACGCCCGGGAGGGGCTCCTTGGGGTTGCCCGAGAGATCCGACAGCACCCCCATCACAAACGGGAGTTGCACCTTCTTTTGGGCCCCGTAGAGCTCGACGTCGTATTCGATCTGGACGCGAGGCGCACGGTTGCGGGCGATGAATTTTTGGCTGCTCATGTGGACCACCTACCTCTTCTGACCAGAGTTTTACACCGTGCCCAACCGTATCATCCTTGCTTTTGACCCGACAGGGCCTCAATTTGGCGCACCCCATCAGGGACCAGCTCTCGGACGATGTCCAGAAAGCCCATCCGTACGAGACGCTTGCACCGATCGACCAGCAGCGGAATCGGGCTCGAGGGCTCCTGCCGGGAATAGTAGTCGGAGATGGCCTCGAGTGCCTTGACCACCTCCTCGCGCGAACGAATCTGGCCGGAGAAGCCCGGCGCCGCGACGCCTTGGGCGGGGACGCCGAGACCGTCCCCGGCCGCCGCGGCCGCGGAGGGCGACCGGCGGGCGAGGATCGGCTGAAGGAAGCCCAAGATCTTCTGGAGCAGCACGGTCAAGCCCCCAAAGGTCGGCGCGACCCCTGACCCGAGGAGGTCCGTCAGCCTTGCCTCGAGGCCGCGGAGCATGGCGAGACAGGTCTGTGTCGCCGTGGTCTGGGCCTCCAGCGCGGCCAGCTCACAGTCCATAGCCGCGGCCTCGATGGTGGCCAGTGAGGTCCCGCCTCCGTTGGCGGAGGGATCGGCCGGCGCCGCCTCGACGTCTTTGTAGGCGAAGCGACCCATCGAGCGCGAGGAGATGAGCGGCGTCACACGAAGCGCCGCCACGACGTCGGGGGCCGTCAAGGTCGCCAGGATGTTGATCCGCATCGTCGGATCGTTGGCGTCGTCGGGGTCGAGGCGCGGATGCACACCCTCCCAGTACGTTTCGACCAGGCGCTGGAGAAAGGTCAGCCCCACCGAGAAACCGGGCATTCCCCCCGTGTGGAGGAGCGCCTTGGTCAGATGGACGGTGATCCGTAGGTCCCTGGTCCGTTGGAGCAGCGCCTTCGCCTGGCGCTCGACGGCCTTCCAGTCCGGCTCCTCGGCGGCAACGATCGTCGATCCGATCTGCTGTTCTGGCTTTCCCTGGGTCGCCCGGTCGAGGGCCGCGAACGCCGGATCCCCGTACTCGAGATCCGCGCCGCAGGGAGCCTCTGCGCTGATTGGCGCCAGCAGAGCCTCGATGTCCGCCGTTTGCATGCTGCTCTCAGGACAACATTAGCTATCACGCGTCGCATCTTGTCAAACCCTGGTGATCGGCTCATCTCGCGAATACGATCGCCCCATGTCGCTGGAACTGACTGTCAAGATCTCGGGTACCACCGCGGACCGGACGCTGACCTTCGCGGCATCGCCGGTCCGGATTGGCCGCAACGAGCTCAATGACATCGCGATCGACGATCCGTTCATCTCCCAGTGGCATGGCCTCATCCGCTTCGGATCCGAAGGGATCACCTATGCCGACCTCGGATCGACCAACGGAAGCATCATCGAGGGCAGGCGCCTCTCCAAGAACACTCAACTTCCCCTGACGGACACGTCCTGCATCCTGCTGGGGCGCGTCGAGCTGGCCGTCTCCATGCGGACCAAGGCACAGACGGGACCGGGGACGACCGTGGCCTGGGGTCATTCGTCCCGCCGCGATCGCCCCGCGGCCGAGGCGGCATCGGGGCAGGCCGCCGCCGCCTCGCAAGGCAGATCGGACCCGGCGCGATCTCGAGCCGACGCCTCGGGGGCGAGCGCGGCGGCCCTCGAACGCCAGCAGCAGCTCCTCGAGGCGTTCAGCGAGGCATTCATCGGCTTGCGCAAGGGGTACGAGCAGTTCGGCCTGGAGGTCGGCGTGCGGACCGTTAATGGCGCGACGGCGCTCCACCGCGCCCGCACCGCCAAGGCGGTGCTCGACCACCTTCTCCAACCGAACGCGCCGATCGCCTCGGTGAAGCACGATCTGATCGCCATCTTCGCCGATTTCGGCATTCACCACATCGCGATGATGGCCGCGGTCAGCGAGGGGGTTCGAGCGATGCTCCAGTCGCTCGATCCGCGCGCCAACGGGGTGGATCCGGGCGGGCGGCTCTTCTCGGGCTCGAAGTCGAAGGCGCAGTGGAGCGCCTACCTGGAGAGATTCGATCAGCTCCTGACCGACGATCAAGACCTGCACGCCTCGATCTTCGGTCCGGAGTTCGCGCGGGCGTACGCACAAGCGACCGTGGGAAGCTCCTCGAAGCGCGACCGTCCCAACGACGAATGAGAGGCCGGTCGACCCGCGTCAGCTTCGACCGCCGCCCCGTCCGATGGATCGAGCGGCTTTCAGGTGAAGCAAGCTGGCCACCTTGAAAACGTAGAAACCGCCTCCCATCTCGAGCGTTTCTCCATCGACCAGGAGCCGCTCTCCCTTCACGGTCTCGCCTTCGACCCTCACCGCGCCGCCGATCGGCTCCAGGAAGTACTCGCCTTCCTTGTGGGAGATCGCGGAGTGCGCGGAGCCGATGGCGGGATCCGCAACCAGCTGAATGTCGCATCCGGAGTCGCGGCCGATGACCGTTCGTTCGGCTCCCAGCCTGAGGGTCTCCCCTCGCTTCCCCGGTCCTCCCGTGCGGACCAGCCAGCCGACGCTGACGCCCGAGCTCCGGGCCTCGCTGGCGCGCAGCGCGTCCTGGATCGCCACCACCAGGCCACGCGCGCGGGGCGTCCCCAACACCGCAAACGTGGCAGCGGCCACGGTCAACGCCGCGGCGAGCGCCTCCAGATCGAGCGCGGCGAAGGCCGCCCGTTCTTCCGAGCTGGTCAGAGCGGTCAGGCGCTCCGCTGCTGTGGGCGCAGGAACTCCGGAGGCGACGACGTCCGCCAGAATCCTCGCCAGCCCCCCGGGCAGGTGGGGCCCGTCCGCGCGCCGCGCCCCCAAAATGGTGCGAATCTCTTGCAGACGTTTCCGACCTGGGCGGGTCCGAAGATAAGGGAACCGCCTGTCCGTGAGGAGCCGCTCGTCGACCTCCTCCAACAGCGGGCCGGCGTCCGGGTACGCGCGCCCGAGCTCCTCCGCCGCGCGGTCGGGTGACGCCCCCCGGCGGATCAGGTTGTGCGCCATCAAGAGCACCTCCTCCACCGAGGCGTGCGGATCGGAATCTGCGCTTGCCTGGCGGCGAACCCGGACGATCAACCAGACGAGGAGGATGACGACCGCGACAAGAACCACCCCTGCCATCACCAGCGCCGACGTCGCGGGCCCGATGCTCACGGTCCCCGCGTCGGTCGAGAGCCGTTCGCCGTTCGGGGCAGTAAAGTGAGTCGTGATTCGATGGCTGCTCGGGATGAGTCGCCACGTCCAGGGCACTGCCAACTCGAGCCGCTGCAGGTCAGCGACGCTCTGTCCCAGCGACTCCAGCGTGTTCTCGAGCTCTTCGGGCTGATCGTGCGACTCGAGGAAACCCCCGCTCGCGTCGCTCAGATCCCTCAGGTTGCCGGCGATCTGCTCGGCGTCCGCCTCAGCTCTGAACCGCGTGATGAGGAGCGTGATTCCGGAGCGCCGGAGCTCCGCTCCCAGGGCCGTGAAGTCGCCCGGACCCTGGCCTTTCGGATCGGCGTAATCCCTCCCGTCCGTGACGACCAGCAAGATCTTGAGCGACGCGGGATCGCTCGCCAGATCCGCGAGGTTCATGCGGATCGCGTCGATCAAATTCGGCCGATATCCGTCGAGATAGGGAACCTCGTCGAGCCGACCGATGTCTCCGGCCGTCAGCCGCGCGCGCCCCTGGCGCAGCCGCCCGTAGATCGTGGGATAGACCGTCGTGCGAGGCGGAAGGCGCTGGAAGAACGCGTGAATGCCGTCCAGCATGTCGGCCGGGACGCCCGTCACCCAGAGATAGACGACACCCACGCTGAGGGGAGGGCGCCAGGTCTGGCTCGACTCGGCGGCGCCCGCCGCCCAATCGGACAGCGATTGAGCCGTTACGGGCGTCGCGGGTTGACCGTCGAGATCCACCTCGAGACCCGCGTTGCGGAGCGATCGCCCCCGTTCGTCGATACCTCCCGCCAGAAACTGGATTCGTCCTGTCTCTCCGACCGTCGGTCGCGTCGACAGCACCGTCGGCCCCGCGTGGGCCACGCTGGAGGCGAACAGGATCGTGAGGAGCGCGCCAGCCCCGTAGGTCGCCCGGGGCGAGATCATGAGGTCCGGGCATCGGATCCGGGCAGCCAGAGTGCGCGGAATACGATCTGGGTCGCCCCGACCTTGATCTCGTCGCCATCTGCCAGCTCGACCAACTCTCCGACGCCCAGCCGCCGTGAATTGACGAAGGTGCCGTTCGCCGTAGGCGCCCCGTCGCGGTCGCGGATCGAGAAAGCGCCGTTTCGGTCCCCGTTTCGGGGACGCGAGATGACGGCATGTCCGCTCGACATGAACACGTCCGAGAACTCGAACAGGCCCGGCTGATCTCCGACGGCACCCTCCCCCCGCGAGAGCACCGACTTTTCCCGCTCCAGGGGGAGGAGCGCTCCGCGCTTCCGCTGGTCGACCGTGTCGAGAACCACCAGCCACCCGAGCGTCATCGGCTCCGTCCGCCCCGGCGAGTCCTTCACGTCGCGAGACAGGAACAACGTCTTTGGGGCGACGAGCCCGGGTCGGCAGCTCCCGCAGGTCGTCCCCCAGCCGGAGAGCATGGGCTCGCCGCAGTTGGGGCAGGGAATCTCGCGCGGCGTCGGTTGAGGCGCGGAGTCGGCCAGAGAGGGCGGCGCAGACCCGGCCGGGCCCCCGGCGCGCGGGGCTCTCGGGCGCGCGGGCTTTCGCGGAACCGCAGGCCGGGCGCGACCGCCGGCCGACGGGGCCGGCGGCTTTTCCTCCCCGCCCAGAATCTTCTTCAATTTTCCGAACATGTCCGCGCAAATCATCATAAGTTCTGAGTTTCTGGCGGTCAAACCTAGCCGCCACCTCGGTTCTCGATGATCGCGCCAGCCCGGAACGTCGCCGCACTCTTGGTCGGGGCGGTCGTGGTCGGGGTCAGCGTGGCGACGGCGGAGGAAGCGCCCCGAACGGCGGAGGCGATCATCGTCGCCGGGCAGGCCTTCGATGTCGGGCGGCCCGTGGTGCTCTGGCGGGATCCGGAGGGATTCGACGCCTACCAGACCCGCTGCATCGATCAGTCGGGCGGTTGCTGCGATGGCGAATCCAAACGCTACGGCGCCCGGAGCGGTGTCGAGCAGCGGAGCTTGGAAGAGCTGCAGGCGAGGATCTCGCAGCTGGTGCTGCACTTCGACGGCTGTGTCAACTCGCGCTCCTGCTTCAAATCGATGCACAACCGCCCCCGGCCGAGCGGAAAAGGGTGCGGGCTCTCGGCACACTTCATGATCGATGCCGACGGCACCATCTACCAGACCCTGGACGTCGTCGAGCGCGCGTTCCATGCGGAGGAGGCCAACTCGGACTCGATCGGTGTCGAGATCTGCAACCGGGGTCGGGTCGATCGGAGCGAGTGGCCGAAGCTGCCGCCGGACTATCGGACACGCGTGACGCGCGAGGTGACGATCAACGGTGAACGGCACGAGGCGTACGAGTTCAGGCCCGAGCAGTATGAGTCGATCGTGGCGCTGACGCGGACGTTGCTCCGCCTGTTCCCCAGGATCAAACCCGAGATTCCCGAACGGAACGGCGAGCCGATCATGGATACGCTCGCGGATCCCCTCTCGTTCGAGGGAATTCTGGGTCACCTACACATCGAAAGGAAGAAGTGGGATCCAGGCGCGCTCGACTGGACCCGGATCCTTCGAGCGCTGAACGGGTTCGAGCTGCCGGTCCAGATCCGCGGATTCGCGGAGTTGCCGCGGACGCAGGCGGCGCTGTTGGCCGCCCGGCGCGCGGCCTTCACCAACGCGGAGGAGCGCGCGACCGGGTACTTCCCCATCGCGGCTGATCGCCTCTATCACTCGGGCGTGCATCTACGAGCGGAGCTCGGAACGCCGGTGCGGGCCCCCGTCCGCGGTCGGATCGTCGCGGTGCGCCGCGTGACGGCGGGTGTGTCGTCCGCGTCCCTGGTGCTTATGAAGCACGACGCCGATGTGGGCGACGGGGCCTTCACGTTCTATTCGTTGCTCGTCCACCTCGATCTGCCCGCGCGTGGCTCGGCCGAAGCCAACGCAATCCCTTGGCTGCAGTCGCTCGCACGCGCGGAGCCCGAGGTCGCGTCGGCGTTCGACGCGGGTCAGGTCGTGGCGCTCGATGCGCGCGTGGAGGCGGGCGACACCGTCGGATACGTGGGAACCGTCAGCCGGGGCCCCGAGGAGGGCCCGGAGATCCACTTCGAGATCTTCACCACCGAAAAGCTGCCGGGCGAGATGGGGCGCGCGTTTCACTACATCAACGCCAGCGACGACGGGGCGATCGTCCGTCGGGCCGATCTCACTCTCGAGGACACCAACGGCGATCGGCCGCTCGACGCGGCCGAGCTCGAGCGGTTCTTCAAGGCAGGGAGCCTCGACCGTCGCCAGGCGTTACGCCGCGTCGCCATCCGCCACCGACACGAATGGGGAGATCGAGACAGCGAGGAGAGCTTCGGCCGTCTCCGGGAGTTATCCGGCCTTGCCGACGGCGACCGCCGGCGCCTCTACCAGATCGCGATCGCGCCATACGTGTTTTGGACCGATCAACTTTCACGGGCGCTGGGGCTGCCGATGAATCAGACGATCTATTCATACAACGCGCTCACGTTCCTGCTCGAGTTGAGCGCCCTCACGAATCATGTCGTTCTTCCCACCGCGCGGGGCCGGGAGATCGGTGATGCATCCCTGGAGGCGCGCCGACTGAAGGTGACTCTGGCGGACTGGACCAATCCCCACAAGTCGCCAAGCGAGCCGCCGCTCTTCGGTGCGCCGATCGGCGTGCGCCTGAGCCCGCAGCGCCGAGAAGACATTCCGCTCATCGAGCTGACCCCGACGGACAACCGGTGAGCGGGGAACGCCAGGGGACTCCCTACCGTTCGGGCGACGCGAGTGCGCGTCCGAAGCTCACCGAGGCGGGCGAGATGGCGGGATCGCCCTCCCTGACCATCTAATTGTAGTTCCCGGAGGCGGAAGCGAGCGGACCAATCAGACAGGAACCCTGGAAGGGTTCCTTGGACCTCCCGCGGTGACTCCGCCGGGTGCTCGTTCAGGTGTGGCTGCTCTCGGCCGCCGTCGAGGCCGCGCTGGCGGGCTCCGGGCGAGCGACCCTCCCGGCCGTCGTCGCACCGCAACGGCGAGCTTGCCTGCCAGGGTTCCCGCGCGACCGGCTCGAGACAGCGATCGCACGCTGGCTCACGCCGGCGTGCGTCCGGCGGCGCGCAGCAGGCGCTCGATCGCGGCGAAGGCCCGCGGGCCGTCGTAGTGGGCCGCCGTCGGGACCGGCGGCGCGGCGCGCATCCGGGCCAGCAACTCCGAGCTCGCGACGCCGGCGAGCTCT
>Ga0134126_10010732_pt1 | contig 11540 bp, 9 predicted proteins | sample KB31752_FD_96881 | JGI IMG/M metagenome (GOLD analysis project Ga0134126, IMG submission 96881) | Terrestrial soil microbial communities with excess Nitrogen fertilizer from Kellogg Biological Station, Michigan, USA - KB3-175-2 | ecosystem: Environmental > Terrestrial > Soil > Unclassified ... | reverse complement strand
CGGCTGACCGCCGGGCACGATGTGCTCGCGGAAAGGCTGGCGAAAGTGATGACGCGACGGCCGGTCTGCATTCGCAACGACGCGCTGGCAGCGGAGGCGTTGAAGATTTTTGACGCGCGAAACATCGACGATTTGATCGTCGTCAACGCGCGGAACGAGCCGGTCGGTCTGGTGGATTCACAGGACCTGCCCAAGTTCAAGCTGATGTGAAAAACGCCCGGCGCTCCACCGTGCGTTCCGGAACGGAAATGGTTTGCGCCGACCGCGGCGCGCCGTTACAAATCCGCAACTCAAAATGAAAGGGCACTCCTGATGCGAACGATCATTTTCGCTGTTTGCGCCGCTTGCGTGCTGGCAACGACGGTTTCGTCCATAAGCGCCGAAGACATGAAAGATCCGCAACAAGTCAAAACGTTCAAACGCAGGACCACGAAGACCGTGGCTGCGCAGTATTTGCTTTATCTTCCCAAAGACTACGCCGCCGGGTCGAGGAAACGCTGGCCGCTGATGCTGTTCCTTCATGGCTCCGGCGAGCGCGGCACAAATATCACCAAGGTGGCCGTGCACGGTCCGCCCAAACTCGTCAAGCAGGGCAGGGATTTTCCGTTCATCATCGTCTCCCCGCAATGCCCGGCCAATCAGCGCTGGGACAACGACGTGTTGCTCGCGCTGCTCGATGAGGTCGAGGAGAAATACAAGGTGGACACCAGCCGCGTTTATCTCACCGGCCTGAGCATGGGCGGGTACGGCACCTGGAGCCTCGGCATGACGCATCCGGAATTGTTCGCGGCCATCGCTCCGATCTGCGGCGGGGGCGATCCGATTGATATTCTGCTCGCCGAGAAAAAGAAGGCCGGCGCGTTGAAATCGCTCGGCGTGTGGGCGTTTCATGGCGGCAAGGACCCGGTTGTGCCGCTGGCGGAATCGGAACGCATGGTGGAATCGTTGAAGAAACTCGGGTGCAGGGACGTGGAACTGACGGTCTATCCTGAGGCGCAGCACGATTCGTGGACCGAATCCTACAACAATCCGAAACTTTACGAATGGTTGCTTGCGCATCAGCGGAAATAGGTTTGCAAAAGGCCCGCGCCGGGCCAGTCTGGATGCATATGAAACTCTCCAACTTTGGGTTTGCTTGCGGACTTTTGACTTGGGCGACGCTGGCCTCACCCGCATCCGCGGCGGCGGATGGGCAAACGGTCGATTCGATCCTCGACAGGTACGTCGAAGCATCTGGAGGAAAGGCTGCGCTGGAAAAGATAAAGTCCCGCGCCGTCAAAGGGGATATCGATCTCCTGGGGACCACCTCGGACTGGCAGATGTCCGCCAAAGCCCCGAACAAGCAGCTCTCGGAATTGAACAGCGCAACGCTGGGGGTGATTACTGACGGGTTCGATGGAACGGTCGCCTGGTCGAAGAACCAGGCGGGAATCCGCGTCAAGGAGGGAGAGGAACTCGCCAAGACCAAACGCGATGCGGACTTTTATCGGGACGTGAAATTCAAGATCCTGTATCCCGACCTTGCTTACAAGGGGACCGAGAAGGTGGGCGACGAGGAAGTGCGCGTGCTGGAATCCAGACCCTCATCGTCGAGCAGGGAACGCTTTTCTTTCAGTTCGAAATCGGGCCTGCTCATCCGGCAGGAATCCGAACTGGAAGGGCCGCAGGGAAAAGTGATCGCCACCGTGCGGCTGGAGGACTTCCGGGCCGTGGACGGGGTCAAATACCCGTTCAACCTGAAGTTCAAGATCAATACCGGCGGACAGGACTTCGAGTTCGGAATCAAGGTCAAAGAGGTGAAGCACAATGTGGCGATCGAGGACGCGAAGTTCGCAAAACCGGCGGGGTGATCTCGTCGGCTTGAGGGGTCGGTCGAATCATTCAAGTCCGCTCGCCATTTTTGCGCGTTTCAAAACCTGTTGGGCCAGGGTCCGCGCTTTCGCCGCCCCGTCGCGCAAGACATCGTTCACGTAACCCGGGTTCGCCGCCAGCTCCGCGCGCTTCCCCCGCGCAGCGGCGAAGCAACTCCAGTAATGCTCGAACAACGCCTTCTTCAAATCACCGTATCCCAGTCCTCCGGCGCGTAACCGGTTTTCAAAGTCCTTCGCCGCGCCCGCCGGAGCGACGAGTTTGAGCAGTTGAATCGCGAGGTTTTTGTCGGCGTCAGGTTTGGGTTCCTGCGGCGTGCGGCTGTCCATGACGATGCCCATGACTTTTTTACGGATGACCTTTTCATCTCCAAAAATCTCGATGGTGTTGCCATAGCTCTTGCTCATCTTCTGGCCGTCCGTACCGGGCACGACGGCGACCTCGTCGCGAATCTGCGGTTCTGGAATCACAAACGTCTGTCCGTAGGTTTCGTTGAACTTGGTGGCAATGTCGCGCGTCATCTCCACATGCTGCTTCTGGTCGCGTCCGACCGGCACCACGTTCGAATCGTAAATCAAAATGTCCGCCGCCATGAGCACCGGGTACGCGAAAATCCCGTGGTTCGGCGCGATGCCCCTTGCGATTTTGTCCTTGTAACTTGTCCCGCGCTCGAGCAGTCCCATCGGAGTGAGCGTGGTGAGCATCCAGGCCAGTTCTGTTACTTCCGGCACGTCAGACTGGCGGAAGAAAACGGATTTTTTGGGGTCAAGACCGCAGGCGAGGAAATCCAAGGCCACATCAATCGTGTTCTTGCGCCGCTCCTCCGCGTCGAAGAGCGACGTCATCGAGTGATAGTTCGCGATGAAATAAAACGCCTCGCCCTTGTCCTGCAGCTCGATGGCCGGCTTCATCATCCCGAAATAATTCCCGAGATGCAGCGCGCCGGAAGGCTGGATGCCGGACAAAATTCGCATGGGCGGAAGCTAACAACATCCCCGCGGCACGCAAACTGGAAAAACGTCCGGAGCATCCGTTTGCAGATTGACGCGCGAGGCGCGGGTCGCTTTCATTTATCGAGTCAACCGAATGACCACTCCCTGCCCATGCTTCAGGCGCGCCCGCTTGTTCCTTCTGGTCCTGGTCGCGATTCCTGTGGTGGCGGAGCGGCTGTGCGCCCAGGACAACTACGAGATTCAGGTTTATCCGTCAGAGACCGTGCCCGCCGGTTCAACGATGGTGGAACTCCACAGTAATTTCACCGCGGCCGGCCGCAAGAACGTCGTGAATGGTGTTCTGCCAACGGACCACGCTTTTCACGAAACGCTGGAAATCACGCGTGGCTTCACGCCGTGGTTCGAGACCGGCTTCTACGTTTTTACCAGCGCCCGCTCGGGCGACGGCTGGCAATGGGTCGGGGATCACATCCGGCCGCGCGTCCGGGTGCCGGAGGAATGGCATTGGCCGGTGGGCGTCAGCCTTTCGGCGGAGATCGGCTACCAGCAACGAAAGTTTTCAGAGGACACCTGGTCGGCGGAAATCCGTCCAATTATCGACAACCAATGCGGCCGGTGGTATGCGTCGTTCAATCCCACGTTTGAAAAATCCCTCAAGGGCCTGAACTCGGCGGAAGGGTTCGAGTTCACTCCGAACGCGAAGGTGAGTTACGATCTGACAAAAGTTTTCACCTTTGGCGTGGAATACTATGGCGCGCTGGGAGCGGTGACACATTTCGATTCGGGCGGCGATCAGGAACATCTCATCGTGCCGGCGCTCGACGTGAATTTTTCGCCTGACTGGGAATTCAACTTCGGCGTGGGCGTTGGGGTGACGCACAGCACGGATCATCTGATTGTCAAAATGATTCTGGGCCGGCGCTTTTAGCTGAATTTGCCCAAGCGTCCCTGGCGAACCTCCCATCGCTCCAGTTCACCGCCCAGGTCGCGCGGCCAGTTTTCCTCGGTGCAGGTCATGAAGACCTGGCCCCGCCCCTTGCGCGCGCGGTCGAGCAACGGGAGAAACCCGGCGCGGCGTTTCGCGTCCAGTTCACCCATCACGTCGTCGATGAGCAGAATCGGTGGCGAGCCATGAATCCCCGCGAGGTATTCGGCCTGGGCCATTTTCAGGGCGAGGGCAAGCGTGCGTTTCTGACCTTCGCTGCCGAACTGCCCCGCCGGACGATCGTTCAACAACAATTGCAGGTCGTCTCGGTGCGGGCCAACAAGCGTCGTGCGATACGTCCGCTCACGGCCGCGCGACTGCGCGAGTTCGATGGCGAAGTCCCGCTTTGCGCTCGGCTGGAATTCGAGCCGCAGTTCCTCGGCGTCGTGTGCGATGCGACGATACGCCAGCCGCGCGAGCGGAGACAGTTTTGGCGCCAGTTCCCGCCGGCGCAGGCCGATCTGGTTGCCCAGATGGATCAGTTCACGTGAAAAGCTTTCCAGGGCCGCTTCGTCGGGCGCGCGTTGTTTGAGCAGCGCGTTCCGCGAACGCAGCGCCTGGGTGTAGCGCTGGAGCAGCGGCAGGTAGGCCGGGTGGGTCTGCGAGAGCAGCAAATCGAGGAACCGCCGGCGCATCCGCGCCGCGCCCTTCACCAGTTGCAGGTCTTCGGTGCAGAACACGACAACGCGCAACACGCCGAGGTAATCCATCAGCCTGCGCACGGGGCGGCCGTCAAGGCCCAGTTTCTTTTCTGCGGAAGACCAGTAGAGTTTGATTTCGCGCTCACCCTGGCCGACCACCTTTGCCCCGGCGAAATAACCCTTTTGCCCATGCCGGACCATCTGCGCGCCGCCGACACCGCGAAACGATCGCAGTGTGGCCAGCAGATAAATCGCTTCGAGAACGTTCGTTTTGCCCTGGGCGTTTTCTCCGAGCAGCAGATGAAATCCGGGGCCGAAGTCCGCATCCAGCCGCGCATAATTGCGGAAGTCACGCAGTCTCAGGTGGGCCAGATGCACGCGGACCAATTAGCCGTTATCCAAGCGCCGTGTCAGCCAATTTGTTGAATCCGCGGGGTAATCTTTCAGTCCCCCTCGTTCACCCCGTGTTCCCGGGCTTTCCGGCCGGCCTGTACCAGCGCGTAACGATCCTTCAACGGCAACCCGTTCATTTGATCGCGCTTCACCCGGACAATCCCCGACTCGACGGCCAGAGCGTTGATGTTGGTGACGCCGGTATAAACGATGCCCATCCCCCCGCCCGACTCGTTCGTGAAGGTCAGCTCCACGCGGACACGGCTGGAGAGAATCAGGTGGCCGAGCTCGGATCGGCTTCGCTCCGCGCGCCTCATTGCGGCCCGATCGTTCATTTGATACTCGGGTGCCGCCACGCCTGTCAGCCGGATCCGATGGAAGTTGCCGCGGTCATCTTTCAACTCAAGCAGGTCGCCGCTCAGAACACGGGCGACCTGCCCGGACAATTCCCCGCACCGCTCTTGTTTCAATCCGTCGCCGGGCCGCAGCGCGTCCACCAGATCGACAAGGGGATAAAAGACCGATCGCTGCTGATAAAGCAGCGCCACGGCGCCGAGGGCGATGACCCACAATATCCCGACATAAATCTTGTGGAGTGTCCGGAACATTTGTTTCAAGTACCGCTTCTCATGACCCTGTCATTCACCGACCGCGCGAACGGTTCGATGCTTTCAAAACGCGACCGTCGCTCAACTCCCCCGGAAGAGTGCTTTGATGCGGCCAACGAGCGTCGAGTCGGCCGGGTCCTGTTCGGCATCCGGCAGGTTTTCAAGCGAAGGTCCCGCGTCGCTGATTCCGGCCGGTGCCGGTTCGGGATTGGCTGGCACAGTCGTTGTTTGGTCCGTGCCCGTCGTCATTTTCTCAACGTCGGCGTCAGCCGCTTCGGGTTCTTCCGTGTCGAAAAGTCTGATTCGTCGGTCGCGTTTCAGCGGAGGCGCCGGCGGGGCCGGCGGGACGAGAATGGTTTCAGCCGGAGGCTTGACTTCGCGTTCAAGCGAAACGAGGACCATGTTGACTTCGGGATTGTGATGCGGACGCGGGTCAATGCCATGCCGCCGCAACGCCTCGTACGCCTCCATGCAGTGCCGGGCGTTGTCGAACTTGAACACTTCCCACGCGAAAATTTTCTCAAACCACGATCCCGACCTGGCGTTCGACAGGCCGATTACAAACGCTGCCGGACGGCGCGGGTGAAGAACGCCTTCAAGAAAACAAACCTGAAGCGTCAGCCGCCGGAATCCGCGGTTCTCCAGCCAATGGATGAATCGCAGCAGTCGGTTCTTGCGGCCGACGTACGTGCTTCTGGTAATGACACCCGTCAACGGTCCACTCACCACGTCCCCAAAGAAGGGCGCCCAAACGACCGCGTTGGCCATCGCCAGGATGACGCAAGTGGCAAGGTAAAAGGCATTGGCAAGGTCGCCCGTGGCGGGAGCGGCCTGCGCGTTCTGCCAGACCTTGCTCAACCCGTAGCCGAGGGCGGCCCCCAACAGAATCCGCAGCGCGATGAGTATCATGGTCAGCGATCCTCGTCCGGTTTGAGGATGGGTGTGTAGGTCAGTATTCCCCGTAGCGCCATGTCCAGCTTGTGCTTGTTGACCGCGAAATGTTGCGCGGTTTCGCGCGAAATGATTCCCGCCGCCAGCAGTTCGATCAGGTACTGGTCGAACGTGTGCATGCCCTGGTTCAAAGAAACCTCGATGATGCCGGTCAACAAATGGAGATTGTTCGATTGGATGGCGTCCTGCACACCGGCGTCCCGTTTCAACACTTCCAGACAGGGGGTCCGTGTGCCCTGCACATTCGGAATGAGCCGCTGGCAAAGGATCGTGTTGACGTTCCGCGCGAGCAGACTGCTGATGTTCGCCTGTTCGGAACTGGGATAGTACTCGCGAATGCGCCCAATGGCCTGTTGAACAGAATCCGCGTGCAACGTGGTCAGGACGAGATGCCCGGTTTCGGCGGCCTGCATCGCCGCGAAAATGCTCTCGCGGTCGCGGATTTCCCCGATGAAGAGAACATTCGGATCCTGCCGCATGGCGTTGCGGATGCCGTCGGCAAACGACGCCGTGTCGATGCCGACCTCGCGCTGTTCAAACTGCGCCCGGCAATCCTCGAACACATACTCGATCGGGTCTTCGACAGTGATGATCCGTACCGCGCTGGTTTCGTTGATCTCTTGAATCAATGCCCGGAGCGTCGTGCTCTTGCCCTGGCCGGTCGGTCCCGTGGCCAGCACCAACCCGCGCGGCTCCTTGACGACCTCCGTTAATGCGGCGGGCAACTGGAGGTCCTTGAGCTTGAGCCGCTGCTGCGGGACCGTGCGAAATGAAAATGACTGGTCCCCCTTTTGCTTGCTGAAGTTGGCGCGGTAACGCCGGCTGCCATGATAGAAGCTCAAGTCCACTTCGAACTGGCTTTCAATCCGGGCGCAGGCAGCGGGCGAAAAATTCTCTCGCAAAAGGGTGTAGATTTCTTCGTTCGACGGCGGCGCGAAGATTCCAACCGACACCCAGGACAGTTTGCCGTGAACGCGGATGGAATAGGGCTTCTCTGCCTGGGCGTGCAGATCGGTCGCGTCCTGCTCGCGGCACCAGTCTAAAACGCGGCTCAACGTCGTCCCTTGGCGAACATGTTCCATGCTTCGGTTCCAGCGCGGCGTTTGGTGTTCGTTGCCAACGTCCCACCGGTTTTCCATTGCTTCAGGACGGGGGACGAAGTCAACCTATCATTCTGCTTCCGCAATTGCCAGCAGTGTTCATACCGCGTCCAATCCACCGCAAGGCCCCCTGCCGGAGACGCCGCCGGGAGAAATCTCACGCAAAATGCGTGAAAATCACGCCATCACCGCCCTTTTTCGCGGAATCCGATTTGAGTGTCTGAATCGGGTCGGCCGAATACCCGCGCTTTCGCCTGCGTCAGAACAGCTCAAAAGCATGGCCCCTTGATTCCTTGAACCTCGCCGCTATCATTCCAAACCAATGCTGAAATTCGATTATGTTTCAACCGCCCACTGCAGCGGGCTCATTTTGTCCGGAGTGGTTTGGATGGCCCCGTCAGTGCTGGCGCAACACTCTCCCGGCTTGCCGGCGGCCATCCCGCCAAAAATCGCGGCTGCGTCCGACGAGGGTGAACGGGCCCTCAAACTTTTCACCGTGGCGCCCGGATTGAAAGTGGACCTCTGGGCCGCCGAGCCGATGCTGGCCAATCCGGTCGCATTCAATTTCGACGAGAAAGGCCGCGCGTACGTCTGCGAAACGTTCCGGCTGCACGCCGGGGTGGACGACATCCGTGGCATCATGCCCTGGCTCGATGAAGAACTTGCGTCGCGCAGCGTGGACGACCGGCTCGCCGAAATGAAGCGTCATCTCGGCGACCGTTTTGCGAAATACTACGAGCAAAGCGAACGCATTCAGTTGATCGAAGACCGCGATGGCGACGGCAGGGCGGACCACGCCAACGTCTTCGCCGAAGGATTCAACGATCCGCTCGACGGCATTGCCGCGGGAGTGCTCGCCCGCAAAGGGACGGTCTGGTACGCGAACATTCCGAATTTCTGGCTGTTGCGCGATACGAACAATGACGGCGTCGCGGATTTCCGCCAATCCCTTCACTACGGCTTAGGCGTGCGGGTCGGTTTCCTCGGGCACGATTCGCATGGCGTGCATTTCGGGCCGGATGGAAAAATCTATTTCAGCATCGGTGACCGCGGGTCCAATGTGAAGGTGGCGGACGGTCGTCACGTGGGCGAACCCGACAGCGGCTGTGTTTTCCGTTGTTACCCGGACGGCTCCGATCTCGAAGTGTTCTGTTACGGCCTGCGCAATCCGCAGGATCTCGTGTTCGATCAGTACGGCAATCTGTTCACGGGCGACAACAATTCGGACAGCGGTGATCAGGCGCGTTGGGCCTATCTGGTGGAAGGCGCCGACAACGGCTGGCGCGTCGGCTATCAGTTCATGGAGAATCCGTACTCGCGCGGGCCGTTCAACGCGGAGAAGCTCTGGTATCCGCATTTCGACGGGCAGGCGGCGTACATCGTCCCGCCCATCGCGAACATCGCCAGCGGCCCGTCCGGCGTGGCGTATTTCCCCGGCACCGGGCTGCCGGACCGGTTCAAGGACCATTTCTTTCTGGTCGATTTCCGCGGCGGTGCGGCGAACAGCGGCGTTCATTCATTTACACTTCAGCCGAAGGGCGCCGGGTTCGAACTGACGAAGCCCGGGCATTTCGTCTGGGGGATGCTCGCCACCGACGTGAAATTCGGCGTGGATGGCGGCGTTTACGTGAGCGACTGGGTGCAAGGCTGGGAAATGACCGGCAAAGGCCGGATCTACCGCGTGCATGACCCGGTAATCGACAAGGACCCGATCGTGCTCCAGACCAAAAAACTCCTCGCCGAGGGAATGGAAAAACGTTCGCTGAACGAACTGGCCCGATTGCTCGCGCATCGTGACCTGCGCGTGCGGCAGGAAGCGCAGTTCGCTCTGGCGGAAAAAGGCGAGGCAGCGATCAAAACGCTTGCCAGTGTGGCGCGGAAGGACGCCAGCCAGCTCGCGCGGCTCCACGCTATCTGGGGCCTGGGCCAGATTGCCGACATCAAGGCCCAAATCCCGGACCGGCGTGTCGAAGAGGGGATGGAACCCTTACTCTCTCTGCTCGGTGACAGCGACGCCGAGGTGCGCGCCCAGGCCGCGAAGATTCTCGGCGACCGCCGTTTCCTCGGAGCGTACGATGGATTGCTGAAACTGTTGGGCGACGCGAGTCCGCGCGCCCGGTTCTTCGCCGCGATGGGCCTTGGGAAACTGGGCCGTCGCGAAGCCCTGCCCGCGATCTTTGCGATGCTCCGTGAAAATGCGGACAAGGATCCCTATCTCCGCCACGCGGGCGTGATGGCATTGACCGGGATCAACGACATGGACGCGCTCGTGATCGCAGCGAAGGACAATTCATCCGCGATCCGCATGGGGGCGCTGCTGGCCATGCGCCGGTTGCGTCGCGCGGAAATCGCCGTGTTCCTGAAGGATGCCGACCCGGCGCTGGTTCTTGAAGCCGCGCGCGCCATCAATGACGAACCGATCAACGGCGCGATGCGCGAGCTGGCTGCGTTGATCGACAAGCCAATCAGGGACGAGGCAATTCTTCGCCGCGTGCTCAATGCGAATTTCCACTATGGCACGGCCCAAAGCGCCGCCGCGCTGGCCGGCTATGCCGCGCATTCCGACGCGGTCGAGAACATGCGGGTTGAAGCGCTGGAAGAACTGGCAGACTGGCCGCATCCGTCGGGCCGTGACCGCGTCATCGGCCTGTGGCGTCCGGTGGCGGCGGTCCGCGCGCGCGAGACGGCCGTTGATGCCTTGCAGCCCGGCCTCGCGGCCATCTTGAAGTCGGCCTCGGATCGCGTCCGTATCGCCGCCATTCATGCGGCGGGCCGCCTGGAGATTGTTGCTGCCGGGCCGGTGTTGTCAGAGCTGGTCGCCGACACGAAACTCTCCAGCCGGGTCCGCGTCGAGGCATTGAAGGCGCTGGCGACGCTCGACGATCCCGGACTCGAAGCCGCGATGAAGATCGCGCAAGGAGACACCAGCGAGGAATTGCGCCGGGCCGCCACATCGTTGCAGGGCAAGGTCAGGACCTCGAACGCTGCGACCAAACTGGCGGCCACGCTCGGCAACAGTTCCGTCGGGGAGAAACAAGCGGCGCTCGCGGCACTCGGGGCGTTGCAAGATCCCGCCGCGGACGATGTGTTGTCCGGCTGGCTCACGCGGTTGCTGGCGGGTGACGTGCCGAAGGAAATTCAACTCGACTTGCTCGATGCGGCATCCAAACGGAATGCGCCCGAGGTCAAGGAGAAGCTGGAGAAATATCAGGCGTCAAAACCGAAGGACGATCCCCTGGCTGAATACCGAGAGACGCTTTACGGCGGCAACGCGGCGGAAGGTAAAAAGATTTTCTTCGAGCGGCCCGAGGCCTCGTGCGTGCGCTGCCACAAGATCAACGGCGAAGGCGGCGACGTGGGGCCGGACCTCAGCCACGTCGCCACGCAGAAAGACCGCCAATATTTCCTCGAATCCATCGTGCTGCCGAACAAACAGATCGCGCCGGGATTCGAGAGCGCTTTGGTCACATTGACGAGCGGTACCGTTTACGCAGGGGTCATCAAGAGCGAAACCGCCGGCGAACTGGTCATCAACTCGCCCGAGGACGGGCTCGTGACCGTGAAGAAGAGCGACATCAAATCGCGCGACAAGGGACTGTCACCGATGCCGGAAGGGATGGGCCAGATTCTGGGCAAACAGGACCTGCGCAACCTCGTGGAGTTCCTGGCGAGCTTGAAGTGATTGGTCCGAAGACAGTCAGCCGTGTAGAAAGCGCGGGCGGAATGAAACCTGATCACGCTGATCTACTTCCCCGCGAGATCACCGACGAGAGCATCTTCACCTGCTTTCATAAGGGATCTTCCAACATCCAACGACTCGTGCGCAACGAGAAATACTCAACTCAACTCGGCAACCGCCTCCTTGAAATCCTCCGGTTGCGCCGCTTCAAAGTTCATTTGTTTTCCGGTGCGCGGATGTTTGAAGGCGAGTTTGTGCGCAAGCAGCATCTGGCGAGGCGCCGTGTAGCCGGTCAGTTGGGTCAGCCGTTTGTTTTGCCGGTTGCCATAAGTCGTGTCGGCGACGATCGGAAAGCCAAGAT
>Ga0134126_10010731_pt1 | contig 11540 bp, 10 predicted proteins | sample KB31752_FD_96881 | JGI IMG/M metagenome (GOLD analysis project Ga0134126, IMG submission 96881) | Terrestrial soil microbial communities with excess Nitrogen fertilizer from Kellogg Biological Station, Michigan, USA - KB3-175-2 | ecosystem: Environmental > Terrestrial > Soil > Unclassified ... | reverse complement strand
TTTAATCCAGAATTTCCCCTAGTGCCTATTATTACAAGATCCACATTCCTTTCTTCAGCATAATTCAGTAACGATGCTGCAATTGAAAATGGAGTACTCATTACTTCTGTTTTTATAGTAGTTTCAATTTCAGATAATCCTTCATTTTTTGCATGATTTGCAACATCATTAAACCATTTTTCAGATTCTTTTTTATATTCATGGAGATAAGACGGCGATACCATACCAAAAACACCCGAAGAATCACCATGATGAACTTTAGAAGGAACAATAGATAATAGAAAGATTTCTGAATTAAATTTTATAGATAAATCAATTGCATATTTAGCGGCATTAAAAGATGACTCGGATCCATCCAGACCTACCAATATTTTAGAAATTTTTTTTTCCAACATAAGACAGTTTATTAAAATGTTATAAAAAGTATTTTGTAATAGTTATCAACATTATTTTTTAACTACAACATTTGTGTGTAATCACATTATTAATAAAATCAGATAAGTGAAGACAATTAAGAAATAAAATTAAATAATTTTTTTGATAATTTTTATTAATGAATATGAATTCGGATGAAATTATTGAATTTTTGAATAAAGATACATTTACAGGCAAAATAGGTACAATAAATAAAGATGGAACTACCCATATAACACCTATATGGTATATTTTAGATGAGGATAATAATATCATTTTTACAACATCATCTAAATCATTAAAAGGAGTTAACTTGATTAGAGATCCTAGAATTAGTATGTGTATAGATGACCAAACACCTCCTTTTTCATTTGTAATAATTAAAGGTATTGCAAAAATTTTTTTTCATTCTCAAGATCTCCTTAAACTCACTACAAGAATTGCAGAAAGATATATGGGTAAAGAATTATCTTTGATATATGGAAAAAGAAATGCAGTTGAAGACGAATTAGTTATCAAAATTATTCCAACAAAAATCATAGGTCAAAAGAATGTATCTGAATAAATTTAATACATTTTTATAAATTCATAGATTTTGATTAACTATATAAAGTATTGCGCGGCACATTTAGAAAAAATCCAAAATTGAGGATGTTCGATTTCATTTAGGATTATAAGAACAATATATCTTCAAAGAATATTAATTATGCATTATACAGGTACTTTTCCGTATTTTATTAAGAATATCTAAACGATTGTAGTCATCTTTTATTAAAAGAAATTACGTTCTATTTGGAATTGGATAAAAAATAAACCGTATAAACTAGATTCAAAGAAAAAGATAATTTTGAATATATTATATATAAAACTATACTTAAAGTTGGATTTGAATATGTTTGGTTTTAGGTAATTATAGAACCAAAAGATTAAGAAATTATATATTTTCACACATCTAAATGACGAAACATGTTTGTTGCTGGACTGTTTATGTCATATGTTGTAAACAAGTATGGAATTCATTCTATTTCAACAGCAGATGATGGAATTTGTTATTCACAAGTATATCGTTTCTTAAAACAGCAGCAACATAATTTCCATATTCTTTTGAAAGAAGCATAATTGAAATAACATTGTGATAGATAAAAGTAGACCATAGAAGTATTTGACCATTATTTTACATACAGGATGAAGAAATATAAATTAAAATATGTATAAAATTAGTTTGATTTATTTTGCAGATTTTCACAATAAGGACTTATCGAGATATACAGCGTCCTTATTGTGTGGATCAATACTATGATAATCACTTCTAGTAGGAATTAAATTACATTTGTTCCTTTTACAAAGAAGACCGTCATAAAATTTTTCAAGTCTGCTTGATTCATTTCAATGTTATTTCAATTATGCTTCTTTCAAAAGAATGAAGGTGATAATGAAATATTTTTCTTTTGAATTTAAATGAATTCTATATTGATCGGCTCATTATCCAGATTTATAAAAAATATAATTTTTTTTATCGTTGTAATGAATCGACATTGTATATATTTTTGAATATAATCTAATTGAAAACATGATTCATTTTTACTAGAGGTAAAAGAAGTTATGCATTCAACATTTCTTAGAATTATCAAAATACTAGCCATATACAATGATATTTATGGATGTTTTATATATACGACATAGAATATAGGATAATTTTAAATCTACATGTTTTTCCTTAAAGTGATAGAAACAACATACACTATTCTAACCCCGCATAGTTAAAAAAGAATTAGTTGAACATTTACAATTTCCTAATTTCATATAACGTTTAAAAGAGAATTAGAGATATTTTTGTTATTTCAATAAAGAATATGATGTAACTCGTAAGGTAATGACTCTAAAAAAGAGTAAGTTATACAACATAACCTTCCTGACAAAGCAACAAAATTATGGGGCCAGAGGGACTCGAACCCTCGACCGCCAGCGCCCCGGGCGTATACCCACAAAAATGTGGATGGTATCCTACCAAGCTAGACGATAGCCCCTGTAATTTTATTATGATATCATCCTCTTTTAAACTTGTGCATTATAATTTTTACAAAAATATTTAATATTTATATACAAATAAAAAAATTAGATACATATTTATTAATTGATGAAAAGCAAATTAGATATATTATTATGCTAATTCATGAATTAGATAATATAGATAAACAGATATTAAATGATATTCAATGGACATTTCCTTTAGCTGAACGACCTTTTTTAGAATTGGTTAAAAAATATCATATTACCGAGGAAGAAATCATACAGAAAGTTAAAAATCTTAAAGATACAGGGATAATTAGGCAAATAAGTGCGATATTTGATACACGAAAACTTGGTTACAAAAGTGCCTTGGTAGCATTTGCAGTAAATAAAAATAAAATAGACAGTGTAGCCAACGAAATAAACAAACACCCAGGCGTTAGTCATAATTATGAAAGAAATCACGAATTCAATATTTGGTTTACACTTGCTGTTCCACCAGATGGAGACATGAAAACAGACCTTGATAAAATGGCATCATTGGATGGAGTTTTCAAATACAGAGTACTTCCAACACTAAAAATGTACAAGATAGGTGTAAAATTAGATATGGTAAATGATGATCCTGAAAAACCTAATCCTAATGATGAAGTTAAAAAGTTGGAAACAAAGATTGAAAAAATAACTAAAACAGATAAAGACTACATCAGGCAATTGCAAAAAGATATAGCGATTACAAAAGAGCCTTTTAAAACTATTACTGAAAATTTAGGAATTTCTTATACAGAACTTTTTAATAAAATCAAGGAATATGAAGATATTGGAATAATGAGAAGATTTGCTGCGATATTAAGACATAGGCAAGCTGGTTTTACAGCAAACGGTATGATTGTATGGAAAATTCCAGAAGAAAGAATTGATGAAAAAGGATTAAAAGTCGCATCATTTCCACAAGTTAGTCATTGTTATAGGCGTCCAGTATATCCAGATTGGGAATTCAATCTTTTTAGTATGATCCACGCAAGAACAATAGAATCTGCAGAAAAAATAGCAAAAGAAATAGCAACAGTCATTGGAATGGAAAATTATAAAATATTATTCAGTACAAGAGAATTCAAAAAAGAAAGAGTAAAATATTTTGAGTAGCATTTTATAAACACTACTTAAAATCAAGCCATGATATCAGGCAAATAAAAATTATTTTCATACATTTGTTCAATATCCTTTTTCTCAGTCATATTCAAATAGTTTCCATCAGATAATTGAACAAAGGTATCAATCTCGTCCATACTCGTGACAGTAGGCAAAACAACAGAAATCTGCGGTTGAGATAAAATATATTTAATTGCTATTTCAGTAATACCCCATCCACGAGAATCGGCTATTGGTTTAAGTTTTTCAATTTTTTTCATTGCATGAGAGATCCATTCTTTTTTCCTGATACTTCTATGATCATTTTTATCCATGACAGTATTTTCATTTACTTTGCCAGTTAGAACTCCAGAAGCATCTGGAACTCTCACCATAATTCCAACCTTACCATTTTTTTTATCTATCGCATCAAAAAATGTACGTCCGGGATCTTGTTCTAAAATATTATAAACAGTTTGCAAACTGACTATATTCCTATGTTCAATCGCATAGAGTCCTTCATCTTTCCAACCTATTGCAGGACCAAGAGCTACACCATGGCTTTTAATTTTTCCCATCTTCATCAGATTATCCAGATCGTTAAACAGTGAATCATTTTTTATTGCATTCATTTTTGGATTGTGCAAACTATAAACATCTATGAAATCGGTCTGTAATCGATTCATACTTTCAGATAATGCAAATCTTAAAAAGTCATTGTTATGTTTCTGAGGGATTTCATTATGCCCTATTTGTTCAGATCCATACATATCATAACCCCATTTAGTGGAATAAATTACATCGTTACGCATATCTTTAAAAGCCTTTGCCAATATTTTCTCGCTTTTACCTTTTCCATACATATCAGCAGTTTCATAAAAATTAATCCCCAAATCATATGCATGTTTTAACATTTTGATAGACTCGTCTTCTTCGAGTTTTTTCCCCCACCAATCCAAACCCAAGGTCCAAGTTCCAAATCCAATCTCGCTAACTTTGATATCACTATTACCTAAATTACGATATTTCATTTAATTATACTCCTTATTTCTTCGGTTATGGTATTAAACTTAACATCATCTATACAAGGCTTGCTAATTGACTTTAAATACTCAAAATCAGCAACAATCGCTCCATTCATAGAACCTTTTGAAATACCATTATTAAAATCGATTTGAATCCAGGATTTACATCCTGACCATTCAGGCATATTATATATTTTTATGGGTGTTTCTAGTTTATAAGTTCTTAACAGCATTAAATAGAGTGGCTTTTTTGGATTATAGTTAAATCTCATTTTTACGTAATCAAGTGTCCAAATATGAAATTTTTCCAATTTTTCTAAAGTATTAATATCATTTATTTCATTAAAGTATGTTATTTCTACAAACAACTCAATATTTGTTGTATTATTACTATTATTTTTTGACTCGATGTGTTGATCTTTTTTAACATGTTGTTTTTCTAATTTTTCCAAATGGTCTCTATATTCTCCCTGTATAGAATTCAAGGATTGGTGTTCAAAAGTTGGAAATAGAAAAAAATTTTTGTATTTTAGTTCAAAACCATTGCGATATTCCATAATACCACCTTTTCTAAATAATAAAACTTGCTTTCCATCCTCAGCAGCTTTACAAATGATAGCCCACTCTTTCAACGCTGCAACATTATTTGAATCATATTGTATTTCTTTATTAGATGAACCGAGAGTTTCATCAAAAGAATTTGATGTTGTTGAATTCGAGGTAGAAAAATCATGATAATTGGAGACAGATGAAGAGGAGGTAAAAGGCACATTAAAAGACAAAGAAGAAGGTAATTCATCAGATTTTGTCATATCAAATGAAAAAGTTTTGGTTGGAGATAATACTTCGTTTGATTGTTGAGAATGAAAAAAGAAAGGAAACAACAAAATATAATGAGTTACATATTATTAAAATATTTATAATATAGTTTAAATATTAAATTTATTTAAATTGCACTATCCTAAACTTTTTACTATTTCATCCATATTCTTTAAAGTGCAAGGGATCATAGGTAAATCTTTTAATATATATTTACTAAGTTGTGTTTCACGCAGGTCCATTATAAGGTTTTGAAATCTGGAAAGATCATCGGTCTCAAATGCAAGCATAAAATCCTGATCCCCTATTCCAAAGGAATAAGTGGTATTACGTCTTATTTCAGGATATTTTTTACCTATTCTTATATGTTCATCCATCATTTGTTTTCTTGTATCTAGTGGTAAAAGATACCAATCTCTTGATTTAATAAATGGATATACTATCAAATATTTCAAAGAAGGTTCATCTTCACGTTCAAATCCGGCTTTAGTTTGGTTGGAATAAATAGACTTTTTTGTTAGAGAAAGAAAAGTATTAGATGGTTCGATATATTTTCCCAAAATTGTTGAATATATTTTTGATGTAAAAATTTGAATATTTTCTAATGATGAAGATATAGTCCATATCATAAATTCAGAATCATGTCTTAATCCAATCGTAGAATACGTCTTTACTCTCATTTTAGTATTAGCAGCTTTTAATAATTCAAGAAATTCAGTAGCCGATTCATCTTTTCCTATTTCATTTAGCCAACGCCATTTAGGATCTACCTTGTAAAAAGTAAAATTAAAATAATTTTCTTTATTTTCTTTAATTTGATTATTATCTGAATTAACTTCTTTTGTTTTTTTTTCTTCAGAGTTTAATAAATTATTATGAATAATGTCATTAGTATCATTACTTTTACTTATATCAATAACCACATGATCATTTTTAATATCTTTATTTTCTTTATCTACATCTATCATAATTTTATTGATATTATAATTAATAAATAGTTTAAGAAATAGTAGATTAGAAAACTATTGTAAATCTTCGGATAATCCTAGCCAAGAATAACCTTTAACTTCTAGTTCTTCAGCTAACTCTTTACCTGCTGTTTTAATAATTTTTCCTTTTGACATCACATGTATTTTATCCAATTTAGTAAGAAATCTCAATATTCTTGCATAATGAGTAATAACAATTACACCAGCTCCTGTTTCAATTAATTTGTTAATGGCTTCTGCTACGGCTTTTACAGCATCAATATCTAATCCGGAATCAGGTTCATCCAGAATTGCCAGATTGGGTCTCAAGACCAACATTTGCATTACCTCCGATCTCTTTTTTTCACCACCTGAGAATCCCTCATTAAGATATCTGCTCAAAAAACTCGGATCGAGTCCAACGTTGTCCAAGTTTTTTTTCAAATATTCATGGAATTCTTTTACAGTTATGAAAACTTCTCTATTTTTTTGCTCATCAGCAAGGGTTTTATTCAACAAATTATACGCATTACGTAAAAAATGACTGTACCCAACACCAGAAACTTCGGTTGGGTACTGGAAACCCAAAAATAATCCCTTTTTTGCGCGCTCATCAGTTCTTAGATTTAAAATACTCTCATTATTCACCAACATATCTCCGGAAATTACAGAATAACGAGGATGTCCCAGTAGAACATTAGCCAAAGTACTTTTTCCAGATCCATTCAAACCCATTATGGCATGTACTTCACCTTTATCTACATCCAAATTAACACCATTAAGAATTTCTTTATCATCTATATTGACATGTAAATCTTTAATACTCAGAAATGACATAAATTATTTAGTTAAAATACAATATATAAGTATTCGTCAAAATAACGCTGTTATAATTATAAAAATTATAAAATATTTAGATAAAACAAAGATAATTTTCGTAATAATAATGCAGTAATAGAAAAAAGTTTAAAATTATAAAAATATGTAGATATATTAGTATAATTAAGTGATGGTTATTTTTCCATGCATAAAGGGATGAAGTTTGCAAAAGACCGAGATTTCACCTTTTCCTAATTTACTTGCAGGTATACTAAATTTAGCGCCGGGGGCCAAAATACCAGAATCAAATAGCTTTCCAGCTTTGGGATCATCTTGACTTGTTCCACTTGTAACAGTATGAGGAGCATTATCTTTATTAGTCCAAGTAATTAATGCATCACTTGTTGCAGTAGCAGGATCTGGGCCATAACTTGGATTTCCTTGAGTCGATGCACCATTCATTATATCTATTGCCACCTTTTTAGCAAATTTTGATTCATCAATTGTTGCAGGTGCAGCGGTTTTATTGGCTGCTGCTTCCGCCGATTTTGGCGGAAGGTTAAGTCTATATATTGAATCAACTATTCCTGGTTTTGGAGTAGCTGCTGCGAAAAGGAAATAGCATATTACCCCAGTTAAAATTGTTAACCCCATAATTGCATAAAATGCTGTTCTGTCAGTACTATCATACTTCATATTGACATGAATTCTATAAAAACTCCCCTATTAATTTCTTTTATGAAATTAGAATGAAAATGCTATAATGATTTAAGAATTAAAAAATAATATATAACATGGTAAAAAAATAAGATAATAGGGCATAACGATGTCATAATTTTTATTTCCGACATGTATTTCTAACCAAGGATGGGACTAGGAAAGAGTCATATCAAATGCAGGATTTGTAATAAAGATATTAAAAATTTTAAATATGCAGCAATGCCAGAATGGAATATCTCAGAATTTATTTGTGGTGATTGTTATTCACAAAAATTAACAGAACATTATATAAAACACGAAGATACCAACAAAAAATAATGTAATTGTAAATCATTTAATCAAGCATATTAATTTCTACTGCCTTATTGTTTTCAATAATTGATCTTGCATTTTCAAAAGGCAATATAGCGACATCCTCTTTTTTAAAGGGACCATATTTACTCATATTTACACCAACAAATTGTTCCATAGAGTCTAAAAATCTTATTACAATACAATTCTCTAAGACGGATGATACAATTTTTTGTAATGTTTTGGGATTACCATTTAATAAAGTATTTAAAACAATATTCATACGATATTCTCTTTCCCTATTACTAAAAAAAACGTACTTTTCTTCATCAGTTAAATTAGAATAATCAAACATCCCATTTGTTTTATTAATATCATATGTTTTGTTGCATCGATAAACAAACAATAATGAAACTGTTTTAACAAATAACTCTAATAAATAATCTTTTACTTGATTATCTAAAGTTTCCTCTTTACTCGTTTCATGTATTCTATCCTCATTTTTAGATGTATCTTTTATTATGGAGATCAAATTGGCTATTTTTTGATAAAAATCGGGTTCAATAAATTGAGGTCCACCGGAAAGACTCATTTCTTTTTTTAAAACATTAAAAACTTCATTAATAGTTATATATTCATTGGCATAAGTTGACATATATTCTTATTATCATATATGATAAGCTTAATTAGAGGTTTTAATTTTATATTATCGAATATTTAATTGCCATATAAAGTTATAGATGGAGAAATTGAACCTCTACATTTCACTGCAGAACAAACGATGGAAAAATTAAAAGAAGATGAAATTAAATTTCTTGATTTACAATTTACTGGACTAACAGGTAGATTCCATCATACAACAATGGCGGCAAATATGTTCAAAATAGAAGATTTTGAATATGGATTGCCAAAATTAGATGGATCCTCAATTAGAGGATTTACAGACATACATGAATCTGATTTAATCATAAGACCAGATCCATCAACTTATTCTATCATTTCATGGATTACAAGATATAAAACTGCACGACTGATATGTGATATATTAAATGGTGGAAGTGTAAGAGAGCAATATAAAAAGGATCCAAGAGGTATTGCTAAAAGAGCACAACATTATGTAAGAGAACAAGGATTTTATAACTCCTTTTGGGGTCCAGAAGTAGAATTTTTTGTTTTTGATAAATTAGAAGTAAATACAATGACTCCATATAAATCTCAAAGTTATTATATAACATCTAAAGAGGCTCCATGGTCTACTGAAGGAGTAGGATATGCATTAAGATTGAAGGAGGGATATCTTCCCAGTGCACCCGGAGACACATTAATGGAATATAGAAATGAATGTGTAGATGTATTAAGTAATGATTTTGGAATTATTTGCGACGCACACCATCACGAAGTTGCAACAGCAGGTCAGTGCGAAATTGACATTAGATATGATACATTGGTAAATGCAGCTGATTCGGTACAAAGTTATAAATATATTGTCAAAAATATTGCAAAAAGACATGGAATGATAGCTACTATGATGCCAAAACCAATAGCATTAGACAACGGTTCAGGTATGCACGTGAATGTCAGTCTATGGGATGAACAAAAAAATCTGTTTTTTGATGTAAATGATGCATATGCAGAGATGTCTCAAACTGCTAGATACTTTGCTGCAGGTATATTAAATCATGCACCAGCACTAGCAGCCATAGTAGCACCTACAACGAATTCATATAGAAGATTGGTACCAGGATATGAAGCACCAGTTTACATTGCATGGAGTACTGGAAATAGATCTGCAATTATAAGAAATGCAGCTCATTTCAGAGGAGAAAGATTTGCACACATGAAAAGAATAGAATTTAGGGCACCTGATCCCTCTTGTAACCCATATTTGGCATTTTCTGCAATAATATCTGCAGGCTTGGATGGGATAAAAAAGAAGATCTCGATACCTGATCCAATAGATGAAGATATTTTTAAAATGACACCGCAGCGTAGAACTGATCTGGGCATTAAACAATTACCTGCCACCCTCAGGGAGGCGTATGAAGAATTAAATAATGACAGAGAATTTCTAAAACCAATTTTTGATGATGAAATCATTGATTCTATAATATTACAAGAAGTAAAAGATCATCAAGATGTAACTATTAGACCACATCCTCATGAATTTTCAATATATGCAGATGTATAAAAGTAAATGAACTAGCAGTAAATTATCCCATAGGCGTAAAACAAACGTTTAATAACATTATACAATTATTTTTAAATAATTTTTTTATTGGAGGGGTTGTCTAGACTGGTTAGGATACCTGCCTTACACGCAGGTGGTCATGGGTTCAAATCCCATTCCCTCCACTGTATTCATGGTTTTACACATAGTATTATTAAGAGTTGTCTATTAACGTAGGATAGACTGAAAACATATGATGTGACAGCATATAGAAAGAAACAATAAAAATAAAAAGAATTTTAACAAAACTACAAATCTATACTAACAAATGAAATATCCTACTTAATTTAGAATATATCCAATTTAAAAACAAAGAAAGTCATTGCAAATATTTGAAACAAATAGTTCAAAAGAATTAATTAATGTTAAGTCCAAGCAACATAAAAATAATTAAGTATTTAAGACTCTGAAAACTTTAGGAAGAAGATATAAATATTTTTTTATTATTTGTGATAATCAAGTTAAGAAAAGAACGACCGTAGATATTGTATACTCCACATATTTATTTCAATGATCTTCCATTAAGAAATACATCTAAATAATATCAAGATTTGTTACAAGAAGTCATAGTACAATTAGATACTGGATACAAAAATACAATCCGGAGAAAATATTTGATAGTAAAACCAGGTTCTATAAAATTAATACTAATTATTACTTTAACTTATATATGACTACGATTTTAGTTCGATAAACAAAACTGTCATTTTTATTATTAATATCAAAGAAAATTATAATTATCATAGAAAGTTAGATTAATCTAACGTTTCGAAGAGTTCTTTTATTACATTGATTTTTTAAATTAACTTAACTATTAGAAAATGCGTTACCTCCATTACCACCATTACCACCATATGAATTAGTTCCATCATTACCATGATCATTACCGTTATTACCATGATCATTATTTGAAGATGGTTGAGAAAGCACAATTAATTGACCTATCATAGTCGGCAAATGATCTGTGCAATAAAATTGATATATACCTTCATGGTCGGCTTTGAATGTAACAGTTGAGTTCTGATGTGCACCAATATCAGTATTTATGTTATAAGGTGCATCAATGGTAAAAGTGTGTCTGGAGTCGCCATCAAGATTATAGAAATGTATTGTTAC
>Ga0134126_10010728_pt1 | contig 11541 bp, 8 predicted proteins | sample KB31752_FD_96881 | JGI IMG/M metagenome (GOLD analysis project Ga0134126, IMG submission 96881) | Terrestrial soil microbial communities with excess Nitrogen fertilizer from Kellogg Biological Station, Michigan, USA - KB3-175-2 | ecosystem: Environmental > Terrestrial > Soil > Unclassified ... | reverse complement strand
GATCAGTCCGCGGTCGAGGAGTTGGTGCGTACCGCGGCGCGACAGGCCGCGCGATCCGAGTAAGCTGGCGCCCGTCCGCCGGGAAACGCCATCAGCCATTGCGCCCACGCTACACTGAAGCATACTGGCGTGAATGCGTGGAAAGGGCGTGACGGCGGATGGAAGACAGGCAGTTTACTTTTTTGCGTGACCTCACGGGGGCGCATGGTCCCTCCGGTTTCGAGGCGGCCCCACGGGCCGTGTGGCGGGCTTCGGTGGCCTCGTTCGCGGCCGAGGTGTCCACCGACAACCACGGCAGCGTTACCGCCGCGGTCAATCCATCGGGCTCCCCTCGGGTCATGCTGGCCGGCCATATTGATGAGATCGGCCTCATGGTGAGCTTTATCAGCGACGAAGGCTTTCTCCATTTTGTCCCGATCGGCGGACACGATGCGGCCGTTCTGGCGGCTCAGAGGGTGTACGTCCATGGGGCGGGCGGGCCCGTGCTTGGCGTTTTGGGCCGGAAGCCGATCCACCTCATGCGAAGCGAGGAGCGGAAGGATCCGGTTGAACTGAAGAAGCTCTGGATCGACATCGGAGCCGCCGATCGCGCCGCCGCCGAGGCCGTGGTGAGCGTGGGCGATCCCATTACCTTCGCCGCTCAACTGGAGCGCCTACAAGGCGACCGTTTGGTGGCCAAGTCGTTCGATAATCGGGTCGGCGCCTATGTCGTGGCGGAGGCGGCGCGGGCCGTGGCCTCCGGTCCCCTGGAAGCGGCGGTGTATGCCGTGGCTACCAGCCAGGAGGAGGTAGGCTACCGGGGCGCGATCACCAGCGCCGAACGGATCAAGCCGGACGTGGCGATCGCCGTCGATGTCGGATTCTCGCTCGATCATCCCGACCTGGACGCCGAGGATAAGCAGCGCGGTCATACCGTGCTCGGCAAGGGTCCGCAGATTACCCGTGGCCCGAACGTCAATCCCGCCGTCTATGATTTGCTCATCCGCGCGGCGAAGGAGGAGGGCATCCCCTTCCAGATCGACCCGGCGGGAGGGGAGACCGGCACCGATGCCTGGGCCATTCAGGTGGCCCACCAGGGCGTGGCCACGGGCGTGGTCAGCGTCTCGCTCCGCTATATGCATACGCCGGTCGAGATCCTTTCGATCAGCGACCTTGACCATACGGTGGCCCTCCTGGCCGGCTTTATCCGCCGGCTGAGCGCGGAAACCAGCTTCATCGTGGACTAAACCAAGGCTACCATTGCGGTCCGCGGCCCAGCGTACCGTTTAGGGACGCGGGTCTCCAGATCCGCCATCGCGACTGGCCACCGGTGGCGGGCGCGCGCTACCTAGATTACGATCCGTGGCCGAAGCAAGCGGGTCTGGAGACCCGCGCCCCAAAAAGGCGTCCTGATTTCCGGGTCTCGCGGCTCGGCGGTGCCGGCTCAGCCCGCCTTGCCGTCTTGTAGATCGCGGAGCCGGTCCGCCGCTTCTCCGGGCGTGATCTCGCCCTGCTCCAGGCTGGCCAGTATGGCCGCCCGGCGGCGAGGCAGCTCGGGCTCGGGCCGCGCCATGGGTGTGAGGGGCTCGTCCTCCTCAAGCCCGGCGGCGGCGAGCGCCTCCTCCAGACGAGCCCGAACGGTCGGATACGACAGCCCCAGGGTTCGCTCTATTTTCTTGACGTTCCCCCGCACCCTGAGGAACAGTTCCAACAAGGATGCATGAGGCTCCCGCAGGCTGGCTAACCGGCCCAGGGAAAAAGCCCCGCCGACCTCCGTGCCGCAGGCCGGACAGGTCAGGCGGGTGATCGCCAATGGACCGGTGCAGGACGGGCATTGGGTCGGTAAATCGTTAAAGCCCTGAAGCAGCATTTCCCTGATCATACCACTGTGATTATGGAAAGTAAACCTTGATAGTTGATTGACCCTGACTCTGAATAGACACTATAATAAGTAGTGAAATGATAACGGGTGACGACCGGCGGAACCCCGCGCGGATGGGCACGCGCTCCGCGAATCACCTGCTCTTTTACCCCTCGATAGTATCTACTCGACTCCGTCGTGTCCCATTGAACCCACGGCAATACAGGAAAGGCGCCACTGCATGGTAGCGGACTTCGGCAGCGTGCGCGAGGTGCAGATCGAAAGCGAGATGCGCGAGGCGTATCTTGATTACGCGATGAGCGTGATCGTGCAGCGGGCCCTGCCCGATGTACGCGACGGACTCAAGCCGGTCCACCGGCGCATCTTGCACGCGATGAATGAATTGGGTTTGCGCTCCACTACTCATCATCGGAAATGTGCCACGGTGGTGGGTGAGGTGCTGGGCAAGTACCACCCACATAGCGACACGGCGGTCTACGACAGCATGGTCCGCCTGGCGCAGGACTTTAGTATGCGCTACCGCCTGATCGATGGCCAGGGCAACTTCGGCTCGGTTGACGGCGACGCGGCGGCGGCCATGCGCTACACCGAATGCCGGATGGCCGCGATCACCGACGAGATGCTGGCCGACATCGACAAGAATACGGTCGACTTCATCCCGAATTACGACGGGAATGAGACGGAGCCTACGGTTCTCCCCGCCAAACTGCCGCAGTTGCTGCTAAACGGGGTCACTGGAATCGCCGTGGGCATGGCCACCAATATCCCACCCCACAATCTGACCGAGTTGGTAAACGGTCTGATCTATTTGATCAGCCACCCCGAGGCCACCGTGGTTGAGCTGAGCGAGATTATCAAGGGGCCGGATTTCCCTACCGGCGGTATCATCCTCGGCCAGGAGGGGATTACCAGCGCCTACGCTACCGGCCGCGGGCGAATTATTCTCCGCTGCCGCCACCAAATCGAGGAGGTGCGTTCGGGCCGCACCGCGATCATCGTCACCGAGTTGCCCTACCAGGTGAATAAAGCCCGCTTACAGGAGCGGATCGCCGAACTGGTGCAGCAACATGACATCGAGGGGATCGCCGATCTCCGTGACGAGTCCGATCGTGACGGCATGCGCTTGGTGATCGAGATGAAGCGCGATGCCCACGTCCAGCACGTCCTCAACCAACTTTATAAGCACACCCAGCTTCAGGAGCCGATCTCGATCAATATGCTGGCCCTGGTGGACAACCAGCCGCGGGTGTTGACCCTGGAGATGGTCCTCCGCCATTACCTGAACCATCGGCGGGTGGTGGTGCGCCGGCGTACCGAGTTCGATCTCGATAAGGCCCGCGCCCGCGCCCATGTGTTGGAAGGGTTGGCCACGGCGCTGAATCATCTGGACGCGGTGATCCGCACCATTCGCGCCGCCACCTCCAGTGATGCCGCCAGCCAGGCCCTCCAGACACAGTTCGCCCTCACCGAGACCCAGGCCAAGGCGATCCTGGCGCTCCAACTCAGCCGTTTGGCGGCGTTGGAGCAGCAGAAGATCCGTGACGAGTTGGCCGAGATCCAGCGGCGGATCGCGGAGTTCGAGGCGATTCTGGGCGACCCAGCCCGGATCGACGCGATTATTGTCGACGAACTCACCGCCATGCGCGACGACTATGGAGACACCCGAAAGACGGTGATCGTGCACGAGGAGTTGGGCTCGCTCAGCGAGGACGACCTGGTGGCTCCCGAGGACGTGATCGTCAGCATGACTACTCGCGGATACATCAAACGTATATTGGCCAGCACCTATCGGCCACAGCGGCGAGGCGGCAAAGGCATCGTGGGGATGGTGGCGCGCGATCAGGACGAGGTCAATCGCCTGCTCGCCTGCAACACTCACGATAACCTCCTCTTCTTCACCACCCGCGGCCGCGCCTATCAGCTTAAAGTGCATGAACTGCCCGCCACCGGACGCCAGGCGCGCGGCGTGCCGGTGAATAACCTGATCGGCCTGGAGCCGCATGAAGGGGTGACCGCCGTCTTGGTCATGCCCAAGAACGGTCTGCAATGCGGCTTCCTGATCCTGGCGACCCGGCAGGGCGTGATCAAGCGCACGGCCCTGGAAAGCTTCACCAACCTGCGCCGCACCGGCCTGCAAGCGATCACCGTCGATCCAGACGATGAACTGGCCTGGGTGGAGGCGGGAACCGGGGAAGAGGATGTGATTTTGGTGACCACGGACGGAAGGGCTATCCGCTTCCCTCAGAGTGACGTGCGCTCGATGGGCCGAACCGCCGCCGGGGTCTATGGGATCCGGCTCCGTGACGGCGATCAAGTGGTGGCCATGGGGCTCGCGCGGCCAGATCATGATTTGCTGGTAGTGACGACCCACGGCATTGGAAAGCGAACTTCCCTCGATAAATACCCAGTTCAGGGACGTTACGGCCAGGGCGTGTATACACTAAGGAATGTGGAGAAGATTGGCTCCATCGTGGCCGCCGCAGTGGTGAACCTTGATATGGAGATGGTCCTGATGTCCGCCGCTGGTCAAGTGATTCGGCAGCCTGTTAAGATGGTACGCCAAACGGGCCGAAACACGGAGGGTGTCCGGGTGATGAGTCTCAACGGGAACGACACCGTGGTCTCCATGGCCTGCATGGTCGCCCAGCCCGAGGCCGAGGACGCGACGGATGGAGTCGCCGAGGAAGCGGAGAGCGAGATGACCGAGGCATTGGAACCGGAACCGCTCGCGGTGGATGATATACCCGAGGAGTTGGACGGGGACGAAGCACGGGACGAGTATGCAGAATAACACCATCCTCTGCATCGACGACGATCCCAATATCCGCGACCTGGTGACCGCCGCCCTTGAGTTGGATGGTTTTCAGGTGATCAGCGCCTCGGATGGCGCCCAGGGATTGGACCGGGCCGGCGTGGATCAACCGCATCTGATTATTCTCGATGTTATGTTGCCCGATATGCGTGGCTGGGAGGTGCTGCGCGAACTGAAGAGTCACGCTCGCACCGCGAACATTCCGGTCATCTTTCTTTCCGCCCTGGATGAGACGGACGATCGGGTAACCGGGTTGGCGTTGGGGGCCGATGATTACATCGGCAAGCCGTTCGCGGTAAAGGAACTACTCGCGCGCGTTCGTACGCAGCTTCGCCATGCCGAGGATAATTTGCTCTCCGAGCTGACTGGACTGCCAGGAAACACGCAGATCCAGCGCGGGCTCCGCCAGGCGCTCCGGGATCCGCGTCGTGATCTCTACGTCTTGTACGTGGACGTGGACCACTTTAAGTCGTTCAACGATGTCTACGGGTTCCTGCGGGGCAATGAGCTGATTAAGCGGACGGCGACCATCCTGCGCGGCGTGGTGCTCAACGGCGATCCATCCTCGTTTCTCGGCCACATTGGCGGCGATGACTTCGTGGCCATCTTCCGAGCCAGCGAGGACGAGACCGAGCGGATTTGTCAGTCCGTGATCGAGCAGTTTGATACGCAGATGCCCTTGCTCTATGACCCCGTGGACCGCGAGCACGGCTATGTCGTGGCGACGGATCGACAGAACCAAAGCCATCAGTTCCCGCTGGTCACGGTCTCGATTGCCGTGGTATCCAACTATCGTCGGGTGATCGCCGACGAGTGGGAAGCCAGCGCCATCGCGGCTGAACTGAAAAAGGCCGCCAAGCAGCAAGACCAGAGCGTGTATATCTTCGACAAGCGCGCGACGCCCTGAGGAAAACCGACTCCTAGATTTGGCGGAGCACCGCTACCACCTTGCCCTGAATATCCAGCTTGTCGGCATCCACCAAGATGGGCTGGAGCTCGGAATTGCGCGGCTGCAGGCGGATCACTCCCCCTTTTTCGCGGTAGAAGCGCTTGAGGGTTGCCTCGCCTCGCTCCGAGGTATTGCTGTTGAGCAATGCCACCACGGTGTCCCCGTTGTCCGCGTAGCTTTGCCGGCGCACCAGCACGATATCTCCATTGTCAATGTGATCATCGATCATGGAGGTGCCCTTCACGCGCAGGGCGAATATATCGGCTCCCGTTGGGAATCCCTCGGTCAAATCGATGTATTCATCCACCTGCTCGTTGGCCTCGATAGCCGTACCAGCGGCAATCTGCCCAACCAGCCGCACCCGCACCGAGGTCGCCATCGGAACCACGGCTTCCGCTTGGCGCAGCAAGGTGATCCCACGGCTCTTCCGCGGCTCATGGCTAATGATCCCTTCCTCGCGCATGCACCGCAGGTGGTACTCTATGTGGCCGGTGGAGGACACCCCAACCGCGGTGCCGATCTCTCGGTTGGTCGGAGGGCGGCCGTTGAGCGCCGTAAGATCCGCGATAGCTTGCTCGATGCGCTGACGCATCAGTTTTCCCGATTGGCGCGGCATCGGCGCTCCCTCCCGTACTATAGAACGTTTGTTCAATGCCTATCCTACCAAAAGGGCCGGGCCGCTGTCAACTAGGAATTCCGGATTGCTCTCCCTGGGGTCAATGGGGTCGTGAACCACTCTATCCCGACGCCATCACATGACCTATCGGCCCTTGACCGCGTCCTATTTCCATCGCGTGCTCCAGGCACACGCCGACGTAGATCTTGGCGTACCACACCGCGTCCCGGAGGGCCGTGCCCTGAGCCAGCCGAGCGGCGATCGCGGCGGAAAGGGTGTCCCCCGCGCCCCGAACCGCGGTGGTGTTCACGCGGGGCGCGTCAAACCATTCGCTGACTCCGTCCGCCGTGGCCAAAAGATCGGGACTGAGGGCGCCGGCCAGCCTGCCGCCCTTGATCAGCACCGCCCGCGCTCCCTGGCTCAAGATGGCTTCCGCCGCCGCCGGCATATCCCCACGCTCTCGCACCTCACGCCCGCTCAGGATTGCCGCCTCATGGATATTTGGGGTCACCAGGACCGCGTGGGGAATCAGATCCATGCGCAGGGTTTCCAGGGTGGCAGGATCGAGAAAAGGCCGGCCAAGCCGATCCACGCATACTGGATCGACCACCAGCGGCGGGAACCGCGGCAGGAGATCGCGGACCGCCGCCATCGCCTCGGGACCGCCAAGGTAGCCGGTCTTGGCCGCTTCCGGAGCCAGATCGTCCAACACGGCCTCGATCTGGGCTCGGACCAGATGGCCGGCTAGACGTTCGACCGCGCTCACCCGCACCGTGTCTTGCACGGTGACCGAGGTGACGGCCACGGCGCCGTGGACACGATGGCAGAGGAAGGTCTTGATATCGGCCTGCAGGCCCGTCCCGCCTCCACTGTCGGAACCGGCGATGGTGAGGACGCAGCGGATTTGGGCGCGGGTAAGCGGCATCCGAGACCTTTCAGTGAAAGTGGGCACATACCCACCCCCCAGGTATACTTCTGGATTAGAGAGGGAGGCGAGCCATGGCTACGAGTTTCGCGGATTTCGTCGCGGTGCGCAAATCGCAAGATACGCTCGGGCCTCCCGGGCGTCCCACCTTGTACGCGCACCCCACCGATTCCACCGCCCAGCGCATCCTCAACCGGATCGGCCTGCACGGAAGCGTGGAAGCGGTTATCGAATCGTATCTGAAAGTATTTTACGGCACCCTGATCCACGATTCGGTTCAGGCGTCACCACGGCAGTTTCCCGAGCTCTATGCCCTGCTGACCGATTGCGCCGATCGGCTGGGGATCGCGGTGCCGCGTCTGCTGATCGGTCCCGGCCCAGGGGGTATGGGCATGAATGCCTTCACCTTCGGCACCGACAAGGAGTGCTTTATTTTCGTTACTTCGCTCCTGGCTCTCCAGATGAGCGAGGACGAGTTGCGTTTCGTGATCGGGCACGAGTGCGGCCACATCCATAACCAGCATGTGACCTACCTCACCCTGGGCTATTTGCTGCATTACCAACTCTTTAGCAAGTTCTGGAAGGATCCCGATCTCTATAAGTTCCCCTTGCTTGCCACCAAAGTCCCCATCGCCACCTGGCAGCGCCGGGCCGAGGTTACCGCCGACCGCGCGGGCGCCATTTGCGCCCGCGATACCGAGGCCGGTGCTCGGGCCTTGATCAAGCTGCGTCTCGGCTTTGCCTCCCTGGCTCAATCGGTGGATGTCGATGCCTATCTCAGCCAGGGAGACGATTTGCGCCAGGAACGGTTCGCGGTCCGCGGCCAGGAGTTGAGCTACTCGCATCCCCTGGTGGTGAAACGGATCAAGATGATGCGGCTGTTCGCCCGCTCCGAGTTGTTCTATAGTTGCGCCGGCCTTCCTCGCCCCGAGACCCTGGATCTCCTGCAGCGGAATGATCTCGAACGGGAGACCGAAGCGCTCGTGAGAGTGCTATGACGCCGTCCGCGACGTTCCCCGCCGAGGCCGGGCTCCGCGATACCTTACACCGGCTCCAGAGCGAGGCCGAAAGTCGGGGTGCCCTGGATCTGGTCCACGGCTTCGCGGCCCTCGATGAGCGGCTCCGCTCGCGCCGGCTCCTGGTGGCGGTGGTGGGGGAGCATAACCGGGGTAAGTCGACCTTGATCAATAGCTTGATTGGGGAGGCTTGGCTTCCCGTGGGCCAGGGCGCGCCCACCCTTCCCCCCGTGTATCTTCATGCCGGGGCTCAGGAACGGGTGGAGCTTGTCTATGGAGACGGCTCGACCACGGAGAGCACCCGCGAGGAATTGCTCGATCTGGACGCCGAGGACGCGGCCGCTATCTCCTATGCGCGGGTGGCCCTGGCCAATCCCGATCTCCGGGGCCTGGTTCTGGTCGATACCCCTGGATTGAACGATCCCGAGAGCGGCCGTCTGGCCGAGGCGGTGCGCGTGGTGCTTGGCCAGTGCGACGTGGTGCTTCTGGTCCTGGACAGCGCGCAGGCGTTGGGCGGCAGTGAGCTGGAGTTCGTGGAGCGGCAGTTGTTGGGCACGGGCTACCATCGCCTGGTGGTGGTGCTGAACCGCGACGATGCGCTCGAAGGCGAGCGCCAGCGCGAAGCGGTTCGAGAGCGGGTCACGCGCTTGCTGGGGCCGATTCTCCCCTTGCAACCCGAACTCCTGCCGTACGCCGCGCGGACGGCCCTCCGAGCGCGCGAGCAGGGCGATACGCGTCTCCTTGCCCGCTCCGGCTATCCCGAGTTGCGCGCCCTGCTGGCCAGTTGCGCCGCCGAGCGGGGAAAGATCCTCCAGGAATCGGTCACGGCGCGCGCTCGCTCGCTGGGTGGTCTGCTGCGCACCCGTATGCAGCCGATCCCCGATCCGGTCGGGGAGACGGCTCTTATCGATACGGCGGCCATCGAGAGCGAGAAGGTGGCCCTGGCCCGTCGCTCCTTGACCCAGGTAGGCGAGCAGTATAGCCTGGAACTCAGCGCCTTCGCGATCGACCTGCGGGATCGGCTGGTCGAGGAGACCGCCGAGGCGGAGCCGGAGGATCTCCGGCGCTATCTCCCCTTCTATATCCAGGAACAGTTCACGACCTTCCTGCGGGAGCACGAGCCCGAGGTACTGGCCCATGCCCAAGACGCGGTGCGAGAAGCGGGCGTGGAGAATCTGCCCGCCCTGGCGCTGACCGTTCGTCCGCCCGCCCCCGGCCTGCATCCTTTCGTGGCCCCGGATTTTCTTGAGGATAGCCTGCTTCTTACTACCTTTCTGACCGTGATTGGGCTCACGCTCCGTCCGATCATGTCCACCATGATGATGACCCTTGGTCCAATGTTGAGAATGCTCACTCGCCAGATGAGAGAACAGGATGAGCGCGGCGCCCTTGTCCGGGCGGCGCAGGCGTCCGTCATGCAAGCGGCCGCCATTCTGGAGCGGCAAATCGCCCCGGCCTTCACGGCCGCCACCGAGGCGCTCGCCACCAGCAGCTTGCCGGCGGCGCCCGTGCCGCCAAAGCTGACCGAGACGGTCGATGACAGCGCCGGCCGCGCGCGCGTGGAGGCTCTCCTCCAATCCCTGGATACGCTTACGGACCGAGGCATGCGACAATAGAACCACTGGGCGCCGGAAAATCATAGGACCGGCGCCAATGAGAGGATAAGGATGACCGCACAGGTTGAGGGGTATCGAGACTTCGCCGAGGTACGGGGCGAGGTGGTGGACGAGTTACGAGAACTGGCCGCGCTCAATCGGGGACTGGGGATGGAGGACGGCGCCGACCAATTGGGTGAGTTGGCGGACCGGGTGCAGGCGGGAGTCTTCCGCGTCCTGGTTCTGGGGGAGTTCAAACGGGGAAAATCTACCCTGATCAATGCTCTTCTGGGCGCCAATCTCCTCCCCGCCAACGTGACCCCGACCACGGCCCTGCTGACCCTGATTAAATACGGCCCAGAGGTGGAGATCGAACTCATTCCGTTCCATGGGGCGCCGCAAAAGGTGAGCCCGGAGGTTCTGGCGGAGACCTTGAGCTTATCCAACGATGAGGAAGAGAACCATCGACGCCAGGCTACCTACAAGATGGTGGAGGTTCATTACCCCTCGCCGCTCTGCGAAAACAATGTCGAGATCGTGGATTCGCCGGGCCTGAACGAATCCGCCATGCGCACCGAAATCACTAGTGGGTACATTCGCCAGTCGGATGCCGCGATCTTCGTTCTGTCGGCCACCAACTTCGCTAGCCTGACCGAACTGGAGTATCTGAACACGCACATTTTGGGCAAGGGCCTGACCCATATTTTCTTCGCGATCAATCAATACGACCGGGTGATCGACGATGCCGACGATCCGGCGGGCGACACGAAGGATCTCACGGCCATGGCCGAGCAGCGGCTCGGGCCCCTCACTCGGGTGAATGGCCGCGATCTGGGCCGCGAACGCATGTTCTTCGTCAGCGCCAAACCGGCCCTCCGCGCCAGGCTGGACAATGATCAGGCGGGCCTCGATCGTTCCCGGCTCCCGGCCCTCGAAGGAGCCCTGGAGCGCTTCCTGGCCCGCGAACGCGGCCGAGTAGCCCTGGAGCGGCCCTTGGCTCAGGCCAGCCAGGCGGTGGATGACGCCCGTCACGCGATTGCCTTCCGGCGTGCCACCATGGAGATGGATCTGGCCACCCTGGAGCAGCGGGTCCGCGAGGTGCAGCCGCGCTTCGAGGAGCTGCAAGATCATAAGCGGCGTATCATCCGGACCATTGAGGCGGGGGAGCAGTTGGTCGGGAAGTCGGTCGAATTGAGTTTCCGCCAGCGCGTCGCCACTATGGAGGACGGCATGCTTGAGGCCGCCATGGCGCTCAAGATTTCGCCCCAATGGAATCCGCAACGGATCCGCAAGGAGATGGCGGAGGGGATTAACCAATACATCGAGCGCGAATTGCAGGGTTGGGCGGATCAGACCGGCAAGGATTTGGAGGAGCGTCTGAACCAACTCACCCAGGACATCGGCCCCGACGCCGCCACCATCGACGCGGCGCTGAAACGCATCCGCATTCAGGTATCCGGCGGCGTCCTGCCCGAGGAATCCGAGTTGCAAGGCGATCCCAAACGGGTGATGGAGACCATTCTCTCCTACGGCGGCGGGATGCTGGGCGACTTCGGGGTGGTTCTACGGGGCGGCAGCGGTTGGCTGCAAAGCGCCATGCGGATTATCGCGCTCCAGCTTGCCGCCACCGTCCTTCTGGCGGCGATTGGCTGGGCCACCAGCCCCCTGTTCGTGATCGGGACCGTGGCCAGCGCGGTGGCCCTGGGAGTGGTGAACCGGCGCAACACCATGGAACGGAACATGAAGGAAAAGATGGCGGAGACGGCG
>Ga0134126_10010727_pt1 | contig 11542 bp, 4 predicted proteins | sample KB31752_FD_96881 | JGI IMG/M metagenome (GOLD analysis project Ga0134126, IMG submission 96881) | Terrestrial soil microbial communities with excess Nitrogen fertilizer from Kellogg Biological Station, Michigan, USA - KB3-175-2 | ecosystem: Environmental > Terrestrial > Soil > Unclassified ... | reverse complement strand
GATGATCAGGGGTGGCGTATCGAGATAAAAGGGTTGCCGAAGCTGACGGAAACAGGCGCCTGGCGGGTGCCGAGAATTGGAAAGTGGTGGTCATTCTTGCCTCCGCAGCCCGGAGAAAAGGCGACACAGGGAGGTTTCTATACCCAGCAGGACATTCTCGATGTGGTGGCTTATGCCAGCAAGCGCTTCATTACGATCTTGCCGGAGATCGATGTGCCGGGGCATAGCCTGGCCTTGATAGCCGCTTATCCAAATTTATCATGCACTCAGCTGCAGTATGCTGTAAACCCCGGAAGCTTGTTTTACAAAATCGATGACAATGTGCTTTGCGTGGCCAATGATTCCACGTGGGTAATGCTTGATAAGATATTCAGCCAGGTGGCCGGGTTGTTCCCCTGCAACTATATAGATGTGGGCGGGGATGAGGCTTTCAATGGCTTTTGGGCAAAAGACCCTAAAGACGAGGCGCTTATGAAAAAGGAAAATATAACCAGCCTGGATGGATTACAAAGCTATTTTGAAAAGAGGCTGGAGAGATTGATCAACTCAAAAGGTAAAAAAATGATTGGGTGGGACGAGATACTCGAAGGAGGGATTGCTCCGGAAGCAACCGTGATGAGTTGGCGCGGGATGTCCGGTGGAACCAAAGCGGCTAAGATGGGTCACCAGGTGATCATGACGCCCAGCGGCAGTGCTTATTTAGATCTTTACCAGGGCGATCCTTTGGTAGAGCCCGCTACTTACAGCATGTTGCGGCTGAATACCTGTTATCAATTCGAACCAGTGCCCGATGGCGTGGATCCGAAATATATTCTTGGCGGTCAGGGCAATTTATGGACGGAGTCGGTTCCCAATGATCGCCAGGCCGAATATATGACCTGGCCCAGGGCGATGGCTCTGGCGGAAGTCTTTTGGTCTTCCAAAGATAAAAGGAATTGGGATGATTTTTTAGTCCGCGAACAGTACCGGTTCAACTATATGGACGTTGCCGGAGTTAATTATGCCCGCAGCCAGTATGATGCTATCATTAGCGGGGTAAAGGGATCCGATGACTCTTTAGAAGTACAGCTATCTACTCAAATGCCGGGATTGAATATTTATTATCGATTCGATGAGACCAATCCAGATAATTTTTCGCCGGAATATAAGGGTCAACCATTGGTCATTCCCAAGGGGGCTTCCGAGATCAAAGTGATAACCTATCGGGATGGGAAGCCTATTGGACATCAGATCAATTGCCCCTTGAGTGAGGTGAGGAAAAGAAAGGTCTGATAATCAGGGCTACGCCATTCATTCTCTTTAGTTGCATTCTTAAAATGGAGGCGGCGGTTACTTTGATCTTTCTAATCGCCAGTTTTGTGGGTGTCGTGAGTGAAGCGTCATCGGAATAAACCGTTGCTTCGTACTGCCTGTTCTTATCCAGGAAATCAAGCGATAAAATAAGGGTCCTTGCTCCGGCAGTCAACGATCCTACATACCAATTGTTTCCATTCCGGCGGGCAATTGTTCCATACTCCCCTATTTTCCCTTCTATTACTTTCGAGTCATTCCACACTGTGGGCAATGCATCATAAAACCTGAGGTCCGGTATTTCTTGTATAACTGAAGCGCTGGTGTTTGCAACGCCCGTTTGCCGTGGCGAATCTTCGGGCCGGTCGTACCAATATATGAACTGCCAGGGGCTGTAAATACAAATGGCTTTTGCCATTTGAGATGCGTGTGAGCCCATCTTGTCCACGCGTGGCGCAAAATAACAATTGGTTTGATCGCCTGCGCCGGCTATCATGCGTGTGAACAATGTCACCAATACCTCATGATTATTCGGGCTTTCTTCATCACCACGTATTCCTTCCTGGGTTACTAGATTTGGATAGGTCCTCGAGTACCCGGTGGGCCGGTATTCGTCATGGATATCCACCATCAGGTGGTATTTGGCTGCCTTTTTAACGGCTTCCAGCAGCCATGAATTGCTTTGTTGAGGGCCGACATTTACGAATCCAAATTTTATTCCCTTCACACCCCACGACTCGAACAAGGGGAGGATGCTATCGAGCTGTTTTGACAGCGCCTTTTGATTCACATAGAGTATCACGCCTATGCCTTTGCTTTTCCCATAATTTATTACGTCCTGAAGGTTCAGTGGCCCCGGAGACCTCGATGGGTCGACATTCACGGCTAGTGCGCTGGATGCATCGTTATTTTCCGGGCCGTACCATCCTGCATCGAACTCGATATACCGCAGATGATGTCTGGCGGCAAAATCTATACAAGCTTTACCGCCGGTGGTCGTAAGCGATATTTCCCGGATTACTTTACCCGGCTTTATCCATGAGGTATTTTCGATCTCGCTGGGAAGATTAAGGTTCAGTAATAAATCGTTGTTGGCCAGGAATTCCCCGGGCCGTTCTGCCGCCATTACAACCCTCCACGGTGTTGCATAGGGGGTGACGAAATTCACGTCGCCGGACATGGCGCAACGGATGGTGTGGGCCTTATCCGGATCGAGCGAATATTTTGTACGGCAATAGTTGACCACGGCAGCCTCTGCCAGGCACAGGTACCTCCCATCCGAAAGCTGGATCACCAGGGGTCTTTCAGCTTCGCCGGGCCAACTATCCAAGGCAAGCAGACTATATTTGCCTTGTGCGGTAGTAGTAACCCATGCCTTTGCATTTCCAGGGATAGAAAATTCAGTGAAGTCCTTTTTTATACTTACGGCCGTGCCTGCGTTGGCGGCCGCCGGAAAAACATAACGAAATGCGATTCCGGCATTATAAGCCCGAACCAGTATTCGCAAAGGCGATCTTTTATCATTGTCACGAAACAGGGTAATGATCATTTGTTTGTAATGATCTCTCACCAGGCTTCGCTCTCCATAAGGAGGTCTCCACGAAGTGTCCTGTTTTGAAAAAACCACGTTAGAGAGCACGACTCCCTTTTCCCAACCGCTAAGTCCGAGGGTGGAAGGAAGAATAAGCGGTTTTTGCCGATAGGTGATCGAATAGTGCGGAGTGCCATCCTTCGATAGAGAAAATGAATAGACCAGGTTTCCATTGGGAGAGGTTAACTGAGTTGCTTGTTGTGCGTGCGGCGGTCGTATGCTTATCGTCAGGCAAATGAAGCAGGAAAGTATTTTTAAAAAGGTCATTGTTTGGTCAATTTACTCAGAAATAAGAAGGCCGTCGGGTTATATTTTATCCTGTCGACCAGTTGCAATTCACAAACCCGGAACACCCCTTTGCCATACTTCAATTCCCCGGCTGCCATGGTATGCTCGCTATCACTCAACCAATTGGAATTGCCACTTGCTAAAATAGGTTGCCATTCCTTTGCGGAGAATGTACATCCCAGCAGGGGTGTTATGTATCCTTCCCTGCCATTGTACCACATATTGAAGTCAAGGGGATGATTGTCCTTTACCAGCGGATTCGCTGTGCATGGGGATGCAAAAAAGTAATCTCCCATACTATTTTGTTGCACCGAGACCATTGTATTGGCAATTGAATATTGCTGTGCGGGGAGTTCTAAAAAAACAGCTGTTTTACCCGCGGCTACCAGTGCATCGATCCGTCCTTCGTCCATTTTGTATTTTGAAAAGTCATCAATCAGCAGCGCATCTGCCGTTGTCATAGAGGATGCGATGGTGTAACCAGCCTGTTGCGATAGTGTCGTGGCCTTTCCGTTCGCGGCACCTAAAATATAAACCGATCTTTTTAAAGGTGCGGGGTTCGGGAATGCGTCAAAAGCAAAATCATTTTGATAAACAGTTTTCATGTTTTCGTCGACCAATTCCATCCGCAGCACATAGGCTGTCCTCTTGCGAACTGCCGGTATTTCAAATTTAAGAAAACCCTGGAATCGGGGACTGTTCACCTGTATATCGGCCGCTACCTGGTTTGCCATTAGAACTATACCCTCTTTTTCTATTTGGTATTTTAACCGATAACCTGCCGGCGCCGTATCCAGGTCGTTGCAGATCCATGCCTCAAAAGCGGTCTTTTCGCCGGCAAAAAATTGGCTTCGGTCGCTGCGTATCGATACCATCAATGGTTGCAGCGCATTCCGATAGGCGAAGAAAGCTTTCTTCGGCTGGCGGTCGACGTCCATAATCGATTTCATCCATCCGGCGGGCCATGCATCTATGAATAGATGGATGGCGAATGAGACCATTCGCGAATCACGACGGAAGCATTCGGCAACAAATTTGGTCGCCCTCGCCTGGTAATCCTGGCTGGCATTTATCCAGTCGTTCAGACTATGCTGTCGATTGTACCACATGTAATAAAAGCGATTGGTCTGCGACATCGCAATACGGCCGGCATTCCAGGCGGAGTCTTCTTCTTTGGTTCCGGGAAGCCATGACGGCGGATAATATTTTTTCATTACGTTCAACGGATCGAGTCCTTCGGAACCAAATTCACCACAGGCATAGAACCATCCCGGTTTTACCCATTGCCAATAACCTTTGTACATTTTTCCTAAGGGCAGGCCATGACCGTTGTACCAGGCGTTGTAACAATGTTTATCCGGCAGACCGGGGGCCGGCGGGTCGTAATCTCCTTCGACTGCCTTAATTACCCGGTCCGGATCGCTGAGCAAAACTGCCTGATCCAAAGCGGCAAACAACCGATCGTACTCTTTGGGCGTGTTGAGGCTGCGCTGAGGATGGGCTTCCGCATTCGGGAAGCGTTCGTTGATATAGGTAACCATTATAGCGGATGGATGGCTGCGAATAAGGCGCTCCATCTCTTCGGCCTGCCGTACCGCCTCGGCAAACTGGTTACGGCGGATACTGCCTGACAACGGAAGATCCGTTTGGTTCAATAACCCTAACTGATCGCAGTAAGCATAAATTTCCGGCTGTACGGGGCGCTGGGTAAAGCGGATATAGTTGAGATTACAAAGTTTGGCCAGTAGCAGGTCCACTGTCAGCTGATCCCAGTCGGAACGTTTTACGTCCTGCTGTAGAAATCCCATGGTGTTTGCACCCCGCAAGCGGATCATTTTTCCATTGAGGAACATTTTTCCCTTAGGGGTATTTACCGTATCCATTCTGAAGCTGCGCATTCCAAACTGTTGTACACGGGCATCCACCATGTCGCCCCCTGCATCATATACTTTTACCTGCACCTGGTAAAGCCAGGGATTGTCAGGTTCCCAGTATTTGAATTTTTTCATATCGATAGGAATCCGCAGATAGTTAACGCCATATCCCATTTTCAATTTTGACTGTGCCCAGTCCGCCGGTTTTGGCAGATCGCCCACACCGGGGATATAAGTTGCGGAAGGGATGTACTCCATATTTTCTACTACCGTATCATGGAAATTTTGACCATAGACAGAAATTCGTAGTGTGGCGTCGGCGGGATAGGGTCCGGAATTGTTTACTTCAATCCATGCCTCCGCTCTCGATGAATCCACCTGGGGTCGGACAAAAATGTCACCGATGTGCAGGGGTGATCGGGATTCAATATAACAATCCTGGTAAATACCCATTCCCGAGGGGCATAAATGCCAGCCGATATCAGGGTCATCATATCCCAAACCACCTGTGGCATATATTTTGTCGCCGATAACGGTGTTGCCGTTGTCATCTTTACCACCACTCGTGGTGAAGTCATTTTCTACTTTTATCAGTAAGTCATTTTTGCCTGCATGCGCCATTTTCGATATCTCGAATTCAAAGGGTGCAAAAAACCCTTCGTGAGAACCGCAAAGACTTCCATTTAGAAAAACGGATGCTTTATAATCGACCCCCTTAAAACAGATGAACAGGGTGCCTTTTGCAAGATCCTCTTTGGTTAATTCGATCTCTTTAAAATAATAGGTAACGGCACGACCCAAGGGCGGGCCATAATGAGGGATGGTTACTTTTTTCCATTGCCCTTCGCCTTTTAATGTGGCATAGAAATTTGAACGATCTTCAGGGGTTTCCTCCCGCCAGTCGAAGGTTGTCAAGGGTATTCGTTTCCTGGTTGTCGGGGGTACAGGAGCCAGGTTTTGCATAAATGGCTTATAGCGCTGTCTGAGTTTTGCCAATTCCGCATACAATTCTTCTTTTGTTGATATTGGCTTTACTATTTTAAACACCGAGGCAGGATCATTGGAGACCGGCAGGTCGATGTTGGGAAGGATCGGGGGCTTGGGCTCTGTCAGCAAATCCAATCGGGTATCATACTTACGTGTACCGATGTCGGCGAAGCGGTCCTGGGAATGGACCTGGAATGCGATTAGAAATGGCAGGACAAATAAAATTGTCTTTTCCATTATTTGCCTTCTATCGTTACGTGTGAACCTTCAGGCAACTCTTCCGACTGCCCATACTTCGTTAATTTTTCACCTACGGCAGGAATTCCAATTTTTGGATCATTCAACCAACCTCCGCTATTTGTTACCGTATTTTTTATTACCGTCAGCATACTATCCATTTGGTTTCTTCCAGTTTCATGAAACCACCAGGTTCCTATTTTGTCCCGGTCAGTGGTCGATTCATACCGGGGTTTATAATTAATACGGTAATTATTTCTTATGATATTCCCTCTTTCCGTCTTTCTGCAACCGACGCCACTGAGAATGTTTCCTTCCACCCAGAAATAATTATTTTCGACGGTGGTATATTCGGCAAGATCATCCAATGCAAGTATGGAAGAGGCCGGCATTCCACGGGATTTGAAGACGACATTGTATTTCCACACATTACCCTTTCCTGAACACCACTCGTATACGGCGCCGCCTTCGTTCAACAACAACATCGGTTCGGATATGATATTGTATTCAACATTGTTATTATTGGAATGTAAATATGGTTTTATGGTCTCCCTGTCAAATTTGAAGGTTCCTTTATTCAATCCGTCTTGAATCGCGGGAGCAAATTCATAAAACCTGATCCCGGCCATATTCCATTTTTGCACCTGGCCTTCAAATGTACCCGGCATATAAAAGGAGGAGTCGCTCATTCTCCCGGGATCTATACCCACTATGGAGATAGCGGTGTACGGCGAGCGTTGCAAAAGGTTGTACGATACCGTATTGTTCCCACTTTGATAGATCATTATGCCTGGAGAACTCCAGTAATTGCCTAATCCAAGGTCATGGATATTATTACGGCTAATGGTGTTCCCTTTATTTACATCGAGCGTCCCCGGGCCATAACCTTCCAATAATACTCCCCCGCTACCGGTAAAGCCAATTTCATTGTCAATGATCCTATTGTTTTGTGAAAAGTGATGCAGGTTGAATCCATAAGAGCCGCTGTATAGAATCGTGTTGCCCGTAAATGTGCAATCTTCCGCACCGTCGAGGTATATGGCCGCGTCGGGATATTCCCAATAACGCATCAGCATATCGTATGACCACCGGTTTTCCGGCAGGCGGTCCGTATACCTCAATTCCAGGTTCTTAATTTCGATGTCGTGAACATAAGATGCGGTTTTTTCATTTCCCTGAAGGCGTATCAATTCGTATAAACGGGGCGCGATCACTTTTGCCGTCCGCATATTGTCATTTTCCAGCGGATAATAATACAATTTGCCGGTAACCGCATTGACGGCCCAATCGCCGGGCCGGTCGATAAAACACAAGGCGTTCTCGAATCGATAGCCTCTTTCTGCAGCATCTCTTGACGGCCTGATGTTTACGGAGCGGCTGTTCCACAACAAGGTGCCTGCAGCAGTATCGACATCCGTAACAACTCCATTGCCAATGATGCCATACTGTGCCATAATGCAGACCATTTCTGCATTTCCGTTCGATGGCAGGTATTTTAAAGCGCCCTTATTACTTCCAAAGGTTACCAGCTGCCCTTTTATATCGGGCTTTCCCGGAATATGGTCTTTGTTCCATTCCCTCCAGTAGCGGTGGTCGGATTGTGAACGTGTCGCCCTTTTACCGTTTACGAAAAGGTAGTGGAACAACCAGCCCTTTGGAATATCCGCCACCCATATTTTCCCTCGGGCCAATGGATCTATCCGGGGATCCCCTTCGGGTAATCTTTTCCAGTTACCTATCTTTTCCCCGCCGATCAATACCGCCGTTTCCCCCGGGTAAGAGCAGTAAGTTACCGGGTTACCGGGATTACCCGAATCTTCAGGATATAGGATAAGGGTAGAGTCTAAGAAATATTCCCCCCTTCTAAGATATACCGTAATGGAAGTATTTGAGGACTTGTATTTTCTAACCATCTGTTTTGCCTTTTCAAGCGTTGCAAACGGCTTTTTGATCGAGCCTGGGTTATTATCGCGTCCTGAAGGGGAAACATAAAACGCAATTTTCTGCTGGCTGAAGGATGCGGAAAAAAAAAGCAGACAGATCAAAAGAACAGGTACGTGTCTTTTCATCAGTAGCCCGGATTTTGCGGAAAGGGCGCACCCGAGTTCGCGTCTATAACACTTTGTGGAATAGGGAACCAATTATTATACGTTTGTATACTATTCTGGGATTCGATAGGGCCATACTTTTTGACACGTTCATATAGAAGGCCTAGCCGGGTCAGCGTTACGCGGCGCGGCTCCTCGATCATCAACTCCCGGGCTCTCTCGTCCAAAATAAAATCGATAGTCACATCCGAGGGCTGGATCAGCGCCGCGTTGGCCCTGCTCCTGACCACATTGATATCATTTGCGGCATCGACAAGGTCCGCTTCCCCCAGGTATGCTTCGGCACGTAACAAATAGGTTTCGGCGAGGCGCATTTTGTAATTGTCCTGGAACGTACGCCCGGTGCCATTATTGGGTACGATCCCCTCGACCTTACGATACATCGGATAAAGGAAATATGACGTATCCTGGTTACCCGTATATTGCTGACCGTACAGGGGATTGCCTACTTGGTTGTAATACCATGTTCTCCTGATATTATAGGGGGAGTTCCTCATGTCGTTGGTTTCAAGCGGACCGCTCCAAATCGTGTAAAGCGAATAAGGGGTAGGTCTTTCCCAACCCACTCCTCTGCCAAGACTGTCCGCGCCATTTGGGGGAAGCGCGAAACCCGGCAACTGCGAATAAAAAGGGCCAAATGCGCGTAAGTTATCATTTCCGCCACTAGCGCCGCTGCCCGAGAACCCGGGAAGACCGGTCTGGTATTGCATCACCCATATGGCTTCTGTATTTTGAGGACTATTTTGACTTCCATCTTTAAACAGATCGCTAAATACGTCTCCCGGCTTTGAAGCATCCACTCCAAACCGCTGTGTCATGAGATGATACTTAGGATTGTTTATAATCCATGACGCTGCAGTTACCGCATTGGCATATTGCCCGAGGTCATTATCGACTTCCGCCAGCAATTGATAAGCTGCGGCCTTACTTACTCTTCCGGGCGCGGGCGGCATATCGGGTAGATTTTGCGAAGCAAACACGAGATCGGATTGGATAAAACTCAATACCGAATCCCGCGGGCTTCGGGTGAAATTCAATACGGGTGAAGTAACTTCCTGACTGATGATAGGCACTCCGTCAAAAAAGTTCACCAGTCTGTTATAAACAAAGGCCCTGACCCAACGGGCTTCGGCAATGACCGCGTTCTTTTGCGCCGATGTTGCATCGATGCCGGGGCTGCTTGCACTTGTAATAATCGCATTGGACAGCTGGACCAATTGAAAAAGCCCATTCCACCAGGTTAAACATGTCCCATTACTGGGAATCAGCTCGTCATATAAAATGAGGGAGTTGCTGGTCGGTGGAGTTTGTGCATAGGTAAATTCGTCCGTCCCTGCAAAGAGGGAATTGCCGGTACCGGTAGCGGAAATGATATCGTCCTGATCCCTTAAAAAGGGGTATAATCCGGTTAAAGCGGTTTGTAACCCGGCGTAAGTCTGATAACTGTTGCTTGGCGATAGGAAACTTTCGGGGACCTCGTTTAAGACATTTTTAGAACAGGATGGCGATAGAACAGCATATATCAGAACCAAAACTATAATTTTACATTTCATAACGTCAATGATTTTAGTAGTTTAGAATGAAAGGTTTAAGCCGGCGATCAAGGTCTTGTAATTTGGAAGGGAGGAGCCACTACCCAGCTCAGGGTCATAACCTGCCCATTTGGTAAACATAAACGGATTTTTTGCGCTGATATAAAACTGCAAGGAGATGATCTTTGCGGCTTCCAGCAATCTTTTGGGAAGTGAATACGATAGCGAAACATCCTGTACCCTGATTATGCTTTTCGACTCATAGAAACCCATTCCCAGTAAATTGCTATAGCCCAGGGAAGGTCTGGTATTGCTCATATTTTGAGGTGTCCACCATCCAACATTGAAATAATTATTGCGGTTGGCAAAATTGTAAGCCGGATCCAACAGTATGTTATTGGCTATCCCGCCATGGACGGAATTAACAAAGAAGCTAAAGGCAAAGTCCTTATATTGAAACGTGTTATTTATTCCAGCCCTGTAGTCGGGGTCCCCGGTACCTAAGATCTCACGATCGTTGGCATCGATCTGACCGTTCTTATTCATATCCCTGGCAATGAGGTATCCCGGTTTGCCCGGGTTTCCCGGCAAGGCGGATTGCCCTACCTGATAAATTCCCCCGAAAACATAATCGTATATCGTGTTGATGGGGTGCCCTATGAACCACCTGTTGGAGATATCATTCAATTGGGCGCCTGTCGTGTGGTCAGTCGTTCCATATAATTTAGTGATCTTGTTCTTATTCATGGAAATGTTGAAATTCATTGTCCATTTGAAGTCTCTCGTATCGATGTTTACCGTATTCAGCGCGATCTCCAACCCTTGATTGGCCGTTGCGCCAATGTTGCTTAAAATGCTGGTGAACCCCGTTGTAGAGGGAATGGAACGTTGCAGTAAGATATTTTTTGTTTGATAATGATAATAGTCGACTGTCAATCCTATCCGTGATCGAAAAATAGACATATCCATGCCATAGTTGGATCCCAGGGTCGTCTCCCATCCGAGCGAGGCGTTGGAAAGCGTCGATACGTATTGACCAATGCTTTGAGAAGCTACGTCGCCAAACACATACCCATTTGAACTTACATGGGCCAACGAGCTGTAAGGTGCGACTCCCTGGTTGCCCGATGAGCCATACGAATAGCGCAATTTCAGGAAATCGATCCAGGCTACATTTCTCAAAAACTTTTCTTCTGAAACTTTCCACCCTAAAGCAAAAGAAGGAAATACGCCAAACTTGTTATTGGGTCCAAAGGCGGAGTACCCGTCTCTTCTTATGGTTCCTGTTATAAGGTAACGATCCGCATAGGAATAGTTCAGTCTTGCCATAGAGCCGAGATTGACATAAGAACTGGACGATTGACCGACGGATTGGACGCCTCCGAGCGATAAGCCATTATAACCCAAAACGGTATTTGTAAAATTGGACGCACTGGTCGTAGAACCTTCGCTGTGATTTTTTTCGTAGCTGTACAACAGCGTTAAATCAAACGAATGCTGTTTGTATAGCCTTTTGTAGGTAAGAATGTTATCCAACCACGTATCAAGGCTATTGATTAAAACTCTCGAGCCTGTACCAACTATTCCCCCGTTGGAGCCGGAGTAGGTGGTGGGATCCCAAAATGTATAGTTTTT
>Ga0134126_10010726_pt1 | contig 11542 bp, 17 predicted proteins | sample KB31752_FD_96881 | JGI IMG/M metagenome (GOLD analysis project Ga0134126, IMG submission 96881) | Terrestrial soil microbial communities with excess Nitrogen fertilizer from Kellogg Biological Station, Michigan, USA - KB3-175-2 | ecosystem: Environmental > Terrestrial > Soil > Unclassified ... | reverse complement strand
AGGCGGAACTGCGCGTGGTTGACGCCGCCGGCCACTCAGCTTTCGAGCCGGGCACCTCGCGCGAGCTCGTGCGGGCGACCAGCAGCTTCGCTCTGAAGTGATGATCGTGGGATTGGTTCGCATTTGAGGCGCAAGGCAGGTTGCCGGAGGCGTCTTTCGGCGGGCAGTTGAGGGAAGCCGGCGCGGGTCTACTTCGCGGCTGCTCTTCGGCCGTCGAAGCGCTAGTGCATCGAGGCGATACCATCGCCGCTGATCGTGAGGCAAGCACGAGCTCGTGCCGTATCCTTCAGCGTCTTGTGCGTCACGATCCACAATTCGCCTTGCAGCTCATCCACCGGAGACGAGAGGCGCTGCAGCTCCGGAATGGGGTCCGCAAGGTAGCAGGGCGAAAGCGCGATGCCGATCTTTGCGCGCGCCGCCATGAGCTGATGCACGATGCTGTTGCTGCGACAGATGATCTGCGCCGCAGGTACATGCCGGGGAAGCCATGCACTCGCGACGATGCGATCGCTGGGCTCGTCCCAGCCGATCAGGTCGCGGCCGGTGAAATCCAGCGAATCTCCACGGCGCTTCAAGGGCTTCTGTGTCGGGGTGCCGTAGAAAGCCCCCGCGATTCCCGCCAGCTTTCGCCCAAACAGATCGCCTTCGGTCGGCCGGCGTGTGCGTAATGCTACCTCGGCCTCGCGACGACTGAGATCGAGCACGCGATTGTCGATCGTGAGCGTAATCTGGATGCCGGGATGCGTGCGCCATTGTGTACTGCGCGAGCGCGACGTGCCGAAACTCGGACACGGCAGCCAATCATATTCGCTGCGCTCGGTTATACCGACGTGCGCGTGTACGTCGAAGGCAAGAAGGACTGGATGGAGGCCGGCCTGCCCATCGTGAGGCAAGAACGCGCCGCGTGACCAGTATCCGGTGGGCGCAGCGCCGGACTGCGCCATGAGCCGGGACGCAGCAGGTCAACATCCGGGTCGGCTTCTATAACTATTTGATATAGAAAGATAATCCTGTGCCAGGGAGAGAAACCTGACTCGCGGACTCTCGGCTGCGTGTTCAACAGCTTGTCGGAATGCGCGCAAATCTTGCCCCTGATTTTGTCCCTTGCGCGCATCCGCTCGAATGCCGATCTTTCATTGCCAGCTTGGGGATGATTTTTTTTGCTGGCTTCGCCAGTGCGCGAATCGAGGCGACGGCCCTGCGCTGGCCCGCTGGCTCCATGTGGCCGACGGCGCGGCGCCAAGCTGTCAGCGTCACGCCGTCAGTGGACAGGCGATCAAATAAACCTTGCGCTTCACCGCTGAGAGGCGCAGGGTGGCTTGGGCATTGGCAAATTCCTGCCAGGCCTCGAGGAACAATGAGCATCGTTGCACCATCCTCGTAGTCCGCGCGCAAGTGAGACAGTGAACTCTTCCGCACGGTGCGCCGGCGGGCGCCCCCGGGTTTTCGGCACTGCGCGAGCTGCTTCGATGCTGACGTACCTGGGCGGGAGTTCGAACCTGATGAATCTAACTCTGGTCGATGCGTTCACCCGGTTCGGCGCAAAGCCACTGAATCGGCAGCGAGGACTCTCGGCAATGGCAGCGGACGGAGCCATGGTGCTCAACTGCTCGCACGCGTATTTCGGCCATCTGCAACGCGGCGTGCTTCGGTATGAGGACCGGCTCTCCAGAGAGCCTGCGGAATCCAAGGAGATCGGACGGCTCGGTGAGCATCTCGCGCTCGCGTGCGCTGGGGCTCTACCGGTGCGGATGGTTGTGACGACCCAGGGGGACGGGAAGGGCCGCGGCTTTCACGTTCGCCCTGACCTGGTTGGGAAAGTGGTGAAATTCGATGGTGATCACTTCATCGTCGATTTCACGCGGCGCGAAGACACGCCCCTGGCCACGGCCAGATCGCTCAAGGCGCTCGGTCGAAAATCAAAGTGATGGTGTGGATCACGCTCTCGACACTGCCTGGCGCAGGGACGCTTCCATGGATGCCTGCAATGGCCGTTGTCGACGGAGTAAGCAATGCATATTGACGCGGTTCCAGTCAGTTCTGCCCGGGCGCGGGAGATCTACGATCTGCTCCAAGAGCTCGACCGGCACATCAGCGCTCAGGACGCCAGCGGCCGAGGGCTGCTGTATCAGGCGAAGGAGCGCATCCGGCTGCTCATGATCAGCATTGAGCGGTCCAACGCGGAATACACTTCACGCGTGCCCGCGAACGACGGGTAGCCGGCGAGCAGACGAAGCAGGCGAAGCGGTGGTCAAGCAACACCCAGGCTCGACCGAAGCCGCAATCCGCAATCTCTATTTCAGCAGGGGGTGTCCAGCGGGAAGCTGATGAGCGTACCAGGTAGCCAGTCGATGTCGAATGGTTTTCTCGCTGACCTGGCTTTCGGGCATGGGTGCAATCACCCGATCGTGCACGAGTAATCGATACACGTACAGCGCCTTTGCGCTTGCCGAGTCTGTTGGCTCGAACTCAACGGCCCGTCGCCCCTGCGCGTAGTCGATTCCGGCGAGCAGAGCTGCCTTGAACAGCTCTGTTTCGTTTCTTAGTTTTGCCATGTGTACGCAGGCCCAATCATGGCCGCGAGGAGGAGGACGCGCACCGAACCGGTTCCGGTGCACGAGTGCGTCGATCGAGACCGGGTTGAGATGCTGGTGCTGGACGCACCTCAGTAGCGGCGACCGCCCCCGCCGCTGCGCCCACCGCCGCCACCGGAGCGACCGGCGTCCTGAGCTTCGTTGACCTTCAGCGCACGCCCCTCGAATTCCTTGCCGTTGAGAGCCTGCATCGCACGGGAAGCATCCGCATCGGACATCTCCACGAAACCAAAGCCGCGCGGCCGCCCCGTGTCACGATCCGACACCACTTTTGCGGAGTTGACGGTTCCGTGCTGCGCAAAATGTGCGCGCAGGGAGTCTTCGGTGGTGTCGAACGAAAGATTGCCGACATAAAGCTTGGTCATGCGAGATTCCTCATGGAAGGTTGAGAAGAAATGGCGGAGCTATGGCGCAGGCAGACGCGACCGGCAGGGCCGCATGCGTTGCGCTGAATGCTCACTGTTGGCTAACCCTGCTGCGCTGCGCGTTGTCGAGTGTGCCTTCCGGCACAGGCGGGGCCTCGATCTTTGCGACCGGTCGGCCTGGGTGTGCATCACTGCTCACGAGTTGGTCTGATCAAGCGCCACGACACTCCGCTTGTCGGCGCTGCGAGAGCCATCACCAGCTCGCGGAAGGCGGCCAACGCGACCTAGAAGCACGCCTTCCAGTGCGACGCGGTGCACGGGTGCGGTTAGATATCGCTCGAATCCAGCCGCGAGTGCGCGCCTGCGATCATTGGTGGAGATGTCCTCGGTAATCGCAATCAGTCGGGGAGCGGGTTGGCGGGATCGCCACCGCAGGGCTCCGGCCACCCGGTAGCTGGCCATATCGGGCAACGCGGTGGTCAGCAACACAATATCCGGCTTGAAGTCGCCTGCGATAGAGAGTGCTGACTCGGCGGAACAGGCCATGCGGCTCTCGAATCGGCCGATCGAATGAACCAACGTCGTGATTGCCACGCACTCGGAAAATTTCGAAACGATCAAGACGCGCGTGGGATCTGCGCATATCAGTCCGTCCAGGAACGGGTCGCGACAGCGTGTCTTGTCCGACAGCAGGGTCCGGTCGCCCGCGGCAGTTGCCAACGCAGTCCCCGCAGCGACGTCTCGCATGGACCCGCGGCGAGCGAACGCTCCGGCATTCAGACAGTGTGTTTGAGATCGCATCGTCTTCTCCTTGCGAATTCATGAAAGGAGCGCCTTTGCGTAGCGCATCCAGAAGCTCCCGCGAGGAAGTCTGCAAAAGAGTGGTTGCAGCGTACGTCCGTTGACGTCAGGGCCGTTCAGGGCCTGAATGGCCTGGATGCGCCGGCGGCCTCAGGCATCTCGACAGAAGCGAATCCGCGCGGTCGGCCTGTATCCCATCTGATGGATTCCACTCGTCTGTGTAAGGTCTAGAGCGCGTCTGCGGTAGTCTCGAACGCCAAATTGGCGACATACATCTTGGCCATGACAGGTGCAGAAGTGTGTACAAGGACGTGCGCGAAGCTGCACGTTGCGTCGGTTCGAGGGCTTCTGAGGTGTCTGGCTTTGGCCGGTGTGCCTTAGAGGCGGGCCAAGGACGGGCAGGACGAAAGATCTATCGAGCCGATGAATATCCTACACCAAGTCAAGTTGGTGTGCACATTTACTTCGTTATCGCCCTTGGGGTGCGGCGCCGGGCTCGTAGGAGATAGCCGGCATCACGCGGGACTCCTACATCTGCGACGCACTGACACGTCGACAACTCACAGTAGCTATTTCTGCGCTGACGCAGCCAGCGCAGAAAGGCGGGCGGACATGCCCGAACTGCTGTAGTGTGGTAGCCGGCTCGTGATCTTTGGCCTTGTCTACATCGGCAGCGCAGCGTCCTCCTGGCGCCGTAGTAGCCGCTGTCCTGCCTCGCAAAGCTCCGCGATCCATGTCGCCGCAAGCGTGTCCCGACCGGTACCGGCCACCTGGTCTGGCGAGCGCTTCCATTCCCAACGAGAGCAGATCCCGTGCCACGACCGAACTTCCATCAGCAGGTCAGGAAACTGAAGGAGCGCGCCAGAAAGGCACGCCAGCAGGAGAAGCAGCAACGCCGAACTGCGCGCGATGGCGCTGCGCAGGATGCGCCCGCGGACGCTGCGCAGACAGAATCCGGATCGACGCGCGGGACAGTTTCCGGGACCTCTTCGTGAGACTATCGTCTTCGAGTCCGGGATCCGCGCGACAAGAGCGCGCGGATCGGCGCGAGCACGGTGCAGCCCTGGCGCACCACGCTTGCTCAGAAGACCGGCGTGCTCAGATGCACCGGACACCGTCCAGAGCAGCCTGGCTCCCGAAGGCCCTGCGATCTGGCGCTGCATTACGCGATCGCGGCAACTTATCAAATCCAGAGTGAGCGCTCAGTTGCGAACTCGAACTCCAGCTTGCGCGCACACCGTCCGATCCGGGATCACACTGATGATCCAGTACGCAGTGCTCGGGTCGATGGAGCGGCTTTCATGACGGTCACGAAGATCTCCTCCGCGCGCGCCCCAGTTGCCGACTCCCGGGCGTTGACTCGCCTCCTGGATGAAGTCCCGGAAGCTGAAGACATCCGTGGGCAGCTCTGCCAGCCCTTCTTCACGCGGCGCTGGCAGCAGTCCATGCGACGCTGTTTCTGGATCGTCAGCGATGGCAACACCGCAGTCTGTTTCACACTCACCGGTCTCGACGTTGACGAAATGGTCGCCATCTGGGTTGCCTTCGATGGGTACCGGGAGAGGCCCGGTTTCAGCCTCACCGCCCGTTCGCTGGGTGAGATCATCGAGGCGGAGCTCGGTGTCGCCGTCGAGGTCGAGGATTGATTCTGCTGGTCTTTCGGCCGGTATACGGCGAATTGCCGGTGAGTGTCCGCGGGACGTACTTCAGGATCTGCGCGGATGCAACACTGCGGGGTCCGGACAATTCCATTGCGGCGAATTACTGCGATGGTCTGTGGCAGCTGGGCCGTCATCGGCATCGCAGCTTCGAGGGCAATGGCCCGTTCCACTTGCGGGTGATGTATGCCGATGGCAGCCATCGGCATACGGGGCCCTACGACTTTATCAAGGCAATAGACGGTGCGCTCTTCACGCACTCCGGCTATTTGGGCTCGTTCGCGCGGCCACTTTGCGATGTTCACTCGACGGAAGTGTGGCGTGAGATTGCATTCCTTCCTGCGGTTTAGCCGCGCGTCGCCGGGCGCCAGGGGCCATGGCTACGGGCCGGCTTCTTCAGCTTTCTCGTCCCAGCTCGCGTTGCAGCGCCTCCTCCCGCGCATCCTCGACGGCAGTCAGAACAGCCGTGGCATCGGCAGGAGTTTCATCCCGAGCGAACCTACCCGTGAGCGCAGTATCGGCCCGCAGCTCGCCCTGCTCGAACAGCGCCCACATCTCCCGCGCAAATTGCGTTTCCAGCAGCTCCGGCGCAAAGCGCCCCAGCGTGCCCCGAATGTTGTTCACATCGCGCTCGAGCATCGCCAGCGCGCCGTTGTTTCCGGCTGCATTGACGACTTGAGGCAGATCGATGATCACCGGCCCATCCGGTCCGACGAGCACGTTGAACTCCGAGAGATCGCCGTGGATGAGTCCGATGCTCAACATGCGGACGATCTGCTGGATTAGGAAGCGGTGGTATTCACGTGCGGTTTCGGGCAGCAGCTCGACATCGCCGAGGCGCGGGGCCGGCTCGCCGGCGGCATCGGTGACCAGCTCCATGATGAGCGTGTCGTTGAAGTAGCCGAAGGGCTTTGGCACGCGCACGGCAGCTGCGACGAGCGTGTACAGGGCATCGACTTCGGCGTTCTTCCAGGCCGCTTCTTGCTCGCGGCGTCCGAAGCGGCTGCGCTTGCTCGCGGCGCGAGCCTGCCGGCTACCGCGAACCTTGCGGCCCTCCTGGTATTGCGCTCGCTTCTGGAAGCTTCGCTGTGCCATGTCGCGATAGACCTTCGCGCAGCGCGTGAGTCCGCCGGAGCGGACGAGATAGACGGTGGCTTCCTTACCGCTTTTCAGCGGGCGGATAACTTCGTCGATGACGCCGTCATCGATCAGTGGTTGGAGGGAGGCGGGGGTCTTCATTGTTACGGTGAGGGTCGCGGATCTTGTTTTCGGCCACGATGGCCGCACAAAGGGTGCTGAAATGGCGCGGCGAAAAGATCAACAATCCGTCGCAGGCGGCGCAATTCATGCCCCGCACATCCTAAACTCGATTCCTTATTGGATCTAATCTATTAAGACTATCAAGAATTAACGACTTGTTGGTGCCCGGGAGAGGAACTAACTCGCTCGTAAGCAGTTGATTGCGTGCCGTTTTATGTGGTCGTTGACCTGGTTGCCTCGAAATTCGACCCTCTCCCAGCATGGATGTCATTACGAGCATTTTCGCTCACGCCGCAGGGTAAGTCCTCCGTTTTGGTCGATGCTGCAAGATCGCAATGAGACAGGCGTAGCAGCTTGGCTGCCATCTTTCCGCATCGATCGCGTCGAGCGCATACCACACAGCCGCGCCTCGGAGAGCGGCCCCCGCGCTTCGGATCCCGAACGCGATGGTCCGGGGGTAATCGTAACACTCAGCTCTCTGGGAGGCTGCGCCCGGTATTTAGCGATAGCCTCGGGACGACTTCACGCGCGAACAGCTGAATCGAGCGGGCAGCCGCCTCCAAGGGCATGCTGCCGAACACCATCTGACACCCGATATAGTTTACTCCTGTGTTGCGAACCAGATTCTCGATGTACGTGCGCACCGTCGTCGGCGATCCAGCGATGCCATTGCCGATAGCCAGGAGCTCGTCAAAGCGCTGCGGATAAGCGGTCCCAAGCGGGAAAGCGACACCGGATCGCTGCCAGAGGAACTCCATCGACTCGCGCCATGGCTGGTAGGCTTCGCCGGCGATGCGAAGAGCAGCGCCGTCGGTCTCCGCCACGACGATGTGGCGCAAGATGCCGATCCGCGGAAGGTCGCAGGCGGCGCGCCCAGCCGCAGCCCAATCGCGGCGGTAACGTCGAGAGATGTCCGTGGCGCGTGAGGTCGGTCCGAGCGAGACCACGTTGACCGCCCGCGGGACTGCCCAATCCAGGCCTTCGACGCTCGCAGCCCCATACCAGATCGGCGGATGGGGACGTTGGCGCGGCTTCGCGCGTACAAGATAGTCATTGAACTTGAAAAACCGCCCTTCGAAGTTCAGCACCTCGCTGGCGCAGGCTTCCATGAGAATGGAAAACGATTCGTGGTACATAGCCTGCGCCGTTGCCAGGTCCGCGCCCACCCCATAGCGGTGATGCTCGAACAATGCGCCTCCCTTGCCCACGCCGAGCTCCAGGCGTCCACCGCTGAGATGATCGAGCAGGCAGATCTCCTCATACAGGCGCAGCGGGTGATGTAGCGGAAGCACGTAGACCAGCGGACCGAATCGAATGCGCTTGGTGCGCTCGGCTACAGCGGCGAGGAACACACTCGGGCAGGGGATCGTGCCGAGCGGCGTCGAGTGGTGTTCGGCGACTTGATAAACGTCATATCCCTCAGCCTCGAGCAACTCGATCAGCTTCAGACGATCCTCGAGTTGCTCCCCAAGCGGCATGCCGTTGTAATCAACATGATCGAAGCAGCCAAATTTGAGCATAGTTACTGACCCATGGGGTTAGCGACCCATGCCGCTTCGTTACCGTGGCGAGACCGCAAAATCGGACTCCGGAACACCGTAACTCCGCCGGCTCGGAAGCGCAATCCGTATGCAATGTCACGCAACGAGCTCGAATTGGGCAGGGTGACGCGCAATATCATCTGGAAATGCGAAGTCCGCATGGAGCGCAGGGCTCGCGATTACCCGGCGAGGACGTCGACGTTCGCCCCTGCGCGGAGGCGGGCAGCGCCGCCTCCCGGGCGCTGGGCCGAACAGCCGTGCGGACTCCCGGCTGAATTGGCTGCCGGTCTAGCCGGCATCTACCCCGTCAAATGCCTGAGAAAGGCTACAAAGCGCTGCGGATCGGTCAGCGCCACGAACGCGATCCCGGTCAGGGCGCCGACAATGTGTGCGTCGTGATTGATGCGATCTCTCGTGTTCCGCGATGAGTAGTAGCTCCACGCCAGATAGATCAGGGCGAAAAGGGGAGCGCGAATGGGGATGGGAATTGGCAAGATGAGCAGCCGGCTGCGCGGGAAATAGACGATCGAAGCGAACAGCACCGCGAGGATCGCGCCGGAGGCCCCAAGGGATGCGTAGTTCGGCTCGTTACGATGCTTGATGCAGGTGCCAATGCCGCTCGCCAGGAGACCGCACAGGTACAGCGAGGTGAAGCGGGCTGTGCCCATGACACGCTCGAGTGCGAAAGCGAACGAGTAGAACGTGATGAGATTGAAGATCAGATGCGCGATGTCGGCATGAACGAAACCGCTGGTCAGTAGCCGCCAGTACTCGCTTCTTCCGGCGATGAGATAGGGACGCAATACGGCGGCCTCTAGCAAGCGGGCTGAGAGCAGTGCGGCGACGCTCCCCACGACCATCACTGCAAGAATCGTTATGGCACCCAAGCGAATCCTCGTGCGGCTCGGCCCATGTGATACGCCCGCATACTAATTGGGTTGCTCGTGCCCTTTCCGGCGCAGAGGGCGTGCGCGTGGTGCCGTGGGCTCGCGTCCGCAAATGCTGGCTGACCCGTCGTGTTGCACCTGCAGGAAATGTTCGCACTGCACGTCGATGGCTGCGCACGTCTCGATGAGCTCATCCCTGATACGCAGGAGCACCGTGACGCAGGCCGGTTGCGCGAGGACACCGGGCGGGGAACGAAGCCTTATATTCATGGGTCGCGGTATATTCATGGGGGCGCGGCGCACGCCGTAGCTCCCAAATTCGTCTTCGACCGAACGAAGAATTCTGTCAAAATGGTCGCTCGACAGATATCTCACGTGCCCGAGAGCGTGCTTTTCCCTGCGGCGACCCGATCCGGCTCTCGCTCTGATTTCTTCTCGTTCGCAGACGGACCAATGGTGTCGGCGGCATATGCACCCCGTTGGCCCATGGGAGCATCCTTGAGGACCGTCTATCTTTTTCGGTCTGCCTCTCCATCTCCGCATTGATCTCGGCCCCGAGCACTACGATGAAGCTGGAATGTAGAACCACAGGAGCAGGACAATGACCCCGCCCAGCGCCCCGTAGGTCTTGCCGTAACTGCCGAATGTCTGCACGTAGAAGGCAAAGAGCCCACTCGCGGCCATCCACAAGGTTGCAGCGATTGCTGATCCCCAAGTGACCCAGCACCAGCGTGCCCGTTCGCGAGCGGGAGCATAGCGGTAAATGACGGCGAGCCCAAGGACCGCCAGGCACCACAACAAACCGAGGCGCAGCACCGCAGCCAGCGTTTGCAACCACGGACTCGTACCGAGCACTTTCAGGACGACTGGGATGCCTACACCCAGAGTGAGCATCGCCAGGAAACCAACAATCGCGGCCAAGGTGAAGATCAGCGAAAGCAAAACCTGCACGATGAAGCTGCGCTTCTCCCGCTCGCCGTACGCGATGTTGGTTGCAGTCATTAGCGCGGACATCGCGGACCGGGCGCTCCAGAGGGCAACCATCACGCCGAGGGCCGCCGCCACGGTCAACGTGCCCTGATTGTGCCGGGTCAATTGCTGCAGTTGGGTGTTGAAAATATCCCCCACGCCGGGCGGCAGCACGCCGGCGAAGGCTTTCATATGCTGAACGACGTCCCCAGGCGTTGCGAAGATTCCATATACCGACACGAGCGCGGCCAGTCCCGGGAACACGGAGAGCAGCAGGTACATGGCCACGCCACCAGAGACGAGCGACACATTGTCGCTGCCCACGCGCTTAAGCACTCTCCAGCCGATGTCGCGCCAACCCTTCGCCGGAATATCGGCCGGCCGCTCGGCAGTACGTCCGGCGTCGTTTGTGGGCGCGGTGGTCACCATGGGTCTGGTCAATGCGGCGCCGGACCTCTGCTCGCGCCTAATGTTCCAGAGAGCTCTCGATCACGCTGCACACGGCCTGGAAGGCGACTCGGATCCGCCTCCCGCGCTTTGTGGTCGTAGTACGTCGATGGGGCGATCGGCAGTTCCCTGCAGATCGGCTCGACCCCGTAATGCTCTCGATGGCATCGATGAACGCCAGCATCACTTCCCGCGGCGGTCGAGCTCCGCCTGGGCAAAAAACGCAGACGCTTTGCGCAAAATCTCGTTCGCACGGACTCGATCCGGCGGGTCTGGGAGGAGAACTTCCGAGCCTATGGGCCGCGCAAGGTCTGGCAACAGCTGCATCGGGAAGGGATCCGGGCGGCCCGCTGCACGGTTGAACGGCTCATGCGCCGCGAAGGCCTGCAAGGGGTTGTACGCGGTCGCAAGAAGCGCACGACCATTCCGGCACCCGTCGATGAGCTTCCGCTGGATCGTGTCCAGCGGCAGTTCGTGGCTTCGCGTCCGCATGAGCTGTGGATCGCAGACTTCACGTACGTGGCAACCTGGTCGGGTTTTGTGTATGTCGCTTTCGTCATTGACGTGTTCGCTCGCTACATCGTGGGTTGGCGAGTGAGCCGATCCATGCACACGGATCTGGTGTTGGATGCGCTCGAACAGGCGCTGCATGCTCGCCAGGTGGGCGAAGGGTTGATTCACCATAGCGATAGGGGCGTGCAAGGTGGATTCACCCGGTCGTTGCAACACTTCGATAACGGAGGTTGCGATGAGGACTCACAAGAGGCGGTCGGACCGCTCTGGGCGAAAGAAGTTATATTCTCCTGGCCGGCCGACACCACGGCGTGAGGCGCGCCAGCGATTCTGGAGTGGGATCGCGGCTGGACTGCCGAGCGAGGACGCTGCGGTGGCGGCCCGGCTATCTGAACCGGTCGGGCCAAGATGGTTTCGGGAGGCTGGGGGCATGCCGCCGTCGCACTTAAGATCGCCAGCGCCGCCGCTATCGGGGCGGTATTTGTCCTTCGAGGAGCGCGAGCAGCT
>Ga0134126_10010725_pt1 | contig 11543 bp, 17 predicted proteins | sample KB31752_FD_96881 | JGI IMG/M metagenome (GOLD analysis project Ga0134126, IMG submission 96881) | Terrestrial soil microbial communities with excess Nitrogen fertilizer from Kellogg Biological Station, Michigan, USA - KB3-175-2 | ecosystem: Environmental > Terrestrial > Soil > Unclassified ... | reverse complement strand
TCGTCCGGGCACAACCTGACCCTCACGCGCAGGAGCCCAGCATGGGACTGTTCGACGGAGTACTCGGCGGCGTTGTCGGCGCCGAAATGGCCACCGTGGTCAACGGACTGATTCAGCAGCACGGCGGCATCCAGGGCATCATCAGCCAGCTCGAGTCGCAGGGCCTCGGCAACACGGTGCGGTCATGGGTTGGCACTGGGCCGAATCAGCCGATCACGGGCGATCAGCTCCACGCGGCCATCGGCTCCGACGCAATGACGCAACTCGCGGCCAAACTCGGCATCACGCCGCAGGAGCTCTCCACCAAGCTCGCGCAAGTTCTCCCGAACGCCATCGACAAACTCACGCCGCAGGGAGTCGTGTCGCCCACGCCATAGGCCAGCCCACGTGCCATGCGCGTAACGTTCGCGGCAATCCAAACGCTTCGTGCAGCGCTTGGCGCGACTCCGGGCCCTGCGCATCCTGCATTGATGAAAACCCGGCCATACCGTGATACCGACTGGCTCGAGTGGTTGCGCCTGAGTCGAGCGCTCTTTCCTCACCACTCCGACGAGGATCTCGCAACCGGAATGCACGAGCTTCGTGCCCGGGCCGATGCCGAGGTCTTCGTCATCGAGCGCCCGGACGGCTCGCTCGCTGGCTATGTCGAGGTCGGGGCGCGTCCGTACGCCGATGGCTGCGACACGAGTCCCGTCGGGTACCTCGAGGCGTGGTATGTTGATCCCGATGTGCGACGCCAGGGCCACGGGCGCGCACTGCTCGCCGCCGCCGAAGCATGGGCGCGCGAACGCGGCTATCGCGAGATGGCCTCCGACGCGCGCCTCGACAACGTGGTGAGCCACGCCGCACACCGGCGCGCCGACTATGCGGAGGTCGATCGCGTCGTGCAGTTCCGGAAGTCCCTCGAGGTCTCCGATTCGGCAGCGCCCCCGGCATCGCCTGACAGGGGTTAGACGGAGTCTGACGTGATCTACGCGGGTCTGATCCTTGGACATGTGGGCGCAGTCCGGACCGCCGTGGCTGGCGTCGGCGTCGTCGCATTCTATACCGCTATTTTCCGTTCAGTTGTCGTGTACGGTGCGCTCCTGAAAGAACTCAACGCGAAGCTGCCGAAGGCTGAGCGGTTTGGGCTGTTTTGGTGGGGTCCATTCAAGTGGATGCGCATGTGGAGTGAGGTCCGTCGCCGGTGTTGGAGCAGTCCGAACGTGACCAGGCTACGTCATTCGTACGTTGCTATCGGCGCGTCGGCACTCGTTGTGATGGTGGCGTTGGGAGTTGGACCGGTGTTCGTTGCTTTTCTTGCTGTTTTCTATGCGGTCTGGCTTTGGTATCGGTTCCGCTCGGTTGCCTGACCTGGCGCTGCCGGGTCCGCGATGTTGATCGGATGCGGACCCTCGCCGCGAGTGTGAAGACGACAGCTATGCGAGGAGCGTGCTATGTCCCAACGGGAGGTTCGTCTCGCGGATTTTCCGGATCGTCAACTGATATTCGGCGCCGAAGGCGGTGTCGTCTACGCAGCAACGCGCGCAGGCAAGTTCTACGTCATTGTAGACGAGAGCATGTTCGCCGACTTTCTCGGCGAAGATGAAATCGGGAGCGCTGAATCGCTGATCCAGATTCATGAGTTTTCTTCAGCGAGCGAGCGTGCGGCGTTTCTATCACGACGCGGTTGGAGCGGCCCTTAGATTGGGCGCCCTTTCCCGAGCTCTGATCGTGAAGCTCCCGGTCGGGTGGCAATCAGCGGCAAGGATTTCGATCACAGCGTGCGGTCCATTCCTTTTCGGCATTTCTCGCAAGTCTCTTACTGCGCTCTGCGCGGGGCACTCATGCCATTCACCAGAGAGCTCAACCCCGGGCTGATTTCGGCACTCAACGACCTTTATGTCGAAAAGGACTCCTGGTGGCGCGCGCTGGTCGACGATAAGGAGATCTTCATCGCGATAAGGCCCGATGCGATCAATGCCTACGCCCACGGCGCATCGATTGCCAGGATCACATGGACGGGGCGCCTGTGCCTACGTGTGCACCGCAAGTTCGTCGTCATTCCAAAGACAACGAAGGGTGACGAGTACGTCGATCTCCTTGATGAGCGGCGAAGCACCACCAAACCTCTGGTCGTGGACAGCGTGAAAGCGTACACCGAGCAACTTCACTACATCAAGGCCGCTGCCGGCCGTCTCACCGGGAAAGAACGCGAGGATGAAAACACGATAGCGCTGAGGTGCAACTGTGTCCTCGACATCGAGGCAGCGTTCAACAACGAGTCAGCATCCGAACAAAGCGATGATGACACCGCCGGGGGGCGAGTCGATATCGTAGCGCTCGAGAATGGCACGCTCTCACTCACGGAAGTGAAGTTGTACGGGAATGGCGATGTTCGGAGCAGCGCGATCCCCGCCGTGTGCGGGCAACTCCAGGGCTATTACACCTGGGCGAAGGAGAACCAGACGCAGATCGTCAAGGCGTACAACAAGGTGGCAAAGTACCGCGAAGAACTGCACCTCGTGTCCGAGGCCCAACCGGTGGAGAGGCTCGACCCGACGCCGCGGCTTCTAATAGTCGGCTTCGACAGATCGCAACAGAGCAGCTTGGGCGGGATCAAGGCGCGGATCATCGAGAACCTGAATGGATGCGTTCCGGGGTTTGACAAACAGCACATTCGCACAGTGGGAAGTGCATCGAATGTCCGTGCGGCTCATCTGCAGTAGCCCTGCTCGCCGTGCAGTTCGCGTGGTTGGCGGTGGGCTCGCCTGTTTCCGCATAACCGGCGAACCTCGGTGAAGATCAGGATCCATCGCGGCGCCAGAGAGATCGGCGGCAACTGCGTCGAAGTCGAAGCCGACGATGGTTCACGAATCGTGCTCGACGTCGGAAGACCCCTCACGGCCCTTCGGGACGAACACATCCCGCTGCCCGAAATCTCCGGCATCGATGCGCCCCACGAGTCACTCCTCGGCGTCATCATATCGCACGGCCATCAGGATCACTGGGGCCTGATCGATCAGGTACCCGAGCACGTGCCGGTATATATAGGCGAGGCCACCAACCGCATTTTGAAGGAGGCCTCCTTCTTTTCCATCGGCGCGAAACTCGATCCCGCCGGTTACCTACAGGACCGGGAACCGTTCAGGCTTGGGCCATTCACGATCACGCCCTTTCTCAACGATCACAGCGCGTTCGACACGTATTCGCTGCTCATTGAAGCAGACGGCAAGCGACTGTTCTACTCCGCAGACCTGCAGGGACACGGCCGGAAGGCGCGACTCTTCGAGAAACTGCTGCGCGCGCCCCCGCAGAACGTCGACATCATGCTCATGGAAGGAACGGCGTTGAGGCCCAACGAAGTGCCCCGCGCTGGGAAGACCGAGCGTCAGCTGGAAGACGAGATAGTCGAGACGCTCGAGACGGCGCCCGGGATCGTGCTGGCGATGTATGCGGCGCAGAACATGGACCGACTGGTTACCTGGTTTCGCGCGTGCCGGCGAGCGAAGCGGTTCCTCGTCGTCGACCTCTACACCGCGAGCATCGCCAAGGCCACGGGCAACAGGAACATCCCGCAGCATGGATTCCGCGGGCTCCTCACCTATGTGCCGCAAGCCCAACGCATCCGGGTCAGGCAGTCCGGTGAGTTCGAGCGAGTCAACGCGATCAAACAGTCTCGGATCTTTCCCGAGGAATTGGCTCCGAGAGCAAAGGAGCTGGTCCTCACGTTCCGGGCGTCGATGAGTGGCGAGATCGAGCGGTCAGGATGCCTCGATGCCGCGACCGCGGTGTGGTCGATGTGGCCGGGATATCTCGAACAGCCGGGAACGAAGCGACTGCTCGAGTTCCTGCGGCGGCACGATATTCCCTTGATCGAGTTGCACGCGTCAGGGCACGCGTACATCAGCGATCTCCAGCGATTTGCTCGCGCGGTGGCGCCAAAGCGAATCGTGCCGATCCATTCCTCGGCGCCTGATCGGTTCGCGGAATTCTTCGACAACGTCCAATGCTGTCGCGACGGCGAGTGGTGGGAGTGCTAGCCACAATTTCTGACAGGTGCATCGTGACGTGGCGAGCCAGCGCGTGCACGGCACGACGGGCGCGACACCCACGGAGCGACTCGAGCGCGCTCGGTGCAAAGGAGGTGCTGCCGCTGGCGGCAGGGCCGAGGAAGGGTTCGGCGACCTACGCTCGTCTGCGACAAATGAACTGGCCATTCCGCACGCCAACGGACTCGAACGACTTGCGGGCTCGCCTCACGGCGAGCACAGTATTCGAGTGAACCAACAGCATCGCGACTGTTTCCGCTGGGAAGCGGGCCATGCCTACGATGTCGAAGCCACGGACTACCACGAGGAAGCCACGGGTGGCCATCACGGGGCGGCCCTCCAAATTGCCTGTGGAGGTCAGCATGGTAGATCGTGAATCTCGCGACCGCCTTGCCCTCGCGCTCCGACGCTTTGCGAGCGCTCGGTTGACACGGGACGAGCTGGACCGAGTCGCGTGCAGCGCCGCACGGTCGCACGCTGCGTGCTCTTCCTGCACAGCAGTGAGCCCTATGAGTGGTTGGAGCGGACGAAGTGGGACGAGTTCAGAGCGCTGCTTCTGCTCCAGGCGTGGCATCGCGGCGGCGACACCAGGGTCTGGCCATTTGTCAGTAGGGAGCAGTTGGCTCGGCTGACGGCGCGGCCGGCGTTTGGCCGGCCTCACGACGGTGCTGTCTGACACCGCAATGAAGTTGAAAAGGCCGAGCGGACGCCGCACGCTGGCCGTGCACTCCAGCGCGACTGTTCAGCGCATTCCGCGCGATGGGCGTTACTTCGATACGCTGTGATGCGTGCGCATTTGGTTCGAGTATTCGGCGCGTTGGCCGTCTCCATCTCGGTTGTCCTGGTCGCCGCCTCCTGTAGCGCCGGGTGCAAGAACCAGGTCCTGCGCGACCTCGTCGCGCCGGATGGGCGGCGCCACGCCGTGGTCTTCGCGCGCGACTGCGGTGCCACCACTGACTTCAGCACCCAGGTTTCCGTGCTACCGGCGGGGCGCGCGGCCTCCGGGCGCGGGAACGTCTTCGTCGCCGACGCCGACCACGGGCGAGCACCCGCGGGGCCGGGTGGCGGGCCGAACGTCGTGGTGCGATGGCTCGACAGCCACACGCTCGAAGTCCGCTATGATCACCGCGCGCGGGTCTTCACTCGGAGCGCGCGACACGACGACATCGACGTCCGCTTTGTCCCCGGCTCAACATAACGTGGAGCTGGATCACGACACGACTGCGTACTTTGGCATTCGCAAGATCACAGGCGAGCAGCCGCGCCAATCAATCTTCTGGCGTCGTCTTCGAGCAACCATGTAGTTCCTTGGCAACCTTCTCACGGAGCATGCATCATCTCGGCAGGCCACCGACACTGAAGTTCGGCTCCGATTAATTCCCTAACGGAAAAATTCCTTGGCGCAAATTCTTGTCCCTACGACGTCAGCCGACGATTGGAAGCGTCTTCTGGCGCGGCCAAAATTGCACTGGAAGCCCGGCTTTTCAGCCATGGCTCTTGCCCGTTCGTGGGAAGCGGCCGCCACTTCCGGGTTCCCACCGGAAGTCGCCACGGCGCTCCGCAGCGGAAAATCCGATTGGCACAACCTCCGATTGCTGATCGCAATTCCGGAGTATAAGGTCCCCCTGCCTGGCGGTTCCCGCGCGTCGCAAACCGATCTGGTCGCATTTGGACGCGCTCCCTCCGGTCTCGTCGCGATCGCAATTGAAGGCAAGGTGGATGAATCGCTCGGTCCAACGGTCGGGCAGAAGCGTGCCAAAGCCAGCGCGGGCGTCGACCAGCGGGTGCATTATCTCGAGACCTCTCTCGGCATGCGCGATCCGTGTCCAGATGGCATTCGTTATCAATTGCTGCATCGGGCAGTTTCCGCTCTCCGCATTGCGCGCGACTTCGCGGCCGGGAGCGCGGTCATGTTGGTCCAGTCGTTCAGTCTGAGTGCGAAAGGGTTCAGCGATTTCGAAGCCTTCGCCCATCTCTTCGGCGTCACACCGACGATGGGCTCGGTATTAAACACCGGCATGCGCGATGGCATCAACCTCTATATCGGTTGGTGCGTCGGCGATCAGCGCTTCAGGGCGGATGTCGTTCCGCCCGTGGTATAGCGAATGCTGCGGCAGATGGGGCGATTCAGGAGCGCGCATGCTTCGCATTCGTTCCTGTTTGACTCTCTCAGCTGAGCTCAATCATTAGACATCGACGGTCCGCGATTGTGAAGATCTCACTTGGTGCACTCTCCGTAAGGCCACGTATCGGCAACGAGCCGTTTCATCAAAGCGGCCAGAACCTCGGCTTCGATATCGCGGGGTTTTGGCGTTGGGCGGCCTCCAATCTGGCGAGCAATGTCTGGCGGGGCGTCCTTGCCGAGTATCTGGTCGCTCGCGCGCTTGGCTTGGACGTGGATGCAGTCGTTCGCACGGAATGGGACGCCTGTGATATCCGCACGCCGAATGGCTTGCGCATCGAAGTCAAGTCAGCGGCGTACGTTCAGACGTGGCACCAACGCGACCCGTCGACTGTCAGGTTCACTATTGCCATGAAACGTGGCTGGGATGCCTCAACGAACACCACTGCGCCCGCTCCTTGCCGAGATTCGGACGTGTACGTATTTGCGCTGCTCGCCCACGCGGACAAGGCCGCTCTCGATCCGTTGAACGTGGCGCAGTGGGAGTTCTTTGTTGCGTCGGCCCGAGCTCTGGACACGACGTTTGGCACGCAGAAGAGCATTGGTCTGAGCTCGCTCCATCGGCTGGCGCCGGAACCTGTCGCATTTTCCGCACTCCGGGGCGCCGTGGCCACGGCAGCCGGCGTCCGCGAAGCTGATGTCTCGTGAACGCTGAGACTGCCGAATGAATCTCGAGTTGCCGGCACCACACTTTCCCATGAGGTACGGGTTTGCGGCGTAAGCGACTGGTCCTGATAGTCGTCGCATTCGTTGTTGGCGTACCGCTGGCCGTCCTTGCCTACCCCTGGGTATACATGCTCGGTGCCGGCTCCCTGTGGGATCGAGCGGAGCGCGAGATCCATGTGATCCCCGCGGGCTACACGGGTCCCGTCGTCATCATACTGAATGACTCCGATGCCGCGTGGGCCGACGCGCGGATCGACGGTCCCGGAGGTGGCATGATGAGCGGTTCGTTGACTCTGTGGTCTATGGCAGGACGCCCCCGTGGTCGCTGGCAGCAGACGGAACGATGAACCTGACGAGTGGGCTATGCGTGCGCACTTCCCATGACGAGTGGATCGAGATTCTCTCTCGCGCGCCGGTCGAGTTCCCGAGGCTTGCTGGCTGGCGAACGCTGCACGTGGCGGGGGAGCCATGAATTGCGCCGCGCCTCGCTTGGCGCTTCCATGAACTCGCACGCACCGTCGCGTCAGGCCGCGCCACCGATGCGATCGAACACAGTGATCTGCCCCGCCAGATCGTCTCCTCGATGTTCCATCGTCAGACGTTGGCCGTCGTCCGACGTTGACCAGTAATCGCACAAATGCATCGATCGGCCGGCATGATTCACGTCGGAGTGGATAAGCAATTCGCGGCCGATCCATCGAGCACGGCACACCCACTTGGCCCCTTGAACGGTATTCGTGCTGGATTCTCCCGTCGCGCTGACCTCGAACGCGATGCGCGATGGCGGAGTCCCGGCGGTGACGATCGTCATCGCGATCCGAAGCTTCGACTCGTCATGCACGACCGACGCTGTGATTCCGTCCGGAATTGGTCCACGAAGCCTGCTCGCCGTGAGATCCGCTCGCCAGGTGCCGGAGAAGTTGGAGTGTATCGACATCGGATGCCGGGGAGGTCCACTGGCAATTTGTCGGCTCAGACCGACGGGTATGCGCGAGTCAACGTTACAGTGGAGTCTTGTCGCGTCAAGCCGCGTGACGGAAGTCGCTCCGAACCGATCATTGGGATGGCTTTCCCCTTCACTATGGACGAGGTGTAAGCGGAACCCGATGTCGTGCCGACGCCCAGCATCTGCTTCTCGATCGTTACCATCGGGATCCTGGCCGCCATTTTTTCTGGCAGTCCTGCTCGCACTAATCACACGCGTGCGGGCTGGTCATGTGAACGTCGGTCGCACAGTTTGGGAGAACTACGCCAGGCTGGGCCTGCCTGTACTGGTGATGCTCGCGGCGGCACTTGCTCTTTGCCGTTTCGCGGTGCCTCGTCGTGAAGGATCGCCGATGGACATCGCACGCTGACGAGCGCTCGCAGTTCATGACATCCGGATTGGCCCCGCGCCGCTTTCAGACCATCGGCTGCATGGCCTCGCATTGTTCGAAGCCAGTGCGCCTCCGAACAGCATGATATCAGACCCAACGCTCGTAGGCGCGGCGCCGCTCACCGTACTGGAACGCTTGCTGAGGCATCCGGCAGTCGTCGCATAGTACTCCATGCTTCACGCGCTCAGGCACCTGTGGTCCAGGAAACGTAGCGCCGTCGTTGATGCGTACCTCGCGAACCACGCTGATATGGACGCGAACCGGGTAGAATTCGCATTCTAGGCTAGCGAAGGCGCCGTGCTTTGACTTCTTCGAGCCAAATCGTCGGACGATCGGTTCGGCTAACGATCGAGCGGAAGACAGCGCGTGCTAAGTGTGCGCATTCGTTTGATTTGTTGGCTGCTGAACCTGGGCGGCAGATGACACAAGCCTCGTATCCCCCAGTTCCTTCGCTGCGTCGCGCTCGCCTGGCGTTTGTCGCCCTCGCCGTAGGCACCATCGCCGTTGGCCTGATGGTTCATCGGCATGGTACGCTGCTGTCAGCAACGCTCCGCGATGTACTCGGCGATGCGCTGTGGGCGATGATGATATGCTGGTGGATCGGCGCCGTGGTTCCCAATACGCGGGTTGCGTCACGGGCCGGGCTCGGGCTCGCAATCTGCTGGATCGTGGAGGTGAGCCAGCTGTACCACACGCCGCTGCTCGATGCCTGGCGCCGCACGACGCCCGGCCAGCTCATCCTCGGTAGCGGTTTCGACGTGCGCGATCTCGGAGCATACGCTCTTGGTATAGTTGCGGCCCTGCTACTCGAACTTTCGGTGCGTCGGCGCAATTACTGCAATCTTTGATGCGCGGCTGCGCGACAGCATGTGGACGGTGGAAGGTTCGCTGCCGCGTGACCACGTTGGCGGTGTCGCAGTCGCGGAGATCGCCAGGCGGGATGGGCGGATTCTCCGTGTCGATCACGGGAAATAGTCGCAGTATCCAGCGACTGCTCAGCAGAGCGCGCGCTGTGGCGAACGTCATCAATTGACAACCGGATTCCCGCCTACGCCCTGATCGTCTCTCCTCCACCCTCGCCCGCTGTCACCGTATCGGGCCGCGTGCTCCGCGACCGGCGGTGTCGCGCGAGCTGGTGCTGCACCACACCGTAGGAGCCGAGCACGAGGAGCGCGGCGAGCGCCTGCGCCGCGAGTCCTTCCACCGTTGGCGAGATGCCGAACCAGAGCGCCATCCACTCCGGCATGTGGTGCGCGAGCGGCGTGATGGTGGTCGTGGAGAGCCAGTGCGCCAGCTGCATCTCCTGCACCTGCTCGCCCACCATCACGAGGAGCACCGCGCCGAGCATCGCGCCCGTGGCGACCAGCATCTTCTTGTATGGGAGCCGGTGATGCGCCACGAAGGTCAGCAGGGCAACGATGGACGTGAGGGCGGCGCCCACGAGCACACCGGCCAGAACCGGCCCGCCGCCGAGTCGCAGCCGGTAGCTCTGGAGGAAGAGCACCACCTCGAATCCTTCGCGGTAGAACGACGTGAAGCCGAGCAGCGCGAGTCCCCAGAACAGCGCCGCGCGCGATCGCTGCGGCTGCTCGATCAGCGCCTTCTTCCGTCGTGTGTGGAGCGAGATCCACCCCGACCAGTAGACTTTGTGAAAGAACCAGTTCATCACCACCAGCAGCACGACGATCGCGAGGAGGCCGGTGACGGCCTGCAGGTGCAGCGCGGTGACGTTGTTGCCCAGGCTGTCGAGCACGCGCACCGCGGCGAGCCACGTGACGATGGTGGCGAGCAGCCCGGCAGCGACGCCCGCCGCGACGGGGCGGCGCATGGACGTGCTCGCGCCAACGAAACTGGCGGTCACGGCGGCCAGCACGAGGATCGACTCCAGCCCTTCGCGAAAAACCAGAATGGCGACCTCGACCACTCGCGCCGTCGCACCGTTGGCGCCGGCTCCCGTGGCCAGCGGATCGGGGAGGCCGCCCAGAGCAATCGCCTGCCAGATGATCGCGGCAAGCACGACCGCGGTGCCCAGCACGAGCGCCGTCAGCCCTATCCAGCGGCGCGCGCGGCGCCCGGGTGCCGCGGGTCGGGCGGCGGCGACAGCAACGGTCGAGAATTCGAGGTTTTGATGGACTGCGCTGGAGCCCGGCATCAGGCGTGTCGTGACGAGGATTGAAATCCGCGAGCGGGTGCAAATGACCCGCGGCCGCTCACTATGCCGATGAATATATTCGAAATTCCGGTCGCGGCGCGACCAGCGCGGAAAAATGCCGCCTCACCCCGCGCGCTGGAGATCAGCGGCCGTCGTCCCGTGATCCTGCGGCACGTTTCGGCGCCGCATCAGCATGATGGCAAACACGGCGAACCAGAGATTGTTGGCGTACTGTCCCGCGCGTTCGGCCGCTCCCATCCACGGCGTCGGATTGCCGGCGGCAACGGCCGGGACGTACTTCACTGCACTCAGGGCGAGCGCCGTCGTGATGACGATGGTTGCGATGGTGTACCACCGGAAACGTCCTGGGAACGCGACTGCCGCCAGAATAATTGCGGTGAGGAGAAACGGGTCGATCGCGAGCAGCCCGTGCATGAGGTCCGTGAAGGAAGGCTCCACGCCTCTCATGTGCATGGGGAAGAAGTTCCAGAGCACGAGCGCGTCGACCGCGTTGAGCGCCATCATGGCCGCCAGCACGCGCACCACGCGGCGGCCGCCAGCCGACATCCAGATGCCCAGCGCAAAGAGGAACATCGCCACGCTCGAGATGGAAAAGAGCAGAACGATGAAATCGCCCGTCGGAGCTCCGATCGCGAACAGCTCGCTCACGGCCTGATCGCGGTAGGTGAATCCCGGATAGCGCATGGCGGCGAGAATGTCGGCCGCCGGATAGAGCACGGCACCCGCGATGCCGCACGCCAGCAACGCGCGTCGCAGCAGCTCGGCGAAATTTAGCGCGGAGGCGACGGCCTCCGGGTGCACGTGTGTGCGAATGAATGACGTTGACATGGGCGCCTCAGCCTCGTCGTTCGCTCGACGTTGGCGTGAGAAACCGTGTCTCGCAGTAGGGGAAAGGCGGATTGCATGTCGGGCAATTTCCCCGGCTATTTCGACGGGAATGGACCGCGCATCACGCTCAGGCAGGGAGAACGCGTTCGCTGGTACCTGTTCTCCTGCCACATGCCCGGCCACTTCAAGGCCGGAATGCGCACGCTGTTCGTGGTGAGGCCGGCTGGAGCTCGGCTCGGGCGCGGTGGCCCTGCGCTATGAGCCGCGCAAATAGCGATGGGCGATGC
>Ga0134126_10010724_pt1 | contig 11545 bp, 10 predicted proteins | sample KB31752_FD_96881 | JGI IMG/M metagenome (GOLD analysis project Ga0134126, IMG submission 96881) | Terrestrial soil microbial communities with excess Nitrogen fertilizer from Kellogg Biological Station, Michigan, USA - KB3-175-2 | ecosystem: Environmental > Terrestrial > Soil > Unclassified ... | reverse complement strand
GGCCGAGAACCGCGCGAACGATGCCACGAGTCGATTCTGCGCCTCGATACGTTCCGCTCTGGCCCGAGGGGCACGTCTCATCTCCCGCTCAACAGTTCGAAACTCTTTGTCGTACGCCTCCTCGCGCTTCTGCTGTTCCTTGGGGCTGTATCGCCGACCGCCATGCGGCCATTGAGACAAATTGCTGCTCCAAACGTCAATAGTCCGCGCAACCTGAGTCTCTATCCACTCCCAGTTGTAAATGTGCTCCATCCACTTAAAGATTACGGCGAGCCGAGGAACTTTGTTCGCCTTGAGCAGTCTTCAGCCGCAATCTTCCCTTGTAAGGACGACCCAGATCTAACACTCGTTATGATTCTTGCGGCGCCAGACTAGCGCATCTGGGACAAATGTGAGTCCATTGTTCTTCGCTCAACCACCAGAGACTTCGGCCGTAAGTTGCAGCAGTAAGCGACCCACTTTCGTGATGATAGACCAGGTCAGTAACGATTGCGTTGGGCAGATTGGCTGAAACGTCAAACCAGCCATATTTCTCATTTATTTTCTCAATGTTGCCGCCAGAAGTGTGTAGAGCCCAGACACCGGCATCATTTCCCACGAAAATGTGTTTTTTATGTTTGTCCCAGGTGACCACATTGTGATGCACGTTTGGGAGATTAGCGTCTTTGGCGTCAGCATCGCTCAAGTCAATCCATCTGTGCTCGCCGTCAAACCAGAGCACGTGTGGTAGGGGATGCTTCCGATCGAAACCCATTAACGTAACGACGATTTTTCTGGGGTACTCCGGATGCGCTTCAATGCGAGTGATTGTGCGGGCGACCCCAAATATCGATCGTTCGTGCAGATCTTTTCGCCACTCCATCGGTTTGGCATAGAGTTCGCCAGCCTTATCGTTCCACCGATTTCCTCCGTCCTCGCTTTTGAAGATGTTGCCCTTTTCCGTCCCCACATAGATGAAATTCGAATCCTTGTCCGCGATTTCAATGGCCGTTATCGGACTGCCATCCAGATCGCCCGATACCGGCTTCCAGTCAACACCATCGTTGTTCGTTCTCCAGACACGCGTGGATCCTGTAAAGACAATGTTAGGATCGCGCGGGTGCATGGCAATAATGGCCATCCAGATTTTGCCTCGTTCCTCGTCGTCGGCCTCTTCAGGAGTCACCTCCTCCCAGCCGTTATGCCTCCGATGACGATAAATAACCATGTTTTGACTTGAGCCGTAGACGTGCAAAGGATCGCCGGGATCAAAGACGGTCCAACCGCCATCGCCGTCGAGGATATTAACGAAACTGTGGGTCGGGCGAGGGCTCTCGGGAGTTTTGTTCTTCGCTTCTGGTTCTTGATAGGTGCTCGCCGCTGGCGCGCTGAGTTCGAATGGTTTCCGCGAGAGGAGGTCCACGACAGGCTTGGTTGAGATGTTTGTGATGCCTGAGGCATCGAAATTGATCATTCCCCCGTTGCCGGCTTGCAGGTGAGTTCCATATCCTGCGCTGTCGAGCTGCAGTTGATCGCGAACATGCACACCCATAACCTGGTCAACCCCGAGTTGCAATTCGGAATGGGTCGGCACGTATCCAATTCCCGACCCTTGAAAATCGGTCATCACCGAGGCGTTGTCTTGCGTTCCGCCGGCGACGATCAGCTTGGGACTGCCAGGCGACCCGAATGAAGCGGCCACATCGATGTCAAAAAACATCGTAATCTCCAAGCCACGAGTAAGGCATTTCCACGTCATCCCCTCATCGGTGCTCACATCCACACCTCCATCGTTGGCGCTGTATAAGCGGTCCTTTGCCGGCCAGAGCAGGGCATGGTGATCCGCATGCGAGTAGCCAAGAGATCCAGGCGCGGCAAACCACTCTGTTACTTGAGTCCACGTTTGCCCGCCATCGGTGGAGCGATGCAAATCGGTTGCACCGCAGACGATAAGGTCCGCATTGTGCGGACTTACTATCAGGCAATTGACGTAATTTAGATTGCCACAAGCCGCGAAGTGCTTGGCGCCCAGCGAAACCCAATGATCGCCGCCATCGGAGCTCCGGAATAAGCCGAGACATCTGCCATCTGTAGCGCCGACAAATGCATACACGACATTCGCGTTATTTTCCGCAACTGCGAGCCGGGTCCGGCCAAACTCCCGCCCAGGCGGCAAGCCGCGTGTCAACTGCTCCCATGTTGCGCCCTGGTCTCTCGACCGCCAGATGCCGCCCCGGTCGAACGAGGCCGAGATGGCGGCCAGAATGACCTCCTCCCCGTCCTCAGTGGGCGTTTTGGCCAGTACAATTGAATGGCATCGGTAATCGCGATCTTTAAAGATTTCCTGATTGGGGCAAAGCCCTAATCTTCCCGCGCAAGCATTATCCAGCTTAAAGGTTACGCGGTCCCATTTGTCATCTTCATTGTCTGGATTCGTCGAGAAGAAGATACCGGAACGATCGGGCTTGCTCGAATCGTCTTCCTGCTCGTCCGGAAGCACCACCCCGCCCACCCAGACGAGACCGCGATCAGCGAGGATAGTGCTAATTCGGTGCGGGAACGCCTTACTAGCTTTCCTAAGCCATTTCCAGGTCTTACCGTTATTTTTTGAAGAGAACAGGCCAACTCCCGGAAAGCTGTCGGCCGCATCATAAGCATGACCAGTTCCGCAATAGAGGATGTTGTTTTTTTTATCGATCGCCAGGGCGCCGATGTTGTGCATCTGAAAGGTAAGCGAATCATCCGGCATTTCAGGCGCACCGGCCATTGCTGTCCAGTTGTACTGTAATTTAGGATCTACGCTTCCGCGCCAGAGACCGCCGCAGGCGGCGCCCGCGATGAGATCATTACCAGACCCGTCTAGGTTTATCAGGCAAGTGACTCGGCCGCCAACATTATCGGGGCCCATGGGCTGCCATCGCTCCCCGCAAGCTTTCCGTGCTGACCGCCACCTTTCCAGTGCTTCTTTACAAGCCGTGCTGTACCCCGACTTCAGCCGCTCCGTGAAAACGGCCGACTGTATCTTGCCTTCGTCCTCTTCGAAACCGATCTCTTCAGAAAGCTGGTCTTCTTCCCTAGGCCGTTCCATGCCACGAGGGCGATTCGTTCCACGAGGGCGGTTGGTTCCCCGAGGTCGATTGGTTCCGCGCGGCCGATTGGTTCCAGGCGGTCCGTAGCTTCCGCGGGGGCGGTTCGCTTCCCGCGGCAATCGCATCGTACGTGGATTTAGCGGTGGTCGATCGTCATTAGCCATGTTTTCTTCTCATTTCAGGCAGTTTTGTCACGTCACCAATTCAGGCCGAATCTAGCGAAAAACCAATCGTCGTCGTGCTTGCGCCGGAGTTTCAGTTCAGATCCCCGCAATTCCACGTCGCTTTTGCTTACCAGTTCTAGAGCGGCTGTGAATGCCGGGTATTCCTTGAGCGCATCCAACACGCGGAGGCGGCGAGAACTCGAAAAATGCAAAAGTGCCATTCGCAGTCGATTGTGCAGCACCGTCCGCCAGTCAACTGCATACGGGATCTGGTCGTGGAACTCGTGCTGTATATCCACCGTGGGAACGAGCCAAAGCTCATAGCCGAGCAGCCATAGCCGCAGGCTAAACTCGCAATCCTCCACGCCGTAGCGGATCAGCATCCGGTCGAAACCGCCGGTTGCTTCGAAAACGTTGCGGCGCATCGCCATACAGGCGCCGGGGAGAAGGGGAACCGGGTAGGGGCTATTTCCCTTGCAATTCAGCCATTCCACATTCAATTCCGGGCCCCCTGGTCGAAGACCAAAGCCCTTTCGGGAGCCGGCGTCGCGATCGGAAATACAGGGCGCTACTGCGCCGATGAGCGGGTCTTCCAGCAAGTCCAGCATCGGGTGGCGCCAGTTCTTGGGGAAACTGAGATGGGCATCGCAGAATACGATTACGTGCCCATCGGTCCGGTTTGCGCCGTAATTCCGCGCTCGCGCCACGCCCAAGCGTCGTTTCGGCCGGGCTATCCTTACAAACCGGTTTGTGCGATCCAGGAAATCGGTTGAATGATCCGAGGAACGATCATCAACTACCAGAATTTCATTGTTTGAGGGAAGCGTGTCTAGGAGGTTCTCCACTGTCAGACGAAGGTTCAAGCCTTCGTTGTGTGTAATCGTCACGACACTGACTTTGGTATTCGATTTGGCGCCGAATTGCATGCACTGTTCCGTAGTTATTCACTATCAGTACGCGTAAATGGCGCCCAGAAGAGGCCGAACTCTTACTAACCGATAACGTAGAGTTCCAAACTAACCGCGGCGAGAACGCCACTCGGATTCAGCCAAGCTTAGATGTTGTGTTGCGTTTAGTTATCACGCCATGATAATCATGTCAAGGCTTTTCTAATATGTCTGGTTCATCCCGTCGTTTGGTTTCCTGCATTATGGCGACGCGAGATCGCTGCGAGTTCATTCCGGAGGCCCTACGTTGCTTTTCGCGGCAGACTTACCAGGAATCGGAGCTGATTGTGGTCGATGACGGAAGGAAGTCCGTGGGAGATTTGTGCCACGGCATACCTCGCGTTCGTCATATCCAGCTCTATAAGTCGGCGAACACCGGGACCAAGCTCAACATCGGGATAGAGCGGGCGCGAGGCGACATATTGCAAAAGATGGATGACGACGACTACTACCATCCTGACTTCCTAAAGTTGGCCGTCGCACGACTGCCATCCCAACCCTCTGTACGAACGCTGGTCGCTTGGGATTGCTTCTTAGTTCTTTTGGCCGGAGAAATGCAGCTTCGCCACTCTGGCCACGGCTGGGAAGCAGGCGGGACGTTTTGCTTTCATCGCAAGCTTTGGGAGCAGAAGCCGTTCCGCGATATCGCAAAAAACGAAGATTATTGGTTTGTGAACGATCATCGCCCGTGCATCCGGCGAGTGTGCGCCGCCGATTACTACATGCTGGTTCGGCACGGCCGAAACACCTGGCAACTTATGTCCGGCGAACGCGTTGACTCGCAGTTCCGATCGCTGCCGCTGTATTGGAAGCAACTAGAGGCCGTTGTCCCTCCCGAAGATCTTACGTTTTATCGTTCGCTACAGTATCGCGCCTCGCTTGAGCGGCGAACCAGTCCGTCCGGCGATTAGATTTACTCAATGGAAAATAGACGGCATCCAGCGTGACAAAACTCCTTCGGGTGCGATCGTGTTGCGCTCCTCCATCCAGATATTGCCGGTCAGTTCACACATGGCGAAGACAAGCTTGTCATGGGTTAGCGACAATCCGATTAGATCCGGATGGTCTATCCGTCGAAGCGATTCGCGGGAATCGTGAAAGTGCCTGACGGCGAGTGCCATCCCCTGTGGCTGCTTTGTAGTAGGGTTCAGACGCTGCGCCCAGATGCAGCGGAAACCGTCTCGCTCGGAAAGGAAGTAAAGCAAGTTGCCGTCTAGCGACCAGGCTACGTCGCCATCTACTTGCAAACCATCCGTTACGGGAATCCAGTCCGCCTCCCTGGCGCCGCGTCCGTCGCGGATTGGCGAGATGAACACCTTCTTATTAACGGACTTGTCTAGAGCGGCATGGAACGCAAGCCAGTGAGCGTCTGGTGAGAAGCGTCCCTGGTAAAGAAGGTGGTCTGGTCGATCCGAATGGACCACGGAAGTAATTCGATTCGAGGGCACGTCGATCATCATCACATCGTTCGGCGGATCCAAGGCCTCGAACAAAACCTTCTGCCCCCCGACGGAAACGTCAGAGGGCGGACCGCACCGTTTGCAAATTTTTTTCGTCGCGCCGCTCAGCCTGTCAACGGTGTACATCTGGTCCATACTGTTGACATACACCACCGTGTTCCCATCCGGGCTGATACGCGGACGTAACCAGCTCGCGCTCTCGGTAGTCCTCGAGTTTTGACTCGTAAGGATCGATTCCTCTCCAGTTTGAAGCTCGCGTAGCCGCAACGACCAGATGTTCGATCGAGCGGTAATGAAGGCTATCTGCGCTCCGGCGGCAGAGATCGACGGAGCCGCGGCATAGGACGCACCTGGCGTTAGATTCAATATTTCGCCCGTGACTCGTCCGGCGGCGGCATCGATCGGAAGGCTCCAGATATTCACACCTCCAACCAGGCTCGAGAAAAACATGCGCCTTGACCCGTCGCTCGCCTTTGCGTTCACGGAGGCGTGTAGATCGTGCGACGTTGTAAAGCTTCGACGAATTGGGGCGCCGATCACCTTCCCGGCGGCCGAAATTGGAACTTCCCAGAGGTTGGTAGTGTCCCCCTGCATGGCCGAGAACAGTATCCGCTGCTCGTCCGGCAGCCAAGCGATAGGAGTGATCCAATCATTTCCCATCGGCGGCTTCAGATTCTGCGCGCTGAAGGAGTCGAGCGCGAACGTCTTGACGGCAGGACCGCCGTCGAGAGGCGCCACCCACCAGTCAACACTGACACTCGAATCCTGCTTCGTGTCCGGCTTGCCGACGAGGAGCAGCCGTTTAGAATCCGGCGCCCAAATGGGCCAGTATGTGGCAACCAGACCGGCATCCAGCGGCGTTGCCGGACCGCCGGTTGCAGGCTTCACCCACACTCGAGATGAACCAGGAATAAAACCACTGCCAGGCAATCCCACCCAATAGGCAATCCAGTGTCCGTCGGGCGAGTAGGAAGGACCGAATCCACCTTGCGCGAGAAGTTGGGCTTGGCCACCAAAAGTCGGAATCTGGTACACACCTCCGCCGTTCCGGTCGGATCGAAAAACGATCCGGGTATCGTCGGCCGAGAAGGAAGGCGCGTAGTCGTCCGCATCGTTCCGCGTCAAACGGATTGGGGGCGCGTCGCCGTCGACCTGTCGAAGGTACAAACTGAGGTTCCCGGCGCTGTCGCGGTCCGACGCGTAGACGAGCAGTTTACCGTCGTGAGAGATTGCAGGATAATCATTTAGCCCGAAATCGCTCGTGATCTGCCTGATTTCACGCGACTCCTGTGGAGTGGTAAACCGGAGCATGATCTCTGGCGCGACCAGCAGTGCTCCAAGAAACACGATACCCGCAATCGCAATGGATAAACGCTTTCGCGCCCACGCGACGAAGTGAAATCGTTGAGCCACGGGAGGAATGGCGTCCATGCGGACTGGGGAAAGGTCGACCGTGACGGCGTCCGCCTCGGCGCCGACCGCGACAAAGTCGACTGCCACAGCCTCCGGACGGATGGCATGCACAACCTCCAACGCCGCCTTGAACCGCCGTTCGGGGTCGTGTTCCAGGCAGCGGCGAATCGCGTTCTCCCATCGCGTAGGGAGCGGCGGCGAAAGCGGCAGAGGCGAATCGCTCCTAACGCCGCGCTTTCCGGATACCATCTCCCGGATGACTACGCCGAAGGAATAGATATCGGACGCGGCCGTCGCCACTGCCCCCGGCCAGAACAGTTCGGGTGCAATGTACCCCATTGTGCCTGGCGGGTTGCCGTCCGCGGTCCTCGTGTTCATGGTCCGAGTGGTGCTCACGCTGCGTGCAAGGCCGAAATCGGTCACCACCACGCGGATGTTGGCCTTCTCGGAGGCCAATATAATGTTGGCTGGCTTAAAGTCGCGGTGAATGATGTCCTTTGCATGCGCGGCTGTAAGCGCCTCGGCCATCTGTTCTATGAGAGGAAAAGCCTCTTTCACGGACATCGGGCGGCGGCGGAGCGCCGCTGCCAGGGTTTCACCCTCCACCAGTTCCATGGTGAGAAAGCAAATTCTTTCCCCTTGTGCATCGTGGTGGCCGACATCGTGAACCCGGCACACGTGCCGGTTCGTCACGTTTCGAGCCAGCCTGACTTCCCGACTGAAGCGAGCGACATAACGATGGTCGTGGGCGATTTCGGAAATGATCGTTTTGAGGGCGAGCCGTTCACCCAACTCGTTGTCGTAAACCTCGTAGACTTCGCCCATGCCGCCCCGGCCGATGAACCGCACAATTCTGTAACGGCCGGCTACGAGGTCGTTCTCCTCGAACCGGGGGATTTCTTCGGAGATCAATGTTCTGGCCAGGAAGTCGCCGGCTTGATCGTCATTCGCCACCAGATCTTCAACGTCTGCGCGTAAATCGGGATTCCGGTTCTGCAGCCGTTCGAAAGCGACGGCGCGTCCTTCCGCATCGAGGTTTATGATGCTGTCGAACGCCGCTTTAACTTGCTCCCACCGCTCGGACTCCATGGGATTCCTTACACAATCTGCCGTACAACCACGCACGAGCTATTCTCCACTCGCGCTTCACGGTCCGCACGCTCACATCTAAGGCGCAGGCGATCTCTTCCTCGGAGAGGCCCGCGATGAAACGCATTTCCACGATGCGCGCCTGGCGTGGGTCAATGGTTTCCAGTTGCTCGAGCGCTTCATCCAGAGCGAGCACTTCCACCGTTTGAAACTCGACGCCAAGCGGTAGGTCCGTCAGAGAAATCTGCCGGCCGGGCTGGGGACGTTTCGCAGCCCTCCGCGCTCGAGCATGATCGACGAGAATACGCCGCATCAATCGCGCGGCTATCGCGAAGAAATGAGATCGATTTTCCCAATTTACGCGGCTCTGATCGATCAGCCGGAGGTAAACCTCATGGACCAGAGCAGTTGCCTGGAAGCTGTTGCCGGCGGGCTCCCGCAACATGTGGCGGCCAGCCAGCCGATGCAGTTCCTTGTAAACGACACCGAACAATCGGTCTTCAATGGCGCGATCGCCTTTGCTCCATGCGAGCAAAAGTTCAGTGACTTGGTCAGCCGAGGACAAGGTAGCACCTCCTCCCTGCTTGGCGGTGAGCCAGCCACAAGTCTGACTTCCATCCATCGACTACCCGATAACTCGCGGCGTAGCCGGCCTCCAGGCGTTCTCGCTATCTGGAGATTTTAACGCAGTTTTGTCCCCATTTCGTAGTTTTCTCCGCGCCATAGTGTGCAGCCTTCCGGGAAGGCGATTTACACGGTGGCGAAGTAGTTGGTCTTCAAAAACGCCAATTCCACCAAAACTGTCGACGAGCGCACGCTTCTGGGCTCGCCCTAACTGCTCTTTGAAAAGGACCCAATCATGAAAAACTCAATTCTGCGCATCACGAAAGCGTTCGGCGTCTGCGTGATGTTAGGTGTTTCCAGCTTGGCCGCACAGCCTGGCTACAATTTAGTTGTAAACGTACCGTTCAATTTCACCGTGATGGATAAACACTTCGCGGCCGGTACGTATACCATCACAAGCGAGGCCAACCAGGGCCCGCTCCTTATCCGGTGCAGGCAAAGTGGCGCGGCGATGTTCGTGATACCGTTGCCGGCCGAGTCGGCAAAAATCCGTGACGAGGCAAAGTTAGTCTTCGACCGGTACGGGGATCAATACTTCCTCAGGAATATTTGGTACCCAGGGACGAACCAAGGCGATCAACTGAGGGTTTCCAAGGTCGAGCGGGAACTCGCTCGAAATTTCCAGAAACCGGAAGAAACCACCTTGCTGGTTGCCAAGCAGAAACGCAAGCCAGTTCAGTAATGGCTTTGTTTACAAATGCCTCTGGCGATCTCGCTTCGCTGTCGGCGAGCGGTAGCCTCGACTCCACAGTTCGAGTTGCCGCTCGCCAATGGCGAAGAACACCACGGATCTCGGAGCAGCTACTGAACGCCCCCTATTATGTCCTCGAATTAACGAAGAGATCCATGCGAGGACCAATATCACTAACCATGACGCGTTCGGGCTATATACATCCGGCCGCCAAATGAAACTCGAAAAGTCAGTTGCAAGGACGAGGCGCGCCTCGACGCTTACATAAATGACATTGTATTTACGTTCGGAACCCCTGACCCCATTTACAATCATACCAATCAATGACTATGTCATCGCTCTGACATAGAAAGGAATAGTACTATCGTAATGCACTTATTCTCCCGCCACGGGTTACACGTCAGGCACTTTCCGTCGATCACCGCATTACATCGCGAGCGATATAGGATCATCATGATAAAGATGAGGACGGAAAAGCTCAGGCAATACGAGTTTCAACATAGCGGTCGATTGCAGCAAAGGAGGAGAAAGCTATGAACGAGATTTTTCCGGTAGTCGCCGGCGTGGTGATAGGTCTAGTGATTCCACATCTTGCGACGCTTCGTTGGAGAGCCTGGGCATTCGTTGTCCTAAGCATAGGGTGTGGCGCGGCCGCCAGTTGGATCAGCGGGGAGCTCGCGGTTAGCTTGGGATATCTGGCGATTGATGCTGCGCAAGTGTCGATTGCTGCTTTGTTGATGTGGACTCTTACGGCACGCTGGCGTCGCCGTGCTGGGTCGCGACAACATCGCCTAAAAGCCATGCCCCGCTAAAGCGTCCTACAGAACCCAAGTGCCTGTCTCAGCGGGCAATTGGAGCCTTTCCAAACACATCCGATTCCGGAAATAGATCCCTGTATACTGCCTCGGTGGAACTGTGATGAGATCTTTGATCTTTGCTCTCTGTGTTGTGTCTGCGTCGAGCAGTCTGTTCGCCCAGAAGCGTGGCTGGCAGCCATCGCCGGGCCACACGCAAACGCCGATCTGGCCAGGTATTCCACCTGACGCGCAGTTTGGCCCGCCAGCCAACACCGAAACCACAAAACCGGGAGAGGTCGACAACGTCTCACGACCCACGATGACGGTCTATTCGCCAAAGGGAAAGAATACCGGGGCTGCGGTAGTCGTGTTTCCTGGCGGGGGCTATTTCGCCCTGGCGATCGATCTCGAAGGCACGGAGGTCTGCGACTGGCTGACTTCAAAGGGAATCACGTGTGTGCTCTTGAAGTACCGCGTTCCGAACACAGGGCCGCATTGGGATGGACAATGCAAGTGTCAGATGAATCCGAAAGCCCCGATGGCATTAGAAGATGCGCAGAGGACAGTGGGGTTGGCCCGCTTCCACGCCGCGGAGTACCATATCGATCCGCACAAGATCGGCGTGCTGGGGTTCTCAGCAGGCGGGCATCTGGTAACAGATATCAGCACACACTTTGACAAACGTTCGTATGCGAGTGTGGATGCGGCCGATAGAGAGAGCTGCCGCCCGAATTTCGCGGTAGCCCTTTATCCGGGGCATCTCTGGCTTTCCTCCTATAAGAAATTTGAATTGAATCCGGATGTTGCTGTCACTCGCCAGACGCCTCCTACCTTTTTGCTGCAGGCTGAGAATGATCCCGTAGACAGCGTCAACAACTCGCTGGTTTACTACATTGCGCTGAAAAACGCCGGGGTTCCAGTAGAAATGCATTTATACGCGGAAGGCAAACATGCCTTTGGCCTGCGCCCCACGAAATTTCCGATAACGCGATGGCCTCAGCTAGTGGAGACTTGGCTGCGGACGATCGGGATAATTTCGAAGTAGGTGCTCCGGGATCGCACACGACAAAACGGACTGCCGCTCTCGCGGTAGCCTCCCCTCTAAGAATTGGCCATTCCCTTCGCTCTGCTTTGTGGTTCTAACGATCAGACAAATGATCGACCTCATGAAAGCACTTCCGATGAAGTGGCATAACCGGCTTCTTGGTTCGGCGCTTCGTGATATACAACCAAGGGGCCGGCAATGAACAAATTTATAAAGATGAATCTGCTGCTCGTCACGCTGTTGCTGG
>Ga0134126_10010723_pt1 | contig 11545 bp, 10 predicted proteins | sample KB31752_FD_96881 | JGI IMG/M metagenome (GOLD analysis project Ga0134126, IMG submission 96881) | Terrestrial soil microbial communities with excess Nitrogen fertilizer from Kellogg Biological Station, Michigan, USA - KB3-175-2 | ecosystem: Environmental > Terrestrial > Soil > Unclassified ... | reverse complement strand
ATGGGGACCACGAAAATGTCATTGTTGGTGCTGATGGCTTCCACTTCGTCATGATTGCTGGTGAACGCCACTTCCTGCCCGTCCGGCGATATGGAGTACATATCCTGGCCGCCAAGGCTGAAAGGCGGTACCGCGTGATCTCCGGGAGTGAGATCTTTGGCCGTTCCTCCCTCCGCGGGTACAACAAAAAGATGGCTGCGCTTGAATTGCGTGAACGCATTCCAGTGCCGGAAAAGCAATTTTTCGAAGACCATCGCCTTGACCTTGGAACTGGCGCGCGCTTCGTTACTGGTCTTATTGCACAGATCGTCTGCGCAGCCGGGGAAAACCTCTGACATGAAGACCACATTCTTGCCGTCCGGCGACCAGATCGCCCCGTCGGCTTCGCTGGAGATGTTCGTGATGGCCTTTGGCGTTCCGGTCATCATTCCGGTGCCGGCGTCAAAGTCGGCCACCCATACCTGCTGGCTGCCGCTATGCGAGCTGATGAACAGAAATTTCTTACCGTCCGGAGACCATCGCGCTCCGGACTCTCCTGTAGGATCGCCCGTCAGCTGCCTTGCTTCGCCGCCCGTTGTGGGAACCACCCAGATGTGGTTAGTCTTCTTGTTTTCAGGCAGGCTGACGTCCATTGCCGTAAACAGCACCCACTTGCCGTCGGGCGAAAGCGAAGGCGCCCCGATGCGTTTCAGGGCCATCATGTCTTCAAATCGGAAAGCGTGCTTCTTTGGCTTTTGCTCCGCGGGCTTCTCCTGAGCGGGCTTCTCCGGCGCCGTTTGGGCGCGCAGCGGAGAAAAAGTTGCCATTGTGAGTACAATAATGAAGAGCATGAGACGGCGCATCGGGCCTCCTGTAGAGCACGCCAGTGTAAATGAGTTGTTGATTTGCAGGCCAGATGACCGAAAAAACTCAGCCCTGACCGTCGCATCGCCTGAATAAAAGGTAACACGTGAGAAGAGGGAAACCTGCCATGACTTTGTCCAGACTCGCCGTGAGAACCGGGCTTGTCCTGCTGCTTTGCGCCATCCCCATGGTGCTTTCCGCTGAGACCAATTGCGAAGCCGGTGCCGGCCCGCTGCGTCCCGACCAGCCTAAAGGCATCACCACGCAGCAGATCATCGAAAAATACGCATCGCGTGAAGCCATTTTCAAGCAGGCCCGCAACAACTACACCTTTACGCAGGATATTACCGTCCAGGAATTTGATGGGAACTCGGTCAGCGGTGAATACCGTCTGGTGCAGGACATTACTTATGACGACAAGGGAAATCGCGTGGAGAATGTGAAATTCGCCCCGCAATCGTCTCTTCGACAGGTGGTGATGAGCCGCGAAGATTTTGAGGACTTCCGCAATAAAATGCCGTTCGTCATGACCACGGAAGACATTCCCAAATACAACCTTCTCTACGCCGGCCAGCAGCACGTGGACGAAATTGACACTTATGTTTTTGATGTCGCTCCCAAAACCATTGAAAAGGGCGAGCGGTACTTTCAGGGTCGAATCTGGGTGGACAACAAAGACCTGCAGATCGTGAAGACCTGCGGCAAATCCGTCCCCGACATGCGCGCCGAAACCACCGGCAAGAAAAAGAACAAAAACGTGCAGGAAAATCTCACGCCCAAATTTGTCACTTATCGCGAGCAGATTGACGGAGAATACTGGTTCCCAACCTACACAAGTGCAGATGACATCCTGCATTTTCGCAGTGGTGACGTTCACATCCGCGAGATCATTAAATATACGAATTACCAGCGTTTTGGCGTGAAGACGCGAATCACGTTTAAAGACGCTGCGGACAGCTCGCAGCAGAAGCCTTCGAAATAAACCCATTATGAGAAGCGAAGAAGCTGGAGTGCGAAAACTCCGGGAGTGGGACTTTTCTGCCTCTCAGCAGTAATGGCAAGTTGCTTCCTCAGCAACTCTCTCTCACGCTCTTGCATCCCATTTTGAGGATATTCCGGACAATCATCATGAATTCTCAGCGACTTTCCTGGTTTGCTTGCCTAATGGCATTTGCAGTTCTTCTCGCCCCCTGCTTGCTCTCTGCTGAAACCAATTGCGAAGAGGGCAACGGTCCTTTGAATACTGCTAAACCGCAGGGGATTACCCCCCAGGAGATCATCCAGAAATTCGCGGCCAAGGAGGCGGTCTTCAAAGAGGCACGTGACCATTACACCTACACGCAGGACATTATTGTTCAAACCCTCGACGGCGGCACGGTGGATGGCGAATTCCGGCAGACGCAGGACATTCTTTATGACGACAAAGGCAACCGCCTCGAGCAGGTGACCTTTGCTCCTCAATCGACCCTTCAAAGGATCCTGATGACCAAAGAGGATTTTGACGACTTTCGCAATCGCCTCCCCTTTGTGCTGACCACCCAGGAATTACCGCAGTACGACATTCTCTATGCCGGCCAGCAGCACGTGGATGAAATCGATACTTATGTTTTTGATATCGCGCCCAAAAAGATCGAGAAAGAGAAGCGCTACTTCCAGGGACGCATTTGGGTGGACAATCGCGATTTCCAGATCGTAAAGACCTGCGGCAAAAACGTGCCTGACATTCACAATAAGAAGAATGAGAACCTGACGCCCAAGTTCGTCACCTACCGTGAACAGATCGACGGCGAGTACTGGTTCCCCACCTATACCAAGGCGGACGACATACTGCACTTCCAGACGGGAGACGTCCATGTCCGCGAAATCCTGAAATATACGAACTACAAGCGATTCGGAGTCAAGACGCGCATCGTATACGGCAATCAGGTCCCGCAGAATGCGCCGCCGCAACAGCCCCCAAAATGATCAAGCTGGCAATCAGGTTGGTCTGCGTACATTTGGCTGCGATAGGGTTTGTGGATGAAATTTGGTAATTGGGTAACCTGGTAATTGGGTAAATGAAATTCAAACTTTCTCAATTACCAAATTACGAAATACTCAATGGTGAATAATCCACATCACCCAGCCGGCAATCCACATACCCACGATGAAAACAGCAAAGCAGTAGGCGCCGTAACGCACCATTTCGCGCGTGTTGTTGCGGAAGCAGATTCCGAAGACGATGGAAGAGAACAGAGCAAACAGAAAAGCCGCACTGAAGTGAGAGAGCTGCAGAGCCAGAATCATTGTTTCTTCCCGATGGCAATATGGTAGGCGTCAACCGCGCTGATGATGTTCAACAGCCCGGCAACCGCAATGAATTTAGTTCCGTAATCGGCCGTGGCAATGTAGATGGCGTTGCCGCCCCAGTCCAGCATTCGTCCCAGAATGTATAGCGCGCCCGCGCCAAGATCGCTGATGAAGCCGAGAATGTCCAGCAGGTCGCCCGTGTTGGACTGGTAAATCTTTCCGTCCATCGCCAGCCCAAAAGCAAACATGGCTACGACTGAAATCATCAGGAGTAGTCCGCGCAACCAGCGCTTCTGGATCAGGTGGCCGGCGCCTGGGATCAGCCATCCCACGGCCGGCGCCACGACTGACATCGCCGTGAGTGTGGGTGCCGCCACGGCGCGGGTTTGCGATGGGGGTGTGCTTGTCTGTGTGTCTGCCATTAAATCTGAACCAACTCGTGTTGAATTTTTCCTGTCACTTCGGCGCTGCCGTCACGGGTGAGCACGTTGACCTCGCTGCGCACGCCAAACTCCGGAAGGTAAATTCCGGGTTCGATGGAGAAACAGGTGTTGGGAATAATTTCCCGCTCGTCTTTTGTCTCCAGGTTATCCATGTTGGCGCCATTGCCGTGCACGTGCTCGCCAATGGAGTGCCCGGTGCGATGCACAAAAAACTCTCCATACCCCGCCGTGGCGATGAATTCGCGTGTTGCCTGGTCCACTTCCCAGCCGGCAATACGGCGCTTGCCGGCATACGCTTCCTGCACCTTCTTGACCCCGGCATCACGGGCGCCCGTAACAATGTTGAAAATCTCCACTTGCCGATCGGTAGGATCTCCAATGACGCCCGTCCACGTGATGTCGTAGTACACCGCGCCGGGCGTGTTCTTCTTGCCCCAGATATCGAGCAGGACGAAATCTCCCGGCTTCATCGTGGCCGCTCCTTCCGCTTTCGGCTCGTAGTGCGGATTGCCGCTATTCGCATTGACTGCGACAATCGGCAGATCTTCCGTCACAATGCCTTCGCGCCGGAAAGTCTCGCCAATCCACTGCTGGATTTCGTATTCCGTCACTTTGCCGGCTCGGGCGCGCCGCCCGATCTCTTTGAATATCTCTGGCACCATGGCATCAATCGTGTCGCGCGCGGCGAAATGGCTGGCGATCTGTTCGTCCGTCCAGGCGGCTTCAAAGCGCGCTACCAGATCGCCTGAGCTGACAATCTCCTTGCCAAAGCTGCGCACCAGTTCCACCGTGCCCGCGTCCACCAATCCGATATAAGGAATTACGTTGTTGGGCGAATACTGCATGGCCACGTTGCGGAAGCGCACCAGCATGGCTTGCAGGTTGTCCCACAACTCACGCCAGGAGGAATACTGCCGCTTGCTGCCGGGCAGCGAATCCAGATGACCGGCTTCAATGCGGTGCACCAGCTTCACCGGCTCGCCTTCGCGAGGGATCACGTAAAACCAGCGCCGGGTGACCATCAGGCTCTCAGGAACGCCCAGAACTTTGTAGGCAATGGGATCGCGGTGATGGTGGTCATAGAAGAGCCAGGCATCTATGTTGCGTTCGTGCAGGGCTGACTGGATGGCTTTCAGGTCCATGGGTGTGAATACTCTATTTAATCACATTTGACGGTAGCGCCGGGAGATCGATCTGTCCGTGAACGCTGGAAGGACAACGAGTGCAAAAGCTTAAACCACTACTGTCAGAATCGGGTGATCGCCTAAGATGCGGCTTTCGCCAGTTCTTGTTTTGGGGTTAGCGTCCGGTCGTAAATCCACAACAGTAGTGCGGTTAAAACACCGGCGCCAACGATTACCCACCACATTCCTGTTGGCTGATGAGTGACTTCACCAAAGTGATGAATGAGTTTCCCACCAAATACTCCGCCAATCAGCGAACCAATGCCGATGGGCATGAAAGCAAAACCCAGATATGTACCTTGCTGCCCGGCCGGCGCAAGACGCGATACGTATTCGTAATATCGCGGAGACAGGATGATCTCACCGAGTGCAACCAAGGCAATAGCGAGGTATGCCATTGGGACTGAGGGATGGATAATTAAAGGAGTCCACGCCAAAGCGGAAACGAGTGTACCGAGCGTGACGGCCCGAAATGCCAGAAATTTTTGCGTGAGAAGACCAATTACCACGGTAAGCGAGATCACCATGATTGGTCCTGTGCCCAGCATGAATGAGGTGTCAGCTTTGGGGTCAATGTAATCGTGTACGTAAAGCGGAAGCGTAAGAAATAGCTGCCAGTAGACGATCCAGTAGCCCGAAAAAATCATGAGAAACCACATGAAGCGGCTGAACCCGATGAGCGCAATCACAAGCAGTATGAGCCAGATGTACCAGGGCACGCTGAAGCCCACAAAGATGGAAGATATCTTGAGGACAATTGCAGCCCCCGCGATGGGCAGAACCAAACGATAATTCCCCAAAACATGACAAAAATTTTTAATGGTCTGTCCGAAGCTGGGTGGAGGAGCGTCTTCTGCTTTACGAGGTTCGCGGAAAAATATCAACACAACGAAAAACATGAGAAAAACGCTGATTGCGGCTACGCGAAAAACATTTTCAATCCTCATATGGTGCTGCACCCAGGAGGCTGTGTATGGTCCGCCGGCACTGCCCACATTCACGAGTGTGTAGTAGATGGAAAAGCCAAGGGAGCGAACGTGCTCCTTTGAGGCGCGCGCGGTTGTGCCGACGACTGAAGGCTTTACCATCGCAACGCCAAGAGCAGGAAGTATGAGGACAATTGTCACCAGAGAAGTCAGAGACATTGAGCCGCGCACTGGAGCAAGCCAGGGGGCCGCTAGTGATCCAAGCAAAAAGTACGAACCGCTCAGAATCAAATAGGCCAGCGCAAGCGCCCGCCGAAACCCTAGCTTGTCGGCAATCGTTCCACCGAAGATCGCCAGAAACCAAACCCATCCACCGAACTGTCCGCTGAGAGTGCTCGCTTCTTCCGACGAGAAATTGAGGTTCTCGTGCAGGTACAGCACAATCACGGTAAAAACCGCATAATACGAAAGCCGCTCAAAAATCTCGGAGATGTTGGCCACCCAGAAGGGTCGCTCAAAGCCGGTCCGTACATCTTGAAGGCGCTGTGAAAAAGACAAGGTTTTCTCCTGCTCACCCGGATGTGACCGCGGCAAGACGCTCGCGTACCATCTGCGCGCTTACTCCCGCGATCCGTATCACTTTATTTCTGCTGGTTTCGCCGCTGGCTATGCTAACCGAGGTCCGCGGAATTTCAAAAAAATCTGCGAAAAACTCGATCACCGCCTGGTTGGCCTTGCCTTCCACCGGCGGCGCTGTCACGGCCAGCTTCACGGCATTGCCTACGGTTCCGGTGATCGCGTTCTTGCGGGCGCGCGGCTGGATCTTGATCGCGAAGGTGGCACCTTTCGCGGTGTCGTTTACGAGAAACATTGTCGTAGAGAAAAAACCAACTCTGCCGCGACCGCGATGGCGACCAAAATCACCTGCGGATTCTGTCTTAGATCATGGTGCACCAGCCATGGCATGGCGGTCCCGAAGAGTGCGAACAACAGCAGATTGGCGAGCGCGCTGGCTCGGGCGGGCAGCCTGTCATCCGGCCTGGCGATGCGCACCAGGTTCAGCAATGCCCCAATAATCAAGACCAGGCCGCCACTGACAAACCAGATCGCCTCGACGGTAAAGGTCTTGTGCACCACAAAGGTCACGGCGCAGTGTGTGCAGCCGAGCAGCAGGACTATCCACGCAAAAATACGGTCGATCACTTTCATGGTTTTGGTCTTGCTCCAAAAATCGCCGTGCCGACACGCACGCAGGTCGATCCTTCTTCAATAGCCACTTCAAAATCGTGCGACATGCCCATGGAGAGCACGTCCATCTGAACACGCGGAAGTCTGAGAGCGGCAATTTGATCGCGGCGATCACGCAACAGACGGAAATAGGGCCGGGCGCCTTCCGGATTCTCGGTGAACGGAGGAACTGTCATTAATCCGCGGACCTGTATGTGGTCCAGTTTCGTCGCGGCTTCCAGAAGGTCTTCGAGTTCCGGAGAGTCGGCAGGAATTCCGGCCTTGCTCGCTTCATCGCTTACTTTCACTTCAATCAGAACGGGCAGGATTTTTTTCAATTGCCCGGCTGCCTCGTTGAGTTTTCGGGCGAGGGGCAGGGAATCAACACTGTCCACCGCATGAAAAAGTTCTGTGGCCTTTTTTGTTTTGTTGCTCTGCAGATGACCGATCAGGTGCCACTCGGCTTCATTGAGGTCCTGAAGCTGCGGAAACTTCTCTGAAAATTCCTGCACCCGGTTCTCGCCGAAGATGCGCATTCCGGCATGGTATGCCTCACGAATCCGCTGCGCATCAACGGTCTTGCTGACCGCGACGAGTGTTACTTCTTCCGGATCTCGGCCTACGCGTGCTGAAGCGAGAGCAATTCGATTTCGCACCTCAGCAACGGCGTCTTTGACCATAAGGCGGAGTTTAACAATTTCTGGCGAAAGCCAGCCAGTGATTCCGGATTAGCATAGGAAAATCAGAAAAAGCAGCTGGTTCATGTCCTAGAGCAATAGGACTATTTTTTTTTGTCAAGAAATGTATGTGTCTGATTTACAATCTGCGGCCATTAAGAATAAGGGCCAGATACCTTACTCGCTAAAGAACCGGTTTCTGCTCAACCCTCAAGGTATCTTCCCCCAACCCGAGGAGAGAAAAGAATGAACTTACGGCCAAAAGGTAGTGGCTTCCGCAGAGTTGTGCCTCTCTTGCTCGTGATAGCAAGTTTGGTTCTGCTCTCTGCCGCAGCTTTCCCTCAGGCGACCACCGGAGACATTTCCGGACTCGTCGTCGATAAGACCAACAGCGTTGTCGCTAATGCAAAGGTCGTTGCGACACACACCGATACAAATAAGAGTTTCACCGCAACCACGAACGCCGGCGGTGAATTTCGCTTTATCAACCTGCCCGTTGGCTCGTACACCCTGACGGCTACAGCTCAGGGCTTCAAGGCCACGGTGCTCAGAGATTTCCCCGTCGAACTCAACAAGACGGCATCAGCGCGGATGCAGATGGAAATCGGGGAAGTCAACGTCACGGTGGAAGTCACCAGCGCGGCGCCCACCATTGACACCACAACCGACCAGCTGGGCACCACGTTTGATACCAAGCTGCAGGACTATCCCACAGTCGCCGCCGGTGCATCAGGCGTGTTGAACCTGTCACTGTTGCAGCCGGGCGTCTCCAGCAGCGGCGGCATCGGCGCCGGATCAGGACCGTCAGTCGGTGGTCAGCGCCCTCGTAATAACAACTTCACCATCGACGGTGTGGATGACAACGATAAAGGCGTTACCGGTCCATCGCTGGTGGTTCCCAACGATGCGGTGCAGGAATTCACGGTGCTGGAGAACGTTTTCAGCCCTGAATTCGGTCACTCTAATGGCGGTCAATTCAATCAGGTGGTAAAAAGCGGAACCAACAGCTTTCACGGTCTCGCCTATGAATACCTGAAGAACCGCAACCTGGATGCGATTGACGCCAACGTTGCGCGCAATTTTGGCCCTGGCGACCCGCACAAGAATCCCCGCTTCGACAACAACCGTTTCGGCGGCAATATCGGCGGACCGATTCTTAAGAACAAAGCGTTCTTCTTCGTGAACTATGAATACAATCCGGTCGGACAGGCTTTCCCGCCAAACGGAGCTGTGTTTGCGCCAACGGCGGCAGGCTACGCGACCCTGGCCGGCATCCCTGGAGTTTCCGCTACCAACCTGGGAGTGATGAAGCAATTTGTTCCCGCAGCCCCGGCGCAATGTACCGCGGCCTCAATTGCAAATTGCCCAGCCGGGAAGCTTAATAACGTACCGGATCCGGGCAACGTCGTGGTGGGTGGTGTAGCCGTTCCAGTAGGCGTGCTTCCTCTGGCGCCGCCCAATTTTTCAAATACCAAGAACCTCGTGATCTCTGGAGACTATGATTTCAATTCCAAAGATCGCCTGACGGTGCGCGACATCTATGGCCAGCAGAACGCGATCGATAACGCTTCTGAACTTCCCGTGTTCTTCACCTCCCTGCCCACAGTGAATCACTTTGCCAGCATTCAGGAGGTCCACACATTTACACCCGCGGTGCTGAACGAATTCCGGCTCGGGTTCCACCGCAACAGTTTTGTCCTCGACACCGGCAATTTCCAGTTTCCCGGACTTGATTCCTTTCCCAACATTCAGATCGCCGAGCTGAACTTGCAAATTGGTCCGGATCCCAACGGCCCTCAGTTTGCCATTCAGAATACCTACCAGGCGATTGACAATGTCTCCTGGACAAAAGGCAACCATAATTTCAAGTTCGGAACAGAGTTCCGGAAGTACATTTCGCCTCAGCAGTTCACGCAGCGCTCGCGGGGTGACTACGATTACAAGGGCCTCGATCTGTTTGCGCGCGATTTCAGCCCTGATCAGTTGGGAGAGCGCTCCACCGGAAATAGCAACTACTACGGTGACCAGATCGGCTTCTACTGGTTCGTCAATGACAACTGGAAGATCCGCCGCAACCTGAGCCTGAATCTTGGGGTGCGCTATGAGTACACCACGGTTCCATTCACCGAGCGTTTGCAGACTCTGAACCAGATTGCCAACGTACCCGGTGTGATGACATTCGGGGAACCGCATTATCCCAGGAACGCGTTTGCGCCTCGCGTTGGTTTTGCGTACACACCAGGAGTAGACCAGAAGATGGTGGTCCGTGGCGGAATCAGCATGGGCTACGATGTTCTCTACGACAACATCGGAATCCTGTCGCTGCCTCCAGAGTTTGGTTCAACGATTGACGTTGACGTTGCCAACCCGGCGCCCAACTTCCTCGGCAGCGGCGGCATCAAGCCCGGCGGAACCGGTCTGACAACCTTTACCGATCCGGCTGATGCCAGAGCTGCAACTTCCAATCACGTGGTTGAGGACATTAAACTGCCTACAGCCATTCAGTGGACTCTGGGAGTGCAGCGCGCCTTTGGCAACGCCTACACCGTTGAAGTGCGCTACGTGGGAACGCATGGCTACCACCTCAACGTGCAGGAACAAATCAACCGGGGAGCTCGCGTCACGCCAACCAGCTTCCTGCCCACCTATCTGACGGCTCCCAGCCAGTCGACTCTTGACGGCTCGACCACTACATTCGCATCGCTGCTGGCCAGCAATAATGGATCCCCAATCCTTCCCGCATTCCAGCAGGCAGGATTCACCAGCCCGATCACGCAGTTCACGCCGCTTGGCAGCTCCATCTACCACGGCATATCTCTGCAGGTGAATCGCCGCTTTACCAATGGACTTCAGTTCCAGGGCGCATACACCTTCAGTAAGAACATTGACAACAGCACGGCTGATTTCTTCAGTACCGTGATCACTCCTCGCCGCGGCCAGGATTTCCAGAATATGAACGCAGACCGCTCCAACTCAGCTCTGGACCATCGCAACCGCTTGACGCTTGCTGCGGTTTACGATGCACCATGGTTCAAACATGGCAATTGGTTCATGAAGAACGTGGCAGGAAACTGGCAGGTTACTCCCATCTATACCTTTGAGACCGGTGAGTGGGGTGACGTGCAGAGCAACGTTGACACGAACCTGAACGGCGATACCGCAGGCGATCGCGTCATCTTCAACCCAAAGGGCGTTCCCGGAACCGGAAGCGATGTGAGTCCCTTGTGCACCAGCGCCTTGCCAAACGGTATCCCGTGTGATCCAAACTTCACGCCGGACAAAGGCGCGACGCACCCAGCTCGTCCCTTCGTTGTCGGTTATCTGGCCGCCAACGGAAATGCACAGTACATTGAGGCCCAGATTGGCACCCTCAACAATTCTGGTCGCAACACTGTTCAGCTCCCGCCCATTGACAACGTTGATGTGGCCGTCGTCAAACGCTTTGGGATAAAGGAGCACGTCAACCTGGAATTTGGAGCCAATTTCCAGAACCTGTTCAACCACCCGCAGTTTATTGCCGGCTTGATCAACGACGTTGCGTCATTCGGCAATACCACTGGGGCAGCCAGAAGCTCGTACTTGAATCCTGCAGATCCGGGATTCCTGAATGCGTCTTCCGTCTTCTCGAGCAACTCTCGCATCATTTCACTGCTTGCGAAGGTGAAGTTCTAGAAGCCATTTGTTTCCCAACCAGGGGCCGGTCAAACCGGCCCCTTTTTATTCATTCTGAGCGCTGCGTTTCTCACTGCCGGTTCTTAGTCGAATGGACGTCAGTAATGGCGCAAACCCCTTGCCTGCTGGACGGCTCGCCTGAAAAAAGCGATGCAACCAAACAATAAAAAGCCCAGCCAGGCCCGGCTGGGCTCTCAAACCAAATGTCGTCTGCCTTACTTATCGCTTCCTAGCGGCTTGCGGGCAAAGTGATAAAGCGTATAAGCCAGCACGCCAAACATGAT
>Ga0134126_10010722_pt1 | contig 11545 bp, 5 predicted proteins | sample KB31752_FD_96881 | JGI IMG/M metagenome (GOLD analysis project Ga0134126, IMG submission 96881) | Terrestrial soil microbial communities with excess Nitrogen fertilizer from Kellogg Biological Station, Michigan, USA - KB3-175-2 | ecosystem: Environmental > Terrestrial > Soil > Unclassified ... | reverse complement strand
GCGCAATGATTACAAGTCGGCGATTGCTTCCGCGAGTCGCGCCGCGAATTCCGCCCCTCAGAACGCTCAGCTTTGGTTCCTGCTCGGATACGCCGCTCGCCTCGGCGGGGATTACAACCTTTCACTTCAGGGATATCAAAAGGGCTTACAGCGTCAGCCGTCATCGATCCCTGGCCTTTCTGGCATGGCGCAAACCTACGCCAAGATGGGTCGTTACAAAGAAGCGCAGGACCTGTTGAACAAGGTCCTGGCCGCAAACCCGAAGAGTGCAACCGATCTGCAACTCGCCGGCGAACTCGCTTTGAACACCGACGCCAATACCGCGCTCGATCTGTTGAAGCGCGCCGATGCGGTGAAGGCCGATGCGCGCACGGAGTTGCTGATCGCGCGTGCCTATCAGAAGCTGAACCAGCCAGATCAGTTCAAGGTGTATTTAACTCGTGCCCAGAACCGTGCCCCCAATGATCCCAATGTGTTGCGCGCGGTCGCGGCGTTCTATCGGGATAGCGGCAATTTCAACGATGCCATAGCTATTCTTCAAAAGGTGACTCGCAAGAATCCCGATGCGCTCGCAGAACTTGGATACACCTACGGCTTGGCAGGGAAGAAGGACGAAGCCGCGGATGCGTATACGCAAGCCGCTAACCGCTCACCCAAAGAACCAGGTCTGCAACTCAGCGCAGCCCAAGCATTGGTCAACGTCAACAAGTTTGACCAGGCGACTGCTTTCCTTGGCCGTGCCGAATCGGCTGATCCGAACAATTACCGCCTGCACGCCATTCGCGGCCAGATGTATAGCCTCGAAGATCGCAACGACGATGCTGTCCGTGAATATCAGACGGCTATCAAGAACTTACCTGGCGCGGTTCAGGAAGGACCTCTATACCCAGTCTCATTGCATTTGAGCCTTGCCGAAATTCTTCGCCGCACGCAGCAGGACCAGCAGGCCGATGCCGAACTGAGAGCCGCACAGACCGCATTAAACAGCGTTCCCGGTACGGATCAGCAAAACCGCCCGGAATATCTGCGTCTGCGAGCGTTGATCGAGTCCGGCTTCAACGACATGGCCTCCGCTGAGCGCGATCTGAAAGAAGCAATGCAACTCGCGCCCAACAACATGAACATCCAGCTGAATTACGCGAACCTGTTGTGGAGGACAAATCGCGATCAGGAGGCGCTCGAGGCATACAAGCATTCGCTGCAGGCCGATCCAAACAATCATGCGGCGCTTACTGCACTCGGATATTTATCGCGCGACCTGCACGATCCCGCTTCGGCGGAGAAGTATTTCCTGAAGCTGGAGGAGCTTTATCCCAAGGACTATGTCCCATACTTCGCGCTCGGCGATTTGTACACCTCGCAGCACCAGCTTGATCGCGCGCAGGCCAGCTATGAAAAAGCTCACGAATTGGCGCCGAAGAATGCGCTCATTGTCGCGGGTGCCATTAACTCCGCTCTGGAAGGCCCCGGCCACCAGCTTCCGATAGCGAAGCAATGGGTGGACCGTGCCGCCTCGAATCCCGCGATCAACGACAATCCGCAGGTCATGCGCGAGCGCGAGCGCTACCTGACGTTCACTGGTCACTACCAGGAAGCCGCGGACCTTGGCTACAAAGTGATCGCGAAGTTGCCACGTGATCCTGAAGCGCCCGTTTATCTCGCGTACGATCTGCTTTTCCTGAATCGCTACGACGAGGCGTTCAAGATTGCAAAGCAGTTCGAGCCCATTCTGCCCAAGGATCGCGACCTGCCGCTGGTCGAAGGCTATGTTTACGCGCACACGGGCCATCCCAAGGAAGCCGAAGACGCATTCACTCGCTCGTTGGCGATCGATCCAAATGACTCCACTGCCTACATGAATCGCGGTTATGCGAGGAACGATCTGCGCGAGGCCAGCGCCGCGATCAAAGATTTCGAAGCCGCGCTGAAGATGCGTCCTGATTACGGTGAGGCGCACCTCGGTCTTGCCTTTGCAAACTTGCAGTTGCGTCGTGCCAAGCCGGCCATTCGTGAAGCGGACCTGGCCGCCAAAACCATGCACGACGTCGCGGCCATCCACCTCGCCAGGGCCGAGGCTTATCGCCAGCAGGCGCAATTCCGTCAGGCAGAAGGCGAGTATCAGATGGCCATGAAGTTGGCGCCGAATGACGTGAATGTTCATCTCGCGCTGGCCGAAGCCCAATATCGCCTGCATCGCTACAACGACTCGATTGCCACGCTGAAGAGCGCGGTAGGTCTGAACCCTGCTGATAACGGCATCGTCTACGCGCAAATGTCGCGTGGCTACGCCCAGCTTCGCGACAAGTCCAACGCTTACACCGCGGTCACGAATGCCGAGAAAGGCGGGGATGACAGCCGCGTCCTGATGGCGACTGGGGAAACGTTCCTGATCCTTGGTGACAACCACTCTGCCATGCAGCGTTATGCCCGCGCGCTCGACGCTCCTGGCGCGGACCGCACCGAGGTTCGTTTGGCACTCGCTCGCCTGTTCGCTGAATCTGGGCGCCGCAACGACGCACAGCAGCAAGTCGCATTCGCTCTGGCCGAAGCGCGCGTCGGTGAAGCCACAGCCGTCACGCCTGAGAACCTTGTCGAAGCCGGTCGAGTACTGGTTTCAATTAATCAGTTTGAAGTAGCAAAGAAGTACTTCTTGCGCGCGCAGAGCGAAGGCGCCGATCAGGAATCGGTTACTATCGGGCTTGCCGACGCCGAGTTAGCTCTCGGCCACACCCAGAGTGCGATGACTCTGCTGCATTCGCTCTCCAGCGATCCCGACATCTCGCAGGATTACGAATACCTGCTGGCCATGGGCAACGCCTATCAGCAGGAGCACCAGACGCCGGAAGCCCTGGGAATGTTTGCCCGCGCCAACCAAATCATGCAGGGCAACGATTACGCCCAGCAGACCGAGATTCGTCTCGCCGGTGAAGAGGGCAGGCAAATCACGGAAACAGTCAGTGGCCAGCCCCAGTTCTCGCTGTCGCCAATTCTTGAGGACATCAACATTTACCAGCTCGATGCGCGCGTTCGTGGGTTAACCGCTACCGATCCAAATCTTCCCCCACCCCGTTCCTCGGTGGAAACGATTGGTGCCGCACGCTACCACGTTCGAATGGATGGCTGGCCGAGCATCACCGGCATGTTCGCCGAACGCAATGCACGCGGTACGGCGTTTTTCCCGAACGTTGGAACGGTCCAGTACCGTAATACCTACGACACTATTTTCAACGTTGGCGTGAACCCAACGTTCCACCTTTTCGGAACCGGGATCGGCCTCAATCCCGGTGTGCAGTTCACCATTCGGCGCGACGCCAGCGCGCCGGTCGCAATGAATCAGCAGTTGTTCCGGCAATACCTGTACTTGTACACGGGTGCTTTCGGAAACTGGGTCTCGGTGAGCGGAAGCTTGATTCACGAAGCTGGTCCATTCACCGAAATCAATCTGCATTCGCGCGATCTCGCCGGCACGATCGAGTTCCAGGTCGGACGTCCCTGGGCGAGAACTGCGATGATCACCGGGTATGAGGCGCGCGACATCCTTTTCCGTCCGTTAATTCGCGAGTACTACACCACCAATGCCTACATTGGCTTCCAGCGTAAGTTCGGGTCGGCGTGGCGCGCCGCTATCCTGGCTGAGTATCTTCGCTCCTGGCGTGTGCAGGACGCGAACTTCGCGATTGCCCAGGCCATTCGTCCGGGATTCCGCCTCGACTGGGAGCCCATGGCCTCGCATTGGGCGGTTCACGCGAATGGAACCTGGTCGCAAGGCAAAGGTTTCCATGCCTATGACAACGTGACTAACGAAGTCATGGTCGACTACATCAAGGGCCTGCGTCGCGTGATGAACGACGGCCTGGGCGAGGTTTCGGTGAACTACCCATTCCGGGTCTCGTTTGGCATCCAACAGCAAAGCTTTTATGACTTCACCGGAAGAAACCGAAACACCGTTCTTCCCGTCATACGTCTGAACCTCTTCTGATGAGTGTTGCGCCCCAGGGTCCCGCCATGGCCGATGAAATTCCAGTCGAAGCGACAGCCACGCTGACCGCCAAAGTTGCTGCCGAGCCTGACGCCGCACCGCAGCATTTGCGGATGCGCGTCCTGAGTGGCAGCGCCATCATGCTGGTCAGCTCGGTTTTCGTCGGCGGGATGAACCTGATCTACAACTTCATCGTCGCCCACAAGCTCGGGGCTGACAAATTTGGACACGCCAGCGTGGTCTACACGCTGCTGATGCTCCTCTCATCGATCACGCTTTCCTTTCAGTTACTGTGCTCGAAGTTCGTGGCGCGCAGCCAATCCACGTCGGACAAAACTTCGATTTACAAGCTTCTGCATCGCTGGTCCTGGGTCTGCGGAATCGGTTTGGGCGCGTTGCTTGCGGTCGCAAGCGGCGCAATTTCCGGATACCTGAATTTACCGGCCAGAACTCTCATCCTGCTGTTGGCCGCGGCGACGGTGTTCTATGTGCCTCTCGGGGTTCGTCGCGGATTTATGCAGGGCACCTACGATTTCACGCCCCTGGCATTCAATTTTGCCCTGGAGGTCGTGATCAAGCTGATCGGCGCACTGGCTCTGATTGGCTCCTACGGGGTTCAGGGCGTTGTGGGTGCGATGACGGCTTCAGTTGCAGTCGCGTACTTGGTCGGCATACCCCGCAAACATCACGTCGGCGAGGTTGGCTCGGTTGCCATTCGCGCCGGTGTCGGAGAAGGCCTGCAGGCGGTGACCTTTTTCGTTGGCCAGGTCATCATCAACAATCTCGATATTATTTTGGTGAAGCATTTCTTCGACCCCACGCAAGCGGGCGTCTATGCTGCCGTCGCACTCGTTGGGCGAGTCGTTTACATGCTCTCCTGGCAGGTCGTCAGCAGCATGTTCCCGTTCTCTGCAGGCCTGCGCGCTGGAGATAAGCGTGGCCACGCTGTGCTGACGACTTCACTCGGATTGGTCGCCGCTATTTCCAGTCTATTTATATTTGCAGTCTGGCTTGCGCCGCCGAAGCTGTGGCACGCCTTGCTGGGCGCGGGCTTTCCTATAGGGGCGCACCATTTCTACTCCTCGCTCCTGATTCTGTACGCCATCACGACTTCGATCTATGCCCTGGGCGTCGTCCTCATGACATACGAGATCTCGCAGAAAATTGGGAACATCAGCTGGGTGCAACTCGGCTTCAGCGGAGCCATTATTGGTGGCATTTACCTCTTCCACTCCACCCTCAATGACGTGATTCTGGTGCAACTGGTCCTCATGCTGACCCTGTTGCTCGTGGTCTCTGTGCCATTCATCAGGCGACGCCGGGCGTCCTCGGTCGCAGAAGATGACTCGACATCGATCCCAACTGGGCTGCATCGCATTCGTCGAATTGACGAAAACGAGGTCATCGCCGAATTTCTGCAAAGTGAATTCTTTCAGGAAGAGTACAAAGAATACCGGGACACTTATGCGCACCTGGTGAGTGAGCCCGACCTGAGTGACGATCGTGAAAACGCTATCCGCCGTGCGCTTCTATTCCACCGTCGCGGCCGCCTATGGCGTGAACTTCCGGAGGACACGGAATGGTGGGAAGTAGAGTTGGAGCCCGAGGCCGTGCAGCGCATCCGTATCTTCGCCCGGAATCACTGGCTGCGCTATGGCGCGCCGAGCTTCCTCCTGTGCGATACCGTGGAAACCGTGCGCTCCCGCATCCAGCATCAATCGCGGGATCCCTTCATCCTGAAGCTGCGCTCGCTTAGCAATGAAATGGCAGACAACGCGGAGTATAGCTCGGTGATCCTGATCTCGATTAATCAATCGACCCCCTTCACGATTCTGGAAGGGAATCACCGCATGACCGCGGCCACCTTGCTTGATCCGGAAAACACGCACCGCCGTTTTCGATTCATCTGTGGGTTCTCCCCCCGCATGGCCGAGTGCTGCTGGTACCGTACGGATATATCAACCTTGTGGCGCTACGGCGTGAACACGCTGGCCTATTACCTGATTGACCGCCACAAACTCACCACGGCGGTGCTGAAGGCCGAGACCGTCCCTGCCCACCAAAATGCCGACGCAGCCTAAAAGAATTGAATCAGTGAATCATTGAATCATCGGATCATTCCCGATGGGCTCCCCTATCTTCAATGATTCAATCCCTGGATGATTCAAGGCTCGTGTTGAGTGCCGTCCCTGTGGGACTCGGGAATCCTGCTCAAGGCTTCCCAGGACTTACGTCCTGGCTATTTGTTCCGCCCTCCCAGCTGCCGAATACACCGGTCGCGACCCAGACCAAAATACAGCCTCAAGCTGAACTGATTTTCGGGTCTTAATACCCTATTTCTCAGGAATGCGTGCACCGCTGCAAAGCGCCTCAAATCGAACCAAGTCGAGCGGTTTCTCCAAGCTGCTTTCCATCTATTGAATGAGCCCAGGATTCAAATCGAGGGCGCTTCTTGCTAATTCCAAACACTACGCCCCTCTTGGCTCTGGTTCACGACTCCTGGAAGCGCGACACATGAATAGCCCAGGGCGTAAGCCCTGCGTAGGATGATAGCTAAGCGAGTCCCGCAGGGACGGCACTCACGCCGCGAGGACCCCCGAAATCGCCCAATCCGGACGCAGACTTGTTTTCCAATGATTCCATGATTCAATTTACGTGTGCCCTCGCGTACGGAGGTTCTGCCCTCACTGCTCCTGCGCCGAATTGATTGACGGGCTCTCGATGCTGCGCGCCGCGTAACCACGCCCATCAAATACGGCGGAGACATTGACCTCGGAGCCTTCGCGCAACTGCCGCAACACGCTGGGCGCAATCGCGTCCACAGAGACGTCGTATTTCTTGTTGTCGCTTTTGTTGTCGATCGCGATCAGCTTGCGCGACATGTCGAGATAGGTGATTTGTCCCGCAAAAACGAACGTCGTTCCCGGTTTCGCCAGCAGTGTCACCTCCCGCAGTTCCCGCTGCGGTCCGAAGCTCATCGAAACCAGCGTTCCCGGAACCAGGTCGGCGGCGGTTGCGCTCGCGTCGCCTTTTTTCATTATGGTGGAAGAAGTCAGCTGCATTTTGAGCGGTTGATTGGAAAGTTCGTCGCGCACGGTCAAAATCTTTCGGCCGGGATCAAATTCCACAACCTGCCCGCGTCCAATGCCGCTGTCGGCCGTGCTCTGGATCCAAATTTTTTTGGCAAAAACGGTGCTGCCATTCAACATCGTGTCCAGGTACACCCTTTGTCCTTCGCGGATGGTTTTGTAGGAAATCGGTTTGCCATCCTGAAAAAAGTCGGTGCGCGTGTCGAATGCCACAAGCATCTTCTGCTTGCTGCCGAAGGGAACAACGATCATTTTGTTCATCACTTCGTCGAGGCTCTTCACCGTGCCACCAATCAAGGTCACTTTGTTGTTCGGCAGCTCGGGAAGGTCGAGCAAAGGATCGCGGTTCTCGCGCCGGGCTGCCGGACTTGGCGTGGCACTGGCCGGTGACCCGGTCGTGGGACGGGGGGCCACAGGCTGAACTGGGGTCTGGTTCTGCGCCACCAGCGGCAGGGCAGTGGCAGCGGCAACAGTCAGGAGTATGAGTTTCTTGTACATGATTCGACCGCGATTTGGATGCTTGATCTCCGGCTGGAGATTGCCAGAGTTGCCGCTGAATTCGGGCTGGAAGCGGCAAACGGGAACTGCTGGATTCGCATCCAAGTTGTTCAATTCGGGAGACTAAACGAACATGCGATGGAACTTACCTGCAATCGTAATTGGCGCGGCGTTGGCCGTTTTGCCATCCGCCCAGGCCAAGGACCTTCGCATCAATATCCCGAAGCGTTCGGATCCGACTCCTGTTCAGAAGTTGAACCAGCAAGGCGTAAAGGAAATCCAGAAGCATCATCTCGAAAAGGCGCAGCGGATTTTCTATAAGGCGTACCTGCTCGATCCCGACGACCCGTTCACCCTGAATAACCTCGGCTACATTTCAGAACTGCAGGGGAAGGTAGAGCGGGCGCAGCGCTACTACGAACTCGCGGCCAAGGAAAACAACTCTGAAACCGTAATCGCCGAAGCCACCGAGCGCAAGCTGCAAGGGAAGAAGTTGAGCCAGGTAACCGGCTCCTATTCTAGCCTTGACCTCCGCGTAAATCGTGGAAACATCCAGGCAATGGCGCTGCTGCATCAAGGCCGCGCACAAGAAGCTGAGGACGTTCTGCGGAATACCTTGAAGTTGCAGCCAAACAATCCTTACACGCTCAACAACCTTGGCTACACCATGGAGATGCAGGGCAACCTGGAACAGGCGCTACAGTACTATAACCAAGCGTCGATTACCCACTCAACGGAGCCGATCGTTGTGGCCGTCGATCCGCGCTGGCGAGGCAAGCCCATCAGTGATATTGCTTTCCGCAACGAAGAGGCAGTCCGCCAAAGGTTGCAGTCCGAAGGAAGTCAGCAGGCCAAAGCAGCACGATTAAACCTGCAAGGAGTGTCAGCACTCAACCACAATCAACAAGACAAAGCAGAACAGTACTTCCGCGAGGCGTACCAGCTCGATCCGCAAAATGCGTTTTCTCTGAACAACATGGGCTTCGTTTCCGAGATTCTCGGGGACCAGGAGACGGCCGCCGATTTTTACCAGCGCGCTCGTCGCGGCGATCAGGCGGGGACGGCCGTAAGCGCCGCCAGCCGTCATGAAATGGTGGGCGAGGCCGTGGGACAGGTTGCCGCCAGTAATACACAAGCGGCGGACGCAGGCCTGCAGGCCATGGCTGAGGCCAAGCGCCGGAAGCATGAGCCCATCGTTCTGCGTCGCCGTGATCACACCCCGGTCCCAAAAGGCCAGCCTGAGAGCGCTCCCCAGACCGAAAATCCTAACGTGCCGCGTCCGCTCCTCGACAATGCGCCTGTTGAGAACAACGTTCCGCGTCCCCCGCAATAATCGGCCATCATCACGCGTGCGCGTTGAACAAAGCATAGTGGAAATCTGTTACCTTTGTGTTCCCTCCTAAGGTGTTTCTCTTATTGTTCCTACATACATTCCTGTTTACCTTCTGTTCATAAAGATCAATTCAGGTCTTGAGTTAACGGACGCGTTGGGCCCTCGTTCGATCGCTCAAAACCAATAAACCTTGCGGAGTGGTCAATGAGGAAGAACCTCGTTCTGGCAGTTCTTTGTCTTGCAGTTGCGTTATTATTTTCCGTTTCTACCAAGCCAGCCCAAGCCCAATCCACAATGTCTTGTCCGTCCGGTACTTACGACATGTTGGATTGGATGACGCTCGATTCCAGCCTGCGGGGCAACTATCACATGTCAGGCAGTGCGAACCCGCTGTACACGAATATGGGGTCGGGCAAGTTTTACTGGAGCAAGGGTGCGAACGGTACGCCCTGGGACATTCAGCTGTTTGACAATAAGTACATTTACTTGTGGATCACCGAACTCAACTGGAATGATCCGCACACGTTTAAGAAGTTTGCGAAGAATACCAACATGCCCCTGGTCCCACGGTGCGCGAAAGCCGGCTTTCCGGGTTCCGTAATCAAGGTGCCGGATACCTCTTATCAGACCTATTCGGATTGCTCGCACTACATCACCCAGAACCTCAAGCAGGGAATCAACCAGGTGTGGGGACCGTATTACATCAGCTTGGGCGGGCAATTGCCCAGCAATCTTAAAGTTCTGGTTGCGAGTTACCGATACAACTGTGACATCAACTACGCGACCTGCAATGACAAAGAAGAGTATTATCTGGCGCAGAAATATGGGTTAGTGCAGTGGGTGCATTATTCCCTTAAGAATGGCGCCTTTCAGATGCAGCAGAAGACGGTGTTCAACCAACTCGCTTCGGGGGGAACTAAGCCGAATTTCCCCTGTTTTTAAAGGCCGCGAAAGCCCTCTCCCGAGCCAGCCGAAAGGCTGGCTTTTATTACATCCCGTCAGTTCCTGTCTTTGAAACTGGAACGTCGCGCCGTGAAGCGTCGCTCATATAAACCACCTCCGCGGGTTCCGGATTAGAGAGGGGCGCAGGCATTATTCCGGCGTCGTTCAAGGTCGAGCGCATCAGTACCTTAGCCTTCCGCTTTACAAGCCTGTTACGCATGGGGAACCAGCGCGGAAGCTTGCGCAGACGCGAGATGGAACGCATGGCTTCGATTCCTTGGCGCAGCTCGAAGGTCCGGAGATATTCGCGAATAATTTCGGGCATGCTCATCCGCAGAGCAGCCGAGACGTTCTGCAGCGCCATTTCCACCTGGCGCTCGCGATTCCCGAGCAGATCAGCCAGGTGCTCAGCCAGCGCCTTAATGTCCCCTGGCGTAAAGAAGTCGATTGCAATGCCTTCTTCGTCGGCCAGTCGGCGGAAATCAGGAATATCGGAAGCCACCATGGGAACTCCGTACGTACACGCGAGGTGCGCAATCCCGCTCGATCCCGCTGACGACGTGTACGGGAGAACCGCAATGCTCGACCGTTGCAGAAGTTCTGGAATCTCTTCTTCGGCAATGTACCCGATGAAATTGATTTCCTTGCGATGCGCATACCGTTGCTGGAGGCCCTGAAGATAGCCGGGCGTCTTGGGATGGTCGGTGCCAGCGACGACCAGACGAGCCTCCGGGCAGCGCTCCACGACCTCATCAAACGCCTCGAGCAGTGGCTCCAACCGTTTGTACGTTCCCCACTTTCCGAATGCCAGGATGCGCTGTTCGGGGTTGCCGCGTTTCGAAAAATCGGGATACTCCGGCCTGGAAGAAAAAATTCCGTGACGTCGAACGTAGACTGCTCCGCGCCCGTATTTCTCTTTGAGCACGTTTCGATATGCGGGCAGCATCACGGAAACCGAGTTCGCGAACAGAACCATTTGGGTCGCGATGAATCCGCCGACCTTGTAAGCAAGTGGAAATCGGACGCCGGCATCTTTCAGGTCCACTGTTTCCATCAGTTGATGAAGGGTGACGTGGGTGTACGATCCCGTGATGCGTGCGAAGAAGGGAATTGCGATTCCGAGAAACGCCGGCAGGGCTTCACCACCAAAACTGGCGAAGCCAAGATTAAACCAAACCACGTCCGGCTTCTCGCGGCGGATCGCTTTCAACACGCGCCAGGGATTGCGCAGGCTGTTGAACTTCCAGCAGCGGACGACTGAGAAGCCGTCGAGTTCCGGCAGCATCGGCGAGTACTCATCCGCCAGAACCGTGAGATCGATCCCCTGTAACTGCCGCAATTCGGACGCGATGTGGAACCCGTATTCGTTCAGCGCGTCCCGGCTCGGCGGAAAGGCTGTGACCAGACAAATCTTCATTGCTGCTGACTCGATCCTGAACCGAAGAGCGCGTAACGGGAAAGCTTGCCCAGCAAACTGAAATATTGAAATGCGACTTTCAAGCTGGCCTTGCTTTCACCAGAGTGACGATTGCCAAACTGAAAAGGAACCTCGACCGCTTTGTTGATCCTGCCTTTGACCAGAATTTCCAGCAGGATTTTGAAGCCTTCCGGTTGAAGTGTTAGCTCCTCAATGCATTCGCGGCGCACAACGAAGAATCCGGAAAGGGGATCTTTGACTTTGACATTGCGCTGCAGCGGCGCTGT
>Ga0134126_10010721_pt1 | contig 11546 bp, 10 predicted proteins | sample KB31752_FD_96881 | JGI IMG/M metagenome (GOLD analysis project Ga0134126, IMG submission 96881) | Terrestrial soil microbial communities with excess Nitrogen fertilizer from Kellogg Biological Station, Michigan, USA - KB3-175-2 | ecosystem: Environmental > Terrestrial > Soil > Unclassified ... | reverse complement strand
CACCGGCGAGCCTTTGCATCCACTTCTGGTAAAGCGGCCTGAGCAGAACGTTCTGCTGATTGTCATTACGGGGGACAAGGGATTGGCAGGCGCTTTCAACGCCAATATTGTGAAGGCCGCATCGCGTTTCCTCGACTCCAAGCGCGGCAAGAACATCGAGCTTTTCGCGATCGGACGCAAAGGCCGGGATTTTCTACGCCGTCGATTCAAGGCCGCTGAGCCGCGGAAGGTAGATGGCACATCGGAGCCGAAGACAACTCTGATTGGAGAGCGGGTTGGCGTTCTCAACAAGGTTGATTACTCGCTGGCCTCCGAAATTTCGGAGCAGATTATCGAGCGCTATACCCATGCCGAGATTGATTCGGTTTACCTGGTGTACAACGAGTTCAAATCCGTGATCGCGCAGCGGCTGGTGGTGGAGCAGATACTACCGATCGAGCATATTGGCACTGCTGAAATTGCCCAGGCCAGCGGCATGGATCTTGAGGAGAAACAACGAGTGATAGACGCGGCCAAGGGCACCGGGGTCTCACTGCGCGCGCCAGACACCTCGGAAATGGACCAGGCAGCCGCAAAGTTTGCCACGTCCCCGGTTGATTACATTTATGAGCAGCCGCCCCGGCAGTTATTCCACTCGCTGCTGCCCAAGTATGTCGGCATTCAAATTTTTCACGCTTTGCTGGAGTCAATCGCCGCCGAGCACGCGGCCAGAATGACGGCGATGGAATCCGCAACCAGTAATGCGGGCGAGATGATCGATTCACTCACGCTCTCGATGAACCGGGTGCGGCAGGCGAAGATTACAAGAGAGATCATTGAAATCGTGAGCGGAGCAGCAGCATTGTAGTGAGCGGCGAGCCGTGAGCGTCGAGCAAGCGCTCGCTCACGACTCGCAGCTCACAAGCTAAGAGCAAATAGCTAAGAGCTTCTTATGGAAAACATCGGACACGTAATTCAAATCACCGGTCCCGCCGTGGACGTGCAGTTCACCGAGGCGGCCATGCCGCCCATTTACCAGGCGTTGCGCGTGGTCAGTGACGGCTTCAATGTGCCTGCGCCCGTCAACGTCATCCTAGAAGTGCAACAGCACCTTGGCGAAGGGCGGGTGCGAACCATCGCGATGGAAGCGACCGAAGGTATGGTGCGGGGGATGAAGGCCATCGACCTCGGCGGGCCAATTTCTGTGCCAGTCGGTCACGGTACGCTGGGCCGCGTGATGAACGTGATTGGCGAACCCGTCGATAACCTTGGCCCAGTCGCAGCCAAGCAGCGCATGCCGATTCATCGTTTGGCGCCATCTTTCGAGGAACAGGCCACCACGGCAGAAATGTTTGAGACCGGAGTAAAAGTAATCGATCTCATCCAGCCATTTCTAAAAGGCGGAAAGATTGGCCTTTTCGGCGGCGCCGGTGTCGGCAAGACGGTCGTCATCATGGAGCTGATTAATAACGTCGCCAAACAGCACGGCGGATACTCGGTTTTTGCTGGCGTCGGCGAGCGTACTCGCGAAGGCAATGATTTGTGGTTGGAGATGAGCGAGTCGGGTGTGATCAAGCCCGGCGATCCCGAACACTCGAAGGCAGCGTTGATTTATGGCCAGATGACCGAGCCGCCCGGCGCGCGTCTCCGGGTCGCCCTTACCGCGCTCACGGTGGCTGAGTACTTCCGCGATGTTGAAGGCGCCGACACGCTGCTCTTCATTGACAATATTTTTCGTTTCACACAAGCCGGTTCAGAAGTCTCCGCGCTGCTTGGCCGTATGCCCAGCGCCGTCGGTTATCAACCGAACCTGGCGACAGAAATGGGTGAGTTGCAGGAGCGCATTACTTCCACCAAAAAAGGATCCGTCACATCGGTGCAGGCAATTTACGTTCCCGCCGACGATCTTACTGATCCCGCGCCAGCCACCACATTCGCTCACCTCGATGCGACTACGGTGCTTTCGCGATCATTAACTGAAATCGGCATCTATCCTGCGGTTGATCCATTGGCTTCGACCTCGCGCATTCTTGACCCGCGCATTGTCGGCCAGGAGCACTACGACGTCGCCCAGTCGGTGAAGAAGACGCTGCAGACCTATAAAGACCTGCAAGACATCATTGCGATTCTCGGAATGGACGAATTGAGCGAAGATCAGAAGCTCACGGTCACGCGAGCCCGCAAGATCCAGCGTTTCCTGTCGCAGCCGTTTCACGTCGCTGAACAGTTCACCGGAGCACCCGGCCGTTACGTCAAGATCGCAGACACGGTGAAGGGCTTCAAGGACATCGTAGCCGGCAAGTATGACGACATCCCGGAGCAGGCGTTCTACATGAAAGGCACCATCGATGAAGTGGTGCAGGCGGCAGAGAAAATGAAGGCAGCAGCGTAAAGAAGCCGTTAGCTTTTAGCCAACCCATTTGGCTGGAGCCAGCGGCGGAGCTAACAGCTAAAAGCTATTTTATGGCCGATACTTTCCAACTCGAGATCGTGACGCCCGAGAAGATGGTCGTCCGGGACAACGCCGAAGAGGCGCAAATTCCCGCGACCACCGGCTACATAGGCGTTCTGCCCGGACACGCGCCCTTGATTACGGAACTTGGTGCGGGCGAGATCAGCTACCGCTCTGGCGGCCAAGTACATCGTTTTGCGACCGCGTGGGGATTCGCTGAAGTCTTACCGGACAAAGTCACGGTATTGGCGGAAACGGTTGAGCCAGCGGCCGAGATCGATGTAGCCAGGGCCAAACAAGATCTAACTCAGGCTGAAGAAGCACTCAAGAAAGCACAGTCCGAGGAAGAAGTCACAAAAGATCTCGGACGGGTCAGGCGTGCCGAAGCCCGTATTGAAGTCGCCGAAGCAAGAAATAGTTAATCTGCGGTTCTCCCAAAGCCAGCCAAAATAGTTTAGGATTCGTAATCCACAAACCATAGCTGCTTGATTCGGAGGACTGGCATTGAGGCTGAACTCGATCCTTCGCCGCTGGGCGATTGTCTGGTTTCTTTTTTCTTGTGCTCACCTTTGGGCCCTAGCAGCACCTGCCGTTCAGACTGCCGATGTTCAGGCACAGCGAATTTCCAAGCTCGAGCAGCAGACTGCTGATGCCCGAAGTTCAGCTGACAACTCGTGGATGCTGACCAGCTCCGCGCTGGTTCTGATGATGACTGGGCCAGGCCTGGCACTCTTTTATGGCGGTCTGGTCCGCAAGAAGAACGTCCTGTCCACAATGTTGCAAAGCTTCGCCATGATGGCGGTGATCTCCGTTTTGTGGGCGCTTGTGGGCTATAGCCTGGCGTTTGGCCCAGGAAATAGTTTCATCGGAGGATTGCACCATTTATTTTTGAGTGGCGTTGGCCTGCAGCCGGAGCCCGACTATTCGGCCACCATTCCCCAGCAAACTTACATGATTTATCAGTTGATGTTTGCAATCATCACGCCCGCGTTAATTACTGGGGCGTTCGCCGAGCGCATGAAGTTTAGTGCGATGCTTCTGTTTATGATTTTGTGGTCATTTGTGGTTTATGACCCCATGGCGCACATGGTGTGGGGAAAGGGCGGTCTGCTGAATGCCGCGCTGGGCGGCCATTTTCCGACACTGGATTTTGCCGGGGGAACGGTTGTTCATGTCACCTCGGGTGTTTCCGCCCTGGTATGCGCTCTTTATTTGGGGCGGCGACTCGGATATCCGCGCGAGGCCATGCCTCCGCATAGCGTGGTACTGAGCTTCATTGGAGCCTGCATGTTGTGGGTAGGATGGTTCGGGTTTAACGCCGGCAGCGCTCTAGCCGCAGGAGGGCTCGCGACCAGCGCCTTCGTGGCGACCCATTTCGCAGCAGCTGCGGCGGTCATTGGCTGGTGCCTCGCTGAATGGTGGCGCAATGGCAAGGTCAGCGCCTTAGGAGCAATTTCCGGCGCGGTTGCTGGTTTGGTGGCGATCACTCCTGCCGCAGGGTTTGTAGGGCCAATGCCGGCGTTGCTCATCGGCCTGCTTGCAGGTGCGTTCTGCTATTACATGGTTGCGGCAGTGAAAGCCCGTTTCGGCTACGACGACTCGCTGGATGCCTTCGGTGTTCATGGAGCAGGTGGCACTCTGGGCGCAATCCTCACAGGCATTTTCGCATCAAGTGCAGTGAACCCGATCTTTAAGGACGCTCAGGGTAACGTGTTACCTTCGGGAATGATCGACGGAAATTTCCATCAAATGCTTAATCAACTGGTGGGGATCGCCATTGCGTGGACACTTGCGATTGTGGGCACGTTGATCATTTTGAAAATTGTCGACATGACCGTCGGACTGCGGGTCAGCGAGGAACATGAGGTTATCGGCCTCGATCTCTCGCAACACGGCGAAGAAGGCTACTATTGGGACGTTTCAGCCTAGTTTAACTGCACGCAAAATTATGATCGGGGACCCGGAAGATGACTAAGATTGAAGCCATTATCCAACCTTCTAAATTGGACGCCGTCAAAAATGCGTTGCACGAAATCGGCATTGAGGGGATGACGGTCATCGAAGTTCGAGGACACGGACGTCAAAAGGGCCACACCGAAGTCTATCGCGGTCGCGAATACACCGTTGACTTGATTCCCAAAATAAAGCTCGAGATGGTAATTGCCGACGCATTGGTCGAAAAGGTGGAGCATGCAATCGTGAACGCGGCCCAGACTGGCAAAATTGGCGATGGAAAGATTTTTCGCTCCCGTATCGACGACGCAATCAGAATTCGCAATGAAGAACGCGGCGAGAATGCATTGTAAGCGCTGTAAGCTGTGAGTCCTGGAGCGATGAGTGACCAAATGGGCCAACTTTTGGCTTGCTGATCGCTCGAAGCTCACTGCTCGTAGCTGTTTTCCAATAACCATTCCTGATTCCCTCCATAAATAGTTTCAATTTCCACAGCTCTGGCATCAGATTTAGAGTGAAGATGACGCCGGCTTCTGCGCCGGAGCGCTAACCATCTCAGATGAGCACAGCAGCCATGTTGCGCACCGAGCTTCGCGATTTATATCTCGCCGAAACTATGCGCATTCAGCAGGATTTTGCCAACACTGGAGATGGTTTGGCTGCGATCGCGGCTAGAACAGCGCTGGTTGAGCAGGTGCTTTTTCGTCTCTGGAACGAGGTGATCTGCTCAAGCGACAGTGGTCCAAAGAATTTTGTGCTGGTGGCTCTCGGCGGATTCGGTCGAAGAGCGCTATTCCCCCATTCTGATGTGGATATTCTCTTTCTCCATGCGGATCGCAGTACGGAAGACACATTGCGCGATCCCATCCGAAGTTTCAGCCAGGAACTCTGGGACCTGCGCATGAAGCTGGGGCCGACTACGCGCACGCTGGCGGAGTGCGACCAATTCGATCCCCAGAACGTAGAGTTCACAATCTCCCTCCTCGACTGCCGATATCTGATGGGAGATCGCGATCTGTTCGAGCGCCTGCATCAGAAAATCCTGCCCAAGTTCTTTGTGCGGGAAGGGAATTACATTATCCAGCAACTTGCCGAGGTCACGCGCTCTCGTCACTCCAAATACGGCAATACTGTCTTTCACCTCGAGCCGAACATCAAGGAAGCCCCGGGCGGCCTGCGTGATTACAACGTTGCCGGTTGGATGGCATTACTGTCAGCTCTCGACCAGCAGCGGCGCTGGCCAGATGCTGCATCGTTGCTTCCGGACTCTACGCAGCAACTGCAGCCGGCGTTGGAGCTTTTGACCTCCGTTCGCACCTTTCTGCATTATCGCCAGGGACGCGACGACAACATGCTGACCTGGGAATCGCAGGATGAAGCGGCGACGCACCATATCGGAATAAAAGACCCTGCGCCGTTTGATGCCGCCGCATGGATGCGGACCTATTTTCGGCACGCCCGGGCTCTTCATCATGAATGTTTGCGCCTGCTGGAATCAGTTCCGGCAGCTCGGTCTTCTCTCTACCGTAGTTACCAGAACTGGCGTTCGCGGCTGTCGAACGCGGATTTTTCTGTCGTTGACGGCCTGATCTATTTGCATCAGGCTTCGGCTGTGCGCGATCCGGAACTACTGTTTAGGATTTTCAGCTTTGCGGCGCACCACGGCTTGAAACCTGCGCTCTCGACCGAAACCCGCATCCAGCAAGTCTTGCCGGCGTTAACCGAAAACCCGCCTGCGGGGCCGGATAGCTGGCGCTATCTGCAATCGGTTTTGGTTGAGCCGCACGCCGCCGATGCCTTGCGGGCAATGCATTCTCGGGGCTTGCTCACAATTTTGTTGCCTGAGCTCACGCTGATCGACTGTCTTGTGGTGCGAGACTTTTATCATCGCTTTACCGTCGATGAACATTCTTTCCTTGCGATTGAATGCTTACATCGCGCCAGTCATGCCAACTCTGAGTGGGACCAGAGATACGGTCATCTACTGGAAGAGCTGGAGAGGCCGGAGCTGTTGTATCTTGCTTTGCTTTTACACGATGTCGGGAAGGGAATCCCCGGTCAAAGCCATCTAGTCACCGGACTTGAAATTGCGCAGAAATGCATGGATCGGCTCTCGCTCGATCAATCCGCGCGTGATACAGTTTCGTTTCTGATCGCAAGCCATCTTGAGATTTCTGCAACGCTGCGACGGGATATTTACGATCCGGGCACGGTGCAGGCATTCTGTGAGAAGGTAGGCACTCCCGAGCGACTCAAGCTGCTGGCTCTGCTTACATACGCAGACATCAAGGCAGTGAATCCCGACGCGCTGACACCCTGGAAGGCCGAAAATGTGTGGCAACTTTATATTGCCGCCTCAAACTGCTTGAGCCGTTCCGCCGATCAGCGGGTCCATGCCGACCAGGAACATCAGGAACATAATGAAAGCATCGCGACCCTGAAGGCGCTGGTTCCAGAATCTGCTAAGAAGCTCAACGGCTTTTTGGAAGGCTTACCCAAGCGTTATCTGCGAACCTTTCGGGCTGAGGAAATTCTGCAGCATCTCGAATTCTCCGAGCATCTCTCAGCCGATCCCGTCCAGCTTCACCTGGTACGCGGACGGCACTGGTACGAACTATCGGTGGTCACCAATGACCGCCCATTCTTGTTCGCCAATATCGCGGGAGCGCTTGCGGCGTGGGGAATGAACATTGTGAAAGCCGATGCATTTTCGAATGCCGCCGGCGTGGTAGTCGATACCTTTTATTTCACTGACCGTTTTCGCACACTCGAACTTAATATGCCGGAGTGGGACCGATTCCAGCGTAGCGTCAGCGATGTCCTCACCGGAGAAGTTGACCTGGATCGCATGCTGCGGGATCGGATGCGCTCCGAACAGAGCAATGCCGCTAAGGTCAAAGTTCACACCCGGGTAGAGTTTGACGACGAAGCGTCAGCAACTAGCACGCTGGTGCAAGTCATCGCCCAGGACCAGCTTGGACTGCTTCATCGCATCTGTTCACGCTTCTCACACCATGGCTGCAATATCGAAATCGCCCTTATCGACACCGAGGGCCAGATGGCGATCGATGTGTTTTACCTCACCTCGAAGGGCAAGAGGCTCCCGCCCGCGTTGCATGGGGAACTCAGGGCTGACCTTCTGGAAGAATTACAAGCCGCTGATTCTGGCTCCTTACGGTAATCCAGCCTTCTCGGATTTGCATCCAACTACTGGCAGGAGGAATGATGCGCAAAAATCGCGAAGATGAAGGGCATCCCCAGGGAAATGAAGCAGCTCCGGATGAACTCGGTAATGATCCACGCGAAGTTGGATCTGAAAGCGCCGGACAAGCAGGCGACACACAACGCCTTTCAATCACAGAAGATGTAGACAACGAGAGCGTTGATGAGCTTGAGAAAACCGATCAGGCCCTGGAAGCCGCGCGGGTAGAGGGTTTGGAAGATGCTGCCGATCACCCGGAGCGTCCCGTGCACACGCACGTGGAGTATGGGCGCCCGGATGATCTACCGCCAGCCAGGTCTTCAGACAGAAAAAAGGCATCGTAGAACTTACCCGCACCGAGAGCTTCGCCGTATGGACGCCCTCCTGAATCAGTTGCTCCCATCTTTCAACATCTGCCCCAATGTTGGTTTGTGCTTCTCCGATATCTTTGCTTTCTTCTTGCTGTCGACCACGATCTGGCCTGCGCGAGGTTCGCCAATTCTCTCCCGCGCCAGCGCCTTCACGGCGTTCACCGCGCGGAACGTCTTTTTCTTTTTCGATCTCGCCATCTGAGTAGAAGTTTAGCTTATCCACTGCATTTCGCCGCATCCCATCTGGTGTGGAATAATTAACAAAATACTGGAGAAGCGAAGAACAATGGAAGAGCGCGAGTTTTTTGACGAACGTCCGGAGAAGAAGCAGGCGACTCTGAACTGTCCGCACTGCCATCAGGCGGCGGATTATGAAGTTACCTGGATCGTGCGTACCCGAAAAAAACAACTTCCCCGCCACGCCGATGAGCGCGACCGTGCGCGCTTTGCCAAGGCGAAATCCTACATGCTCCGTAAAGATGACGTGATGGGTTGCAAGAACGTTCGCTGTCGAAAGCGTTTTGAAATCTCAGGCTTGCAGTCAGTGGTGTTTACCGAGTAGCTTCGCTCAGATCACAATTGGCTCTGTGGCAATTTCGGGGTTCATCGTCCCTCTCATTCTTTTTCCAGACAACGCGTCTCGCACGATCGGCTTCTCACCTTCACCTCTTCACTCATGGAGGGAAAAGGAGCCCTATGCGACTCACCAGTACAGTCATTCAGCAAGGGAGTGAGATTCCCGTTCAGTACACCAGCGATGGCGAGAATATTTCTCCTGAGCTTTCATGGCAGGACTTTCCAGGTAAAACGCAGTCTTTTGTGTTGATCGTTCATGATCCAGATGCTCCGCGCCCCGGCGGTTTTACGCATTGGGTTCTCTACAACATTCCATCCACGACTACGCACATCGGCGAAAATATTTCTCACGACGAGCAGGTCGCCAGGTTGGGCTTACAAGGAACGAACGATAGCGGAAAAATTGGATATATTGGGCCGGCGCCGCCGTCAGGAACGCACCGCTATTTTTTCCGGCTGTTCGCGATCGACAAAATGCTGGATCTCCCTCCCGGTGCCACCCATAAAGAAATAAGCGCCGCGATCAAGGGACACATTCTGGCCCAGTCCGAATTAATGGGCACTTACGAAAAAAAATCAGAGCGGGCCGCATAGAAAAGCCGGCGCTTCGTATTCGCAGTTTCGCGAACAACAAGCGCCTGCTTTACTTCTTCAAAGTCGGCAACGCTAGAACACACCCGTAATAGGTTGAGCTGATCCCGCCGCCCCAGGATATGTCTTCACTCCCAGTGCCTCCATCAGCGTCTTGAGCGTGTTTTGGTGCTGATACAAAGTCCCAGTTTTGCTGCCTGGCTTCACCTTCGGACCAATGATGACCGCAGCTACGTGGCCTCCGCCGTGAGCCGTGTCCGAATCAACGCTCTCGTCGAAAATAATAATCAGAAGTCCGGTTCCGCCGGCTTTGAACATCGAACTCGCGAGAAGGGGCGCGATGTTGGTTTTCAGCCAACTGTCGGCTTGCGTGAGCGTGCCGTTGTGCGCGTCATCGTTCAAGTTGGGCACGATGAATGAGAAGTTAGGCAAGTTGCCGTTTATGCGGTCCGTCGAAAACTGCGTGAATGGTACAAGGTTGTTCTTCTCGCCACTGTTGGCAACATCGGAGAAGTACGCAAAGGGGTTATGCCTCTTAACGTAGAGGCCTGATCCGCAACCTGTGTAGCCCACAGAGGGGAGACTTTCGGCGTAAGACTTCCATGTCTTTCCCGCATTTAAGAGGTGCCGAACGACATTGTCATTCGTGATGGTGCTGCAGAAACTGTCGTTATTGGTAATGACCGCCCCGGCCGTCGCCATGAAATAGTTCCCAATGGACGGGTGTGTGTTGGCGTAATACTGCGTCGCCAGTCCATATTTCGACGCCAGACTATTTAAGTAAGGCATGGACGAACTGCCGATAACGCTTGAGTAACTGTGGTTCTCTTCCACCAGAAGGAAGACGTGTGTGCTGCTTGGAATGGTGATTGTTGCCGCCGAAACGCTGTTTTCAGACGCGGACGTAGAACTCGCCACCGCGCCAAAAGCGGACGCGGAGATGAGGAGCAGGCAAAATAGAGTTTTCATGGAGACTCCCTGGGTCTGTCACATTGGCCCATACCCGCGATATGCAAGAGGTAATGGTGTGGCGGCCTTCGATATGCTGGGCTGAGCAGATTGGAACGAATCTATAAAACCTGAACTCTACGCGCAAGGCTTGGAAGAATAGTTAGGGCAACGCAAATGGCTGGATTGCTCAAGCATGAATTACTTCACGCGGGCATGGAGTTGAGTGGCTTTTCATCCAGCAGCAACTCCGTCGCTTGCACTCGCGGATGAGAATGGAACCATCCCTGCACCACTCCGTCCGCCAAGAAATTTGCAATGGCCAGCAGGCTCATGCCTTGATGGTGCGCCATCCAGCAGCGGATCAATTCATGTTCATGGCGCCAGATACGGTCGCGCGAAGCTGTGAAATCCGCAGACTCGTAAAAGCCGTAATCGCCAAACCATCCCTCATGGCTCATGCGGCGCAAATTATCTAATGCCGCCTTCGGCGTAGTGTTCAGAGAAAGAAATGTGGAATACGGCGAGATCACCAATGCGTTCACCTCGCTGTGAAAGATAGCAAGCTGAGGAATACCGAAGGCATGGTATCCATAATTACCCGCCGCATCGCGAGTAGCGAACGACGATTCAGAAATGCCCCAGGGTATCCGTTTCGAGGCAGTGAACTCCTGCTGTGAAATGATCGCGCCGCGCTGCGAGACATCGAGCAGCGTGCCAGGATAAGTTTTCATCCAGATCGCCGGCATCATGTACTCGAACATGGTCCCTGTCCACGAGAGAAGTATGGCCCGGCCGCCGTCCACCGTACGTGAGCGGGATAGCAAGAACCACGTTTCCTGAGGAATTTCATCTTTGGCAATTGCTATGAAAGAAGCGGTACGGGCTTCTGAGGCCAGCAGATCGTAACATGCATCGTGCAGAATCTTTTCGGCCCCATCGAACCCGATTGAAAGCAGCTTGCGGCGGCCGCTCCAGAGGAAATCGAACGACATTTCTTCGGCCAGTTTTCCTGCTTCCGATGAAACTGCCTGGAGTTCCAGGACCTGACGTGCGGCATCCATGCGGGCCCCTGAAACCATGGAGAGCAAGCGCTGCAACAGAGCGCGGCGGGGTTTCTGGTCTTTCTCATTGCTGCCATTCGCGGCCGGCAAATTATCAATAGCACGCTGCAGCCGTGTCTCAAACTTAGTGAGCGCCTCGGGAAGCGCTTTCAAACTTACATTGTCGAGCGGGGGATCAATGGTCCCGTCTTTGCGGAGTTCCGCAAAATCGAGCAGCTTCCATGGGGTCAGCCGGACTGTCGATTGCGTAAAGTGCTGCAGGCGCTCTAGCGCTTGCGAACTGAACCACTTGAGATTGTTTTCATGCTTGCCACTATCCGCGGCTGCGGAAATCCGCTCGAGTGCTTTGCGCGGAAAGCGTAACAGCAACTGCTCCCATTGTTCGCCCTGGGACTTTGTTTCGATCTTGT
>Ga0134126_10010720_pt1 | contig 11546 bp, 10 predicted proteins | sample KB31752_FD_96881 | JGI IMG/M metagenome (GOLD analysis project Ga0134126, IMG submission 96881) | Terrestrial soil microbial communities with excess Nitrogen fertilizer from Kellogg Biological Station, Michigan, USA - KB3-175-2 | ecosystem: Environmental > Terrestrial > Soil > Unclassified ... | reverse complement strand
TGCGACTGGGTCAAGTTCCCACACCGCCCGCGGAACGCTCCCCGGCGCGCGGGCGGGTATCGACGGTGACTGTCGCGCTCAGCCCTGAGCGCACGGCCGGCAGTTTGCCTTCGAGCCGCAGCCTGACGTCGAGCCGCTGCACGACCTTCACCCAATTGCCGGTTGCGTTCTCCGGCGGCAGGACCGAGAACTGCGAGCCGGTGCCGGGTGTGATGCTGGCCACTGCGGCCTGGAACGTCTGGCCGGGATAGGCATCGATCCTCACCGTAGCCGACTCGCCGGGATGCATGTGAGCGAGCTGATCCTCCTTGAAGTCCGCTTCCACCCAGACATCGTGGCTCGAGACGAGCACGAACGCGGGTGTGGCGGCGGCCAGATAACTGCCAGCCTGGATGTGCTCGACGCCCGTCACGATGCCGTCGGACGGCGCGCTGATCGTCGTATAGGAGAGATCGAGCACCGCCCGATCGAGTGCCGCCCTGGCCTGCTGCACCAGCGGGTGGGCATCCGCCGCGATGTCGGCCTGGCCGCCGAGCTGTGCGAGCGCAGCCGTGATCTGCTGCTTCGCCGCCGCAACGCCCTGTTGCGCCTCGCTGCGCCCGAGGAGCGCCTTGTCCACCTGCGACTGGGATGCGATACCGCTCGCGAGGAGCCGCGACTCGCGACGGTAATCGCGCTCGGCGTAGTCGAGAGCGCTCTGCGCGGATCGCAGGTCCGCGAGGCGCTGTTGGTAATCCGCCTTCAGCGATTCGATCTGCAGGCGCTCGCTGCGCAGGCGCGCCTGCGCAGCTTCGACCGCGATACGGAACGGCCGGTCGTCGAGACGGAAAAGAATCTGGCCGCGGCGCACCTGCTCGTTGTCGTGCACGTCGAGCTCGCTGACCCGACCCGATACATTGCCGCTGATTGCGACTTCCGCCGCACGCAGGTAGGCATCCTCGGTCGATTGATAGCGGCCACCCGTCAGGTACACGTACAAACCGCCTGCCGCCATCAGGAGCGGCACGCCCCACATGAGCGGCAGCCGCAGGCGCTCGCGGCGGGATCGGGCGGACTTTGCAGGCTCGTGCGCTTCCGGTCGCAAGGACGCCGGGGCATCGCCGCGGGACGGGTCCCTGGGAGGCTCGGCGACGGGACGCGCAGGGCTGGCGCTCATCGTGAGGATCTCTGCGCCTTCTCGGCGCCAAGCGGCGGGAGCGAAGACAGGTTGGCGTGGACCCGCTCCAACAGCTCGATCAGCCTGGCACGCTCCTCGTTCGAGAGTCCATGCAGGGTCTCGGCGCGCGTTTCCGTGATGAGGCGGGCGATGTGCTCGAGAACGGGCTTGCTCCTGGGGGTGAGCCACAGGGTGTGGGCACGCCGGTCCGTCGGATCGAAGCGCCGCTGCACCCATCCGTCCGCCTCCATTCTGTCGAGGATCCTGACCAAGGTCATGGGGTCGAGCTCGGTCAGCTCCGACAGGCGCTTTTGGCTCACGCCTTCGTTGTTCTCGAGATGCAGCAGCGCGCGGCACTGCGGGAGAGTCAATGAAAACGTCTGCGCCCGCTCCTCGAACCGCCGCGTATAGCGGCGGCTCGTGTCCTTGAGGAGGAATCCGAGCTGGCGGTTGAGATCCATGGTCATAATGAAGTATATAATATCATTGCATATCATATCCATTGATACTACAGCTCCGGCGAGAGGCGGCCTGTAGAATCCGCGGCACCGACCCCGGCCCCTCCCGCACGCAAGAAAGGCACACCCTTGATGTTCGCTCGCCGGCTGCTCTCCTCCGGGCTCTCCTTGCGGCGCGGCCGGCTCTTCACGGCATGCGTCGCGCTGCTCGTCGTCTCGTGCCTCAGGCCGCCGACCGCGGCGGCCCGGGAGCCCTTCGTCCCGACGCCCTCCCAACTCTTCGGGCCGCTCTTCGTACAGATACAGATGGATGCGGTGTTCCCGGACGGCAAGGCGTTTCCCGATGCGGTGCCGAAAGCCGCGCCGCTCGTCATCCTGCAGCGGTATCGCAGAGCGCGGCCGCGCTCGCGCGCGGCACTGCACCGCTTCGTCGACAGCGCATTCTCCTTTCCCACCGAAGCGCGTACGCCGCCCGCGCGGGCGGACAAGAGCCTGGAGGCGCACATCGCGCGGCTGTGGCCGCTGCTGACGCGTCAGCCGGTCGTGCCGCCGCCGTATTCATCGCTCCTCTACGTACCGAAGCCCTATGTCGTTCCCGGCGGCCGCTTCAGGGAATTCTATTACTGGGATTCCTACTTCACGATGCTGGGGCTGATCCGCGACGGCCACCTCGATACCGCGCGCGACCTCGTCGACGATTCCTCCTACATGCTGCGCGAGTACGGGCACATTCCCAACGGCGCGCGCTCTTACTATCTCTCGCGCTCGCAGCCGCCGGTCTACTACCTCATGGTCGGACTTCTTTCGCCCGATCCGGCGGACGCGTGGTCGCGACATCTGCCCGAGCTCGAGCGCGAGTACGCCTACTGGATGGAGGGGTCGGCCGGCCTGCAACCCGCAACGGCGCAGCGCAACGTGGTGAAGATGCCCGACGGGTCTCTCCTCAATCGCTACTGGGACGCTTCGGACACGCCTCGCGATGAGTCCTACCGCAACGATGTGCTGATAGCGCGCGCCGCGCGCAGGCCCCGGACGCAGGTCTATCGCGACATCCGCGCCGCAGCCGAGAGCGGCTGGGATTTCAGCTCCCGATGGCTGGCGGACGGCCGGCACCTCACCAGCATACATACGACCGATCTCGTGCCGGTCGATCTCAACAGCCTGCTCTACGGCCTGGAGCGGGCGATCGCCCGCGGCTGCGCCGCGCGGCATGACTCCGCGTGCGAGCAGCGTTTCGACCGGCGCGCCGACCGCCGCAGAGAGGCGATGGACCGCTATCTATGGGATGCCGCCGCCGGGTATTTCATGGACTATGACTGGCGACAGCAGCGGCGGACCGGCGAGCTCACCGCGGCGACTCTCTATCCTCTCTTCACCGGCGTCGCCGACCTCAGGCAGGCGGATGCCGTCGGCGCGGTCACGCAAATGAAGCTGCTCGAGCAGGGCGGCATCGTCACCACCAACATCTCCTCCGGACAACAGTGGGATGCGCCGAACGGGTGGCCGCCCCTGCAGTGGATCGCGGTCAGCGGCTTGCGCCGCTACGATCAGCCGGCGCTCGCGCACGAGATCGCGCGCCGCTGGCTCGTTACGGTTCAGCGGGTGTTTGCCAACACAGGCAAGCTCGTCGAGAAATACGACGTCGAGCACGCCCTTCCAGGCGGTGGGGGCGAGTATCCCCTGCAGGACGGCTTCGGCTGGACGAACGGCGTGACGCGAGCCCTGCTTGGGCTCTACCCCGACCTCGCACCGCGGCAGGCGCTCCCGAGCCCAGGTAGGCGCGCAGCCGCCGCTGGCGTAAAATAGACCCATGGCAACAGGCTGGGCCGGTGACGGCGCCGTACAAGAGCAGATCGACGCGACCGTGACGGACGGCATCCTGCGCGCGCAGAGCCGGCTGCCGCAGGGTCCCGGCCTCGCCCATTGCGCGGACTGCGGCGCCGACATCCCGGAAGCCCGACGCAAGGCCATCCCGGGCGTGCGGCTCTGTCTTGCCTGTCAGGATGCCGCGGACCGCGACTCAGCTCAATTCAGCGGCTACAACCGTCGCGGCAGCAAGGACAGTCAGCTGCGCTGATCGCGTCGGCGCCGTCGAGCATTTCCCTACCCACCCCGTGTCGCTGATCGCGCTTCGTGACGCTCATCTTGCGCTCGGCGACCGGCCGTTGCTCGATGGCGCACGCCTCACCCTGCAGGCCGGCGAGCGCCTCGGGCTCATCGGTCGCAACGGCACCGGGAAATCGACGCTGCTGCGGATCATTGCCGGCCAGGGGGCGCTGGATGAGGGCGAGCGGCAGGTGCGCGAGGGACTCGAGATCGCCTGGGTGGAGCAAGAGCCCGTTCTCCCCCCCGCGCGCACGCTGCGCGAGAGCCTCCTGGAGCGCGCGAAAGCCGGCGTGCAGGGATGCGCAGGCGCTGCCCTGCTCGACGAGGAGCGTGAGCGCTGGAGCTTCGAGACTCGCCTGGCGGAGTTCCTGCATCGCTTCGAGCTCGACCCCGAGATGGCGCCCGCGACCGGCTCGGGCGGTGAGCGCAAGCGCGCGGCCCTCGCCCTGGCCCTCGCGACCCAGCCGGACCTGCTCCTGCTCGATGAGCCGACGAACCACTTGGACATCGGCGCGATCGAGCGGCTGGAGGAGCTGCTGCTCAAAACACCGGCCGCGGTCGTGGTGACTCACGATCGCGCCTTTCTCGATCGCGTCACCACTCGAATCGTGGAGCTCGACCGTGGCGTACTGCGCTCCTACCCCGGCAATTTCGCCGCCTACGAGGCGGCGCGCGAGCAGGAGATCGCCGCCGAGGACGTCGCGAGCCGCAAGTTCGACAAGTTCTGGGCGCAGGAAGAAGTCTGGATCCGTAAAGGGGTCGAGGCCCGCCGTACCCGCAATGAAGGACGGGTGCGCAGACTCGAGCGCCTGCGCCTGGAGCGGTCCGCGCGCCGCGAGCGGCTCGGCACGATGAAAGTGAGCCTGGATGCGGGCCCGCGCTCGGGGCAGCTCGTCGCGGAGCTCACCGATGTCGGCAAAGAGGTCGTCGGACGACCCCTCATCGCCGGGCTGTCGATGCGCATCCTGCGGGGCGATCGCATCGGACTCATCGGCCCGAACGGCGCCGGCAAGACCACGCTCATTCGCCTGATCCTCGGCGAGCTGCCGCCCGAGGCGGGCGCCGTGCGGCTCGGCACCCAGCTCGAGGTCGCGTATTTCGACCAGCTGCGCGAGCAGCTGGATCCCGAGGCGACCCTGGCGGATACGATCAGTCCAGGGTCCGATTGGGTGGAAGTCGGCGGCGAGCGCCGGCATGTCACGAGTTATCTGGGCGACTTCCTTTTTCCGGCGCAGCGGGCGCGCTCCCCCGTCCGGATGCTCTCAGGCGGCGAGCGCAACCGGCTGCTGCTCGCGCGGCTCTTCGCCCGGCCCGCGAACCTTCTCGTGCTCGACGAGCCAACCAACGATCTCGACATCGAGTCCCTCGAGCTGCTCGAGCAAAGGCTGCAGGATTATCAGGGAACATTGCTGCTCGTGAGCCACGACCGCCGCTTTCTCGACAACATCGTGACACAGACCCTCGTCGCCGAGGGCGGCGGTGTCTGGCGCGAATACGTGGGTGGCTACAGCGACTGGCTGCAACAGCGAAGCGCGGCGCCGGCGGTCGACGGCCGCGGCACGCCGCGCCAGGACGCGAGCCGCGCGATACCGGCGCAGCCGAACGCGAGCACACGGCTCGGCTACAAGGAGCAACGCGAGCTGACCTCGCTGCCGGGAGAGATCGAGGCGCTGGAGCAGGAGCAGGCAGCAGTCAGCGCGCGCATGAGCGCAGCCGACTATCACCTGCAGGGCGCGGTGCAGATCCGCGCGGATCGCAGGCGGCTGGAGGAGATCGAGGCATCGCTGCTCGCCAAATTCGAGCGCTGGGAGGCGCTCGAGGCGCAGCGCAGCCGCCTCGGCCGATGAGGGCCCCGACAAGGGCCCCGGCAACGATCCCGTCTATCGTGATCGGCCGGGACTGGCTAAGATGGCGCCGGTATGGCGAGCAACCCCGCTGGTGATGCAGCCGCCCCGCCGCCCGGCAGACGATGGCTCGATGCCGTGCGCCGGACGCCGCTCGTCAGGCTGCTGATTTTCTTCGCCGTACTGCTTGCCGCCGACATCGGCGCCCAGTTCGGCCGGTTGGGGGCGATGCGACACGCGCCGCCCGGGCACATCGATGAGGTGTCGCTCGGATCGGCTCTGCTGCTGGCGGCAGCCCTCCTGGGTGTCTACGTCGGGCTGGTGCGCTCACTCGAGGGCCGCGCGACTCGCGAGCTCGAGCGGCGGGTCATCCAGGCAATTGCCGGCATCATTCTGGGGTTCGCGCTCTTCTCGAGCGTATTCGGCCTGCTCCACCTCGTTGGCGTCGCGCAGTGGCAGGGCGTCTCCGCGGCCGGCGTCGATGTCATTCCGATGCTGGCCGTCGCCATCATCGCGGCGGTGGGAGAGGAGCTGGCCTTCCGCGGAGCGCTGTTCCGCATCCTGGAGGAGAGCTTCGGCACGGGGACGGCCCTGGCACTCTCGGCCGCGCTTTTCGGGCTGCTGCACGCTCTCAACCCGGGGGCAACGGTCGCTTCCACCACGGCAATCGCTCTGGAGGCCGGCGTGCTCCTGGGCGCCGCGTACGCCCTGACGCGAAATCTGTGGTTTCCGATCGGGCTGCACTTCGGATGGAATTTCACCGAGGGGGGAGTCTTCGGGGCATCGGTCTCCGGCGGCGTCACGACCAAGGGGATCTTCTCCATATCGCTCTCCGGCCCGAAGCTGCTCACCGGCGGCAAATTCGGTCCGGAGGCATCCGTCGTCGCGATTGCCGTGTGCCTCGCGATCGCCATCGTGTTGGTCGTGTTCGTCGTTCGCAACGGCCGTTGGATACCCGTACGGCGCCTGGCTGCGCGCGCATGAGCGCGCGCGGGTGAAGCCTTATTCCGAGGCCTGCGATCGCAATCGGGAGCCGATACTCGAGGTCCTGCGCCAGTACTTCGCGGATCGCCGTCGCGTCCTCGAGATCGGCAGCGGCACCGGGCAGCATGCGGTACATTTCGCCGCGGCGCTGCCGCACCTCACCTGGCAGACCTCCGACGTCGAGGCCAACCTCGCGGGTATTCGTCTGTGGCTCGATGAATCCGGGTTACCGAACCTGCCGCGGCCCATCCCTCTCGATGTGACCGGCCCCTGGCCGGACATGCGGTTCGATGCCGTCTTCACTGCGAACACACTCCACATCATGGGCTGGGCGCAGGTGCGCGAGCTGTTCGCCGCGCTTGCAGAAGTGCTCACGGCCGATGCCGTGCTCGCCGTGTACGGCCCGTTCAACTACGACGGCCGCTTCACCGCCCCGAGCAACGCTGCGTTCGATGAATGGCTGAAGCAACGCTCCCCGGAGAGCGGCATCCGCGATTTCGCCGCCGTGGACGAGCTCGCACGCTCGCTCGGACTCGCTCTGGTGGAGGATCGGGCGATGCCCGCCAACAATCGGACGATCGTCTGGCGGCGCACCGCCACCTGACTCGGCACCGCCCCGCGGAGGGTCACGCGGCGCGCAGCGCCGCGGTCACCGGTACGCGCGCGGCGCGCAATGCGGGCAGGATGCCGCCGATGAAGCCCATCACCAGCGCCCAGATGACGCCGATCCGCACGAGAGCCGGCGTGACATCCAGCTGGAAGGTGAAGCCGAACGGACTCGCGGACAGTCCGCTGAAGAATGCCCAGGCGAGGGCCGCGCCGATCAAGGCGCCCGGCAGGGCCAACAGCATCGACTCACATAGGGTCGCAGCGACGATGGTGCCAGGGCGGAATCCGATCGCGCGCAGCGTGGCCAGCTCGCGGCGCCGGGAATCGACGATCGCATACAAGGAGTTGATCGCCCCCAACGTGCCGCCGATCGCCATGATGGTGCCGACGAAATAACTGGCGAAGTCGAGCACCGAGTTCAATGGCTTGGAATTGTCGGCCACCATCTTGCGCTGCCGCTCCGCAAAGAGGTGCACCGCGGGATCCGCCTTGACCGCGGCCTGGAACGCAGCGAAATCCGCGGGCGAGCGGAGCATCACCTCGAGCCCGCTGTAGGTATCGCGGGAAAACGCCGACATGATCGCGTTGACGTCGGCGAGTATCGTGCACTGGCCGTTTTCCCCCTCGCCGAAATGACCGACGATGGTCCAGGGCGTGCCGCGGATCTGGCGCCGCTCGCCGATCCCGAAGCCGGAGAAGATGCGCGTGCAGATGTTGCTCACCACGAGCTCGTGCAGGCCGGGATGAAACATGCGCCCGGCGGTGAACCGCATTTCCGGCCGGTAAGCGGTGACGTTGGAAGTAACGCCCATGAGGGGAACGAAAATGCGGGCACCCGTGCCGCGCCGGACCCCGTTGATCGGGATCATCGACTCCATGACGACGATCGGCCGCCCCTCCCTGTCCCGGCGGATATACGGCAGGTCCTCGACGGCAGCTGCGTCCTGACGCGATATGCTGCCGAACAGCGGGCGCTGTCCCAGCTCCGCAATGACGACCCGGTCATCGTGCACATTGCTCATCTCCTGGCGCCGCGCCCCGCTGCCCATGGCGAGCATGGCTACCAGCACACCGACCGCACATGCGACGCCCACCACGATGGTCAGGGCCGGCCCCGGGCGTTGCGCGAGCCCCGAGAGGCTGATGCCAAGAAGCCCGAAAAACTGTCTGAGGGCTTTCATCGAAGTCATCGTCCGGCAAGCGCGGTGGCCACCTCGAGCCGGGCGGCCAGGGCTGCCGGAACAGCGGCGCTGACCAGCGCCACCGCCAGGGCGCAAGCGAGTCCCAGGAACACGATGATCCACGGCATCGACAGGCCATGGACGAACTTCGAGGCGTAGGGGAACGCGAGGGTGGCCACCGCGAGCCCCGCGCCCCCGGCCGCCACGCAAACGACAGCGGATTCGGCGAGGGTCAGCGCGAATACCGCGTGATCGGTGAAGCCGACGGTCTTCAGCACCGCAATCTCCGGCGTCCTCTCGCGCACCGATTGCATCATCATGGTGGCCGTTGCGAAAAGGAGAGCCGCCAACACCGCGGTGACCACCGCGCGGATGAGAAACTCCAGATCGCCGATCGACTGCAGGCTCTCCTGCGCCATCTCGCGTATCGACTCGCTGCGTGTCTCATTGGGCGAGTTCGCGAAGCGTGCATCGATGGCGTCGGACATCGCGGCGGCCGCCTTCGGGTCCGCAATCGCCACGTTGAAATGGTTCACGATGTCCTTGCCGCTCGCGCGCCCCTCGTTGAGGTAGTCATAGTTGATGAGGACATTGCTGTTGCCGCCGCCGATGTCGCTGTCCGCGAAAGTGCCCACCACGTCGAACGTCCAGACGGTCGAGCCGTCCCGCTGCGGCAGGCCCGTCATCAGGGGGATGCGATCACCGATTTTCCAACCGTATTTCTTCGCCAGCTCGTCTCTGACCAGGATGCCCGTCCGGGTTTCCCGGAATGCCTTGACGTATGCCGGCGGGATCGAATAGGTGAACGCGGACAGCCAACCCTCGTCCGGCCTGATCGCCACGAGACCCACCTGTTGACTGGGCTTCTGGTACGTGCCGAGCGTCAGCTCGACCGGAATGGCCTCCTTGACTCCCGGTACCGACCTGATCTGCTCGAGCATCGCGAGCGTCAACGGCACGCCAAAGCCCAGGCGGCTGTGGACGATGAGCAGATCGGCGCGGGCAGCGGCAATGGCGTGATCAACGCCGGTCTTGAGCCCCTGAAGCACTCCGAACAGGGTGAACGCCACGGCCACCTGGAGGAAGATCAGAACGCTGCGCCCGGGCTTGCGCCAGATCCCGGACCAGACGAGCGGAAGATATTTCATGCGGTAACCGGATCCTGTGCCTTACCGCGGCTGCTTCACAGTATGTCACCAATGGACTGGCTGAGGAACGGCGTCGCCGTCCTTGCGCGGATCGGAGGCGCCGTAGTTGACTCCCGTCTTGAAATCGCGCAGCACCGCCTGACCACCGCCCACGACCTCGGAGTAGTCGCCCAGCAGCTCGATCTCATGCCCGCGGGTGGCGAGCGCCCGGCGAACGCCCTCGGGTATGCGGTCCTCCATCGCGACCTCGCATCCGTGGAACATCATCTGCCTGAAGCGCGGGGACTCGAGCGCCGCCTGGATGTTCATGCCGAAATCGACCACATTCGAGACGAACTGCGCGTGCGCCTGCGCCTGGTTGAAGCCGCCCATGATCCCGAACGCGATGCGCTCGTCGCCGCGCTGCATGAAGCCCGGAATGATGGTGTGAAGCGGGCGCTTGTGGCCGGCGAGAGCGTCAGGAGACGAAGGATCGAGATTGAAGAGCGCACCACGGTCCTGCAGCACGAAACCCGTGTCATCCGCCACGAGCCGTGAGCCAAACTCGTTATAGTTGCTCTGGATGAGCGACACCATGTTGCCCTGGCTGTCTACGGCCGTGAGGTACGTGGTGTCACCGGTGGTCGCGAGCGTCGGCTTACCCGGTGCCACGTTGCAGTTCGCGCGTGCCGGGTCTATCAGCTCGGCGCGCGTCGCGGCGTAGCGCTTCGACAGCATCGCTGACACGGGAATCTCGCCGAATCGCGGATCGCCCACGTAGCGCAGCAGATCCGCATAGGCCAGCTTCTTCGCCTCGATCATGACGTGCAGCGCGTCGGCGGAGGTGTGGCCGTATTTCGCCAGGGGGAAACGCTCCATGATGTTGAGCATCATCAGGGCGGCGATTCCCTGGCCGTTGGGGGGCAGCTCATAGACCGTCCAGCCGCGGTAGGTGGTCGAGATGGGCTGCACCCAGTCGCTCGAGTAGTCCGCCATGTCCTCGGCCGACATCGTGCCGCCGAGCTTGCGCGAAAAGGCGAGAATCTTCCCGGCGATCGGCCCCTTGTAGAAGGCGTCTCGCCCGCCGCGCGCCACCTGCTCGAGCGATCGCGCGAGATCCGGGTTGCGGAACACCTCACCGACGCGCGGTGTGTGCCCGTCGATGAGATAAGTCCGCGACAGGTTGCCGTCGGCATGCAACGCGGCGGCGGCATCCTTCCAGTAGGCCGCGTCCCATTCCGGCACCGGAAACCCGCCGCGAGCGTAGGCGATCGCGGGCGCCAGAACGTCTGACAGCTTGCGGGTTCCAAAGCGGGCCAGCAGCTTCGACCAGCCGTCCACCACGCCAGGCACCGTCACGCTGTCGATACCGAATTCCGGCATCTTCGTCATGCCCTTGGCCTTCAGATGCGCGATCGTGAGCCTGGCCGGCGACCAGCCACTGGCATTGAGGCCATACAGCTTCCCGGTTTTGGCGTCGTACACGATTGCGAACAGGTCGCCGCCCATGCCGTTCATCATCGGCTCGAGGACGCCCATCGCCGCGTTGGTGGCCACTATCGCATCGATGGCATTGCCGCCATGAGCGAGGATCGTCGCTCCGGCCTGAGCGGCGAGCGGGCTTTCCGCGGCAACGATGCCACCGCGGGTGATCACCATCGAGCGTCCCTGCGATCGATCCTGCGCGTGGGCCGCCGAGGCGGCCAGCCAGGCAGCCGCCCAAACCCCTATCGCAACGCCGCAGACGGACCGCATGTGAGACATCGCCATCCCCGCCACCGACCGGATGGCGAGGGAGACTAATGCCCGCTATCGGGCGAGTCCAGCCCGGGCGCGGCGCGCCCCTCCTACTTTGCGGTCGCCCGACCGACGTGTGCGGCAGTCTGCCCGAAGAGAATCGCCCGCGAGTCCTCGGTGACGGACGGCTGTGTGTTGATCTCGGCCGCCCGCGCATACGCGCGTACCGTCGCAGGGCGGCCCCTGATCCCGTCGAACCAGCGCTTCAGGTGCGGGAAGTCGTCCAGGCTCTGCTGTTGCTTCTCGTACGGCACGATCCAGGGATAGGAGGCGATGTCGGCAAT
>Ga0134126_10010719_pt1 | contig 11547 bp, 9 predicted proteins | sample KB31752_FD_96881 | JGI IMG/M metagenome (GOLD analysis project Ga0134126, IMG submission 96881) | Terrestrial soil microbial communities with excess Nitrogen fertilizer from Kellogg Biological Station, Michigan, USA - KB3-175-2 | ecosystem: Environmental > Terrestrial > Soil > Unclassified ... | reverse complement strand
TGCTGACCGGCATGGGCCTCGTCGCGCTCCTCAACATGCTCTACTACCTGCGCAGCGAGCGCTCGCTCGATTTCGTCTATGGCGCGCTCTACACCTATTTCGCCTTCTTCACCCTGTTCTGGATCTTCCCCTACGCCGCCTTCACCGTGCGGGCCCGCGCCTGGCTGACGCGCTGACAGGGGCGGCGGCCGCGCCCGGCGGCTCCCCTTCCTGGTACGCGCGGGCCGTGGCGATACGATGGTCGGAAAGGCTGCCTCAGCCGGCGCTCCGCAAATTCGCACCCTGCCGGAGTAACGGCGGCGGGCGAGCGAGGTCGCAAAAGTGCCTCTACGGCCATTCGCCCAGCGCACTCCGGCGAGAGCGCGCAGGGTGCAAAAGTGAATGTCAATATATTCGCCTATCCGAGAGTTCGATCTCCGAAGATCCGCATGCCTAAGGGCAGCCAGAGAGAGCGGAGCGAAGAAGCGAAGCGAAATTGCCGGCGACTTGTTCAAACTCCCAGTGCAAGCCCTGGGTAGCGATCAGCAAGGCACCGAATACGACGGACGTCGCTGGCAATGAGAGTAACAGGGGAGGCAATGTATGCAGCTTGATGCTGAACCATCCGACGCAAATGACCCCCACGGCCAACCCCACCAGAACCTCACTCCAGGTGTGCAGATGTAGCAATACCCGGCTCATAGCCACGGCCGTCGCGATCCCCCCGGCGATGGCCAGCAGCAGTACTGCTCGAGCAGGGTGAGTCCCCTCTGCCATCATCAAAGCGCAACAGCCATAGAACGTCACGCTGAGGCTGGTGTGGCCGCTTGGGCTGCGTATCGCCAGTGTGGGGACCTCTGACCCAAAGGCAAAAAACAAAGCTTTGAGGAGCAGAGTCAACATGGCGCAGAGCGCCAATGTCGAGAACCACAGCCACGCATGTCTTCCGTGCCGTAGATACAGCATGTAGGCTAAAAGGAGGACCGAGGCGGGAAGAACGACCGCGGAATCGCCCAGACCAGTGATGAACGTGAGCATCACGAGCCACTTTCGCCAAGTTGCCTGAGGTTAATCGGGATGTGACCCATGAACACGCGTTTTAGGTCCTCGGTTGCCCGCGACCAACCCTAAAGCGCACGGGGACCAAATGAGACAAACTCGCCATGGCCATACGCGTTTGGTCGGGCGCGAGAAAGTATAGGGCCACCGGGTAGACCAGCAATCCCGCCGCGATCTGCGCGACAACGACGGTCAACTTGTCCAGGCCGGCCACTTGACCCGTACCATAGGTCGCCGCAGCCATGAAGGCGCCAGCTCCAAAAATGGGCAGCAGCGGCACGACGACCTCACGAGGTGTTATTCCGGTGTGCTGTTTTACCGCATACAGGTGAAATGGGACGACGAGTGCCGAAACGATCGCATATGCTGCTCCACAGCCGACGAGAGCGTACTGCACCCCGATCAAAAAGGCCGCGATGGTGAGGACCAACTGCCCGGAGCTGATCACCGCGTAGATTTCCGCACAGTTTACGGCAAGCAAAATTTCGCGGGTCGGACGTGTAAAGCACGTCGTTACGGCCGTAGTTGACATCAGCATCAGAAGGCCGGTTGCTCCCTGCCATTTGTTACCGAAGAGCAGGTCGAGTATGCGTGGCGCCGTCGTACCGAGGCCGGCCACCGCGGGCACCCAGAGACATGCGCCTCCCCACATCATCTGGAGATAGGCGTGTCGCAGACGCGAATGATCACTCTGTAATCGGGACAACACCGGCATCATCACGCTGTCGATGGGCGCAAACGTCACCGCATTGACAGTCAAGAGCAGGCGTTGCGCGAGGTAGTACAGCCCCACAGAGGTCGGTGAGAGGAACAAGCCGATGATCAACACGTCGACCTGCTCGTAAGCGAAGCGGAGGAAGTTACCCGCCATCGTGCTGGCGGAGAAACGAAAGATATCGCAGAACGCTGCGGCTGAGAAAGCCAGGCGTGGGCGCCAGTGGCTGCCGACCCAGAGAACCAACATGCTGACCACGGCGTACGATAGCTGTTGCGCGACGAGCGCCCAGACGCCGAAGCTCAGGAGAGCAAATGCGATGGCGACCATCGCGCACGTCGTCTGCGCGACCACAGTACGCAAGGCAAAGGCGCTATAGCGAATCCTGCGGAGGAAGAACGCCCCAGCCACCGAGGCTAGTCCGAGCGGAACAAGCGTCACCGATAACGCCCGCAGAATCGGCGCCAGTGAAGGCACCCGGGCGAGTTTTGCTATCCAATCGGCGCCCATCATGAAAATCGTGACGAAGCACAGTGAAAGAATGATGTTTGCCCAGAAGGCGGCGTTGACGTGCTCGTCGCGGAGCGATTCGCGCTGCACAAGCGCGGTACTGAATCCGCCATTCAACGGGAGAGGGATCGCGATAATAGCGGTCGCCAGGGCAACGATGCCGTAGTCCGCCGGAAGCAAAAGGCGGGCGAGGATCACGAATGAGACGAACGACAGTGCTTGGCCGCCGAATCGATCGACTAGGGTCCAGATCGCTCCGACCACGGCTTCGTTCTTCATTCCTTCTCGATCACTCATCGGGCGATCGACATATTCCCTCGCGAAAACACGACCAGCATGGCATAGTTACTGCTCCCGTGGGGGAAGTCCACCAGTCTAAGCGGCGCGGGTACCAGATGCACAGCCGCAGGCAGTTCCTCAAGGCTCTGGCCATGGCCGCCGTGTCACGGCCGGCGCCGTCTCCCCTCCCTGATAAAATCGTCGCCGCGTGGCACTGGGCCTTTACTACTCCGCCGACACTCGCCAGCGTGATGACCGCCGCGCCCCAATACAATCACGCTTCTTGGGCTGTAGCGGTGGGGGATGGCGGCAAAGGCGGAGGTGTCACGGTGAGCACCGTTGTGCAAGTGTCCGACATCAAGGCATGGAAGGCCTCGGGGCGCTCCATCGTGCTTCTGGTCGGCTCTTGGGAAGACCGCGGTTTGGTGTTGTTGAATTTGACCCATGTCAGGCAGTTCGTCAGTTCCATCATCCCTCTCATCGATTCTTGTGGCTTTCAAGGCATCGACTGGGACCTGGAGCATGGGTCTATGCAGTGGGCGCCGGCGATGATGGCGACCGCAAGTCGCCGTCTCCGGGCCCACTACGGCAGCGATTTCATCATAGCCGCCAGCCCGCGCCCGTTTGAAATCAATGGCCCGGATCAACTCTATATGCAGTTCGTTGCCGACTTTGGCCTCGCTAACATTGACCTTATTCAGCCTCAATTTTACGGCCGCGCCGGCCAGGACGATGCTTGGTTTCTGCACGATTACATCGCGTGGGATTTGGAAGTGATGATCAATATGCTTGGTGTCCCGGCAAGCAAGATACTGCTTGGCTGCTCTGACGTTTCGGCGGGTCTTGGTGCGCCAGGGTCGCCGGCTACGTACACCGCGGCTTATGGCAAAGCATGTGCGGGAGGGAAAGATATACGTGGTGCGATTTTCTGGAATGATATGGAAGATCAAAAAAACGGCTGGACGTTCGCGCATCAAATGAGCGAGGCGATCAGGCGGATTTAAGCTTGTCGATGCGACCCGCAATGACGCATTCATAAGCGTCGATCATCTGCTCCAACGAAAAGCGCGCGGCACCGCGCAACGATTGGCGCGCCCAATGAGCGTAGAGTCGCGAATCATTTTTGAGAGAAGCAATCGCGGTGCGCCATTTGTCTGGCTCGTCGGTCGAGATCAGCAGACCGTAATAGTCGTCATCAACCCCGCGAAGAAGCTCCCTAAATACGGGCAGATCATTCACGACCACCGGAAGGCCTGATTGCATCGCCTCGACCAGCGCCAACCCAAATCCCTCGAAGCGCGACGGAAAAAGAAAAAGATCGAGCGCATTTAAAAAGCGCGCCACCGTGTTTACCGCGATCGACCCGACAAAATGCACGCGGCTCTCGAGCTGTAGGGCGGCAACGTTAGATGCCAAGTAGGGTCGCCTTTTCCCATCACCCGCGATCGCAAGATGAACATCGGGGCAATAGGCCATGAGTTCGATCAAGAACTCGTGATTCTTCTGTTCAGTGTCCTGTTGGCCAACCGTGCCAACAAGAAAACAGTCCTGTGGTAAGTTGAACCCCTGACGCGCAAATTCTTTTGAGTGCGTTGGGCCGGGATCCGGTATCCCGTTATAAATGACGAAAAGCTTTTCCTGATACCGTCGAGGATAGCTTCGATAGGTGTCCTTGACGGCGCGGGATACCGCGATGTTTCCCGTATAGAGGTAGGTACCGATCACCTTATCCAACACACGTAATATCCGACGCTGGCTGCTTGCTGGATTGTGCTGTCCGCCGTAGCGGCACCGGCAGTTCGCCATATACGCCGCAACAGTCCCTAACGTGTTCGCCAGTGGATGCACGCCGAAGAAGATATCGGGGCGAAACTCCCACATGGCGCGCTGCAGGTGATCAGCCATTTTTATGAAATCAAAAGCGCCCTGTGGGGCGTGTGGCAGGAGAATGCGCGTTCCCGGCTCGGGGGCGGCATGCCTGCTCGTGTTATAGAATAGGAACCAAGCTTCTGCCGTATGACCCCGCTGTCGCAACCGAGACACGATTTCAGTTGCTAGCAGTGGCGCGCCAGTGAGATCGTAGCGGGTACTCAGCATGACGACCTTAGTCAAACCCGCCTCCGGTAAAATGTTCAAAGGGTCGCAGGGACGGATAAATGCCCATTGCATTTAGGATTAGCCGGATCCGCCGCTTGAATTTACGCGATGATGACATCGACGCATTCTCGCGTTTTTGCCGCGCGGTGTTTTGCATGGCAAGCCAGGGATAGAGCGTCGTGACCAACGGTTTATCGCACTTGACGCCGAACATTAGTGCGTAAGCTCGACGTGGCTCCCGGGTCGTGTTAGGCGCCGAATGATGCAAAGTCATGCGATGATGGATCGTCGCTCCGCCGACTTTGAGCGGACAGATTTGCGCCGTTGTCGCATCGACACCGAGAGCTTCGAGTGCGTGAATCCGCGGATCGTTGTTCAATGGTCTGTGTGGTAGCAGCGGTTTAACGTGGCTGCGCGGGATGAATTGCAGACATCCTTCCTCCTGCGTGACGTCCTGAAGCGGTACCCATATTGTGAGCGAGTCGTAGCGGGAACCCGGCTCGGAAAACGATTGATCTTGATGCCATGGGGTCGCTGGGCCGCCCGGAGGCTTCAATAGCGCATGCTCGAAAAGGAGCTTAGAGCCTGGCCCGAGCAACTGGCGGGCAATCGTATGGGCGTTCGCCCACAACAGCGTGCGGCGAAGGCGCGGTTCCCTATTGGACATGAAGAAAAGTTGAGGGAACTGGGCTTTGTCGCTGTCGTCTCCGGTAAAGTCGAAGTAGTGTCCTGTGTCGAAGCCAGCGCGCACCGAGAATGCGCGATCATAGATCTCGGTGATAAAGGCCGCCTCTTCCGGCGTCGTGATCCCGTTGGGTATGATAAGATAGCCTTGCTCCTTCCAGAACTCGCGCTGTTCCGACGTGACGTCGATCGACGGAATTGCCGACACTTTAGGAGCAGCCGGGCATTTCACGATTCGATTTCCATTGTTCGGCCGGCGCCCCTCCTGAACGGCGGCGCGTGAGACATTCTTGGACTCACAAGCCCCAGCTTGGAGACGAGTAGCATTGTGACGGCGCCACCTATCATAGGCATTATTGTGATGGATTCGCTCAACCCCTGCGCAAGATTGAAGATTAATAAGCTCGCGATGCCGAGATATTCCACGGCGCCGCGTCTGAAAAATTGCCGCAATGAGGCGCTAAGAGCTAACAAGAACATGACAACATACGTCGCGAGACCTACAAAACCGGTGCCGAGAAGCAACTCCACATAGGTGGAATGCGCCTGGTTGATGGGCCATTGATTGCGCTGCGAGATGTCTACAATCCGCTCCGGCGACCAGAAGCTTTCGTAGCCATAACCGAGCAGTAATCTATTGCGTGCGTAATCAAGGCACGTTTCCCAAATAAGCGTGCGCCCCGTCAGGGTCCCAATGTCGGCGTCGTCGATCTGCCCTTGCGGCCTGGCCAAAGCTGCTTCCAGTAGTTCGCCGGATTGTCCGCTTCCGATGATGCATGCCAAGACCGCCGTCGCGACGAGTACGGCGACGGCAAATCGGCGAGGCCTTCTGTGATACATATCGAGTGCGACTAAAAAACAAAACGCAAATACGGCGCAAACAATGGCGGTCCGAGATCGTGTGAGATACAGGAAAACGATCGACACGAGAATCAACGTCCATTTGAGAGCGGTGCCGCGGCGATCGGCGAACAGGAGTATGACGCTTCCCAAAAACAGCATCGCTAGAGCGATACCCTGCGAATTTGGATGCAGCGATCCGGCAAAACGATAGTCGCTCCGCCAAGGGGCAAACGTGCCGAGGATTACCTCGTTGGTTATCCCCAGAATAAGGCCGTAAAAGCCGACAAGCGTGATAATCCACACTATGCGGCGTGCGCTAAAGGTCGCGAGACCGAGCATCGCCATACCCATGGATAAGAAGACGCCGAGCCGACGAATGCAAAGTGCGGGGTCGTCACTCCAGAGTACGCTTGCGAAATCAAGTGTCGAAAAGCCGACGATCACCCAACCCAACATGCCTTCGATCGCGATCCGATCTCGTGCACGCCAGAGGAGGACCGCGCCCAGAAGCGCCAGACCAACCAAGGCCATCTCATGGTTTAGGTCACCTGACGCCACGACGTTCGAGAGACTCGCCGAATCAATTACCTCATCGCCGCTCTCGATCAACGGCATCGCAAAATCGTGGAATCCCACGACGGCACATAAAAAAAACAAGACCGAGACGATGACAACCGACCGATTCATGGGCGTCACCCCGGGCCTTTCAACCCATTCGGCGCTTCAGAAACAGATGCCTGAGCGCTTCCAAACAGTACGCTTTGTTATAGGCTGTTGAGCACCGTCGGCCGACCAATACGCCCTGATCGCCGACGATCATTGCCCAAATCATTTGCGGATAGACCACTACAACAAGATGTGCGAGCCGAAGCGCGGAATTCATCAAAATCAACCGGGTGCCGCCGTCCTTCCAATCCTCGGCAATCTGAGAGACGCTCACCTCTTGCGCGTACGCGGTAAGGTGTTCGCTGACCAACCGCGATGACGGGATCGTGTGAGTGATGCATGCGGCGTCGGCATATACGTAGCGGGCGCTGCGCCGACGCCGCGCCCGACGGAAGAATTCGGTGTCCTCTCCGCAATTCAAACTATCATCGAAACAGCCGACTTCCTCGAAGAGCTGCCGTCGCACCAGAACGTTGCCCGTGCTAGGGATCATCCCCGGCGCGTGCATGGCATGGATTGCAGAGCTCTTTTCGCCGAGCAGCCGCCGAACGGTGCTGGTGAGCCGAAAAGGTGCGGCGCCAACAATAACCGGGACGATCCGCCCGGCCACGGCATCAACCCCTGTCGTGCCTTCCGCCGCTCGCAGCAATTCTGCGAGCCAGCGGGTGTCCGCGACTTGGTCGTCATCAAAAAATGCGACCCAGTCGCCGCGCGCATGAGCAAGGCTGAGGTTGCGTGCGGCGCCCAATCCGCAATGCCCACCGCGGACGGCGGTTATACATACGGGCGATGATGCGCTGATCGACTCAATAACCTCTGGCGTCTCGTCGGTCGAGCCGTCGTCGACGATCACTATTTCATACGCGTCTTTCGTGATGCCGGTTTGCCGAAGCAAGCTGGCGATGGCATCGGGCAGAAGATGAGCACGATTGAAGGTACAAACCAAGACGCTAATTTTGGGCAATGGCGCCATCGGATCCTCGGTCGTGTGGGTAGTACTGGCGAATAGCCATCGAATGGTTGATGCCGTCGGTAGCGCTGTATTCGGATATCTTCTTGAGATCAACCATCGTCAGAGCCACCCCGGTCACTTTGGCGCCCGCCGAAACCAGTTGCTCCATTGCGGTGGTGGCCAATGTCCGAGCGGTTGTAGCCCAGCGGACAAAAAGCACCGTTTCATCGGCGACCTTAGACACCATCCAGGCGTCGGGTCCGGCCATTACCGCTGGTGTGTCGATGACAATAAAGTTGTATTTTTCCTTGGCAATGTCGAGAAGGGTCCGCATCCTTCTCGACGCGAGAAGACCGGCAGGATTTCGAGACGGAGAACCGCAGGCCATGATAGTGATGCCGGACGCATCGTCTTGCCGGAGCGTCTCTTCAAACGATGAGCGTCCATGAATGTAATCGGACAGGCCGGCCCCTGCGAGAACGTCGAGCCGGTTCCGCAATCCTGAACGGCGTAGATCCGCATCAATCAGCAACACGCGATACCCATTGATCGCGGCAATTCGCGACAAATAGAGGCTCAGGGTGGTCTTGCCTTCCTGGGGCAGCGCTGAAGTTATGGCGAGGCATTTCGGCGCTTCTCCAGTGCACAAACGCATTTGCAAATCGGTAATGGCAGCGCCGAGAATCGAGAGCGGATCAGGGTCGTCGGCGTCATGATCAGCGCGCTTGGTCGAAGGGAAGAAGCCAATGGCGGGAACACCCAGAGCGCGCTCTAGCTCCGCCTTACTCCTGAATCCTCTTTCCCTCGTTTCAACCAGAACCGCACCGAGCATACTCAGAACACTCGCCAGAACCACACCCGCGGGTATGACGAGCTTTGGATTCGGAAAGTAGGGTTTTTGGGAGATGGCGGGGTAGGAGATGACGCGCGCGTCAGGAATTTGAATGTTCTTGACACCAGTCTCATTGGCGCGTTCGAGAAAGTTCGCGTAAAGCGAGCGATCGGCCTGAGCCTCACGTTGCAGCTCGTTCAACCGGGCTTCGTCGTCGCTAACCTTGATCATCTCGGTTTTGGCGGATTCCAATTCATGGAACAATGCTTGCTCGCGCTCGACGGCTGAGCTGTAATCGCCCTGCACGCTTACTATTATCTTGCGGATTTCTGTATTTATCCTGTTTTTGATGTTTGCGAGTTCAGATCTGGCCTCAACCAAAATCGGGTTTCGATCGCCCAGTCGGGTGGTCATTCCGGCGACCCGGGCGGCTATTTGCGCCTGCTGGGCTCGAAGCTCCTGGACTAGACGCGACGCTAATACGGGGCTCGTAGCATCACTGCCTATCTCATAGCTCGTGGCTCGCTTCGTCTCAGCCAACTTCGCCGCTGCCGCCAGACGGGCCTGGGTGGCATCGGTCAACTGCGTGCTCAGCTCCGAGATGTGCTGCTTCATCAAGGTCGTGTCTTTGCCTTCGATCATTCCCGTCGTGGCGCGAAATCTCTCGAGGCGGCGGCCGGACGCCTCAGCCTTTGCACGCAAACCAGCTAGCTTGCCATTGATCAGTTCATTTGCCTGCCGAGTGGCCTTCTCCTTTGTGTCCGACTGATGCGAGACATAGAGGTCCGTCAATTCATTGACAAATGTCGCCGCGAGCCGGGGATCGCGCGATTTGAAAGTGACGCTGATGACGCGAGACCGACGACCGGCCGAGGCGACATCCAATCTTTTTCTGATCTCGTCGACGACCGCGTCGATTTTTTGCGCTTCGGTATTGAGCTTTGCGCGCACCAAACCCCCGGGCCAGGTGATGTAAGGCTCAAGCATCGCCACCAATCGCCGCGCAACACTCGGCTTCGTTGGATCAAACTCATCGTTGTGAGCAAGGTCGAGCACACTTGCCGCGTGGGCAAGCAGCTCCTGGGATTGGAGGACTTGAATCTCGCTGGCAATCGCTTCGGAATCAATCGGCGATCCGGGGGCGACCGGGTCGACCTTGACCACTTCGCGAGGCAAATCGATCATCACCAGCGCGCTTGCGCGGTAGCGTGGTTCCGAAAGCACCAGAAAACCCGCCGTGACGCCTAACGTAGCGACGAAGATCGCGGCTGAAACAAATCGGTGCCTGAGCAACGGCAACCAAGGCGCCAGCGCATCGTTGACGCGAAGCGATTTCATACGGACCTCCTTCATGAGCGCAACGGCTACCGCCCGCGCTATGAGCAGCTTGGCATAAGCAAAAACGAAAGGTTGGTAGCAGATGAAGTAGCGGTACCCGAGGCGTCGCGGCTCGGATGCAAGGCGATAGAGAAATCGTAGATTCAACCGGTCAACCAGCCTCGGGTAGTAATGAAATCCGTTGGCCAGTTGATCAAAATACCCGCCGCAAGTGAAGCCGCAGCCTGTCCAACCGGCATCCGCGAGAGCTATCAAAAACGCTTCCTGCCTCGGCGCCCCCATACCACAGAACACTACCCGGGGGTCTAGGGCGGCTACCGTTGCGACAGTCGCGTCCATCGGTCCGTAGCCATTGAACGTTCCGACTATCTTCAGCTGCGGAAACGTGCGCGAGATTTGATTAGCGGCCCTTTCCGCAACCCCCGGCCGACCCCCGACGAACACCACGCTCGCTCCGTGCTGGCTGGCGATGCGAAAAACTTCCGGAGCCAACGAGGTGCTGTCTGGGCTCACTCGTGCCATCGAATAATCGCAAAATCGACGAGCGGCGTTCGCCATGGACAAACCGTCGCAAAACACCGCATCCATGCGGTTTAGGTGGTCAACATATGCTGCATTGCTCCGCATCACCGTCAGTGCATATGGATTAACCGACGAGACAAGGAATGCTTTGGAGGGACGGTTGACGATTTTGTCCCTGACAACTCTAACGGCTCCAGCAAGGGAGGCCACTTTGGTCAATGGAATACCGAAGACCCTGACAGAACCGGCTGGCATCGGGCGCCCCCCTCATACGGCGGTCCGTGAAACCATTGGTAGACTTCACTACCTATACTGTGCAGCCACAACGTTATTATGTTGGTCGGCCCACCCGCGTCTTGCTATTGTTTATCGTTCCAACCCCATTGTTGGATAATTATTTAACTCATTGTGCGCTTGGTCCTCTGGAAAAGGAAGAAGAATGCTTGCTGCGCAGCATGAAGTTGGGCTACCGGCGAGCCTGCGAAGACGGTGTCGTCAGGACGACTGAACTGCCATTAGCCGACCGCTTTCGCCGTTTCGGTCAGACGTTAGCTGGCCACAGCCGGATGTGACCGTCGTCCGAAGGCCGGCGAGCGTCTGCGTCGCATCGCGGTAGCGGTTCTCAGTGCAATTGATCCTAGGCTAGTGGAGCCGGCTTTATGGCCGTACGTTGTTTAGTAGAAGAGCAGCGTTTCCTCGGGAGCCGATGCACCTTCGGCGAGGACCGCTCCTATGTGCGCGAGGAGATCCGCTTCGCCCGCATCGTCTGGCGACGGCCGCGTTGGGCGCGGTTCATCGCGCTCTACGACCGCGCCATCACCAATCTGCGCTATCCCGTGCAGTATGCGAGCCTCGTGCTCCTCATCGGCATGACCGCGCAGGACCCGCATGTGCTGCTGCGCATGCTGACCGGCATGGGCCTCGTCGCGCTCCTCAACATGCTCTACTACCTGCGCAGCGAGCGCTCGCTCGATTTCGTCTATGGCGAGCTCTACACCTATTTCGCCTTCTTCACCCTGTTCTGGATCTTCCCCTACGCCGCCTTCACCGTGCGGGCCCGCGCCTGGCTGA
>Ga0134126_10010718_pt1 | contig 11548 bp, 11 predicted proteins | sample KB31752_FD_96881 | JGI IMG/M metagenome (GOLD analysis project Ga0134126, IMG submission 96881) | Terrestrial soil microbial communities with excess Nitrogen fertilizer from Kellogg Biological Station, Michigan, USA - KB3-175-2 | ecosystem: Environmental > Terrestrial > Soil > Unclassified ... | reverse complement strand
TGGCGAACTGAGCAGGGGAATATTGAGCCGGATGCGCTTGGTCAACTGGGTGGTGACGTCGCACTCGGCCGGCACGACCTCGCTATAGCGCGGTTCCAGCAGCACGTCGTCGAACGTGATGCCGAGATAGCTTAGTTTGTCGTCCATCTCGCCATCTCCCAGGGCCAGACATGCTGGAAACCCGCATTATGGCCCTCGGTCGCGGAATTGGCTAGGAGTTCAAACTGCCGCTTGACAGCCTGACCCCTGATTTCTAGGATCGGTGGTTTCCATTCGTGTTTTGAAACCTAGCCGGGCGGCGAACCGCCGGCGATCGATAGAGTTTTTGTCATGGCCGTACCCAAGCGCAAGCATTCGAATGCTCGAACCGGCAGCCGCCGGGCACACGACTTCAAAACCCCCAAGCAGTTGCTCTACTGCCCTCAGTGCAGCACGGCGCGGCCCTCCCACGTGGTTTGCCCCAACTGCGGCTATTACATGGGACGAACCGTCGTCGAGGCGGCCGAGTAGCCCACGCGACCGTTGATCTTCCGGGAAGGAACTGATTCACGTGGGAAAGATCGCCTTTCTCTTTCCCGGCCAGGGGGCGCAATCGGTCGGTATGGGCCGGGAACTGGTCGCCTCGCTGCCGGCCGCCCGCGAACTCTACGACCGGGCCGGCGAAATCCTGGGCTACGATCTGGCCAAGCTCTGCTTCGAGGGCCCGGCCGAACAACTCGACTCCACCGTCCACAGCCAGCCAGCCCTCTTCGTGACCAGCCTGGCCGCTTTGGAGCAATTGCGCCAGCAATCGCCCGAGGTCGTGGCGGGCTGCGAAGCGGCGGCGGGCTTGAGCCTCGGCGAATATACGGCGCTGACATTTGCCGGCGTGCTCGATTTCGAGAATGGATTGCGGCTGGTGCAGCAGCGCGGGCAGGCGATGCAGGACGCCGCCGACGCTACGCCGAGCGGCATGGTCAGCATTTTGGGACTCGAATGCGACGCGGTCGAAGCGTTGTGCGAACAGGCTCGCGGCGGCGAGATCTTGCAGATCGCCAACTACCTTTGTCCGGGCAACCTGGCGATTTCCGGCCACAAGTCGGCCTGCCAGCGAGCGGCCGAAATGGCGGAAGGCGCGGGCGCGATGAAAGCGATGCCGCTGGCCGTGGCGGGCGCCTTTCATACGCCGATCATGCAGCCCGCATTGGCCCGATTGAAAGGGGCCCTGGCCGACGTGCCGCTGAACAAGCCTCGCATTCCGGTGATCTCGAACGTCGATGCCTGCTCGCACGACGATCCCGAGGAAATCCGCCGTTTGCTGGTCGAGCAGGTCGTGTCGCCGGTGCGCTGGGAAGACTCCATCCGAGAACTGCTGGCCCAGGGTTTCGATCGATACTACGAAATCGGTCCGGGGCGCGTGCTGCGCGGTCTGCTGAAGCGGATCGATCGCAAAGCGGTCTGCGAAGGCGTGACGGCGTAGGAACGGGCGAGACGGACGAAGCGAACGGCGAGGAGCAGGAGCAAGCGAGACGCTTGCTCTATGAGGGGACGAAAGCGAAAGGACCAACACATGGCGGCGGAGAGCAGCGGTCGATTGAGCGTCGATTTGAGCGGCCAGACAGCCCTGGTGACGGGCGCTTCGCGCGGCTTGGGCGCGGCGATTGCGATCGCGCTTGGCAAAGCCGGCGCCCGCGTGGCTTGCGTGGCCCGCAATCGCGAAAAGCTTGAGCAAACGGTCCGCGAGATCACGTCGGCCGGCGGAACGGCCGAGTGCTTCGAGTGCGATGTCACCAGCGGCGAGAGCATTCAGAAGGTCGTCGACGCCGTGCTGGAGAAGTGGCAAAAGCTGGAGATACTGGTCAACAATGCCGGCATCACCCGCGACACGCTGATTCCCCGCATGCAAGACGAACAATGGGACGAGGTGATCAACACCAATCTGCGCGGCGCCTTTTTGTTCACCCGGGCCGCCACGCGGCCGATGTTGCAGGCCCGTTACGGTCGGATCATTAACATCGCCAGCGTCTCGGGCTTGATGGGCAATCCGGGGCAGGCGAATTACTCGGCCTCGAAGGCGGGCCTGATCGGCATGACGCGCACCGTGGCGCGCGAGTTGGCGGGCCGCAAGATAACGGTCAACGCCGTGGCGCCGGGCTTCATCGAATCGGAGATGACCGGCGCGCTGGGCGAGAGCATCTTGGGCGAGGTCAAGACGCGGATTCCGGTCAAGCGGCTCGGGCTGCCGCACGAAATTGCCGATGCCGTGCTATTTCTGGCGGCGCCTGGCTCGGCATATATTAGCGGGCAGGTGTTGACGGTTGACGGCGGATTGACGGCGTAGCCGGGGTTCGACTCAATTCGCGGAGAGCTCGTCTGGCGAAAGCGGAGCTTGCCCTGGACCGCGGACGCGCAACAATCGCAGTTCATCGCCGACGATTGTGAAAACGGCGCGGTAACTTCGCCCTCGATGCGTCTTGAACGGGAATTGGCGAAGTTCGTAGGGGCTGAGCGAGTTCTCCGGAGCGAACGGATACTGGACTGGATGAGATTGGGCGCGAAGGGCCGCTTCTTGAAACGCTTTCCACCATCGTTGCGATCCCTCCGGAGTTCGTCCCGCGATATATTCAAAGATGCACTGGATGTCGTGTTCCGCTCTAGGAAGGATTCGCAACTTGAAAGTCATGACGATTCGGGGATTCCATTCCGCTTCGAGAAGTCATCGACGAACGCCGAAAAGTCTCGACCCTTTTCGCCCCGCTCCATGTCTCGCAGAGCAGCAAGAACGGCGGAAGCGTCTTCGGATGCGGAATGACCTTCCCGCCATTGGTCGTACAGGTCGTCCATCGACACGGCGCCGCCGGCCGCTTCGATTCTCTGCCGGGCAAACCGCGTGAACGAATCCAACTCTTGCTGAATTGATGCCATTTCGATAGTCTCCAAGGGTAAATTCTACCTGACGCTGCCGGCGAGGGCCAAGTTCCACCTTGATGGCGGCCTGACGGCATAAATACCTGTAGACAGGCCCTGGAAAAGTCGCTATACCTTCCTGTCTTGCGGGAACTCTCTATCTTCGTAGCATTTACCCGCTCCCTTGAAAACGCTATGTTAGGCGTGAGTGGGAGCTTTTTGAAATTCAATCTCCCTATTTTCGGTGCTCCAGGAGGACCGTTCAGGTGGCCTCAGTTAAAGAACGCGTGATCGATATCGTAGCCGAGCAACTGGGCGTTAGTAAGGACCAGGTCACGCCCGAGACGTCGTTTGTCAACGATCTCGGCGCCGACTCTCTGGATACGGTCGAGCTCGTGATGGAACTCGAAGAAGAATTCGACATCAATATTCCGGACGATGCCGCCGAAAAGATCCAAACGGTCGGGCAGGCCATCGACTACATCGAGAAGGCGCAGGCGAGCTAAGCTTGGCCGGATTTCATCGCAAACCCACGAGCTCTCATGAAACGACGCGTAGTCGTAACCGGGCTCGGCGCAGTCACCTCGCTTAGTCGCCAGGTTGAAGATCTCTGGCAGCGGGTTTGTCGCGGCGAAAGCGGCATCCGCGCCATCACCGCCTTCGACACGGCCGGCTATAAAGTCAAATTTGGCGGCGAAGTCAGCGACTGGTCGACCGACGGTTACATCAGCCTCAAAGACGCCAAGCGCATCGACCGCTTCACCCAGTTCGCGCTGGTGGCGGCGATCGACGCCGTCAACGATTCGGGACTCGATTTCAGCAAGGAAGATCCCTATCGCTCGGGCGTGATTCTCGGTTCGGGCATCGGCGGGCTGAACGAAATCGAAACGCAGCACTCGCGGCTGTTGGAAAAAGGCCCCGATAAGGTCTCCGCCTTCACCATTCCCAAGCTGATGCTCAACGCGGCTTGCGGACACGTCTCGATTCAATACGGCTTGCGCGGCCCCAGCGCCGCGGTCGCCACGGCCTGCGCCAGCGCCGCCAATGCCATCGGCGACGCCTTCAAGACGATCCAATACGACGACGCCGACATCATGGTCACCGGCGGCGCCGAGGCCGCGCTGACCCCGATGGGCGTCAGCGGATTCGCCAACATGCGCGCCCTTTCCGAGCGCAACGACGATCCGCAGCACGCCAGCCGCCCGTTCGACGCCGACCGCGACGGCTTCGTCCTAAGCGAGGGCGCCGGCTTGCTGGTGATCGAAGAGTTGGAGCACGCCAAAGCTCGCGGAGCGAGAATTTACGCCGAACTGATCGGCTATGGCGTGAGCGCCGACGGGAGCCATATCACTCAGCCCGACGAACATGGAACGGGCGCCGCCAAGGCGATGGCCCGCGCGCTGGCCGACGGCAAGCTGGACAAAGACCTGATTGGCTACATCAATGCCCACGGCACGAGCACTCCGCTGGGCGACGCGGCCGAAACGGCGGCCGTCAAGTCGATTTTCGGCGACAAGGCCCGCGAAGTGAGCATCTCCAGCACCAAGAGCCAACTCGGCCACCTGCTCGGCGCCAGCGGCGGCGTCGAACTAGTGCTGACCGCACTGGCCTTGCGCGACAGTCTAATCCCGCCGACGATCAATCTGGATTCGCCCGACCCGAAATGCGATCTGGACTACACGCCGAACAAGGCCCGCGAGCGGCGCTTGACTGCCGCGATGTCCAACAGCTTCGGTTTCGGCGGCCACAACGCGTCCTTGATCGTCGGCCAGTTGCGATCCAACGGCGCCGTCTAGGCCGCCGCGGCAGCAGCGCAGCCGTCTTGCGTCGCGGCGCGACGGCGCCGTCTTACGTCACGGAGTGACGGCGCGGAAGAAATTGCGAACGGGCTGACCTGGCACGTACAGCAACTTCGATCGTACGACCGCAGGGGCGTAGTAGCTCGTCACCACGGGGGCCGCCACGACCGGACTGTAGCTGGTGACGACCGGGCTATAGCTCGTCACCACCGGGCTATAGCTCGTGACGACCGGGGCCGCAACGACCGGACTGTAGCTGGTGACGACCGGGCTGTAACTCGTAACGACCGGGCTGTACGTTTCCGTCACCACGGGCCGATAGCTGGTCACGGTCGGCGCCGCGTAGTTGGGATAGTAGTTCGAAAACGTCGCTCCCGAAAGCGGCCGATAAGTCTGGTACACCGGCGCCGGCGCCGCGTAAACCGGCGCGACGACAGGACTATACGTCTCGTAGTAGACCGCTTGGGCGAAAGACGTGCCCGCCAGGCAGGCGACGAGACCGAGGGCCGTTAAGGAAGCGCGGGTCATCACGGTAAGTTCCTCCTCGTGGATGCGGAAAGCTTCGGATCTTGGGTCGGGATCGTAGTCGGCGAAGTGCTCGGGGGAGCCACCACTTCGGCCAGCGTCCGCACTTCGCCCGCGGCGCCGCTTGCCAGGTCGGTTCGAATCTGAATTTTTTCCGAGATCGTTCCCATTGCGTCGCCGGCGGTAAAGGTCACCGGAATCAAATGCACCCGCTTGGCCTCCTTCGGAATCTCGAAGGCGAAGCACGGGTTATTATTGCAAACGATCGCGGCGATCGTGAAGGGGCGCTTGCCCTGAATCACGATTTGCTTGGTCACTTTTTGACCTGGTTCGAGTCGGCCGAAGGCCAACGAAGCCGGATTTACCGAAAGTTCCGGAACCAGGCGTCCCTCGACGTTGACGGGCATTACGCGGCGGTCGTCGCTGACCAGCAATACCTGGTCTTGCAGATAACCGGCCGGCGCGCCCGGTTTCAATCGCACCGTCAGGCGATACGCCACCTGCCCCCCTTGGCGCATCGTCTCGGCGATCTTCGCTTCGAGGTTAGGATTGGCGGTTTTCACTTCGGTAATTTTCCAATTGCTGCGACCGGCGAAGCGGAGGTCGAGTTGTTTTTCGGCGGAGGCGCCTTCGTCGAGCGAACCGAATTCGATGCCGCCCGGCGTCATCACGACGTCGGTGCGGATGAAGCCATCGACGCGAAGCTGCACTTCGGCGGGGTAGGGCCGGTCGATCGTGACGGTCAACGTGGCGCCTCGCTGGCCGCTGAAGCGGTCGGTATTGAAATGGGCGACGATCTCGCCTTCTTCGTAGGTCTTCAGGGTGTCTTTCGTGACGCGGGGGGAAGTGCAGCCGCAACTCGTGCGGACCCCGGCGATATGGATATCATCCAAGTATAGGTTCTTGAATTTGAAGTGGTGCTCGACTTTGGCGTCTCGCGCCACCGTCCCGAAATTGTAGGCGCCCTCTTGGAACATCTTACGGGCCCATTCCTGAGCCGGCGCCGAAGCCGCCGCCGCGAGCACGGCAAATGGGGAAAGCACTGTCGAACGCACGAACGTGGTCATAGCGCACCTCACCCTCTTTTTTTAATCGTTGGTGGACCGTCAAGGAAGCATAGGGCGCAAGTGCCGAAGTGCAAAAAAGCGACCGAAAAAAGACCTGGCCCAAAACATCGGACGCAATTCATTATGGCGTATAGCTTTGCGATTATGAAATGGCGGCCAGAAAAAGGCCGCAGCGCGGCCCATGTGGCGTGAAAACGCACGGGTTGAGCGAAATCAACCACGGCCTCGCCGGACAGTTGGCAAAAGGCAACGCGACGCCGAGCGATGCTGAAATTACGAACATCGCGAGCGCGATCAAGAAGCGACCGAGAGGTCGTCCAGTTCTTCCTCGTCGTGTCCCATCTGTCGCCGGACCATTTGGCGATAGCGACCGCTGGCGGCCATCAATTGAGCGTGCGATCCCGATTCCACGATCCGGCCGTGTTCGATCACTACAATCCGATCGGCGTTCACGATCGTGCTCAACCGATGGGCGATGACGAAGCAGGTGCGGCCCCGCATCAGCACTTGCAAGCTTTGCTGGATCAGCCGCTCGCTTTCCGTGTCGAGGTTGCTGGTCGCCTCGTCGAGAATCAGAATCCGCGGATCGGCCAGCACGGCCCGCGCGATCGCCAGCCGCTGCCGCTGGCCCCCGCTGAGCTTGACTCCGCGCTCGCCGATCAAGGTTTGATAACCCTGAGGCAAAGCGGCGATGAACTCGTGGGCGTGCGCGATCTTCGCCGCCTGTTCGACATCGGCCAATCGAGCGTGGCGGACGGCGTAGCCGATGTTTTCGGCGACCGTGCCGTCGAACAGGAAAATGTCTTGCTCCACGATCCCCAGCAGCCGGCGATAGCTATCGACTTCGATCTCGCGCAAATCGACGCCGTCCAGTTCAATGCGGCCCGAGGTCGGATCGTAGAACCGAGCGACGAGGTTGCAGAGCGTCGTCTTGCCGGCGCCGCTGGGGCCGACCAGCGCGATCGTTTGGCCCGCTTCGATCTCCAGGCAGACGTCTTTGAGCACCAATTCCGAGGTGTCGGGATATTGGAAGTCGACGCGGTCGAGCGAAATCCGCCCTTCAATGCCGGCGGCCCGAACGCTGATCGCCCCTGGCACGCTGGGCATTTCTCTCGGCTCATCCAACAAATCGAGCACGCGGTCGAGACCGGCCAAGCCGCCTTGCAACGACGTGGCGCTTTCGGCCAGCACGGCGAACGGCTCGAGCAGCATGGTCAGATAGACCAGAAACATCATCAGATCGCCCAGCGAAAGACGCCCGCCGAGCACCTCGGAGCCGCCATAGAGCAGCAGACCTGCCGAGGCCAACGGAATGATGGCGTCCCAGACGATCTCCACGCCTCGCGCCCACCACCAGGCCCCTAGCTCCTGCCGGGCCATGAGATGGTTGCCCAACGCGAAGCGGCCGGCTTCGCTGCGTTGGCGGCCGAAGGCCCGCACCACGCGCATCCCTCCGAAAGCCTCGGTTGCATGGCTGTCGATATCTTGGCGCTGCTTGCGAATGTCGCGATGCAAGGGGCGGATGCGATTGATCCAGGTGCGATGGCTGAAATAGACCGCCGGCAACAGCACCAGCGATCCGACGAGCAACCGCCAGTCGACCCAAGCCAGCACGGACATGCTGCCCAAGAGCTGGATGATCGCGCGCCACGGGTTGTAGAGCATGCTGAACACCAACTCGCCGACGCCGCCGGCGTCTTCGCGAAGGATGCTGGCGACGCCGCCCGATTTGAGTTGATAGACCCGGTGCAGCGGCAGTCGAGAGGCATGTTGGAAAACCTGGCGCCGCATGGCGACTTGGACCCGCTTGGTAACGCGGGTGGCATACCAACGGCCCCACAGATGGATCGCTGTTTGGACGAACGAGACGACCAGCACTCCGATGGCCAGCAACATTAATAAGCGGCTGCGATCGCCGGCCACGTGCAGCCATTCGGCCCACGGCCCGTCGAGCGGCTTGCCCCCTAGCACGTTATCGATGACGAGCTTGGTGGCCCCCGGCGGCAACAGTTTGAGCAATGTCGAGGCGGTCAGCGTCGCCAGGGCCAAGCCAATTTCGAAGCGCAAGCCGGTCAGCAGGCCCCAAAACTCGCGCAAGAGCGTCCAAAACGTGCGATTCTTCGGGGCGGCAGGCCGCAATTCTCCGTGTCCCGAGCCGGTGAATTTTAGTTCGCCGGCGCGCCGGCGCCGAACCAGATCGCGACGGTACTCGCGAAAGCGGGAGCGGCTGGAAGGACGATGAGGCATCAGAACCACGTCACGCACAATGGGGGTCGGCGCTTCATTATAGGCGCTCCCCCGCCGGGAAATTAGGCCCGGCTCTCCCAAAGGTCTAGCGAAAAACCAGTCGCCTGCTCGGGCGCCGGCCAAAGCGAAATCTCGCCGACCGAGCGCCCCTTCGCGTGATTTATATTTCCGCTGATTTATTTATATCGCCGCGCGATGTTTCATTTCCGCGGCCGCTCCGTTGCGGCGTTTGCCGAGAATTCAGGCTTTTGCCGCAAGGCGCTCCCGCTGCCGCGCGTAAAAAACGGGCATTTCAGGGCTTATCATGGGGCGGTCGCGGGCCATTTTAGAGGCTGAATTATAAAAGCCGCCGCAACGATGGGCGCGGCGAAACAACGTAATTGCCGCAAGGGGAGCACGATTCGCGGCATTTGACGATTTATGTCTCGGACGAGGCGTATAAATCATGATTTTCGCCCGTTCCAGCCCCTGCTGCGCAAGCACTCGACGTTACCGCGCGGCCGGCTTGAGCGACAAGCCAAGCCGCGCCACTTTCCGTCGCAGAGCTACTGTCAGGACCAACCGCACGAACCCCCACTTACGCCCGGCTTGAGGGTGACGCCTGAACGTCCCGTGTCCAACCCGGCATAAAGTTTGCTTGCCAAGCTGTTATGGCGAACTCGAAAAAAAAGCGAGGCTCGCAGAAATGGCAGCCGAAAATGGGCCGATTACGGATTGCAATCGCCGACGACGACTCGCGCCTGCGCGCCTATCTCGTCTATCTGGTGAAAATGTTGGGACACCAAGCGGCCGCGCAGGTCGAAAATGGAGCCAAGTTGGTCGAACAATGCTTGGCGATCGTTCCCGACTTGATCATCAGCGACATGCAAATGCCGGAGATGACCGGCCTGGAAGCGGTCGAGCGCATTTGGGCGACCCGACCGATTCCGGCCATCTTGGTTTCCGGGCTACCGGAGTCGGAGTTATTCGCGGGTCGGGCAGCGGGTCGCCGGCCCTTCTATCTCACCAAGCCGTTCACCCTCGATGAACTGGCCGCGTCGATACGGCTCGCCCGATCTCCTCGGGCGAGAAGAACGAAACCGAACTCGCCGCCCGGCGGGGAAAGACGAACCGTTGCCCCTGGAGCCGGCGCGGAACCGGCGCCCAGATTCGCCCCCCGCGACTCGTCGACGCCTTATCCTGCCAAACTCTCGGCCAAGCATGATTGCCGCTCGGGCGACCGCTGAGGGGTCTGTTCCTGCATCAGCCGCTCGTACACTTCCTGCCGATGAATGGGCACTTCGGCGGGCCCGGCAAAGCCAAGCTTTACCTTGTCCCCCCGGACTTCCAGGATTGTGACCGTGATCGAACCCCCGATGACGATCTGCTCCCCTTTCATTCTCGATAGCACTAACATGCCCGAACCTCCTTGCTGGCGAAGTAACAAAGAATTACTGGGTCCTCGCGGGTTGCTTCGGAGCCATTCCGAAGGTCGTTCCGCAATCAGCCATTGCGGATGGGACATAAAAAAACCCCTGATGTGCTCCAATTAGCACGCCAGAGGCTCTCATAACCCGGCAGAACTTGTCCGCCGTGAACAAGGTCGATGCGGCTAAGAGTAAGGGGGGAACGCCAAGCGAGTCAAGGTCAGTTTTTTCATTTGGGACATAATTTTTTCGGACCGGCCGACTCGGCGCCGCAGACGAGGGGTTCGGCTCCGAGTGGCCTAAGATTTAGACGGGTCCGGCCGGGCGGGAATGCCTTCCCATCGCGTGCCGGCCGGCAGCGTTTCGCCCTTCATCAACAGCGACAAATCGCCCAGCGAGGCCCCCAGCTCCATTTGCGTATTGTACAACACCAGCGACAGGCTGCCGACTGAACAGCGCGCGCCGATTCGCACGTGAGACATTTTCATCACGCGGTCTTCGAACAGGTGCGTCTGAACGGTGCAGTCCTTGTTCAAGGCCGCGTCGTCGCCGATCTCAATCAGATCGTATTCGGTCATGTCCGAGGTGTCCAAGAACACGCGCGAGCCGATCTTGGCGCCGAGCAGCCGAAAAAACCAGCACAGAAATGGGGTACCCGCCAGCTTGCTCGTCAGAAACAGGTCGGCCAGATGCTCGTGCAGATTGGCGACCAGTTCCGCGCGCCACACGAACGTGCTCCACAGCGGCCGTTCGGCGGCGCGATAACGGCCGATCAGCAGCCATTTCGCCAGCACCACGAACAGCGTCGCCACGACGCCGCCCCAGGCATAGAGCAAGGGAAACACGAGCAGCAGCTTCCACATCGCGATTTCATCGTGGATCAACAGCACCAGCGAAAGCAGCACGCTGGTGATGGCGATGAAACCGCTCGAAGGCAGCACGATGCGGCAGAACTCGATGAAGCCCCGCAGCAGATAAAGCCGGCGGGTCGGACGAAACGTGCTTTCGACCGGGAACGCCGTGCTCTGTTGCCGCACCGGCAAAAAGAAGGCGGGCGAACCGAGCCATGACGTGCCCGGCTGTTCGGCGCCGGGCTTCGTCGCCGGCGGCTGCGACAGGCAGCCGATGAGGCAGTCGTCGCCGATCGTGGTTCCCGGCGGCAGCAAGGCGCTGTTGCCGATGAAGGAACGGGCCCCGATCCGCGTCGGAGCGACCGTAATCGCGCCGTTCTCGATCCGTGCGGCGCCGAGCGAAACGCTATCGGCGATGAAGCCTTCCTCGCCGATTTCGAGCAAGTCGGGCGAAATGAATGACGCCGTCGAGATCTCCGCGCGGCGGCCGAGCTTGGCGCCCAACAGCCGATACCAGGGCGAGAGGTAAATGGTCGCGTAGAGCGGACCGACCACGTCGAGGCTCAGTTCGAGCAATTGGTCGAAAAACCACTTCCGCACGCAGAAACCGCTGTCGAGCCGATACGCGCCCGCCGCGACGCGGCCCAGCAGCAGCCGCTTGAACAGGGCGATCTCCAGGCACAACAACACGACGAACGACGCGGCCACCAGCGGCGACGCGCTCAAATACCAGTAATAATCGTCGGCGTAGTTCAAATGATTCATCA
>Ga0134126_10010717_pt1 | contig 11548 bp, 12 predicted proteins | sample KB31752_FD_96881 | JGI IMG/M metagenome (GOLD analysis project Ga0134126, IMG submission 96881) | Terrestrial soil microbial communities with excess Nitrogen fertilizer from Kellogg Biological Station, Michigan, USA - KB3-175-2 | ecosystem: Environmental > Terrestrial > Soil > Unclassified ... | reverse complement strand
GTTATTAACTAATCAAGCACCTAAATAAATAATAATTCAGATAATATCTACATAAGTGTTCTTTTGGTTTTACTAATCAAGACCCTTATGTGCAAAAGATTAATGAATTGCATTGCATAATCGGAATCCAAACATGGAATGAAATAGTATTACAAGTATTATCTCTACCTAATCTGTTATCGCCTAATGACAGCATAGAATCTGTATTTCATTCTCTAATCCCCAAGTTTTTCAAAGTTGTGCAGCTTAAACTAATTATCTACTACAATTATCTTTTGAGTAGTAATTTGATTACCTATAGATACTTGTATAAAGTAAATACCTGCCTTATCAATATTTAATTCTGCCTGAGAGTTGCCTGGTTTTGTATCATAAATAATTTCCCCCAGTATATCTATAACCTTTAACTCATCAATATTATCAGCAGTTGTTACCTTGAAGTTGCCATTACTTGGGTTGGGGTAAACATCTAATTCTATTTTACTATTACTATTCAATCTTATAGCGCTTGTTGTATAACAATCAGCAACTCTAGTAAAGTTTACATTTTGCAAAACCATGCCAGAATTATTTATAGTAAAAGTAGGATAAGTATAATAAAATGAAAAAGTAATATTAGTTGTTACCGACGCATTTACCGGACTCATCGTAATAGGAGAACTTTGACAAGCAGTAGTAAAATAAGAGGGTACTGAAGTAAGCTCAGTATTATTACTTGTGCCGCCGCCAAGAATAATTTCATTATTATTTACATATTTCACACATGAAAAACCATAGGTGCCTGAATTGAGGGTGTCATTAATAGACGCTTGAATTACATTTCCGTTGGAGCCATCAATCTTACATAAGACATTGCATGGCATAAATGGGTTTTGTGGGGAAAAGCGTGAACTCGAATATATAGTTCCTGCAGTATCTACATCAATCTGTTCAGTAGCAGTTGGTTGCAGACTAGGTGGGGTATAATATTTACCCCACGAATAATTCCCTAAAGAATCGAATTTGAATATAAAATTGTATGCATTATTTGAAGCATCCTGTACATTGGCACTAAAATAAACATTCTTCTTATTATCCTGGCGAACTTTATCTATTCCATTTTTCTGAGTTAAGGAAAAGGTGGTTTGAATTATATCATTATGCCAGGTAACATTTCCTAAAGTATCTATTTTAAAGAGATAAAAACCAAAATTGATTGTACTGGCTGCAATAGATAAGACGAGTATTTTACCCGACGCATCTTCCTTCATTGCATCTACAAACCCCGAAGATGTATGGCTTTGTATATAACTTTTGGCCCATAAAAAAGTACCGTTTGAGTCGAATGAAAGTATCAAGTTAGTCATTCCACATGTACCGCTTCCTATATATATTTGGTTTTTCTTCGAAACCAAGAACGCAACGCTTTCTAAATTTGTACCCGGCACCACAATAGTTTTAGACCAAAGTAAATTGCCCGAAGAATCCATTTTATTCAGTAATAAATAGCCGGGATTCATATTTAAAACAACATTAGCCAGTGTATAAATGTCATGTTTATGAACCTGAAGATTAGGTACATCTAAAGAATCCATTAATTGGCGTCTCCATAAAACAGAATTGTTTTTTGGACTGGTTTTAACGACATATGATGTAGGATACTTATTTACAGTATAAATAATATTACTATCTGCATCAAGCTCAAGAGCTTCAATTCCCCCCCTCCGTTAGTGTTTCGTATCCATTTATTTGACAGAAAAGAACTACCGGAAAGAAAAAGCAAAATATAAATATGTTTTTTTTCATATGATTAGATTTAATATAACCGATTCCTATTCTACTTATACGGATATTTTTATTAAAAGGTTGGGTACAATAGTATAAAGGTATAATAAACTGCTCTACCTTCAGCTAAATTCCTCTCAACTTTTTCACATAGTGGGTAGTATATTATGTGCATTATGCCTAATAATTTAGCGTTTAAAACTTCCAAAAGTCGCAGGAATCTACTACCTCCGCTTAAACCAATCCGTTTAAGCCATGTACAAACCAAGCATCAAAACGTTTTACAATCACAAACAAGTGATGGAAAACAACATTGAAAAGTCAATGTCAAAATCACCCTTAAAGCCAAAACTATTATTGAGGTATTTGAAACGATTAGGATTAATAGAACACTTTTTTGATATACACCATACTTTCAAACCATTTGTAAAGGAAGATTTTTTAATAGCGCATACAGAAAAATATGTGGATGCTGTTTTTGGCGGAACAAAACCACTATGCAGTTCAAACAATCTTCCCTGGAGCAAGGAATTGGTTAAGAGCCTTTGTTACACCAATGCAAGCTTATATAAAGCGTTGGAATTTGCTTCACAAAATCCCGATCAGATAACATTCAGCCCTTCGGCCGGATTTCATCATGCGAGGCCGGAGAGTGGGGGAGGCTTCTGTACATTCTCAGGACAGGTAATTGCTTCTGTTAAACTATATAAAAAATATGGACTAAAAACAGCATGGCTCGATCTGGATGGGCATTTCGGTAATTCCATAGAAGACTCAAGAGAGTTTGTACCCGATTTGAATAATGCTGTTCCAAAAGGATTTAATATAAACCCGACCGGCAAGCACCTTGATTACAAATTATCGCTGGCTCATCATCTTGACATATTAGAAAGGGCAATTATGCGAAACGAGATTAATTGTGTTGTCTGGGCGCATGGTGCAGATTCCCATGAAGATGATGATATGGGAGGAGTTTGTTCAACAAATGAATGGATTGCTTGCAGTAGAATGTTCTATACCTGGGTGGATGAGATAAATACAAAAAGAAAAAAGCCATTACCGGTTATGCTTACTTTATTCGGCGGTTACAGAGAAGATGATTACCAGTCGGTATTGTCATTACATACCGCTGACCTTATTTATTGCCTGAACACTTTATGCGGGCACAATATTGTATATAAGCCGGTTATAAGACAAAACCCACTCAGGAGAGGTTTTTAATTATTCTATTGCTAAAAACAAGTAGGGGGTTGCTTTCATATTAATATATAGGATATGAAAGCAATCAAAAAACACGAAAACTACATCACATTTAACATTGATGAGATAGGTCAGGAAACATTAAACTCCCTTATAGGGAAAGCACTTAAGCTGTGCGACATAACATCTGTCAGTGAGGAACTGGCTTATTATGCGAAACCCATGTATAAAACACAGATACCTTATAACAGCGGTTTTGTACAGGACAGGTTTGTATACTATAATACAACAGGTGTATCAGAATACATCGTACAGGAAATGGAACAGCCCAGAGCCTTTCATGCTTTCTTCTGTGTTTATACATGCTGGGACTTTTATGACAAGCGCGACCTTGTAGTAAGTGTGAATATTGTGGAGGGTATTGTTACAGTTGACAGCAATCGTATTGATCTCAGTAAATATGGTTACTGGGAAGGAGAACCGGCAAATGAATAAGACAAGATTCTCTGTAGTAGGCTCAGGATATTTCATAAAAATGTTTGACATGGATCATCCATTATATTTAAAGGTGCTGGGAATGGATGCTGCCACTATCTATGAAATCGTAACTAATCCTGATGCGTTTGCCAAACTAAAGATTTCAGACAGCACAGGAAGGTTGTACAATTCATTCCATGAGATTATGGCAACAGAAATATTCCCGGTATACGCAGAAGATGCCTTTACTCGTTTAGAAATCAAACCAAGTAATACGGAGAAGAGAATAAAGCTCATGTTTAAAGACATCGAGCAAACGGATTACTTATTTGTGCCGGAATACATCCAAAACAAAACAACCCAATTACAGAACAAAGGATTAATGGTTGCTGAATTTGATAAGGGCCACTTCGGAACTACAATTCATCCGGTGGAGTTTAAAATCGGTGACATCATAAATTTTGAATCAGTTTGGAGTCCACAACTTAAACAGAAATGTATCAAAAGCATCATAGTAAACGGAAATGAAATTCGTCTTAAAAGACCTGACACCATAAATCTTGGTACGCAGGTGTTTATTATTTAGTATCAAATATGAGGCCGTGAGTGTTTATGATTTAGTTAATTCTTAACACTTTGAACAACAGATTTGTTTAGTGATTAATTCATAAGCCTTAGAGTATAAGTGTCAGCCTAGTTGTTTGTAGGTTTATAATATTTAGGAATATGAAATCATTAAGATATGTAAGACTTTTCAGGAATTGTGTAACATAATATCGGCTATATCTCAGCTACTTTGTAGTGTACTAATATAAACTTAAAAAAATGTCAACTACAACAGAACAAAACAAACCAGAAGCGAAAAAAGTAACTCCTGAAGAAAACAAAAAAAACATTGAGAATCACAAGAAAATTGCGACTCATTTGGAATCAGCAGCAAAGCACCACATCGAAGCTGCTAATCATCATGAAAAAGAAAATCATGATAAAGCATCAACCAGTACAATGGCGGCACACGGACACACTGCTCTTGCGCATGAAGCTCAGAAAGAAAGTATCAAAAAACACGCATCGAATAGTTAAGCCGTCAATTAATTATTTAAAGCCTATCTAAGAGCATCATGCATTTGTATGATGCTCTTTTATGCTATAAGGAGGAATTGATTTAAAACAAAAAGCATATCAGACCTTATATCTATAATAGACTATAATAATATTGATTTAAGGAAAACAAAAAGTATAAAAATTCAATGATCAAATAACTAATGATTTTAATCAAGATATTGAACTAATTGTTACAGCTAACAGCATTAATATTTCTAAATTAAATATTATTAGATTAAAAAGTTTTGATACTTTATTTGGCTAAAAGGTGGTTTTTCATTTGCATGGGGCACTTTTTAATGAACGCATCTTGAGATTTTTTGAGATGCGTTTTTGTATGTTATACAGTGGACAAAATATTCATATGTAAGATTTTCGCGTTTTATGTAATTTTTATTTTGTTTGCTTGTAGTATCTTTGATGTCGATGAAGATATTAGTTGCTGATGACCACGAATTAGTAAGAGGGGGGCTTATACGAATTATTGCGGATGAATTTTCTTCTGTACAAATTCATGAAGCATCTGATGGACTGAATGCTGAAAAAACAGCCAGAACAGAAAAATTGGATCTCATTATTATGGATATGTCCATGCCCGGTAAAACAGGTCTTGATGTTTTAAAACAACTAAGAGCCGAATCTATTAAAACACCGATACTTATTTTAAGCATTCACCCCGAGAACCAATATGCTTTACGAGTGCTCAAAGCTGGTGGCAATGGTTATATATCGAAAGACTGCCCGCATGCAGATTTTATAAGTGCGGTAAGAACTATCCTTGCTGGTAAAAAATATATTTCTGCTGACATGGCCGAAAAACTTGCTTCAAGGTTTGATGAGGATACAAGTAAAGAACAGCATGAACTTATTTCTGACAGGGAATTAGAAGTGTTAAAACTTATTGCTGCCGGAAAAACTGTTTCGGAAATTGCAAACGAACTTTCATTAAGTATCGCTACCATAAGTACATACAGGCATCGACTTCTCGAAAAAATGAACTTAAAGAATAATGCAGAACTGACGCATTATGCTATCAACAATCACTTGGCGTAAATTATAAAATGAGAATCACAGTCATATCGCCAGCTATATTAAGAAACGAAATTAATTGTGTATTAAGGGCACATTGTGCAGATTCCGAATTTGGCAAAAGCTTATATAGTTAACTTGATGTAAAATTGCCTGTAAGAACTGTGCGAAAACTCTAAAACTGTATTTCCTCTAATAAATCTCCATGTTCTATTAATCTATTAGAAATATTTAATAACTCAAATTGAACCGTTTCAATTTTCTCATCAATCATACTTACTATCTGCTGGTTAAATTTTTTCACTTTGTCTGTTTGGAATAGCTCAACTCTATTCTTCTCTTGATAAATGTTACCTTCAACCGGCATGTTTTTTCTTTTATTTGGCTAATATAAATTTTGACCGAGTTGCTATTGTGAATTTTTTTGTTAAAAATAAATATTTAACGTTTGTTAAAATAGTTCTGTGATTTAACGTAACTCAAGTTATTTTATTGTGATAATTTAAAATGTTGGATAAAGGATTGTCTATTGTAAAATCTTTATAGGTTATTTATACGCACGTGTGTTAATAATTTACAAAAGCATTCTTTTTTGCTTTTGATTATTAATTTTGCCGACCCCGATGCAAAAAAACATTCCTAATAAATACACTTTTTACTCTGATACAATCCTTACGATTTTAGTCATTATTGTATTTGTACTTGGCTTAGTTGTATTTGGGCTTGAATTTCACCAGCTGATTACATTTTTAAAGGAATAACGGTTTTTTAATAAAGAAGTAAAACCTACAGGCTTATTTGGTTTATTTGGCGCAGCTTTTACCCTATCAAAGAATAATGCAGAAGTGGCTATCTTTAAATTAAATATACAAGAACATATGATACTTTCTTTTAAAGGAGAGCAAGATTATATGTTGAAAAAAAAGCCATGTTTAATACTAAATACATTATTGAAACACTGCCAGAAAAGAAATCATACGACTGATGCCAGATTTTGACTGGAACAAACTAAAGTATAGTGATGATATAACCCATGAAAGTAAACTTGATATTCTTTTAATCTTAACAGGCGTGTATTGTGTCAGTTATTCCATAACGATGTCAGGGGGTGTTATAATACCAACTACGTAAATAAAAGGAAAGTAAACCATAAAATACGAATAACTTTTTAATTAATTCGGTCATTACATTTGTTATAACTGACATAAAAAACAGTATTTATCACATGATTAGTGCCAAAAAGCGAGATAATAACGAATAGAAACAGCAAATGCAAGTTTATGAAATCGGTTAGCAAATACTTATTACATTTGTCATTCGTTCTTTATTTTATAAACTAATGAAATTCCTATTATGGTTTTCATTTGCAAAAGTGGTTTTCGCATAAGAAAACATCTTGCAATCGACGCATCTTATTTAATTATTGGATGCGTTTTTTGTTTAAGGTGGTTGAATAAATAGAAAAATTAATCCCTAATACAAATTAGCTATCTTAGATAGTTCCAGAGGTTTTTTTAGTATGATTTTTCTTCCAATGGTTTCTATTAAACCATCTTCTTTAAAATCATGTAGCAGTCTTACTAAAGTTTCTCTGGCAGTTCCAACAAACTTCGCTAAATCATCTCTTGATAAATCCAATTCAACTGGTTTATCTTCTTGATTCTCTTTTTTGTACTTGTCTCTTAATATTAATAAGCTTAATGCCAATCTTTCTCTTACAGTCTTTTGTGCAAACACAGCTAAGCCATTTACTAAAACACCAAATTCATGGCTCATTACTTTTAGCAAACGATTTGATAAAACAGGAGATGTTTGCACAGCCAGTAAAAAATCATCTTTGGGTATAAAAGAAATAGTTGACTCTTCTAAAGTACTTGCTGTATCTACATATTTTTCTTCGCTGATTAAAGCGTGATAGCCTAATAATTCACCTTTTTTATAAATATAAAAAATCTGCTCACTACCATCCTTATCTGTTTTATATTTTTTTACTTTTCCTTTTTTAATGTAATAAATTCCAGTTGGATAACTTCCTTCTTTAAAAAGGCTCTCACCCTTCCTATAAGTATGAGTAACCATATTTCTATTTAGTAAGGCCAAATCACTTTCCGGCAATCCTTCTAAAATGGAACTACTGTTAAAATTGAATTTATCGAATGGAAAATCTATGCTTTGCATTTGATCCTGAAAGTGAAAAAGTAAACGACAAAAGTAACAATTTCAAAAACTTCCTCTAAAAATGTGACTTAAGTCACATTTACACCTAAACTAAAATCACAATTACCCCTCCTTCTAAGTCAAAGTTATTTAAGATAACACAAGATACTTTTGCTACCAAATCTAATAAGCATGAATTTACTGGACAAATTAAAACTTAAAAAGGGGCCTTTAGGAGAACACGCCCACTATGCTCATGGTTATTATACATTTCCGAAACTGGAAGGAGAGATAGGTCATAAAATGCTTTTTAAAGGCAAAGAAAATTTGGTTTGGAGTTTGAATAATTATTTAGGTTTAGCCAATCATTCTGAAGTGAGGAAAGCTGATGCAGCGGGTGCTTCACTTTATGGTTTGGCTTATCCAATGGGAGCTCGGATGATGACGGGTAATACTAATTTACATGAGAGGCTGGAAGCCGAGCTTTCCATTTTTGTCAAAAAAGAAGATACCTATTTGTTGAATTACGGGTATCAAGGAATGATTTCCATAATTGATAGCATAGTTGACAGACATGATGTAATTGTTTATGATGCCGAAGCTCATGCTTGTATTATTGATGGGATAAGATTACATGCAGGCAAACGATTTGTATATGCACATAATGACATGGCTAACTTAACTAAACAGCTGGATCATGCTAAAAATGTTACGGACAAAACAGGGGGCGCCATTTTACTTATTACCGAAGGAGTTTTTGGCATGCGTGGAGATATGGGTAACCTAAAAGGTATCGTAGCACTTAAGAAAAAATATGACTTTACTTTATTAGTAGATGACGCACACGGTATTGGCGTGATGGGAGAAACCGGGGCTGGTGCAGGAGAAGAACAAGGTGTGCAAAAGGACATTGATTTATACTTTGCAACTTTTGCGAAATCCTTTGCTGCCATTGGGGCTTTTGTTTCAGGGAACAAACAAATTATAGACCATCTCAGATATAATATGCGTTCACAAATATTTGCTAAATCACTTCCCATGCCATTAGTGTTTGGTTTACTGAAACGATTGGAATTAATAAAAAAAGATGGTGGATTCAAAGAACAATTATGGACAATTACAAAAGCCTTACAAAGCGGTTTAAAATCAGCAGGGTTTAATATTGGGAATACAGAAACACCCGTTACACCAGTATACTTAAATGGAACAATTGCAGAAGCAACTGAATTAGTAAAAGACCTTCGAGATAACCATCGTGTTTTTTGCTCTATGGTAGTTTATTCTGTTGTACCTAAAGGCATTATAATTCTACGTTTAATTCCTACGGCAGCACATAACTTGGCTGATGTAAAACGAACCTTAGAAGTATTTACTGAAATAAAAGAAAATTTAGAAAAAGGAAAATATGCTCGTAAAGAGATGAGCATAGCTTAAGCTGTTATTCTATTATAAAATCAATTTAAAATTTATAATTACATGAACGATAAAAAACAAGAGTATCTTGAAAAAGTTGGTTTAGCAGGAGTTAAAGAAGCTTTTTGGAATTTAAGTGTTCCTTCATTGGTTGGAAAAACATTGTTATTAGAACAAGGAACACTAACCGATACAGGAGCCTTGGCTTGCGACACGGGTGAATTTACCGGCCGATCACCCAAAGATAAATTTGTAGTGTTTGACGAGAATACCAAAAAAACTATTTGGTGGGGAGATGTAAATAATAAAATCTCTATTGAAGCTTTTCAAAAAATCTATGAGAGAATGAATGCCTATTTAATAGGCCGTGATATTTATATAAAAGACGCCTATGCCTGTGCATCTGACAAGTATAAACTAAACATTCGCGTTATCACGGAATACCCTTGGCAGAATTTATTCGCATATAATTTGTTTTTGCGCCCAACAGCAACCGAGCTAACTAATTTTACTCCTGAGTGGACCGTTTTATGTGCCTCCGGTTTTAAAGCAGACCCTAAAATAGATTTTACACGGGCTCATAATTTTACTATCATCAACTTTACATTAAAAACCATTTTAATTGGTGGTTCGGCTTATACGGGAGAAATAAAAAAAGGAATTTTCACGGTTCTCAATTATCTGCTTCCCATAAAACACAAAGCTTTATCCATGCATTGTTCTGCCAATATTGGAAAAAATGGAGATACGGCTGTTTTCTTTGGTTTATCAGGAACAGGAAAAACAACTTTGTCTGCTGACTCAAACCGTAAATTAATTGGGGATGATGAACATGGATGGGACGAAGATTCTGTATTTAATTTTGAAGGTGGTTGCTATGCAAAATGTGTAAACCTAAGTCAGGAAAAAGAACCACAAATATTTAGTGCAATAAAATTTGGTACTCTACTAGAAAATATTGAGTTCAAACCGGGTACGGAAACAGTTGATTACGATAATGTTTCTAAAACAGAAAATACAAGAGCGGCTTATCCTATTGATTTTATTGAAAATTCAGTAGAGCCTTCTATTGGCAAAACACCAGAAAATATTTTCTTTCTTACAGCAGATGCCTTCGGCGTTCTACCTCCTATTTCTAAACTAAATGTAGGGCAAGCCATGTATCACTTTATTTCCGGTTACACAGCAAAAGTTGCCGGAACAGAAGCCGGAATTACTGAACCACAAACTACCTTTTCAGCTTGTTTTGGAAAACCTTTTTTACCACTTCATCCAACACAATATGCGGAGTTATTAGGTGAAAAACTAAAAGATTCTTCTATTAATGTATGGCTTATAAATACAGGTTGGACGGGAGGCAGTTATGGAACAGGCGAACGAATTAAACTAAGTTATACCCGTGCAATGATTACTGCGGCGTTGAATGGGGAACTAAGTAAAGTGCAATATAAAAAGCACGAAATATTTGGTTTGCTAATGCCTTTAGAATGTCCAAATGTGCCTTCGGAATTATTGAACCCATCTAAAACATGGGTAGATAAAAACAAGTATGAAGAAACGGCCACGAAATTGGCGAAAGCATTCCAAAATAATTTTGAACAATATAAAAATGCTGCTAATGAAGAAATAATCGCAGGTGGCCCACAAATAAATGCAGTTGAAAAAGAAACAAAATAAAGAAGGTAGCGTTTTTAGCGGGTTCCTTGTAATGCGCGATGGAGAACTACTTAAGCTTAAAAAAGGTATGACCAAGCAAGAAGTTATTTCAATCCTTGGTGAACCTCTTAGGGCAGAAGATTGCAAAAGCACGGCGAATGAAAAACTGATTTTCAAAATCAACAGCGGAAATCCAACACCTGTTTTATATTCCATTTTATTTACGATGGAAGAACTTGTATATGCAGCAAAACTGAATTAAAAACCAAATCAAAATATATGACATATCCGGAAAATTTAATGTACACAAAAGACCATGAATGGATTCGCTTTGAAGGTGACACGGCCATTATCGGTATAACAGATTTCGCACAAAAAGAACTGGGCGATATTGTTTACCTGGACATAACGACCTTGAATGAAACAGTAGAAAAAGAAAAAGTATTTGGAACAGTGGAAGCTGTGAAAACAGTTTCAGACCTTTTTATTCCTGTAACAGGTACCATATTGGAAATTAATCACATGATTAATGATAAGCCTGAATTGGTTAATAAAGACCCATACGGAGAAGGATGGATTATAAAAATTAAGACTCTAAATGAAGCTGATAAGAAAGACTTATTATCAGTTGAAGCGTATAAAAAATTAATTGGTGCCTAAAACAACAACCCAAAATAAGCTTGAATTATCGGAAGAGAGTTTTAGTGCTCTGCTTCCTGAGTATTTGCAAAAGGCTTCGAAAACATAC
>Ga0134126_10010716_pt1 | contig 11548 bp, 13 predicted proteins | sample KB31752_FD_96881 | JGI IMG/M metagenome (GOLD analysis project Ga0134126, IMG submission 96881) | Terrestrial soil microbial communities with excess Nitrogen fertilizer from Kellogg Biological Station, Michigan, USA - KB3-175-2 | ecosystem: Environmental > Terrestrial > Soil > Unclassified ... | reverse complement strand
GCGTAAAACGTACGCGATACCTGAGCGCCGCCGAATGAACGGTTATCCAGCAGACCGCCATATTCGCGGGCAAAGGGCACACCCTGGGCCACGCACTGGTCAATAATATTTACCGATACTTCGGCAAGGCGGTAAACGTTTCCCTCGCGGGCACGGTAGTCGCCGCCTTTTATGGTATCGTAAAACAAGCGGTAAACACTATCGCCGTCGTTCTGGTAATTTTTGGCGGCATTAATACCACCCTGGGCTGCAATGGAATGCGCCCGGCGCGGACTGTCCTGGAAACAGAATGCCTTTACATTATAACCCAATTCGGCCAGCGATGCCGCCGCCGAAGCGCCGGCCAAACCTGTGCCAACCACTATCACATCGTATTTACGCTTATTGGCCGGGTTAACCAGCTTTAAGTTAAATTTATGCGTGCTCCATTTTTCGGCTAACGGACCGGCAGGGATTTTAGCGTCTAAAGTCATGTTTTTTAATTAGTGAGTGGTTGATTGGGTTGATTGAGTTGATTAAGTTGGTATTAGTAACCAACCACCTAATCAACTCGATCTAACTAATTAACCCCCTATTTTAAACTCTGTATATAATAAACTATCGGCATTGCCGCGAAACCTATCGGGATAATTACCGCGAAGAACCAGGTGCCTACAAACTCAACTATCGGCGTGTATTTGCGGTGTACCCAACCCAGCGTGCGGAATGCACTTTGAAAACCGTGCAGCAAATGGTACGAAACCGCAAACATCGCCAGTACATAAAATATTACATACCATAAATTGGTAAAGCTGCTGGCCACGCGGGCATGCAGATCTTTCACCCGCACTATTTCAACATTGTTCTCCGTAGACACCGATTTTTCAAAGCCCGGCGCCGGTTGGTAATCTGATTCGGTTGTACGGCCGGTAGCAAGGTCGGTGCGGTATTCCTTAAAACCCATCTTATCGCTGAACTTATAATTGAACCAAAAATCGCCCATGTGTATTACGATGAACAGGAATAAAATGGCGCCCAATAGCCCCATATTTTTTGACGACCATGTGGCCGTAGATTGGTTGGCGCTCGCATAGCTAACCGGGCGCGCCCTGCGGTTTTGTATGGTTAATATCAGTGCATAAAGGGCATGCACCAGTATTGCCAGGTACAACAAATATGCTACAACTTCAATCGGCGGGAAATGTGTAAGGAAGTTGGCATAAACGTTGAAGCCAAAGCCGCCGTCGTTGCTGAACAACAGCAGGTTACCGCCAAGGTGCACAATTAAAAAAGTACACAAAAACAAGCCCGTTAAAGCCATGATCAGCTTTTTCCCCAACGATGAGTTAAAGGTTTGTTTAAATTCGCTCATTATGTCAGATTTATTGCGCAAAAGTATTTAATATATGGCAAAAGATATAAATGGATTTGGCTTATTGGATAGTAATTAGTTATTTAGAAACAATCTAAAAACGAAATAATAAATATGCTTAAAAAAGGAGAACACATTGACGGTCCGCCTGCAGAACTGAAGGCGCTTTTAGATAAGGATGCAGAAGCAAATGCGTTTTTTGAAAGCCTGTCTAAATCGTACATACAGGGCTATTGCGACTGGGTGGGTTCGGCAAAACAGGAAGACACCCGAAAAGTGCGAGCCGACAAAGCCCTGATCATGCTGCGCAATAAACAAAAAACGTTAAAAACCTGATCATCCTCCCGCTAAAGGGTATCCTTTGGCAATCCAGTCTGTCTTTAAATTAGTTGAAAGATTAAGGACTTTAAGGTTTGTGAAGCCCATCTTTTTTAATTCAGAGAAGGCGGGCCGGATATTCGGGCATTTAGCAAAAGGACAGCATCCGCAGTAAATTACAATAAAGGTGTTCCTGGGCAGCGCTGTAAGGGCATTTTTAAACTTTTGGAGGTTCTCAGCCTTGCTTACTGCACCGATATGCCTGGCTCCTTTAATATCTTCGACCGCGCCGATATTGAAAATTAAAGGATTATTTGACCCTGCTACCTTAAGGATAGCGGCTAATGCAGCCGGCTCCATCAACTGGCTATTGGTCCACGGATTAGTCACCCCCAATGCCGGAGTTTGCAGGGGTGAAATTTGCGCATTGGCTGATGTGTGTACCAGCATGGTAGTAAAAAAAACGGAAAGCGCTATGATGCAGATTTTTTTCATATTCAACATAATTATAAAGACCTTTAGGGCGTAAAGATGGGGTTAATCCATGAAAGAAAATAAAGCCCATTGGGAAAAAATATACCAAACCAAAAAACCGGCCGAGGTAAGCTGGACCCAGGCCGTTCCGCAGACTTCGCTTGACTTTATCCATAGCTTTAATTTGCCGAAAACAGCTGGGATTATTGATATAGGCGGGGGCGACAGTGCCCTGGCAGATCATTTGCTGGCCGAAGGATTTACCGATGTCACGGTACTGGACATTTCAGCCTCGGCCCTTGAAAAAGCAAAAACCCGCCTTGGTAGTAAAAGTAAGTTCGTGACCTGGATCGTGTCGGACGTAACCGATTTTAAACCCACCAGGCAATACGACCTTTGGCACGACCGCGCGACCTTTCATTTCCTGACAGCGGAAAATCAACTAGCTCCCTATTTAGCTATTGCAGGAAAAGCGATTGCCCGTTATATGGTCATTGGCACTTTTTCGGAAAACGGACCTGATAAGTGCAGCGGATTACCGGTGAAACAGTATTCGGAGTTGCAATTGCAAAAGCAGTTAAAACGTGATTTTACAAAAATGAGGTGTATAAACGAAGACCACAAAACACCCTTTGGAACAAAACAAAACTTCCTTTTTTGCAGCTTTAAGAAGAAGAGCGACCAATAACTTTAAGGCAAGTACTTTAAAGTATTTTCATCGAAATGCGCGTTGCAGCTTCTTTCGGACTTCACCGACGTCCGCACTAATCAATAGCCAGCACCTTGTCATTTGCCACAGCGAATATCCTGTCGGTTTTGCTGCTGCGGATGGCTATCCTGCCGGTAAACTGGCCGAACGAAGGCAATATCGCCTGGCGCTTGCCAAAAGCAAAACACGGCAAAGTGATGTGCTGCCTCGCCTTGCCCGACAAACTGATGCCCGGATGGATGTGCCCGCAAAAAACATAGCCTTTGGCAATTTGCAAGCCCGCGTCAGACAGGGGATGATGCAGCATTAAAAAAGGGCCGGCAAGCAGTTCGTCATGCAAAGCAATGTTTACTTGGGTGTATTGTTCGTCATCGATAATATCGTGGTTGCCCCTTACCAGGGTAATTTCCAGTCCCGGGAACTGGCTACGCCATAAAACAAACCAATCCCAATCGGAATTTATATCGCTGTGAAAAAAATCACCGAGGAAAATAATTTTTTCGGGCTTATGCTCATAGACAAGGTCTGACAGTACGCCGAGGTCGTTTTGCTCCATATGACGGGGCACCGCAATACCGGCCTTGCGGAAGTGGCCCACCTTACCCAGGTGCACATCGGCCGCTATTAAAGTTTTTTGCTGTTTCCAGTAAATGGCCTTTTGCGGCAGTAGTAAAAGATCCTGGTCGAGTAAATTGAAAGGGATAGAGCAGCCGGGTTTCATGCAGGCAAAAATAGTGAAGGCAAATCAAATTAAATGACAAATAATTAATAATGCTAAAAAATTTAGGATTTTTATTTGTTATTTCAAATCAATTACCTATCATTGCTGTATAATGTTGCGTAAGGTTTTTTAATTAATATCAATGGAAAAGTTCATAAAAGTAGGAGAGGCCGCCAAAATCCTTAACGTTAATTCCGAAACGCTTCGCCGGTGGGATAAATCCGGCAAGTTTTTAAGTATAAGGCATCCTATTAATAATTACAGGGTTTATTCTCAGAGTCAAATGTCAACTTTAGCTCAGGAGTTACAATTGAACTTTGATTTTAATGATGACATCCGGCCGGTCACAAAATCATATAGCCCTTATTTCGCAACGGACTACGGCCAATTATTTAATATCGATGCCATTAGTTACATGAAAACGCTGCCAACAGGTTCTGTTAATTTGATTTTTGCCGATCCGCCTTATAATATAAAAAAAGCTGAATGGGATACATTTTCCTCACAAAATGAATATGTTGAATGGAGCATGGAGTGGATCAGAGAAGCGCATCGAATACTAAGCAACGACGGCTCGATGTATATATGCGGTTTTTCTGAAATTCTTGCCGATATAAAATGGACCGCTTCAAGTTTATTCAAAGGTTGTAAATGGCTGGTTTGGTTTTATAGGAACAAAGGTAATTTAGGAAAAGATTGGGGGCGGTCGCACGAAAGTATTTTACATTTTAGAAAAAGTGAAAAATTTATTTTTAATATTGATGAGGTAAGAATCCCATATAATCAACACACCTTGAAATATCCAAAAAGGATTCAGGCAGAGACTTCTCAATTTTCGAACGGAAAAAAAAGCGATTACGAATGGGAACCTAATCCATTTGGTGCAAAACCTAAAGATGTATTCGAAATACCTACTATTTCAAACAGCGCCTGGGAAAAAACTGTACATCCAACGCAAAAGCCTGTGGAATTATTGAGACGAATAATTCTTTCTTCCTCCAACCCCGACAGTTTAATTCTGGATCCATTCGGAGGATCGGGTACTACATATGCAGTTGCCGAAGCCTATCAAAGAAAATGGGTTGGTAGTGAATTGCATCTTCCATACTGCGATCTTATTAGGGAACGGGTTACCGATGGGAACCACATTAAAAGAATTTTGACAATGAAAGATGAGGAAGAATCTATTAAGCGCAGAAAGAAGTTACGCTGATAAAAGCGCTTCAATATCTTCTGTAATGAGTTTTGAAAATGGCTTTATATGTTTGTTATACGGCTCTTTTAAAGCGTTAGGGGGTGGATCCAAATAGTAAATTCCATGAAGTTGAGTAATGAATTTATTATAAACCATAAACAAACCGGATACCAGCGTAAAACTTATGTCTTTATCTCCCTTGCGTTGCACATCATTTAAGAATATACCGATAACCTTCAAATCATGACCGACAAATCTTTCGAGCAGAATCTTGTCCATAAACATTTTACCCATCCGGTCCTTTGAAGTCGTTTTCACCGAAACAATTACTTCGTCATCCGTAATATATTTATTGGCGATAATTTCGGTTTCAGGCGTTAAGGTTAATCCCAAAGTATCGCCTGTATTATCCTGATCTTCATTTTCATCTGAAAGCAGTTCAATAGCCGGATCGATCTGAACATCTTTTTTATTTGGCGATAAAATTAAATCATTTTCGCAGATGTAATTCTTTTCTCCGTCGCCGGTGTCATAAGGGATTCTAAAAACTACCCGCTTGTTGGGAATGCCAATTTCGCTAAAAAGTGTTTTGATGAGTTCCTCAAATCTGTTTCCGACATGCTTCCGGGCGCTATTAGGATCGCCGAGCAAATCAAAACCGGCTCCTATTGATTGCTGAATTGTATACAATACGCTATCGATAATTTGCATTTCAACGACCGAATATGATTTGTTTTTGTTCCTGATTTTGTTGATTATAGTTTCAAGAATGGCTAATTTTTTTGAAAAAGCAACCGCATCCATAATAAACAGGTTCTGATTAACTGGCCGGACGAATTTTTTAGTTCCCGCTATAATAGAATAATACAACCTATAATTATTCCTATCCTCGTAACCGGTTAAAATATTGGGGAGGTAGATCAATATTCTGTTTGCGAGTAATCCAAATTCTTTAATTGAAGATTTTTTTTGTTGTAAGTCTTTATCTAATGTCAGCATATTATTACAATCTGTCGTAAATATACTTTTCCTTGTCAACAATTCCCACCAGCTATAAAACAAAAAAAACCCGGCACGGGGCCGGGTTTAACTATTTAAACTATATTATTGGTATTATTGATTGTTGCCTATTTCTATGGTGCTTCTTAACCTGGTGCCATCAGGATAAAAACCCGAAATGGTCAACACGCCATTTTTAAGGTTGCTTAGCGCATGGTCCATATCGTCGATACTGGCTATCGGCTGCCTGTTGATCTGCGTGATCACTGAACCTACGGGCACTTCGGTATAATCAAACAAACCGCCATCCCTTACCTGGGTAACTATCACGCCTGCATTCACATGGAATTTGGCCCTTTGTTCGGCATTCAGCGGAACGAAGCTTGCGCCTATCCTATTGAACAATTCTTCTGCCGACCTGGTTACCGCAGCGGTTTCCACTTCGGGTTTATTGGCTTTAAGCGTAACTGTAAAGTTTTTCTCGTCGTTACCACGCAAAACGGTTAAATGAACTTTGCTGCCTGGTTCCAAACGGCCAACCAGTTCCTGAAGGTCTGAGGATTCGTAAACTTTATTACCTTCAACTTTGGTAATTATATCGCCTTTTTTTATGCCGGCCTGTTCAGCGCCACCGCCCGGCATAACCTGTTCAACGTATAAGCCTGCTGTCCTGTCGACGTGCAATTCATTTGCCACATCTTCGTTAAGCTCCCTGAAGCTTATTCCCACATAACCGCGTTTTACAACGCCATATTTTTCAATGTCATCCAAAACTTTTTTGGCAAGATTGATAGGAATGGCAAAACCATAACCCTCGTACGATCCTGTGTGGGATGCTATGGCTGAGTTGATACCTATCAGCTCGCCATTGGTATTCACCAACGCACCTCCGCTGTTACCGGGGTTAATGGCCGCATCCGTTTGGATAAACGACTCGATCGCCTGGTTCAGTTTTGGCGTTTGCTGATATTGTGTACGGCCAAACGGGTTGCTTGGGTTTTGGTCTTCCGAACCTATAATACCGATATTACGCCCTTTTGCGCTTACAATACCGGCAGTAACAGTTGAGGTCAGCCTGAACGGATTGCCAACGGCCAATACCCATTCTCCTACTTTTACATTGTCCGAATTGCCTAATTTTACAATAGGCAGGTTGCTCCCGTCAATTTTAATTAAGGCCAGGTCGGTATTGGGGTCGGTACCTATAACTTTGGCTTTAAAATCGCGGTGATCATTGGTAACTACCTCGATTTTTACTGCCTTGTCAACAACGTGGTTGTTTGTTACGATGTAACCGTCGGGCGAAATAATAACACCCGAGCCTGAAGCCATCGGAACTTCCTGCGTCTGCGGAACGCGCTGCCCGAACATTTGCCCGAACATTTGCTGCAGTTCACTTTGCTGATCGTTCATTCCCTGGCTCGAATAGGTTGTACGGATATATACTACGCCGGGCGTTACCGCGGCAGCCGCCTCCGTAAAATCAACAGGGCCTGCCGAGGATGTTATAGCAGGCGAATGCATAAAGTGATTGCTTGCAAAATAAACTTTTTGTTTGTCTTCGAAGCTCATGTTGCTGGCATATTTGTTTTCGACAATCTTATAGGTGCCGAGTGCCATAGCCCCTCCAACAAAAGCTGTTAATAATGTTAAACCAAACTTTTTCATCTTATTATTCTCTTTCTTTATTATGTTTATTTTTTATTTAACAAATTTAATACCATATAGACGTCATAATCAAGGTTAAGTTATGTGGGTTTGTGTTAAATATTGTTAAATTTAACATAACAGGCTCATCGCAATTATTTCATCCTGTTGTGTTTGAGAATAAAAAATGCTAAATATTATTGAAGCCATTGTGAAACTACACTTTTATAAATACCAGGGCGCCGGAAATGATTTTATATTGATCGATAACCGTAAAAATGTCATCGATCACCAAAATCCTAAGCTGATCGCCCATTTATGCGACCGCCGTTTTGGCATCGGCGGCGATGGGATCATGTTCCTGCAAAATCGGGAGGGCTACGATTTTGAAATGATCTATTACAATGCCGACGGGCAGCCAAGCAGCATGTGCGGCAACGGCGGGCGCTGTATTGTAGCCTTTGCCAAATATCTGGGCATAATTGACACAGAAACGAACTTTTTGGCAGTTGACGGCCCGCATTATGCCAAAATTTCCGCATCCGGGGATTGGGTGAGCCTGCAAATGATAGATGTGGATGAGATCGGCAGGGACGGCGACGCGTTTGTATTAAATACCGGCTCGCCACATTATGTAGAGCTTGTTGAAGGCCTTAAAGACAAGGATGTGTACCATGACGGGTACAACATTCGCAATAATGATACATATAAAGCAAAGGGGATTAACGTAAATTTTGTTGAACCAACTGACGATGGCTATGTCGTGCGGACCTTTGAACGCGGTGTTGAAGATGAAACCTTTGCATGCGGCACTGGGGTAACCGCTGTGGCATTAGCTATGGCAAAGCATAAACACCAAAGCGGCTTGTTAAACACGCCCATAAAAGTTTTGGGTGGAGATTTGAATATCCGGTTTGACTATGACGGGCATGTTTTTAAGAACATTTTTTTGGAGGGGTCGGCGTTGAGGGTGTTCGAGGGGGAGGTTGAGGTTTGAGGTTGAGTGAGTGGTTGATTAGGTTGATTGAGTGAGTGGTTTTTAATATGAAAACAATAAAAGAAAATTCCGGCATAGGAATGCCGATGGTCAAGGTTGATCCTTCTTTGAACAAGTATGATAACGTTGTGTTATTTCCCGAAAAACTTGCAAAAGCAAATGAGATGTTAAAAAAGACGGGGCATCCCAAAGATTACCTAAAGGCAAAATAGTGTCTGCGGGATTGCCGCGCACTATCGGCCTGCCAAATATGCTAAGACGCAATGCATTGCGTCTCTACCCATGTACAGAAAAATCCATCTCCTCCACCACCACCGGATCATTAAAATTGCTGTACCGCAACCATTTGGGCGTTACCTTAAAATGCACCAGTCCAGCCCAGGTTTCCGCGCGCTGCCGACCGTCGGGGTAAACCTCATAATAAATTTCCCGATAACGATCGTCTTCAGGTCCGGTTAATTCCATTGCCACGCCCTCGTATTGCAGGGTAGTTTCGTTATCCCAGCCGATCACCACAGCTACAAATGGATTTCCCAGCAGGTTTTTATACTTGCGCGATGTTTTTACCGTATCAAAAACTATTTCCAATTCTTCCGAAACCGCGAAGCCGACCAGGGCGGCCTCAGGCTTTTGGCCAGGCGATAAAGTTGAGACTACTGCAAGGGTGTGCTGTTTTATAAATTTATAAATGAGGTCCTTATCCATTTAAAAACAAATTAGTCCCCTAAATTACATTTTATAAAAGCAGAAAGCGAAAAGCAAAAATTGTGAGATATGTTATAAAAGCTTTATCAATTTGTCGCCTTCCAAAACCGGTATGGCGGTTGTAATGTCAACCTGCAGGCAAAACGCTATATCCTTTTCAATGCCGAGTTTCTTAAGGCGCTCACTGTGCGACGTTTTTTTCAGGTATTCATTTATATCATGCGTGCCGGCCTGGTAAAGGTCGTTTGCGGCTATGGCGGCATCATCGAGCTTAAAATCAAAATCCTTTAGCTGTTCAACAACGGCGCCGGCAAACAAAGTATCTTCCAGGTTGAAATTGTTTTTCCAGCCGGCGCAAACCAGCAAAATATTTTCCTGCTGTATTTTTAGCCAATTGCACAATGATGTGAGATTTAAAAACGAGCCGATCACAATTTTTTTTGCACCGCGCGAAAGGTGAAGGGCGTGTGTGCCGTTGGTTGTAGTTAGCACTACCGTTTTGCCGGCAACTTTTTCGGCCGTGTACGAAAAAGGCGAGTTGCCAAAATCAAAGCCTTCAACCACTTTACCGTCACGCTCGGCTGCCAGTAAATAATCAAGGCCTTTGTCGGCGTAGGCTGCGCACTCTTCTACCTGCGAAACCGGGATTATTGCCGCCGCACCGTTTTCAATGCCATAACAAATGGATGATGTAGCCCTGAAAATGTCAACAATAACGACGATATAATCCTCCACATTATACAGCGGGATGAGGGAAGGGGTGAGGCAGACGCAGAGGTCATTAGTCATTAGTCATTGGTCATTGGTCATTGGTCATTGGTCATTGGTCACTGGTCACTGGTCATTGAGTCATCGGGCGCCATCCATGCAAACCATTTAAGCAATGACTTAATGACCCAATGACTCAATGAGCTATTTATTGAAAGGCGGCTTTACAATTTTCGCTTTAATTTTGTTGTCTCGTATATTAATGAAAATCTCCGTGCCTTCTTTGGCCAACTCGGCTTTGACATAACCCATGCCTATTGCTTTTTGCAGCGATGGGGATTGCGTGCCAGAGGTAACTCTGCCGATGTTATTGCCTTCAGCGTCGACAATTTCGTAATCGTGGCGCGGGATGCCGCGGTCTATCATTTCAAAGCCGACCAGCTTGCGCTTTACACCTTCCTGCTTTTGTTGTTGCAGCGCGGCTGAATTGGTAAACTCTTTGTTGAACTTCGTCACCCAGCCCAAACCGGCTTCCAGCGGCGATGTCGTGTCGTCAATATCGTTTCCGTAAAGGCAAAAGCCCATTTCGAGGCGCAAAGTATCACGGGCGCCCAAACCGATAGGTTTTATGCCGAAAGCCTCTCCGGCTTTGAAAATTGCATCCCAGATATGTTCCGCATTTTGGTTTTCAAAGTATATCTCGAAACCCCCTGCACCCGTGTAGCCTGTGGCAGATACAAGTACATTGTCAATCCCAGCAAACTTTCCCTTTTTAAAGGTATAATACTCCATCGATGCCAGGTCGATATCTGTCAGGCTTTGCAAAGCTTCGGCAGCTTTCGGTCCCTGGATAGCGAGCAGCGAGGTACGGTCGGATATATCTTTCATTTCAACACCGAATGTATTAAAGCTGCTGATCCAGTTCCAATCCTTCTCAATGTTGGAAGCGTTTACCACCAGCATATAGGTTTTTTCGTCGATGCGATAAACCAGCAGATCGTCAACTATCCCGCCATCTTTATTCGGTAGGCAGGAGTATTGTACCTTGCCATCGTATAATTTGGCGGCATCGTTGCTGGTAACCTGCTGGATCAGGTCGAGCGCATGCTCGCCTTTTAAAATAAATTCGCCCATATGGCTCACGTCGAAAACGCCGACGCCGTTGCGCACTGTTTCATGTTCGGCATTTATGCCTGCGTATTGCACGGGCATATTGTAACCTGCAAAAGGCACCATTTTGGCGCCCAACTTAATATGGACTTCAGTTAAAGCGGTATTCTTCATAAAAAACTAATAGGCGACAAAAATAACACGATTTATGGATTTAATGGACAGGCGGAGACTTTTATTAAAAGTACCTTGGTCTGAACCCGGATTTTAGGGTTTATCGGATTATCAGGATGGAATAAAGGCAAAATAATTCGGTAAATTCTATAAGTCCGAAGAGTTTGGATTTAGACTGTTTGAAAATCTCGGTCAAACCACACTGTCGTAAAACGCAACGAGGTTTTTTGTGACTTTGTTTACATCGTGCTGATCTTCGATAAGCTTGCGTGCATTAAGGCCAACATATTTGCAGTATTCTTCGTCGGCAATGCAAAGCTTTATGGCTTCGTAAAACTCTTCCTGGTTGTTGGCAATGATGATATTGATGCCATTTTCATAATTGATGCCTTCGGCGCCCAGCGAGGTAGAAATAATGCATTTCTGCATCGCCATTCCTT
>Ga0134126_10010714_pt1 | contig 11549 bp, 11 predicted proteins | sample KB31752_FD_96881 | JGI IMG/M metagenome (GOLD analysis project Ga0134126, IMG submission 96881) | Terrestrial soil microbial communities with excess Nitrogen fertilizer from Kellogg Biological Station, Michigan, USA - KB3-175-2 | ecosystem: Environmental > Terrestrial > Soil > Unclassified ... | reverse complement strand
CTCAGGCACTCGTCGACCAACCGCGCGCCGAGCCCGTGCCCCCGGGCGGCCCGGTCGACCAGCAGGATGCGTAGCTGGGCGGTCTGCTCGTCGGCCGCGACGCAGAACACGCAGCCCACCCGCTGTCCGTCCAGCTCAGCGATCCAGGCCGCCTCGCGGGTGTCGTCGTGGCTGGCCGCGTAGTCCGCGACGATTTTCGCTACCAGGGCCTCGAAGCTGGTATCCCAGCCGAATTCCCTGGCGTAGATCTCCCCGTGGGCCATCACGGTCCAGCCCAGGTCCCCCGGCTCACCTAGCCGGCGGACGGTCGCCTCTGCTGTGGGCACGCGTCGCCTCCTCGCTATCTCGGCCTTGCCATCTCGGCCTACTGAAACAGTCGTTTCAGTAAACCATAACACGTAAATACCCTGTCGCGAGCCCGACGCCTGCCTGGCACGGTGGGTGTCATGCCTACGACCGAGGATGCCCCGCAAGCCGACGAAGTCCGTCCGTTCCGCCTGACCGTGGCGGAATCAGAGCTCGCAGACCTGCGCCAACGGCTGGACCAGGCCCGGTGGCCGGACGAACTGCCGGGCGCCGGGTGGGACTACGGAATCCCGCTGGCCGAGGTGCGGGAGCTCGCACGGTACTGGCGGCACGAGTACGACTGGGCGGCGGCGCTCGCCAGGCTCCAGGAATGGCCGCAGTTCACCACCGAGATCGACGGCGCGCGGATCCACTTCGCGCACGTGCGCTCACCGGAGCCCGACGCGGTTCCGCTGCTCATGACCCATGGCTGGCCGGGCTCCTTCGTGGAGTTCACCCATGTGGCGGGGCCGCTGACGAACCCGCGGGCCTACGGCCTGCCGGGCGGCGATGCCTTCCACCTCGTCTTGCCGCACATCCCGGGCTTCGCACTGTCCGGGCCGACCCGCGAGCGCGGTTGGGAGCACCTGCGGGTGGTGGCCGCGTGGGACGAGCTGATGCGGCGACTCGGCTATGCGACCTACGGCGTGCAGGGCGGCGACTGGGGTGCGCAGATCTCCAGGGAACTGGGGCGAATGCACCCCGAGCGGGTGCTCGGCGTGCACCTTAACCTGCTGCCCGGCGCTCACGCGGCAGCGGCACCGTCCGCCGCGGAACTGGCCGAACTCAGCCAGGACGAGCAGCGCCGCACCCAGCTGTCCTGGGAGCGCACGCAGCGGTGGCTCCGCGACAAGCAGGGCTACGCTGACCTGCAGTCGACCCGTCCGCAGACCCTGGCGTATGCCCTGCTCGACTCGCCGACGGGGCTGCTCGCCTGGATCGCGGAGAAGTTCACCGAATGGAGCGACCAGCGGCAAAGCATCGACCGCGACCTGCTGCTGACCAACGTGATGCTCTACTGGCTGACGGGGACGGCGGGCTCCGCGGGGCGGATCTACTACGAGCGCGCGCACGCGCCCTACTGGGGCCAGCCGCCCGCTGCGTCAACGACGCCAACCGCGCTCGCCGTCTTCCCTCACGACAACTTCATCCCGCTCCGTCACATCGCGGAGCGCAGCAACAACATCGTGCGCTGGACGGAGTTCGACCGCGGCGGCCACTTCGCGGCCCTGGAGCAGCCAGAGTTGCTGGTCACGGATATCTGTGCGTTCTTTCGACCTCTTCGGTCGGCCTAGCCGTCGTCAGCTTGCGCTGGGTGCTAGGTAGGGGGCTAGCAGTTCGGCGGTGACGGCGCGGAGCTGGGAGCGGATCGCAGGGTTGTAGGTGCCTTCGTGCGCTCTGGCCTCGGTTACGCCGTCGAAATAGCGTCCGGTGGCCATCCCGTCCGGGCCGGTCGCCAGGTTCAGGACCGCCTTAACGCCGGCGGACACAGTAGACATGGGCGGGATCATCGACTCCCGGACCATGTGCGTGTTCATCAAGGATGCTGGGTGCAGGCAGTTGACCGTGATCCCGCTGCCATCGAGCTCTTCGGCGAGGTCGAAGGTGAACGCGGCCAAGGCGAACTTGCTGCGGTAGTAGGCCTGAGGCCCTGTGTAGCCTGCGTCCATCCGCAGGTCAGCGACGTCGACGGGTGCCTGCCCGACCGAGCCGACGTTGACGATCCTGGCGGCTGCCGCGTTGCTGAGGGCGGGGATCAGCCGCCGGGCCAGCAACACCGGGGCGAGGTAGTTGACGGCGAGGCGCAGCTCGTGGCCGTCTGCGCTGAGCTGCCGCTTCCGGTACGGCGGCCTTCCGGCGCCGATCCCGGCGTTGTTGACCAGCAGCGCGATGATGCCGTGATCGGCGGTCACCCGGTCCGCCAGCAACCGGACCTGATCGAGCGAGGCCAGGTCGGCGAGCACAGCCTGGGCCGTGCCGCCAGACTTGGTGATGCTGTCCACTACGGCGGCGGCGCGCTTCGCATCGCGGCCGTGCACTAGGACGTGCATGCCACTGGCAGCGAGGGCCGTCGCGGCCGCCCGGCCAAGGCCAGCGGTCGCACCGGTCACCAGGGCCACGGGTGCATCAGCCATCACAATTCCCCTTCGTTCTCATGGCGGGTTCAAGGCTTGGGTGGCGGACGGTGGATAGTTCTCCACAGCCGGGTGTAGGGCACTATCCACCATCTCGGCCGTGGCCGGGATCAGCCGGCGAGGGCCCCCGCCGTGAGGTTGGCGCCGCCGGTGCATTCCAGGACGGTGCCGGTGACGAAGCCGGCGCTGACCAGGTAGGCGATGGCATCGGCGACGTCTTCCGGCTTGCCGATCCGGCGCGTCGGGGTGACGGCCGCCGCCGCGTCGAAGTAGGCCCGCCGCTGGTCCTCGGGCATGGCGCCCCACCAGTGGGTGTCGATGACGCCTGGCGAGACCGCGTTCACCCGCAGCGGGGCGAGTTCCACGGCAAGCGGGGCGACGATTGTTTCTAGCGCCCCGTTGACCGCGGCGAGCCCGGCGGTGCCCGCGAACGCGGCCCGGGCCGACGCGGCGGTGACCAGGGTCACCGAGCCGTCCTGGCGCAAGTGCGGCAGCGCGGCCTGGATCGCCTTCACGTGCGCGAAGAACTTGCCGTCGAAGGCCTGCCGAAGCGCGGCCTCGTCCAGGGTGGCGATCGGGCCGACGCCTACGGCGCCCGGGCTGGCGCACAGCACCAGATGGTCGATTGTCCCGGTGGCGGCGAAGAACGCGTCAAGCGCCTCGCGGCTGGTCGCGTCGAGTTCGGCGACGCTGACGGGATGGCCGATCCGCTGCGCCGCCTGGTCCAGCCGTTCCTTGGACCGCCCGGTGATGGTCACGTCTGCGCCCTTGGCCGCCAAGGCCATGGCGGCTGCTTCGCCGATCCCGGCGCTGGCGCCGATGATCACTACTCGCTGTCCGTCGAATGACATGATGTACAGCCCTCCGTTTTGTCGAGACTGACCGTCTCTTCAAACCTTACCGGTACTATGAGTCTCGTCAAATTGGTAGGCTTCCTGGCATGGATGACGGTCCCCGCCGGCCGCATACCGGCAGGCGGCGCAACGACGCGGCGCAGGAAGCGATCCTCGACGCCGCCTTCCGGCTGCTCAGCGACCCCGGAAGCGAGGCCGTGACCATCGACGCGATCGCAGCGGAAGCCGGGGTGGGGCGCCAGACGATCTACCGCTGGTGGCCGTCGAAGGGCGCCGTGGTCGCCGATGCTCTGGTCCGGCACGCGCGGGTGGTTGTCCCCGAACGGGACACCGGGTCGTTCACTGGGGACCTGACGGCGTTCTTCATCGACAGCTTCGCCGGCTTGGAAAACGAGGGCTATGCCGACCGGCTCCGGCAGATCGTCACCGAAGCACAGCACGATGAGCATGTCGCGCGGGTGCTCGCGGACTTCACCGCGGTCCGCCGCGCGGCGCTGCGCGCCTTGCTGGAGCAAGGCCGGGATACGGGGGAACTCGCGGCCGACGCGGACCTCGACATGCTGGTGGACATGGCCTACGGCGTCCTCTACTACCGCCTCCTGATCGGCCACGCGCCACTCGACGAGAAGGCGGCCCGCACCCTAGCGGCCGAACTCGCCAGGCCTTCGGGAAAGCATTGACGGGTATGGGAACGCGCAAGGGGGCGCCGGGTCAGGCCGTGCGGGCGTGGCGGCCGGAAGGGCTGCCGGGAGTCATCGCGATGGACGGCGTGGTGTCGTCCCACGCCGCCGAACCGCGCGGTGAGTACATGATTGGCGTGATCATCGGCCGTCCCATGCGCCTGCTGCGCGGCGGGCACACCCACGTGCTCGGGCCGGGCACCCTGGCGGTGCTCGACCCCTCCCGGGCGCACCGGGGAGCGCCGGCCGTTGGCGAGGCGTGGCGCTGCCGCTTGCTGATCATGGAGCTTCCTGAGGTTTCGGCCCTCGCCGAGGATCCAGACAGTGGTCGTCCGGGGCCGCTGCTGTTCGGTGACCCGGTGCTCCGCGACCCGGACTTGGCCCGTCGGTTCGCGGCACTGCACCGGTGGCTGGCCGAGCCGGGATCCAGGCTGGAACGGCAGGGCGCGCTGGCCGCCTGGTGGGATGACGCGGCAGGGTGGTCGACCCGCGGGTCCGCTGCCGACCGGAAGATGCCCCAGGTCGGGATCGCCGGCCTGCGGAACGCGCTGGCGCTGATAGCCGATGACCCGGCGGCGGACGTCTCCCTCACGGACCTGGCGGCCGCGGCCGGCCTCAGCCAGTACCTGCTGGTGAAGGCGTTCCGTGAGCGGTACGGGATGCCGCCGCACGCGTTCCAGGTGGCGCAGCGGGTGAACCGGGCCCGCCGTCTGCTGGAAGCGGGTGTGCCGACGGGTGAGGCCGCAGCCATGGCGGGGTTCTTCGACCAGAGTCATCTGCACCGGCACTTCCGCCGCCGGATGGGCATCACGCCCCGGGAGTACGCGGCCGCCGCGTCCAGGGGCCAGGCGCGCGATTTCGTACAAGAACCGTCGCGGGCCCGGCCGCTAGTTTCACCTTCATGACAGGAATCACTATCCACATGATCGTCCCCGGCGCGGACAGCGCCTCGGCGTGGTACCGCGACGTGTTCGGTGCGCGCGAGCAGGGCCGGATTACCCTGCCCGACGGCCGCCTGATCCACGTTGAAGTGCACGTGAACGGGACAGTGCTGATGCTGGCCGACGAGTTTCCCGAGCACGGCGCGGTCCGTCCGCCAGCGGGGATCACCACGGCGGTCGCGTTCTACCTGGACTTCGCCGACGTCGATGCGGTGTGGGAGAAGGCGCTTGCCGCAGGAGCGACCGAACAGCGGCCGCTGCAGGACACTCCTTTCGGGGACCGCGACGGCCAGCTCATCGATCCCTTCGGATACAGGTGGGGGCTGACCCAGCACCTGCAGGACGTGTCCTATGAGGAGATGAGCCGCATCGCGGCGACCATGTTCGGGTAACCGTCAGCGCTCGCCATGACCTAAGGGACCGCACGACGAACCGGATGGCACTGGTCACCATGACAGATTCGGGGCCGCCTGCCTGCCCTTTAGGGTCGCGGACATGAGAGTAAGAGGTATCTCCTGGGTCGGCGTGAAGACCAGCTCGTATCCGCAGATGCGTGAGTTCTTCGTGACAAGAGCCGGGCTCGCCGTCGATTTCGAGCGCCCGGACTTCGCGGTGCTCCGGTTCCCGAACGGGGACAAACTTGAGATCTTCGGCCCGGAGGCCGCAGAGCCGCCGGAACAGTTCGCACGTAACCAGGTGGAAGCCAGCCTCCTGGTGGACGATTTTGACGAGGCAGTCGAAGAACTGCGCGCCGCTGGCATCGAACTAGTCGGTGAATGTGGAGACGGGGGCGAAGGCTACCGCTGGCAGCATTTCCGGGCGCCGGACGGCAAGGTCTTCGAGCTGGTAGCCGACCCCGCTCACCCCTGACCTCGTCCGGTTCGCGTCCGCCGGTTATTCGTTTCGCGCGACCTCCGGGCCGATGTGATCGCCGCGCGGCCGCCGTTGACCAGCCGAAGGCCAAGGGGAATCATGGCTCTACCCCGGTGAGCGTGCTGACCTTGCTGTCCCTGACGACGACCTCGCGGTCGACGTAGGCGGCCACCTGGGCGTCGTGGGTCAACTCTTTGCTCTTGCGGACCTCGGGCCGGGACCGCCTCGGCCGTGTGGCACATAAGGCCAGTAACCGATTGGCCGTGTGGCACACAAGGCCAGTAACTATCTGGTCGTGTGGCACACAGGGACGCATCTAGCGCCCTTGTGGCACCCGGGGACAGAACCGTTTCGGCCTTGTGGCACCCCGGGCCAGAACGCTTCGCCACCCGATACCCGGGCCGGAACCCTTTCGCCCTGAGGCGGCTTGGGCCAGGACCGCTTCGCCCCGCCGGGTAAGGGCTGCGTGGTTGGTTTCCCTGTCTGGCCCACGATGGGGGGCAGGCTTGCGGCCAAGGTGGTCCCTGTCGTAACGCTCGACTAGCTGGGCAAAGGCCGCCCGGGAGCTGTAGCAGTTGAGGTGGGGGCGGAGTGACCGGCCGTTCTGGGGGCTGGGTTTAGATCTTCGGGAGCAAGTTGGATAGCAGGGTGCCTACCTGGGCGGCGGAAGCGGCTGTGGCGGTTAGGACGGCCTGGTGGTTGATGGGTTCGTCGGTGAGGCCCGCTGCCGGGTTGCTGACCATCGAGATGCCGAGTACCTCCGCGCCTAGGTGGCGCGCGGCGATCGCCTCCATGACCGTGGACATGCCCACGAGGTCCGCGCCCGCGGTGCGCAGCATCCTGATCTCCGCCGGCGTCTCGAAGTGCGGGCCGGGGAGCCCGGCGTAGACGCCCTCGGCGAGCGACGGGTCGAGTTCCCTGGCGAGGGAGCGCAGTCGCCTGGAGTACAGGTCTGTGAGGTCAGTGAACCGTGATGACACGTGCTCCGGCAGTGGTCCGGTGAGTGGCGAGCGACCCGTGAGGTTGAGGTGGTCGCTGATCAGTACCGGCTGTCCGACCGCGTAACCTGCGTCGATGCCGCCCGCCGCGTTCGTGAGCACGACCGTCCGGCATCCGGCCGCGATCGCGGTCCGCACCCCGTGCACGACCGCGTGCGTGTCATGCCCCTCATAAAGATGAATGCGGCCTAGGTATACCAGCAGCCGCTGCTCACCTTTTTTGATATACCGAACGGAGGGTGTGTGCCCTTTTACGGTCGGTTGCTGAAAGTGGCGGAGTTCCCCGAGGGGTACTTCGAGTTCAACCTCGCCGATGGAATCGGCGGCGGCCCGCCAGCCGGAGCCGAGCACTACGACGGCATCGAAACCGTCAACGCCGGCCCGTTCGCGGAGGGTAGCCGCACTCGCCTCGGCACGGCTGAAGGGATCGGTAACCAGCGCTTTGTCATCGGTCATGGTACCGATCATCCCGCACTTTGTCGGCGGATGTCACTGTACGTGTTATAAGCCTGTGATTCGTGTCACGGAATAGTAAGTTTTCGACCGTATTTTTCTTCGCCAAGTCGCGCGCGGCGGTTGTTGCTTTCTGGCATCGTTGATCGGCAGCGGTAGATGAGTGCGCTATAAGCACGACATGGACCGAAGGGACTGCGTTGTCACGACAACGATCAGCGATGCTTGCGGAGCGGGAACGGCCGCGAGTGTCGCCGGGCGACTCGCGGGTTCCCGGTGCTGGCACGGCTAGTTCAGAACTTGCGTTGCGCACCACCGGCAGCCGCGCGGATGCTTCCGCTACTGGCGCGCTTGGCTCACGGAGTGCGCGGAAGAAGCGTGGGCTGTTTCGTCGTACCGGTATTGCGGTGCCGGCCGGCTTTCTCGCCGTGCTGCTCGTTGTCGTCGTCTGGGGCGCCGCCAAGGTGATGAACCCCCAGGGTACTGGGGCGAACAGCCTTTTCGGGGCCATTGGCGGCTTTGGGTCAAGCAAGCAGCTCTCCGGGCTCGCGCAGGAGTACCAGACGCTGGTCGCGATGAACGCCGCCACTCAGACGCTGTCGGTCGCCTCCAAGCCGGCGCACACTGACCCGGACGAGATCATAGCGGCGCAGAATTCCGGTAGTTCGGACACGACCGGTGGCAACAGCGTCACCACGATGGCCGTGCCGGCGAACCCGACCGCCGCGCAGGAGGACGCCAAGTCGATAATGCCGAGCTACGGCTTCAGCGTGTCGACGCAGTGGTCCTGCCTGTACTCCCTTTGGGAGCAGGAGAGCACTTGGAACGTGTACGCGGAAAACGCCGCTTCCGGTGCCTATGGCATTCCTCAGTCGCTGCCCGGCGACAAGATGGCTTCGATCGCATCCGACTGGCAGACCAACCCCGTCACGCAGATCAAATGGGGCCTGGGCTATATCAAGCAGATCTATGGCACCCCTTGTGCTGCCTGGGACCACGAAGTAGCCGATCACTTTTACTGATCGGCGGTGCCCTGTCGTCATCGCTAGAGCTGGCGGAAGATGCGTAATGCGCTAGCTGCAAGCCGTGATACTGGCCGCTTGTCGGCTCGCTGAAGCTCGAATTGGTCACTGTGATGCTCGTCACAGTGACCAATTTTATTGGGCTGAATTTCCATTTTGCATGGACGTTTCGTGGCGATTTATGCCCTGTTTATCATTCCGTGATCTAGAGTCAGGAACTCGTTGTTGTTTAGCCTTCCGTATTTTTGGCATGTCGTTTGGCGGAAGCACCCTGGTTGAATGACTGCCACCGCTGTGTGGCCAGGCACCCTGACCCGTGCCAAGTCACCAGCCCGAAGCAGGATGCTGGGAGGGGGTGAACGCTGCTAATGAAGGCATTACCTTGGCACGCCAACTGCCTTGGATGCGTTTGGCAAGTCATCTCTTTCGCAAGGTCACGTTCATCGCTGCTGGCGGCGCGCTCTGCGTCGGGCTCGCGGCGACCGGGACCGCCGCCTCCCTTGCGGGGACGGCATCGTCGGCGCAGGCCGGCTCCTTCTATCCAGCCACCGGACACTCCGCTGGTCCCGCTCTGGTCAGCCTCGCCCGGCAGGCCGCCGTCATCCGCCCGCTGCACAGGGCGTCGCTGCTGGTAGAAGTGCGGCTCAGCGCAGAACGGGCCGCGGCGGCGAAGGCTGCGGCGAAAGCCGCCGCCGAACGGGTTGCCGCGGCGCGGGCGGCGGCCAAGCGCGCAGCCGTCGCGCGTGCGGCGCGTGCTCGGGCTGCTGCGGCGCAGGTCCGCCTGCAGCGCGCTGCTGCCGCTCGGGCCGAAGTGCGGCGGGAGATCGCTCGGCGCACGCTGCGGACTGGCTCGCAGTCGCAAACCGTGGACCAGACCGCCACCGTCGACTCGGTGACCCCGACGGGGACGCCGCAGGAGATCGCCGCGGCGATGCTCGCCCAACGCGGGTGGGCGGGCCAGTTCTCCTGCCTCGATTCGCTCTGGGAGCATGAGAGCGGCTGGAACGTGTACGCGGAGAACCCGAGTTCGGGTGCGTACGGCATCGCGCAGGCGCTGCCTGGCTCGCAGATGGCTTCGGCCGGCCCGGACTGGCAGTCGTCCGCTGCCACGCAGATCCGCTGGGGCCTGAACTACATCCAAAACCGCTACGGCTCTCCGTGCGGTGCCTGGGACCACGAGGAGGCAACGGGCTGGTACTAGACCCCTCTCGCGTGGCTGTGCCGTTGGCGTCGACATCAACGGCACAGCCGCGTGCGGCTTACTCGACGGCTTACTCGAAGCGGACAGTGGACGGAGCCGTCATCCTCCGCAGCAAGGGCAGGGTCACTGTGATGACCGCGAAGGCGATCACCAGGCCGATGCCCATGATCGTGAAGTAATCCCGCCCGAGTTGCGGGACCGCGGTGCCGGCCGGCGCGAGCCGGAGGAACGCCATGAGCGACGTCCCGTAGGCGATCGCGGCCGCGACCAGGGTGGCGGCGACCAGCGGCACCGCCGCCTCGAACAGGACAACCCGCGACAGCACGCTTACCGGGGTGCCGCCGACCCGCAGCAGGGTGAACGGTCGCTTCCTGTCCACGAGGCTGCCGCCGACCGATACCGCGAGGCTGCAGCCGGCCACGATCAGCGTGAGGGCGATCGCCGCGTACACGATCTTCTCGAACGTGGCGGCCCGGGCGGTCCTGATCTGCAGTGTCTCGCCGAACGTCTGCGGCGGCGTCGGCGAGTTGTTAGCGTCGCCGCCGACCTGCGGCGGCGCGTTGACGGCGAGGTAGGTCCTGACCCGCTCGAGCGTCGCGGGGCTGTTGACTTTGACCAGCACGGTCTGCAGCGGCAGCGTCGTCAGGTTCCCGGTGTACGCCGGGGAGGCGGAACCGACGATCGGCTTGTCGCCGAACCGAGGGTTGTCGTCGAAGATCGAGTCATCTTGCACCTGCACCGCCCGCACACCCGGCGCGCACTGTCCGAGCGCACTGATCGCGTGCATGTCCGCGCAGCTGACGGCGACCATCCTCGGCTCCATGCCCTGTGACAGGTCGTAGAGCGGATAGACGGCGGCGCCAGGGATGGCGCGGAGCCCGCCGATGAGCCGCTGGCCGGCTGCCGTGGGCAGCCCGACCTGTCCTTTCAGGATGTTGCTGAGCGCCCCCGCCGAAGGGGTCGCCTGAATGGAGTTCACGGCCGGCAAGATCACGCCAACCATAGTGCCGAGGAACACCGCCAGCGTGAGGCCGGTGACCGCCCGGAACGCGCCCTTCGGGTTGTCGGCGATCCTCCGGGCGGCCAGGAGCGCCGACGACCCGCGGGCGAGTCGGCCGAAGAGCCGCGCCGCCTGCGCGGTGAGCCAGGGGCCGGCGATCAGCAGCCCGATCATCGTGAGCAGCAAGCCCGGGTAGGAGGGGGCGCCGATACTCGCCTTGGTGGTCTTGTCCAGCCCGTAGATGTAGACGCCGACGCCGATCACCAGCGCGATCACGCGCCAGAACGTCGGCGGCCTAGGCGTGGCCCGCCGGGTGACGCCGAGCGGGGAAATCTGCACCCGGCGCAGCGACACCAGCGCGGCGGCGGCCGCGACGATCGGCACGCCGACGAGCATCGCGGCGTAGCCGGCCAGGGTCGGCGTCAGGTCCGACTCGAAATACCGCGTGCCGACCAGGGCCGCGCCGGCGAGCGCGGGCCGCACCAGCAGGAAGATGGCTGTGCCGAGCACCGTGCCGAGGAACGCGCTGATGACGGCTTCCACCGTGGCGACGATCCTGATGTCGCCCGGTGTCCCGCCGACGAGCCGGAGCGCGGCGAACCGCTCCTCCCGGCGGTTGGCGGCGAGCCTGGTCGCCGTGCTGATCAGTACCAGCATGGGGAACACCACCGCGAGCACGCCGACCCCGAACGCGTAACGGAAGAACGGGGTGAAGACCCCCGGCGCGGCCGTGGGGTTGATCGCCGTGACCCATGTGGTGCCGGGGATGCGGTTGACCTGCGCAGGCGTGTGCCCGATGTAGATAGCCAGGTCGCTGGCCCCGTGCAGCCCAGCCTGACCGATCGTGCCGATCAGCTTGCCGGGGAACCGCGCGCCGAGTTCGTCGGCGGGCATGGTCCTGATCAGCGCCGCGAGCGCGGGGGAGGCGTAGTAGTCGCCTGCAGGGGGCAGGTGCGTGATGCCTGGCGGTACCGGCGCGTGCGGGCCAAGGGCGGCGACGTCGAGCCGGCTGATCGTCTGCCCCTGGTAGAAGTCCACGCTGTTGTT
>Ga0134126_10010713_pt1 | contig 11549 bp, 11 predicted proteins | sample KB31752_FD_96881 | JGI IMG/M metagenome (GOLD analysis project Ga0134126, IMG submission 96881) | Terrestrial soil microbial communities with excess Nitrogen fertilizer from Kellogg Biological Station, Michigan, USA - KB3-175-2 | ecosystem: Environmental > Terrestrial > Soil > Unclassified ... | reverse complement strand
TCGAGGCTGTCGGTGAGCACGATCGCGGCCGTGTCGGCGGCGATGCCCATCAGCCGCTGGAGGTCGAGCAGGGCCAACACGGCCGTCAGGGAATCATCCTGCGCCGCGTTCTCCAGCTGTCCCGCGTTGATCTCGGCCAAGTGCACGTCGAGCTCGCTCGCGTCGCCGGCCTCCATGCGCCGGCGCGCCATGTGCAACAGGCTGTCGGCATCGAGCGCGTCGCGCCTGCCTAACCGGGCATGCTCCTCGAGCGCCAGCACCCGCGCGTAGCTGGTCTCGGCCACGAATGCGACCGATGCGCGCGCGAACGCCAACCGAAGCGTGGCGGCGTGCTGGCCGGCCGTCGCCGCGCCGATGCGCGGATTGCGCACCCACGGGAAGTCGAGGGGAATGTCGAGAATCGAGTGGTGCCGCGGAATGTCTTTCGTGTACTGAAACGAGAACGTCGGATTGGGATACGCGCGCGCGGCCGACACGTCGGCCGCGGCCGTCGCGCTGTCGGCGCCGGCGAGCGCGATGAGCGGTTGCGATGTCAATGCCGCGGCCACGACCTGCGCGCGCGTGTACCGCTGTTGGGCACCGGCGCGCGGTGCGGTCAACACGACGGCTGCGAGAGCGGCGCCGGCCAGGAGCGCACGGATGGACGGCGCATGCGGCGGAGCGATCGGTGGTGCCATTCGATGTGAAGTTAGGTGCCGTAGCTGTCAGCGCGATTACAGTCAGGGCGCGCGTGGAAAGCGAAGCGTCACCGTCGTTCCGGCACCCGGCGTCGAATCGAGCGAGACCGTCGCACCGTGCGCCGTCGCGATCCAGCGTGCAATCGACAATCCCAGTCCCGCGCCCGGCGCGCTCTCGCGCGCATTCTCGGCGCGATAGAATCGGTCGAAGACGTGCGGGATCTGCGCGGCCGGAATGCCGATGCCCGTGTCCGCCACGACGACCGTCGATGATCCGTTGGTCGCGGACACGTCCACGCGGACGCGTCCGCCTTGCGGCGTGAACTTGACCGCGTTGTCGAGGATCTGCATGAGCAGCTGGCGCACGAGTGCGCGGTCGCCAATGATCGGGCTCTCCTCGAAGGTGCCGACGTCCACCGTCACGCCGCGCGGCCGCGCGAGCACGTGCGCCGCTTCGGCCGCGTCGAGCGCGATGTCGTCCAGGAAGAGGCGGTCTTGCGCCACCGGCCATTCGCCTGCGTCGGCGTGCGCCAGCGTGAGCAGGTCGTTGACGATCGCGCCTAACCGCTGGGCCTCCTCTTCGACGCGCGCGAGCGTCTGGATGTAGGCCGCCGAGTCGCGTTCTCGCTGCAGCGCCACCTCGGCGCGGGTCCGCAGCACGGCGATCGGCGTCCTGAGCTCGTGCGCCGCGTCCGCCATGAACCGCCGCATCTGCGCCATCGTCGCCTCGACGGGCGCGGTAGACTTGCGCATCAACACCCATCCGCCTAACGCAACGAGCAGCAACGCCGCGAGCGCGGCACCGCCGAATGCGCCGATGAGCGAGGCGTAGCGGTCCTCGAGCTCCACCCGGTCCGCGGCGGCGAGCGCGATGTACCGCGTCCCGCTGGACGTGGTGAAGCTCGTGGCGCGGATCCGCAGCGTGTGTCCGTGTCCGACGTGCGCGTTGAGCGTCACGTCGCCGCCGCCGGCCGCGCGCGCCGCGGCGCGCGTCACCCATGCCGGCGCCGCGGGCGGCTTGAACGGCGTGCCGCCGGCCGAGAGGAGGAACAACTGCCGATCCGGGATGTGCAGCTCGTCCACTGCGTCGACGACCTGCCCGCGCGCCTCGGCGGCTTCCATCTCGCGGATGTTCGCCGCGCGGATGAGCTGCTCCGTGGCGGCCTCGAGCGATGCGTCCAGCTGTGACGTGATCTGCGATCGGATGACGGTGAACAGGCCGCCGCCTAACAGAACGAGAATGAGGCCGAACGTCGCCGCGTACCAGGCCGTGAGGCCCAGCCGGATCCGCGTCAGGCGCTGCATCGATCGCGCCTCACTGCCCGAACCGGTACCCTGCGCCGCGCACGGTGTGGATCAGGCGCGGCGAAAACCCCTCATCGATCTTGCGGCGCAGCCGCCGCACCAACACCTCCAGCACGTTGGTGAACGGATCGTGATTGTCGTCCCACACGTACGCGGTGATCGCGGCACGGTCCACCACTTGTCCCTCGTGCTGCAGAAAGAACTCGAGCAGCGTGAATTCTTTTCCAGTGAGCACGATGTCGATGCCGGACCGCCGCACGCGATGCGCGCGAAGATCGACCTCGAGATTCTCGATGTGCCTCAGTGCCGGCTCGAGACGCGGCTGCCGTCGCGCCAGCGCATGAATCCGCGCGAGGAGCTCGCGAAATGCGAACGGTTTCACGAGGTAGTCGTCGGCGCCGGCCTCCAGACCGCGGACACGATCGTCGACGGCACTCCGCGCCGTGAGCATGAGAATCGGCGTCGCGATGTCGCCGGCGCGCAGTTGGGCGCACAGGTCGAGCCCGCTGCCGCCCGGCAGCATGATGTCCAACACGATCACATCGTACGCGTGCGAGAACGAGGCGTGACTTCCCTCCGCGAACGTGTGAACGATCAGGGCGTCGATGCGCTGCTCGCCCAACCCATCGCGCAGAATGCGCGAGAGCTCGGGGTCATCTTCAACGATCAGGATTCGCATGACATATTTGGCACGCCCCAAAGCTGTGCCGCGCGCGCCAGGATTGCCAATCGCCCCGTTCCCCGTTCCCCGTTCCCCAAGCTGCCGCCAGGCGCCGATTCCCCGTCTCACACATATCTTTCGCGCCATGATCGAAGCCCGTGTCGCAACCATCGACGTCTATCTGCTGCGCCGCCGGGCCGACACCTGGCAAACGCTCGTGCTCCAACGCGCCGCCAACACGCGGTGCACGGGCGCGTGGGAGGCGGTGCACGGGCACATCGAAAACGGCGAGCGTCCCGAGGACGCGGCAACACGCGAAGTCGCCGAGGAAACGGGACTGGCGATTGCCCGACTCTACAACGTGACGGTGCAGCCGTTCTACCTGCACTCGATGAATGTCGTCACGCTCGCGGTGGCATTCGCGGGCACCGTGCACGACGGCCCGGTGCGTCTCTCGGATGAGCACGCGCGCGCCGAGTGGGTCTCGATCGACGAGGCGACTGCTCGCTACGCGTGGCCGCGGTCCGCGGTGGCGTTGCGCGAAGCTGTGTACCTCCTGCGCTCGGGTGATGGCGGCTGCGTGGACGACGTGCTCCGAGTTCGCTGAGGGTGTCCGTTCCTTCGGGCTCCGTGCCCAACGCTGAACTACCGGTGGCCGAACGACGCGCTCTCATTGCGCTCGTGCTCGTGTTCGTCGCGCTGCTGTTCGCCGAACTGCCGGGCTCCTGGCTCATCGAGCCCGACGAGGCGCGGTACGCCGAGGTGCCACGCGAGATGCTCGCGTCGCACGACTACGTCACCCCCGCGTTGAACGGCGCGCACTACTTCGAGAAACCGCCGCTTGTGTATTGGGTGAATGCGGCGTCGATGCGTGCGTTCGGTCTCACCGCGTATGCGGCACGCCTGCCGACGCGCCTCGCCGCGGTCGGCACCGCGGTGATGCTCGCGGTCGAGCTCGAGACACCGGAGCTCGCGGGCTGGGGATGGTGGGCTGCGCTGATGTTGTTGTCGGCGCCGCTCAGCTTCGTGTTGGGTCGATACAATCTCACCGATGGCGTGCTCACGTGCGCCATGACCGGTGCGTTCCTGGCGCTGCGCCGGTTTCTCGCGGCGCGCGAACGGAATGCGCGCGCTCCCGGCGCGCTCGCCGCGTTAGGCGCGTGCGTCGCTCTCGCCATGCTGGCCAAAGGGCTCATCGGTATCGTGTTCCCGGGCCTCGTGCTGATCATCTGGGCCGGCGCCACCGGCCGTTGGCGTCGGATCGGCGAAGCGCTCTGGTCGCCGGCGCCCGTCGTCTTTCTGCTCGTCGCGGTTCCGTGGTTCGTGCTCGTCGAGCGGGCGAATCCGGGTTTTGCGTCCATTTTCTTCATCCGCGAGCACGTGGCCCGATTCGCCACGGGCGAGGCGAAGCGCAGCGGCCCGATCTATTATTTCGTGGCCGCGTTTCTCGCCGGATTCGTCCCGTGGATCTTCATCGCGCCGCGCACCGTTAGGCAGGTGGTCGAGGCGTGGCGTGCCCGCGCCGCGGCACGGGCCGACGACCTCTTCTTTGCGATCTGGTTCGTCGTGATCCTCGTGTTCTTCTCGGTGTCGCGCTCCAAGCTGCTGCCGTACATCTTGCCCGCGTTTCCTGCGGCGGCGGCGCTCGCGGCCCGCGCCGTACTCGTGCGGACGGACAGCGTCAAACGCGCGCTCGTTGCGCACGCGATCGTCATCACGCTCGTCGCGCTGGGCGGTGTGGGCTTCGGTTGGGCGAGCGGGGAGCTCGCGCGCTATCGCGCGGTGCCGTTCGCTGTGTTGGGCGCGGTGCTGCTCATGGCCGGCGCGTGGGCCGCCGTCGCGCTCGCACGCACACACGGCCGCCGGGCGATGTTCCCGGCCGCACTCGGATGGGCAGGCCTCTATCTGGCGATCATTCTTGCGATGCCGCGCGTCGCCAACGATCTCTCGGCGCACGATCTCGCACTTTCAGCCGCGCATGCCGACAGCGCGCTCGTCGTGTCGTATCGCTGCTATCCGCAGGAATTCCCGTGGGTCCTCCGGCACCCGATTGCCGTCGCCGACTACACCGACGAGCTCGGCTCTGACGGCGTTCGCCCGGCGTCCTTGTATTGGTCGCGTGATGAGTTCTGGAAGCGGTGGAATTCCGGCGAACGCCTGGTCGTGGTGATCAAGCGCCGCGCCCGCGCCGAGTTCGACGCGTCGCCCACCCACGGGACGCCCCTCGGCGCAAATCGGAAGTATGTTGTATTGGCGAATTTCGAGCGCGCCGTCGTGAACCCGAACTCCACGAGATGACCGAAGCCTCGCGACCACCGTCCCCGCGCCCCGCGGAGCGCACGTCGTTCCTCCCGTTCTCGCGCCCAACGATCGGCGACGCCGAGATCGCGGAAGTGATCGACTGCATGCGCTCCGGTTGGATCACGACCGGTCCGCGTGTGGAACGCTTCACGAGCGATTTCGCCGCATACGTCGGTGGGCGCCACGCATCGGCGGTATCGTCGGCGACGGCGGGCTTGCACCTGGCCCTTCTCGCGCACGGCATCGGGGCGGGAGACGAGGTGATCACGTCGCCCATGACGTTCGTCGCGACGCTCAACGTGATCGAGCTGGTGGGCGCCGTACCCGTGCTGGCGGACATCGACCGGCGCACCCTTCAGATTCGCGTGGATGAAGTCGCGCGACGAATCACCCCGCGCACGCGCGCCATCATCCCCGTGCACTTCGTTGGGCAACCGGTGGATCTCGACCCGCTGCTCGAGCTGGCGCGCGCACACAATCTCGTGCTCATCGAGGACGCGGCACACGCGGCCGGCACCGAGTACAAGGGGCGCCGAATCGGGTCCTTCCCGACGACGAGCGTATTCTCCTTCCATCCCAACAAGAACATCACCACCGGCGAAGGCGGCATGGTGGTGACGCACGACGAAGACGTCCTGGCCCGCGTGGCGCTGCTCAAGTTTCACGGCATGAGCCGCGACGCGTGGAAGCGATTCGACAAGGCGGGATCGCCGCGCTACGACGTGGACGTGCCCGGGTACAAGTACAACATGTTGGACATGCAGGCTGCGTTAGGCATCCACCAGCTGCCCAAGCTCGATGCGTTCATCGCGGCGCGCCGCCGGCTGGCCGAGCGCTATCAGACGGCACTCCGCGACGTGGATGCGCTCATCCTGCCCGAGCCCGTGCCGTATCCGTCGCGACACGCCTGGCACCTGTACACGCCGCTCATCAAGCTCGAGGCCCTCACCATAAGTCGCGACGCGTTCATGGCCGAGCTCAAGGCGCGCAACATCGGCGTCGGGCTCCACTACACGGCCGCGCACGAGTTCTCGTACTACCGGGAGCGCTATCGGTGGTGCCCGGACGATTTTCCCGACGCGCACTTCGTGTCCGAGCGCATCATCTCGCTCCCGTTGTATCCATCGCTGAGCGACGCCGACCAGGATGACGTGATCGCCGCCGTTCGCGACATTGCCCAACGGAGCAGGCGATGAGCCCGCCGCGCGGCAAGGTCTCGGTCGTCGTCCCCGTGTACAACGAGGAGGCGAACATCCCCGACTTGGTGCCGCGCCTCGTCGCCGTGCTCGACGGCCTGGACCGCCCGTCCGAAGTGATCTGCGTGGATGATGGCAGCCGCGACCGGTCGCTCGACATTCTGCGCGGTCTCGTCGATCGGTATCCCGACCGGCTGCGCGTCGTGGAGCTGAGCCGCAATTTCGGCCAGCATCCGGCGATCCTCGCCGGCTTCGCGATTGCGAGCGGCGATGTGATCGTCACCATCGACGCCGACCTCCAGAATCCGCCGGAGGAGATTCCGAAGCTCATCGCGCTCTCCGACCAGGGATTCGACGTGGTCGGCGGCGTGCGCGAAGTTAGGCGCGACAGTTTGTTCCGGCGCGTCGCCTCGCGCATGGTCAATCGCGTGACCACGGCGATCACCGGCATCCGCATGAGCGACTACGGCTGCATGCTGCGCGCGTACTCGCGCGAGGTGATCGACCTCATCAACCGGTGCGAGGAATCGTCGACGTTCATTCCGGCGCTCGCGCAGACGTTCTCGCGGCGGCCGGCGGAAGTGGCGGTGCGCCACGCCGAACGGCGCGCGGGCGCATCCAAGTATTCGCTGTACCGGCTCCTCCGCCTCAACTTCGATCTGATGACGGGCTTCTCCGTCGTGCCGCTGCAGATCTTCACGTTGTTCGGCTTCCTCACCGCGAGCGGCGGCCTGGTGCTCGGCATCTACCTGCTCATCCGCCGGTTCGTGCTGCTGCGCGCCTCCGAAGCCGACGGCGTGTTCACGCTGTTCGCGCTGGCGTTCGTCGTGATGGGCGTGCTCATGGCTGGGTTAGGCATTGTGGGCGAGTACGTGGGCCGGATCTATCAGGAAGTGCGGGGCCGTCCGCGCTACCTGGTGCGCCGCGTGTATGGCGGGACGGGCGCGCTGATGCGCCTCGAGGACGGCGGCGTCGAGGGGTCGGTGCCGCGTCCATGAGTGGGCCGCGCATCGCGCTCTTCGGGTACGCGGATGTCGGACACGCCTGTCTCGCAATGCTGCTCGAGCGGGGCGCCAACGTCGTCGCCGTCTACACCCACGCCGACGCCGCGGGCGAGTCCCACTGGTTCCCGTCCGTCGCCGAGCTCGCCGTCCGGAACGGCATCCCCGTGCGCCTCGACGCCTGCCTAACGGAGCCCGCGCCGCTCGCCGTGCTCCGCGCCGCCGCGCCCGACCTCGTGCTGTCCTGCTACTACCGCGCGCTCCTGCCGCTCGCCGCGCTCGCGGTCGCTCCGTTAGGCAGCTTCAACATCCACGGATCGCTGCTCCCGCGGTATCGCGGCCGCGCACCGGTCAATTGGGCGGTGCTCCACGGCGAAACCGAGACCGGCGCCACCCTCCACGTGATGACGGCCCGCGCCGACGCCGGCGACATCGTCGACCAGCAGCCGGTCCCGATTGGACCGGACGACACCGCCGCCGAGGTGCAGACGCGTGTCCGCGATGCCGCGGTCTGCGTCCTCGAGCGCCAGCTCGATGCACTCGCCGCGGGACGCGCGCCACGCCGGCCGCAGGACGCGTCTTGCGCCACGACGTTCGGCAAACGCCGCCCGGAAGACGGTGCGTTCCAGTGGTCGCAGCCGGCCGCCGAGATCCATAATCTCGTTCGCGCGGTGACGCATCCATATCCGGGTGCGTTCACGCCGCACGGCGGTCGCACGCTCTACGTTTGGCGCACGCACAACGGCGGCTGGAGCGCCAACGGCGCACAGCCCGGGGAAGTGCGACTGATCGACGACCGGCTCTACGTCGCCTGCGGCTCCGCCGACACGCGATGGCTCGAGATCGTCCGCGCCCAGATCGCCGGCGACGTCGAGCGCGATGGCGCGGACCTCGCCCGCCACCTCGCGCCTAACGCGCCACTCACTCCACCGGCTCCATGAAAGTCCTCATCCTCGGCGTGAACGGATTCATCGGCAACGCGCTCACCGAACGCATCCTCACCACCACCGACTGGGAAGTGTTCGGCCTCGACATGTCCGCCGAGAAGATCGAGCCGTTCCTGAGCAACCCGCGCTTCCGGTTTCTCGAGGGCGACATCGCGATCAACAAGGAGTGGATCGAGTACCACATCAAGAAGTGCGATGTGGTGCTGCCGTTAGTCGCGATCGCGACCCCCGCGACGTACGTGCGCGACCCGCTCTCGGTGTTCCAGCTCGACTTCGAGGAAAATCTCCGCATCGTCAAGCAATGCGTGCGCTACAAGAAGCGGGTCGTGTTCCCGTCGACGTCGGAGGTGTACGGCATGTGCCCCGACGCCGAGTTCGACGAGTATCGCTCGACGCTCGTCTATGGACCCATCCACAAGCAGCGTTGGATTTACTCCACCAGCAAACAACTGCTCGACCGCGTCATCTTCGCGTACGGCCAACAGGAACAGCTCAAGTTCACGCTGTTCCGGCCGTTCAATTGGATCGGCCCCCACCTCGACAACGTCGACTCGCCTAAAGAAGGCTCATCGCGCGTCCTCACGCAGTTCCTCCACAACATTCTCTACGGGGAACCGATCAAGCTCGTCGACGGCGGCCGGCAGCGCCGTTCCTTCACGCACATCAAGGACGGCATCGATTGCTTGATGCGCATTCTCGTCAACGAGAACGGCGTGGCCGACAGCCAGATCTTCAACATCGGGAACCCGGCGAACGACGTATCCATTCGCGAGCTCGCCGAGCGCCTCTTGGCCGCAGTGTCGCGCCATCCGGGCTATGAGAACGTCGCCGAGCGCACGCCGATCGTCGAGGTGCGGTCGGAAGCGTACTACGGCGACGGGTACCAGGACATCCCGACGCGCGTGCCGTCGATTCGGCGCGCGGCCGAGCGACTCGGCTGGTCGCCGCGCATCGGATTCGACGACGCCATACGCCTGACGATCGAGTTCTATCTTGCGGGACGCAAGCGCCCACTGGCGCCGTGACGAGTCCGGCGCCGGTCGCCGCCGGCGGACGCCGGCGCGTCGCGCTCAAGGTGGATTGCGACACGTTCCTCGGCACGCGCGCCGGTCTGCCGAACCTGCTGCGGGCCCTCGCCAAGCGACGCATCCGGGCCACGTTCTTTTTTACGTTAGGCCCGGACCGGTCGGGGCGCGCGATCGTGCGCGTCTTCACGCGCCGCGGATTCCTGCGCAAGATGATTCGCTCGCGTGCGCTCTCGCTCTACGGTCCGCGGACGGCGCTCTACGGAACGCTCCTGCCCGCGCCGATGATCGGCCGCCGCCTCGCGTCGCTCATCCGATCGGTGGGCGAGGCGGGCCACGAAGTGGGCGTGCACGGCTGGGACCACGTGCGCTGGCACGATCGCCTCGATCACATGTCGGATGCGCAGATCCGCGCCGACTACGGCCGCGCGCACGACGTCTTCGCACGCATTTTCGGCCGGCGCGCGCACGCGTCGGCGGCGCCGGGTTGGCACGCCACCTCGGGCTCGCTCGCCGTGCAAGAGAGCTTCGGGCTCCGCTACGCGTCCGACACGCGCGGCGGTACGCCCTTCTTCCCCGAGGCGGGCGGACGGCGCTTCCGCACCATCCAGCTCCCCACCACGCTTCCCACGTGGGACGAGATGTACAACTCGCCCGACGTGCCTAACGACGATGCCCTGATTGCACGGTACCGCGCCGCGATCGCCGGCACCGAGGTCCATTCGATTCACACGGAAGGGGAGGGGACCGTATTGTTCCCGCTGTTCGAGCGCCAGCTCGACGCGTGGCTCGCCGATGGCCTGACGTTCGTGACGCTCGATGAGATCGCCGGCGAGTGGTTGGCCGCGCCCGAGCGCGTGCCGGTGCGGCGCCTCGTGCGCGCGGTGCTGCCGGGCCGCGCCGGCGAAATCACCGTCAGCGTTCCTGCCTAACCGGTGTCAGCCCGGCGCGGCGGCGCCCGAACACCTGTCGAGCAGCGCCTTTCCCGATTGCTGGACCGCGGGCGACGCCGGCCGGCCGTCTTCCACCCATCCGGAGCGCGTGAAGTGGCGCAACACGGTTTCGGTGCGCACTTCGATCGTCGATCCGGTGTCGCCGTTGCCCTTGGCCTTCACGAGCAGCTTGTCCACTTCCTGCTGCTCCTCGGGGAGCTGCGCCGACGCGTCGCGATTGATGCGTTGGGCATCGATCGACCCTTCGCGCTCGTTCCAGGTGCGCGGCGTGTAGCCGAGCTCCTTGAGCTGGTCCATCGAGCATTGGAACGCGTCGCCGCGCGTGTGCGTACTGCGGCCGCTCAGCGTCGGCCAATACGTCGCACAGGCCGCCGTCGCCGCGGCCAGAGCGAGACCGCCAACCACGCGGCAAGCGACACTCCCGTATCGATGGATCACGCGCGTCCGCCTCCTCCCGTGGACCGTTGCCGAGCCGTCGGCAGACATTCGTTGTGGTCCATCGGCGCGTTCGGCTTGACGCGCACGCTCTTGGCCGGAATCCCCACGTTCACATGATGCGGACGAACGTCCTTCGTTGCCACCGCCATCGCGCCCACCATCGCGTCGCACCCCACGTGCACACCGGCCAGCACGGTCGCATGGTACGTGATCCGGACGCCCTCGTCGATCCGCGTCAGCGCATTGGTCACGTCGCGTTGGTCGACGATGCTGTGCGTGTGGCTGTAGATGTTCGCGTAGTCGGAGATCGACACCTTGTTGCCTAACACAATGCCGCCGCGGTCGTCCAGCAGCACGTGCCGGTGGATCACCACGTCATCGCCCACGTCCAAGTTGTAGCCGAACGAGAACTCGACGTGTTGGAACGCTTTGAAGTTCTCGCCGCAACGCTTGAAGATGTACGGCGCGAGGATCCGCCTCAGGCGTACGCCCATGTCCACGTTCTGTCCGCCGAGCGGCGTGCGATCGAAGCTGTACCAGAGCCAGAGCAGCGGCTTCACGCGCTGGAACCGCGCCTGGTCGCAATCGGCGTAGTACTCGGGTTCGAGCGTCACGTTGCGCGGGTCGAGCGCCATCAGCGCCGCGCGCGTTCCAAGCGGCAGCGATTCGTCGGACACCGCCGTGTCCCAGTTGGCCGCGTATCCCGGATACTCGATCTCGCACAGCGTCTTCCGACAGATCACGTTGTGGTCGGCGTCCTCGCGCCCGAGCTCGTGCGCCAACCGCTCGAGCCACGCGTCGATCACCTTCGCGCCGGGAGTCGGAGACAGTTTCTGGAGAGGAAGGAGAGCCATGTTCGTACCGTAATACAAAAACGTCGCAGGGGGAACGGAAGTGGCCCGCGTCTGGACTTGCGAGACCGTATGCCGAAGCCCGCCTCATGGAGCCTCGTGATGGTGTCAGACACCTGCCTGGTGAGCTCCTCTGTACTTGCTCAAAAGGACTTTTGTTATCGCTCAAGCCCTTTGTCGAAGAAGCTCACCAG
>Ga0134126_10010712_pt1 | contig 11549 bp, 12 predicted proteins | sample KB31752_FD_96881 | JGI IMG/M metagenome (GOLD analysis project Ga0134126, IMG submission 96881) | Terrestrial soil microbial communities with excess Nitrogen fertilizer from Kellogg Biological Station, Michigan, USA - KB3-175-2 | ecosystem: Environmental > Terrestrial > Soil > Unclassified ... | reverse complement strand
TTCGCTTTACAGTCTTGATGCCAATAGCATACCAGTAAAAGTCAAGGGAGATGGAATTGGTTTTTACTTGATATCGTCTGCAAGTTATCAGAATAACATTCTTGCAAAAGTTGTTGATTCTCACGGAAATTTTCTGGATATAAGAAAGATAACAAATAAGGTGACAGTCGATTACTTTCATTTTGAACATGATGATCAAGTCACACTAGAACTAACCAATCTCTCCGACAAGCCTGTAAAACTTGCAGTTACCATAGGTGATACCAGAATTCAGGCGATTACTTTTCCAGCAGTATTGATATTTACAGGTGCCTTGATCTTGGTCTTTTCAGGATATAGAAAACTGAGAAACTACATCACAGAACAACCAGACGAGAACAAGTCGTAGATAGGTATACACAACATTGTCGCACCAACCAGTAATGATAAGTTAAATCCTACCCACGTAGCAGAAAATATTACATTTACAATTGAGAATGGTACTAGTTTTTTTGTTTTGCTATAGCCAAACTTTGAAAGCATTAGAAAGCCACCAATTGAGGTTAACAACAATCCTAATTCTATAGTAAGGTGTGATGAGGTTACCAATCCATCAATGCCGTATATTTCATGAAAGTTGTAATCAACATAGCCTCCTCCAAGCTGCATTAGAGATCCAATCAAAAGCATTGTTATTCCTAGAATTATCTTTCTATTTTTCATAGAGATTAGCATTCCAAATGCGGCGGAGAACGCTACCAGACTTACACCAGAATAAACAGTTACGTGTTGTATCGTCCAGAAACTGTCTGGGATTTTTAGTGCGTGTGATGCAGAGTCCCATATTCCGCCAATCAATACACCCGTAGTACCCAAGACTGCCAAGACTGAAACAATGAATAACAGTTCATTTTGTCTAGATAGAAATGATTTTGATACGATTTGCGGTATTGTCATACTCACACTCGAAATGATCTTGCTATATAGAATGTTGTTATGGAATTTTTAGCATTTTGTTTTATTGATTTTAATTCGTGTCTGGTAGAAATGACTATTATATCAGTTGATACCAAGAGAGTACTATGAGTCCGGGCATTGGATTAATGAAACGAAGACTTCCTACAGAAAAAGAAGCAATACCTGTAGCAGTTTCAGGAATTGTACAAAAATACGGTATTAGGTCAGATGAGATCAAAACACTAGAGACAAAATTTGATGTAGATGGTGGAGATTGGTATGTAGCACTTGGATTTGGAGAGAAAAGAGTCATAGTGAAGATGGATTCTGTTCAAGGTACTATAACAGAAATTAAAGAGATCTAAGTTTTATTTTCGAAATTGTACGTTAGATACTTCAGGCTCTTTTATTATTATCAATCCACCTTCTCGTAGTTGTTGAATTAATTGTAAAACCTCTTTTTCCATCTGTCCCCTTTGCAAGCCAACTTGTTTTGCAAATAGATCAACTAGTTCAGTTATTCTTCTTTGGCCGTTGCATAGTTTCCAGAATTCTACAATAGCTTGATTTACCATGAAGCCTTGCTGATTTTCATTCATCAAGACAATAGAACCATCTTCTTCTTGTTTTACTAAAGATCCTATACCTTGTGGCATAGCAATTTCATAATTAATTGGTGCTACAGTTTTTTGCTTACCATAGTTTATCATTTTTTTGCCTTCTTCTGACATTTTTTCAGGTGTCCATGCAGGTTCCCATACAATTTCAACGTTAACAGAAGATACGCCTGGAACCTTAGTTACATATCGTTTTACATCGGTGACTAGGGTATCATGCAATGGACATCCACGTGTTGTCATTGTCATTTTGATATCCACTTCATTATCAGGATTTATGTTCACGTCATAGATCAATCCCATATCTACCACACTGATTGGAATCTCTGGGTCCATGCACTGCTTTAATGAGTCAAGTATTTGTTGTGAAGTGACAGTTGACATGAATTGACTTGCCTCCATAATAGAATAAATACTTTACAACTTGGATTCAAATAATTTTCGTATAGATTCTTCAAATGGAGGTTTTGCGATGCCTGCCTCTGTGATAATTCCAGTGATCAGTTCTGGAGGAGTCATGTCAAATGCAGGGTTTATTACGTTGATATCGTCAGGTGCAGTTTTCTTTCCTGCTACTCCTGTCACTTCACTTGCTTTTCGTTGCTCAATTATAACATCTTCCGGTCTGCTTTTTAGATCAAAAGTTGAGAGAGGTGCTGCTACATAGAATGGTATGCCATGTTGTCTTGCCATCAATGCAACTTGGTAAGTCCCTATTTTATTAAACACATGCCCAGTTCGGAGTATTCTATCAGCGCCTACAATTACTTTGGAAACTAGTTTGTTTGCCATAGAGTATCCAACTGCAGTATCCGGAATCAAACTAACATCAATTCCATCATGTTTTAGTTCAAATGCTGTAAGCCTTGAGCCTTGCATAACTGGTCTAGTTTCAGTTGCTATAACTTTGATCTTTTTTCCACTATCTTTTGTTGCTCGGATTACTCCAAGAGCTGTTCCATAAGCCACAGTTGCTAATGCACCTGCATTACAATGAGTCATTATTGTATCATTGTTATCAAATAATTGTGAACCATGTTTTCCCATACGCATGTTTATTGCGATATCTTCTTCTGCCATTTGTTTTGCTTCTTTAACAACAGATTCCTTTAGTGCAAAGATATCTTTTGCAGATCTTGCAACATTCATTATTTTTTCAAGGCCCCATGCAAGATTGATTGCGGTAGGTCTCGTATCGTGTAGTACCTTTCTTGCTTTTTCAAGATCCTCCAACAGAGATTCTTTTGTATTAGCAGTACTTTGTAATGCTGCCAAGGCAAGACCAAACGCACCAGAAACACCAATAGCAGGAGCACCTCGTACAATCAAATCTCTAATGGCAACTGCCACATCTTGATAATTGGTATAAATAACGTATACTAGCTCGTTTGGAAGTTTAGTTTGATCTATCATTACAACTGAATTGTTCTTCCACTCTACAGTTCTCAGGCTCGAATGAATCATTCTGTTTTAAAAAATTAATGAACCTTATATCAAGTATAAGTAGATTCGCTGATTAATCTCCGTAATCCTTCTTTTAGTTCTACTTGGGGACTGTATCCAAGTTCTTTTTTTGCAAGCCAGATAGACACTTGACTGTTTTTTATATCACCCTTTTTGGCTTTTTTATAAACTATGGATATTTTTTTCCCTGAAATTTCTATCATTATTTGTGCAAGCTCTTTAATTGAAACATATTTTCCACTAGCAATATTGTAAAACTTTCCTTTCTTTCCATTTATTTTTTTAATTGATTTATCAAATGCTTGAACCACATCATAGATTGAAACAAAGTCTCGTGTATTAGAGCCGTCACCAAATATTACAATGGGTTTGTTTTGGTTTATATTTTGCAAAAACTTTGTAATCACACCTGCATAAGATGGTGATTGTCCCTTTCCATATACGTTAAACAATCGTAGTGAGATACAATTCATATCATAACACCTTGAGAATGCCTCCAAATAATGTTCCATTGAAAGCTTTGTTGCACCGTATGGTGATATTGGCATAGTTACAGAATTTTCAGAAAGTGGAAGATCGTTCTGATCTCCATAAACAGCAGCACTAGATGGTGCAATAAAGTTTTTTACATTTTTTTCCATACATGCTAAAAGAACATTTAGTGTTCCAGTAACATTTACGTTGTGAGTATATTGTGGATTTTTTATAGAGTCTTGTACATTAATCTGTGCTGCAAGATGAATTACAAGATCAGAGCCTGTAATTGATTTTTTTAGTAGTGTGAGATTTGTCACATCACCTTTGACAAATTTTGCACCAAGTTTTTGTAGATGAGTCATGGAGTTTTTTTGAGTATTTTTCAGGTTATCATAAATTGTGACTTTATTTTGTTTCTCAAGCAGATCTTTGACCAGATGTTGTCCAATAAATCCAGCACCACCTGTGATAAAAACTCGCATGCTATACATACATTACATACGCGTATTAAATTATTGAGATTGTACTCATTATGAAAAGCATTCAGGAAACGTAAGTTTTTGGTGTTATTAGTTTCGATATTTTTTTGTTATCGATTTTGAGTTTTTGACTTTGTTTGCATATAGATCATTGATCTCATTTATCATGTCTAAAGTCGGGTTTTTTATCAAATCCAGATTTGGAATTACACAATGTCCACCAATAAATCCTGGAAACATTTTGGGTCGATTCCCTAAATATTTATGAATTTCATCTGCAAATGACCACATCTCATCATAATCTACTTTATTTTCTATTGCAATCATATTGCTGAGTTGGGCATATGTGATAAGCCAACCATAGTATGATGTATCAACTATTATTTTTGCAAGCTCTAGTGTAACAGGTGTAGACATTTGTTTTGTTTTCACACCACATTTTTTCAACATATTTGAATATGTGGTAGCTGCCCATTTTGCATTTGGTGCATTTGGCTCTACTGCAAAGAATTTTACATATCTTTTCAGATCATGTAACATTCTTTTGTGTACGCCTCTTGTTGCACTATAAATTACAGGTATTGACAATCTAGACTGTAGATTTTTTGTAGTACCAGGACTAATTGTACTATGAATAACAATTACTTTTGGTTTAAACTGTTCATAAAGTTTTATGACATTTGAAATAAAATTACTAGTAAAAGGAATACAAATATGTAGAAAAGAAGTTTCTGATTCACTATATTTTTCAAAATTCTTTTTGTCCATAAGTTTTTCATTTAGATCATACCCCACAGTAGGAATTATCTTAGATATCAGTTGAAGAATTGGTGTTCCTATTTCCCCCAATCCTGCAACTACATTTTTTGATTTTGTTATCATAATTCAATAGAGATGTATTTTCAATCACTAATTAGTTTTTGGCATATTATATTCAATTTAGAACATTATTAATTAAAAACTACACATCTTGATATTACTAGATTTTTTATACTGACAAACCAGTGTGGGAATTTATAAATAAGATAATTTCACAATTGGTATTGGATTTATCAGAATATTGGAAATCTCGTGGTCCTGGGTATAAGAGCGAGTTTAATAATCAACCAAAATCAGTTAGAACACTATTTGAAGAACAAGAAAGGAAAACAATAAACCTAATTCAAAAATACAAATTTTCTAAGATATTAGAAATAGGCTGCGGTTCAGGAAGATATACAAAAATTTTACATGATCTTTGTAAACCTGAAAGGTATCTAGCTGTAGACATTTCCATAGATCAAATAGAAAATGCCAAAAAATATGTAGGCAATAATAAAGTTGATTTTCAATGTTCTAGAATTCAAGATTTAAACATTAACGAAAAATTTGAGCTTGTTTTTGCAAGTGAAGTTTTGATGCACATACAGTTCAATGATATTAATGATACAATTAAAAAACTAATTTCTTATTCAAGTAACAAAATTATTTCAATTGACTGGTTTGATAAAAATAAGATAGGAAGCGAGGCAAGTGGATATTGTTTTATGCATGACTATGAAAAAATATTTAAAAAAAATGGAGCTAAAAAGATAACGATTCATAAGTTACCACTAACAATTCATTACAAAATGACAGGCATTTATGCCAAATTAAGGGGAAGACATGGTATTGATACTCAAGCTATTATAGAAATTGACGTATAAATATAGATAAATTTAGAATTTTACAATACTTCTAAACATGATTAATGAAGATTTTCAATATGGTGTGATCTATAAATGAAAAATCTTTTGAATGAGAAATGGATCAGGGTGAAGCGTAGTTACAAGTTAAAGAATAAGTGTTTACCATCATCATAATGATTCATGAAAATTCTTCACATAGGAGACAGATCAGGAGTTGCATTTAATCTTGCAATACTATCAAAACAAAACGGGTACGAAGTACATGTAGTATTCAGACCTGCACACGACAAGTTAGAGATTTGGAAAAATTATCAATCAGTTGCAGAACCTCATTTTGAAAGAACTATGAAATTTTTATTTAATGCATTAATAATGGCAAAAAAATTTGACATAATACACTCACATATTGATATAATTATTCCATTTTTAAGAATATTATATCCAAGAAAACAAATCATATGTCATTATCATGGCTCGGATTTACGTTACAGAACCACCGTGAGAACAAAATTTATTTCACTTTTTACAAAAAAAATCGCTATTTCAACGCCTGATCTTTTAGAATATGTACCAAAATCAAAAACGACATTCATTCCAAATGTAATAAATGACGATTTTTTTACAGACAAGTTAGATGATAGAGAACAAACTATCTTTCTCCCCATAACCTTACGAAAAGATAAAAATTACATGTTTAATTTGGAATCGTGGAAAATTATACGAGACCTAATACCAGAGATAAAATTAAAGATAATAAAAATCGGTCAGGATGTTAAGGAATGTCAAGAGTTCTTACGAGGAGATAACAGAGTGATTTGGTTAGAGCCACTTCAGAAAAATCAAATAATTAAGGAAATGCACTCGTGTTCAATTGTTTGGGAACAACATATGTTAGGTGTATTTGGTCTGACCGCTATGGAAGCAATGGCTTCAGGTGTTCCTGTTTTTACATATTTTGATGATAAAAATAATCTTGGCGGGGATTACAATCCACCAGTATTATCAGTGAAAACCCCCAAGGAACAGGCAAAATTAACAGCAGATCTGTTAGGTAATGAAAAATTACGGATAGAGAAAGGAAGAAGCTGCCAAGAATGGATTAAACAAAATCATAGTAATAAGAGAGTATGGAGCATATTAAGAAAATTATATGCTCTATAATAATTCAGTTTTAAAGTGAAATTTCAAATATAATCATAATTGGAAAAAATAAAGATCATCTCTTTATGATCCATATACCATATTGTTTACCGCCCCATTTTTTCTTATAACGTAGTAAACCTTCTTCTTTTTTTGAAGTTGGGTTAGGATTGAATCCAGTTAGATCATACCAATTCATTTTATTATCTACTCCCCATTCTATGATTTTCCATTTTATTAGATCTTGTGCGTAAAGTTTTTCGGTAGTGTCAATTTCAGAACGAGCAACTCCCCACTCATTAACATAATTATTGAAATAAGAAAACATGAGACCACCTACTGGAGTTTCATCTTTTCTAGCAAGAAAACCAGTAAAACCAACTTTTTTTAATAAATTCCATTGATCATAAATCTCTTGAGTGTCATAATTCTTTTTTTGTTGCGGGTCCTTTGAGTCTTTAAGCAAAGCATAATATTCACTGAGTGAACTTTCATTCATTGTTTCAATAGTTACTTTCCTTTCAATCGAACGTTCGATATTTTTTCTTGCACTATTTCTTTCCAAATTTTCATAAAGAACATCCTTGGACTTGTGTAAATCTATTAAAAATGTGCCCCACGGTTCTTTGATAAAATCTATTTCAGGTAATTGCATTAATGGATGAGTCATGCCATACATTTTTCCTTTGGTTGATTTTAAATAATTAAAAAAAAACATCAAGGCATCAGATGATTCTGTAACAGGACCATAATTCCATCTAATCATCTTGGAAAACTTTTGTACCACTCTTCTAAATGATGAAGGAATTTTTGTCATAGGTCTATCATATTCAAAAGATAAATTTTGTAAAATTATTGCTCCTTTAGAGTCCAACAGTCGTAGAAATTGAGGTCTCATTCCAGCCCATTTTTTTGCATATTCTGCATATTCTGCAGTATGGTAAATAGTTCCAACTTCAGATTTTAGTAAAAATTTCTTCCAATCAGATGGCTCCTCTTTACCCAAGTCCACTGTAAAGTGCATATTCAGACATGTAATTTACTGCTTTATTTAGTCAATACTATACGAAATAACAATGATGACCCTTGATGAGAAAATTTGCTCATTTTTTATTTTGACATATAGCATATGAATAGACACTTGTTTTATCATACCAAAAAGCGTAAAACCATTCCTTTGGATATTTGCAAATTATCGTTTTGAATTCTGCATCACATAATGCATTGTTAAGCATTTTTTGATTCCAATTTTCATGAGGGATTACACAAATCAAATATTCGTCTTTTTTGAGAATTCTTTTAATCTCTTTTAGGAAAGATTTGTAATTTTTGACATAGCTTAGAACGCTATAACAAATAGCAATATCAAATGTATTATCTTTAAACGGAAGATCATAATTAAAATCAGATATTAAATCAGGTTTTTTATCCACATATTTTTTATCTAAAGTTATAAAGTTACACTGTTTAAATTCATCCCAATTACCTCTGCCATACCCCAAGTCAACTCCCAAATTTTTTCCGTGTGTAAATTTTTTAATCAAGTGAGCTTGAAACCAGTGTTTACTCATCAGTTAAAACAAAGAAAGATAACACAAATATTAATCATATAAATTGAATCAGGAATTAATCATCTTAAGAACTACAAGCATTAAATTAATCAATCTAAAATCATCTATTCTTTTTAATTTCATATATTATTGATTTAAAGAGTATCCTTGTCTTTGTATCTATTAATACCGTAATGAGTAGATAAACAGACATGCATATACCAAGCTCTAGGATCACGTTAGGTAAAAATTCGTAAATACTTTTTTGATAGGTGATGATTTGCTTCGATGTCAACAAAAATACTATCATAAATGCAATTGTGGATAAGGAATATTTGAAAATACTTGTAATAGGAAGTGACATGCCAACATGCTTTCTTGTCATGATCCATGCATAAACTAGGAATGGAATTTGTATTACAAGTCCCATCATAGACCACCATTTAACCAATTCAATCTCAGACATACCAGATGAATGTAATATAGATATGATCACTACCACAGTTATCACATGCATGAAATACTGGATATTCTGTAATGACGGTATGAAAAATATTTTACTCTTTAACATTTCCATAAACCTAGGATTTTCTTGTACATCAATTGTTTCAACACCCATAATATTTTGGTACAGGACTGATGTTATAACATAAAAAAATGTTCTAAAAGCAATTATGATAACAACAATAGATCCATTAACATATGCTGGATTTAACGCAAACAGAGCAGGTTTGCTAAAAACCAATGTAATGCCGAGTAAAGGAATTGCAAAATACATTAGCTGTGTGAAATTCTCTTGAGCATGACTCTTACCACCTTTTGATAAAAGTTTAGGATACACAGCTTGTGATATAAGACCAGCATTTGCAATTATTGCAGCTATAGTATTAGAAATAGAATAATACGCTACTCCTATAACTGAAGAAGTTATGATAGAAAACAATACTACATCCAATATAGAAGCAATATGTCCTAGATTAGAATAAAGTGGAACCCAAGATAATTTGATCCATTTTTTAAGAGTAGTAAAATTTAATGAATTTTTTATTCTCTCCCTTACAAAATAAAATTGAACTATGATTTTTAGAACATATGCAATACTAGTTGTCAGTATTGCACCTTCGATCCCAAGATTTAGATAATAAACTAGTACTAGTCCAGTTGGAATTTTTAATGACTCAAATGCTAATAATCCGTAACTATTTGCATGAGGCTTGTGTCCTAAATTGATTCCAGATAGAGTTTGACTTACAAATGTTACAGGGAGAAGCATAGTTGCAAACAATAATGAATTAAAATTTTGATGGCTGGCTTGGGACACAAAAAAGGATAGCACTATGTAAATAGGAATTGAACCAATAGAGAACATTAAACTCGATATCAATGAAGTCTTGCCTATTGTCTCTCCTCTTGCTATTTGTCGCGTTGACCAAAATGAGATTATTGGCTCTGTCACAAGAAAGTATGAGATCATACTTCCAATTACTGACCATAATCCAAATTCTTCAGGACTGAGTTTTCTTGTAACTATAAGAGTAAATATCATTCCAGTTACTACACTTGATAGACCAATTACAAGTGCGACAAGCCCAGAATAAGTTACCCGTATATGACTCAACTACTTTATTAAAACCAAAACTCGATCATATAAAGAAATAAAATTGTTTTTTAACCCTCTTGAATCAATTTGTAATAGGCGATTATATGTCTAGAATTTTATGTGTATTTCCAAATGATCCGCTTTTATCATATTATAACAAAGGCGAAATTAAAAAAGGGTATTACAATCCAAAAGACATCTTTGATGAAATACACGTCATATCATTATTTGATGAGGAAATAGATGAAAATAAAGTACAAGTAATGGCAGGAAAAGGTAAGCTAGAAATTCACAAAGTTCAAAAAGTAAATCTTTCAAACTACAAATCATTTGAAAAAAAGATTATTGATCTAGTAAGAGAGATAAGTCCAAATGTCATTAGATCATACAATCCACTAGTACAAGGATGGCTTGCTACAAGGGCAGCAGAAAAGCTACAGATACCTCTAGTAGTATCACTGCATACAAACTATGAACAGCAAAGGAATTTTCTAAAAAAAGAAGGCAAATACATACAATTCTTAAAAATGATCTATACTTCACAGAAGATAGAAAGTTTTGTTCTTCAGAATGCTGATGTTGTAGTTTGTGTCTATGAATTTATTGTTCCCTATGCAAGAAAAATGAAGTCCAAAAATATTCAAGTCATATACAATAGAATAGATCTAAAAGATTTTTCTCCTGAGCAAATAAAGGAATTTACTTCTTCCAAACCTACAATATTATCAGTTGGAAGATTAATTGAACAAAAAGATCATAGATACCTAATCAAGGCAATCAGGGATCTTGATGTGAATTTGCTTTTGATAGGCGATGGTCCAAACTATGAATCATTAATGGATCTTGCAAGATCTACAGGGGTCTCAGATAGGGTTCAAATCATAAAGAGAGTACCACATGAGAAACTAGGCAGGTATTATTCTGCCTGCGATATTTATGCACAGCCAATGAAATCTCTGGATGGAATACCTATGCCTGTTCTTGAGGCCATGGCATCTGGTCTTCCAGTTGTCATGTCAAGACACGATTCAAGCTATTCGGAAATCATAGATGATGCAGTCACATATGTTGAAAATGATGAAAAAAAATTTGCGGAAGCATTTAGTAAGATTTTATCAGATTCAAACTACAGAGATAATTTAAAACAGAAATCACTTGATATGATTAAAAAAATTAGTGGCGAACTGATGGAACAAAAAGAATACGAACTATACAATCAATTAATCAACAAGCAATAAAATTTTCAAATTATCAGTATAGATATGTTACAGAGTTTTCAAACTTTATTGTATCATGGTTGCTCATCCAATCTAATGCTTGTAGTGCAAACATAGATGTCCAAGAATTTATTCGATGTTGTTTTTTCCACCCCAGCATAGATTTATGAAATTCTTCATAGAATCCACCATTCATTTTTAGATCTTGTTCATTAGATTGTAATGTCAGTAGAAAATCTGTCAATCGTTTTGCAGGTGAGAGATATTTTGATGTACCATCAATACTATCTATTAATACCATCAAACGAATCAGTTGCGCTATAGGATATGCAGCTTTTGATTTATAGTTAAAATTGGTCCAGAGAAATACACTTCCATCTTCATTCATTTGACTTACTACCC
>Ga0134126_10010711_pt1 | contig 11550 bp, 6 predicted proteins | sample KB31752_FD_96881 | JGI IMG/M metagenome (GOLD analysis project Ga0134126, IMG submission 96881) | Terrestrial soil microbial communities with excess Nitrogen fertilizer from Kellogg Biological Station, Michigan, USA - KB3-175-2 | ecosystem: Environmental > Terrestrial > Soil > Unclassified ... | reverse complement strand
TGGAGCCCGGACAATTCTTCGGCGAAGGATGCCTGAATGGCCATTCCTTGCGAATTTCGACAACGATGGCCATGGAAGCATGCGTGATCACTTCCATCACGAAAACCGCGATGCTTGCGGCGCTTAAAAACGAGCCAAAGTTTTCCGAATTGTTCATGGCGTACCTGCTCAGCCGAAACAGCCGCATCGAAGAGGACCTGATAGACCAGTTATTCAATTCCAGTGAGAGACGGCTCGCGCGTCTTCTGCTGCTTCTGGCCAATTTCGGAAAGGATGGCGCCCCACAGCCCATCGCGGCGCAGGTGAGTCAGGAAACGCTCGCCGAGATGATCGGGACAACCCGCTCCCGTGTCAGCTTTTTCATGAACAAGTTTCGCAAGCTCGGCTTCATCACCTATAACGGAAAGATCGAGGTTCATAGTTCGCTTCTGAACGCGGTATTGTACGATAAGCCCGAGATAAGGAGAGACGAGGGGGTCAGCTGAGCGGAAGAATCGACGCTTAGAATCGACCCTCCGAAGCTGTATCCAGCATCGCTGAATGAGCGGTGGCAGAAGCCTCTTCGCGAAGCTCAATTGGTGGCCAGCGAAAAAGATACGCGCGGCTTTCAAAGCTATTGTGTGCAAGTCTAATGGCTAAGCTCCCGGTGATGAAAATAGTCGATCGATTCGACGGCGTGTAGCGGCAAGGTCGAAGCGACCGGACGGGCTTAATCAGCGCGTGGCCGGAAAATTCGGCGAACGCGGTCTCGAACGGAAAAACGACCCTTAGGCCCCCTTTTTTTGCCAGCTGCTACTGTGTCGTATCGTGTGTCGCGGGGCTGTCGACCAGGCGTTGAATGCCAGACGATTTTGGAGGGTCGGGCTGCTTGCGCTCACTCGAGCGATTAGCGTCGTATGCCGCTATCCATAGGAACGTATTGTCGGCTTGGTAGTTGTTCCGCGCCAATCCCCACCGAAGGAGCTGTCATGATCTGCCGTTTCGTCGGAGCCGCCGCTATTGCTGTCTCGGTCTTCCTCCCCGTTGCGGCCCAGGCCCAAGGTGTTTCTGGAGGTGTCGAGCGGGGTGCGGGGATGGTGAACGAGCGGCAAGCCCCGTCGGTGCGGTTGTGGGTGGTGTCGTAGGCGGCGCGGTCGGCGGCGTAGCTGGGGTCCTTGGTGTGAATGAGCGTCCTCGCTTTCATTCCTATGTCGTCGAACAGAGGCGCCCCTCTTACCAGTATCGCGAAGATCTGAGAGTTGGGGCGGTTCTCCCGGAAGAGGGCGTTACATACTACGATGTGCCGCCCGAGTATGGCGTCCGTGAGTATCGTTATACGGTGGTGAATGGTCGCAGGGTTTTGGTCGAACCGCGAACACGCCGTATCGTTGAGATTGTCGAGTAACAACACATTGGCCGTCTTTCGAGGCGGCCTTTTCGTTGTCGACGACCTGGAGTGGGCGCCCTGCTCATGTACGAAGGCCATGGGTGTTGTGTCCTGAGCAGCCTTTTGAAGGAGATCGGCTCGCGCCATCATTTGAATCACAATTGTCACAGTGACAACCGAAGCTAGGCAAGCAGATGATGCCTGTGATCAGGCAGCCGTTCAAAGCGCGTTCTACTGAAGAGCTCATGGCGCTACTAAGCACGGTGGCGACTGCGATCCTGGCTGTCATAATAATCGCGATGCTGTATTTTGGCCGCGAGATATTCGTGCCCATCGCGTTGGCTATTCTTCTCAGCTTCGTCTTGGCGCCGGCGGTCTTGATACTACAGCGCATCCATGTGCCCCGCGGATTGGCGGTAGTGAGTGTAGCTCTGCTTGCCTTCGCGCTCATTTTTGCGATGGGGAGCCTTCTCGCCGCGCAAGTGACGCAACTCGCCGGAGATCTCCCACGTTATCAATCGACGATAAGCGAAAAGATCCAGTCTTTTAGAGATACAAGAGCCGGCAGAGGGACGCTCGAACGCGCCTCCGACATGTTGAAGGATCTCAGCAAAGAGATCGACAAGCCGAAGGACTCCGCATCCGCGCGCGGGCCCAGCTCGATCGCTAATTCTGGTACATCGGGATCGCAGGCGCCCGTTCCGGTGGAAGTACGCCAGCCCGACCCCGGTGCGCTGGAGAACCTGCGGACCTTGATCTCTCCGCTTGTTCATCCTCTCGCGACGACCGGTATCATCATCATTTTCGTTATCTTCATTCTGCTTCAACGCGAAGATCTGCGTAATCGGCTCATTCGGCTGGTCGGCTCCTACGACCTGCAACGAACCACAGCGGCGCTGGACGACGCGGCGGGACGCCTTAGTCGGCTTTTCCTGACCCAACTCGTTTTGAACAGTGCATTTGGCGTAGTGATTGGGATAGGCCTATGGTTCATAGGCACGCCAAGCGCGATCTTGTGGGGTATTTTAGCGACAGTCCTTCGTTTCGTGCCATACATCGGCGCCGTCATCGCGGCCGCGTTTCCGCTTGCTCTGGCGGTGGCCGTCGATCCTGGCTGGTCCATGCTGCTGTGGACGCTCGCGCTCTTTCTTATTGTCGAGCCGGTCGTGGGCCATGTCATCGAGCCGATGGTCTATGGTCATAGCACGGGGCTTTCTCCCGTTGCTGTAGTTGCGGCGGCGACGTTTTGGACCGCACTTTGGGGACCCATCGGGCTCGTCCTTGCTACGCCACTGACGATATGCCTTGTCGTGCTTGGGCGTCATGTGGAACGCTTGGAGTTTCTTGACGTCATGTTCGGGGACCGGCCGGCCCTCTCTCCCCCGGAAATCTTCTACCAGCGCATGCTTGCGGGTGACCCGGCAGAAGCTGCCGAAAAAGCCGAGCAATTCTTGAAGGAACGTTCTCTGGCCTCATACTATGATGAGGTCGCCCTAAAGGGTTTGCAGCTCGCGCAAATTGATGCCGAGCGTGGAGCGCTTGACCCGGAACGCCTCACCAAGATTCGAGATGCCGTCAGAGAATTTGCCGGCGACCTTGCCGATCAGGATGAACGACCGCCGACGAAAGTCGATTTAACCACCGATGCAGAAGCCTCATCTGCAGTAGAGAGCGTCGCGGAAAATGCGGCGGACGAAAACCTGCCCATTATCAGCAAAGAAGACCTGCCATCCGATTGGCTCGGTGAACATCCAGTTCTTTGCTTGGCTGGACGAAGTCTCATCGATGAAGCGGCTGCGATCATGCTCGCTCAGCTTTCGACTGCACACGGTCTCGCAGCACGGGTCGAAGGTGCAGAATCGCTCTCCAGCACGAACGTCTTCCGACTTGAGACCACCGGTGTTGTGACCGTCTGCCTCATCTATCTCGATTCCAGTGGACCAGCCCATATGCGTTATTCGGTTCGGCGTCTAAGGCGGAAGTTGCCGAAGGCGATCATAATCCTGGGCTGTTGGGTCAAGGACGTCGATCCAAATGGGCTGGAAGTGTTGCGGGACAACGCGAAAGCCGATCTCGTTGCGGCGAGCCTGGGGGAGACCGTCAAGCTTTGCATCGAGGCCACGGGTGTGACGCACCCTCTCGCAGCTTCCAAGCAGGAAAAATCCGCTAGCGCAGCTGCTTGAGAGTGTGACCGTCAACAGACATCACAAATGGAACGATGTTGCGGTCAAACCGCTGAGCCACCGCGGGGTTTTCTTCGCAACGTCCTGCGTCGATCGCGCAAGTTGAAGTCGGCCTTGGAGGCTGAAGCCGGCGTACCGGGTTTTCGTTGGACAATAATGCGTGGGTAGGAACAATAGCCCCTCTACCGCGCTTGTTTCCTCGAAGACGGAATCTTGCCAGGAGCGGGACAGTTTTCCAAGGCAACGATGCGGCGTAACTCCCGCATCGTTGTCTCTAGTGCGTGGGTGCACGGACGTTTCGTTCTGAGACGCATTCTAATCTGTCGGTTCACATCGAAAGAACCGCAATAACCGAGTCAACGGCAGACCAAATCCGGACGCGCGACACACGAGTTGTGGGACGAGGTGGAGGCGCTCTTGGGGCCGAGAGCATGAGTTCTGGTATCAAGCCGAGCGCGACCTCGAGAACAACCCACAAGCGATAAAGTCTGATACGTTCTTCGAATAGGATAGGGCGGCGTAACGAGCCGGCTTTCGACGCAGCACGCGAAAAACCTTCGCGCGAAGCGGACATAGATCCGCAAGGGTGCCACAACCGAAGTCACGGACTCGTTCGGCTCCTCGGCGGCCTGCTGGAGCGGCGGCGGAAGGATGAGCAATTCTACCCATACCTAAGCTTCAACGATTGCCTGATAAAGGCTGACCAAGCCCACACTCATGGACAGAACTCCCATGAACGTCCAACCGAAGGGCGATCCCGACGCCATGGTGTAGCCTATGGTCCAAACGCCAAAGGCGGTTATGCCTGCTGAAATCAACAACGAGAGCGCTCTATCCATGTACGTCCCCTTCTAAGGTCTCGCTTTGCAGGAAGGACGCCGCGCCGCCCGCCGCCGCGCTCGCGCTATTTCGGTTAAGATGGCCCATCGAATCAATCGAGGCGTTGATCAGATTTCATTCGTTGCCAGGAGGTAGATCGTGAGCGATGACAGTCCACTGGCCCCTTTCGCTTACGAAGGCCTGGATCCTGTTCCAGAAGCCAAATCCGCCTTCGCAGAAGTTTCGAAAGCTGTCAAAGGGTCAGTCGACCGAGTGAACGGCGCGATAGAGGCAGGTCGAAAGCCGGGGATGCCCTTGAGCATTCTGAGTAATATCGCACGCGAAGCGCCTATTGGTTCGCTGTTGGTCGCGTTCCTCTTGGGAGTTGCCTTGGCCCGTCGCCGATGAGGCGCTCTAACACCGGCATAAAAACTCCCCGCTTCAAAGTAATCGCCAAGCCGTGCCCGCAGAACACGCAATAAAACCGAATGGAGCGACTGGAGAAGAACCTGCATCTAAATCGGGTCAATCTCGTCTGTCTGGCGCCACAGCAGTTACTTCACATTTGCCCTAACGTGCCAACAACTTCGGGCCGATTGCCGCGCTTTCCTAACCTGGTCGCGTAGCTTGATTAATTCATATAACTGAGCTTTCAGATCAGCTGCTGTGCGGGTCATAGTCGCAAGGCGCTTGTCAGTGAACGGAGCATTGGGCCGCTGAAGAGAACTCATTTGAAACCCCAATTAACCAGCGTGAGACCTCAAACGCCGTCACCTTGCTCGATTTGTGTCGTCCAACTTCTGGAGTGGTCGCTCAATACTGCTCGCATTCGAATGAGGCGGCCCTGGTTGCGAGAGCGGGATCGCACTCTGCAGCGTATGTCCTTCTAACCGCGAAGTTCTACAGCTTTCGCATTACCGAGCGATTCGGCACAGGCCTTCGCAACGGCCGAATTTGGCTCAGTGCTTCCGGGCATCGTGGCCCACCCGCCTTTTTCGACGAACTTGCTTTGCTCCCAGGTATAAGCCGTCTTCTTCATTTCGGCCAAGTTCGCCGAAGCATCAGCGGCTTGTTGAAACTTCTCAACGCAGATGGGTGTGAGAGCTGCGACGACAGCCGTCGCAGCTCGGTTCGCCGCGAGGGTCTCGGCCGTTCTACCAGTCACCCAGCCGCCCCAGCTGAATCCCACGATCGCCAGAGCAATTGCCCCGGCTGCAGCGCCCCACAGGGCGGGCCGCACGGCAGCTTTTGTCTCATGAGAGACGTCCATGATTTTCACCTTGACTTAGATGTATCGAGAGCTTCACCAACGTTAGACACGTCGACTGATCGGCGTCTGTATAAAATTGCTCACGCAGGATGGCCTGACGTGTTTTGTTCGGCTGGTTAGTGCCTCGCGATCCTCGCGGCGCCGACGTGGCGCGACGCCGCGATTGGCGAGTTCGATCGCAGGCTTCGTGTCGTCCAGTGCTCCAACTTCGGCTGACTCTGCTGGGGTGATCTTTCCGCTTTTTCCGCAGATCTTCCAACGCCCACTTTTGAACTCAGCAAACTCATTTCTGAAGCGGTGCGCCACGCGAGGTGTTACGGATTAGTGCATCCTTTTTTGCCTCGGCCTTTGGATCCTGAAACGACAACGATCTGTAACTGCACCGATTGCCAAACGATGAGCGGTGCCCCTTTGCGAGCAGTGGTTGTCACGCAGCTGGGGACATTCCTGCTTCTGCAAACCGGCGGAATACCGGAAGACAGCCGACAGCGGAGCGATCCGCCTTCAGGGATTTTGTCCGCAATGTGGGACCGCGATCTATTCGACATCGGATGGCGATGATCCAAAGGCTTACGCCGTCAGGGTCGGCGTCGTTCGCCAACGCTATGAATTGGTGCCGCGCAGGCAGTTATTTGTTCGCTCGCAACAGGCGTGGGTCAACAACCTCAACTCGATCACGCAGTTCGAGAAAATGCCGCCGCCGTCGCCGTGACGTATCCTTGTGACCCTTTGAGACCTGCCGATGGACGCTGAAAATGTCGGTTCATGAGGGAAGACCGGAAGTAGCCGGCGCGCGGTCAAGGCGACGCCCCAACTGCGACATAACGGTTCCTTGTCTCCGCTCGTTTTGTTCGCTTCAATTGCACTGCGGAACCGGGCACGGCCATCACAGCTCACCCATACAGCGAGGTGATTGAATGGGGCGGCAGCAGGTCCTTAGCCTTCTAAGTGTTTTGGTCGTCTGTCCGGTCGGATGAACTGGGTGTGCCGCCATGGACCTCGGAGGTTGGCTGCGGAGGCTCGGCCTCGAGCAATATGAGGCGGCATTCCGCGAGAATGCGATTAGCGAGAAGGTCCTGCCCAGCCTGACGGCGGAGGACTTGAAGGATTTGGGCGTCGGCATGGTTGGGCACCGCCGCATGCTTCTAGACGCGATCGCGGCTCTGCGCGCGGAAGCGAGCGCACTCTTGCCGCAATGTGACGGTGCTCTGGCAATCCATGAAGGTACCAAGGACACTGCCGAGCGCCGCCAGGTGACCGTCATGTTCTCGGACCTCATCGGCTCGACCGCGCTCTCGGTCCGGATGGATCCGGAAGATTTGCGCGACGTCATTACGGCCTATCAGAAGTGTGTCGCCGAATCCGTCCGCAGCTTCGGCGGGTTCGTGGCGAAATACATGGGCGACGGCGTTCTCGTCTATTTCGGTTATCCTCAGGCACATGAGGATGACGCCGAGCGTGCTGTTCGCGCCAGCCTTGCTCTGATCGACGCGATTGCTGCGCTCGCAGCTCCCGAACCCCTGCAGATGCGGATTGGGGTTGCCACCGGCCTGGTGGTTGTTGGCGATCTCGTCGGCTCCGGCGAAGCGCAGGAGCGCGGTATTGTCGGCGAGACGCCGAACCTCGCGGCACGGCTGCAAGGCATTGCCGAGCCAAACACGGTCGTTATTGCCGAAGCCACCCGCAAGCTCATCGGCAATCTGTTCGAGCTACAGCACCTCGGGCCAAGGGACTTGAAGGGGATCGCTGGGCCGGTAAGGAGTTTTGCGGTGCTGCGGGCAAGTTCGGCCGAGGGGCGCTTCGAGGCGATGCACGCCGGCGGCATGACTGAACTGGTCGGACGAGAAGAAGAGCTTGAACTGCTATTGCGGCGCTGGGCAAGAGCCAAGGCCGGCGAAGGCCAGGTGGTGCTGCTGTCCGGTGAGGCCGGGATCGGCAAATCCAGGCTCTCCGCCGCGCTCATGGAGGAAATCGCTGCCGAACCACACACGCGGCTGCGTTATTTCTGCTCGCCGCAGCACACCGACAGCGCTCTTTATCCAATCATCGGGCAGCTCGAACGGGCTGCCGTACTTGTGCACAGCGACACACCGCAAGCCAAGCTCGACAAGCTCGATGCGCTCCTGGCGCAGACCTCGACGTCCCCGCAGGACGCGGCGCTCCTGGCCGAGATGTTGTCGCTTCCTAATGACGGGCGCTATCCCGCTCTGGAGCCTGCTCCCGAACAGCGCCGGCAGAAAATGCTGGCGGCACTCGGCGTCCAATTGGAAGCCCTGGCGCGCTCCAGCCCCGTGCTCATGATCGTCGAGGATGCGCACTGGGGCGATCCCACCAGCCTGGAAGTCTTCGGTCGCGCGGTGGATCGGATCGCGAGCCTTCGCGTGCTCTTGATCGTAACGTTTCGGCCTGAGTTCGACGCGCCGTGGGTCGGACAATCGCACGTTACCATGCTGACGATCAACCGGCTGGCTGAGCGCGACATCGGCACCATGATCGACCGCGTCGTCGGCAACACGCTGCTGCCGGCGAACATCAGGAAGGACATTGTCGAGCGCACCGATGGCGTCCCGTTGTTCGCCGAGGAGATGACGAAGGCGGTGCTGGAGGCTGGGAGCGACATTGAAGCGATGCAGACTGCGGCCGCGGTTCCCTCTCCGGCGCTGGCGGTGCCTGCGAGCTTGCACGCTTCCCTGATGGCGCGGCTCGACCGGCTTGGCCCGGCAAAGGAGCTGGCACAAATCGGGGCGGCGATAGGTCGTGAGTTCTCGCAGGTGCTGTTAGCCGCCGTGTTGCGGAAGTCAGAGCCGGAACTGGTCTCGGCGCTCGAGCGCCTGATGCGAGCCGGGTTGCTGTTCCGAAATGGCATCCCGCCGCACGCGACCTATTTGTTCAAGCACGCCCTCGTTCAGGACATCGCCTACGGCACATTGCTGCGCAATAGACGGCACGCGCTGCACGCGCGCATTGCCTGGGCGCTCGAGGAGACGTTCCCGGACGTCGCGGCAACCCAGCCGGAAGTGCTCGCGCACCACTTCACCGAAGCTGACCTTGCGGAAAACGCCGTTGCCTACTGGCAAGCGGCCGGCCAGCGCGCGGCTGAGCGCTCGGCGCACGCCGAGTCCCTTGCCCATCTCTACAAGGGGCTGGCGCTCGTCAAGCGGGTCGCCGATCCGGTGGAGCGTGCCCGCCGCGAACTTGCCCTGCAGCTTGTCCTCGCGCCGGTGCTGTTCGCCACCAAGAGCTATTCGGCGCCGGAGGTGGAGCAAGCCTACCTGCGCGCACGCGACCTGTGTCAGCAAGCCGGCGATGTAGCGCAGCTCTTTGCCGTGAACTGGGGGCTGTGGCTTATTTACCAGCAGCGCTGCGAGTTCAAGGCGGCTCGTGGCCTATTGGACGGGCTGTTCGCGGTCGCTCGGCAGAGCGCCGATCGGGCGCTCCTCCTGCAGGCGCATCATGCCGCATGGACGACACTCGTCCATCTCCCGGAGCTGACCGCGTGCCGGGCGCACCTCGAAGCCGGACTGGCGCTGTATCGGCCGGACGCGCACCGTGCCCATACGTTCCTGTATGGCGGCCACGACGCAGCCGTCTGCAATCGATACACCTCGGCCGCCACGCTGTGGACGCTTGGCTTCCCCGAGCAGGCGCTCGCCACGACGCACGAGGCAGTGAGCATGGCGCGCGGGCTGTCGCACCCCTTCAGCCTTGTTCTCGCCCTGGTGTGGGCGGCCATGATCTACCAGCATCGGGGGGAAGTTGAGCCTGTTCAGGAGCAAGCCGAGGCCGCAGTCGCGGTGTGCGCCGAGCATGGTATCGCGCCGCACATGGCGGCGATCGGGAGTATCTTGCGCGGCTGGGCAATCGCGGCACGCGGGCAGGCTGTGGAAGGGATCGCGGAGGTTCACCGCGGTCTCGCTGCCATCGAGCCGACGGGCGTGCGAATCCGTCGGCCCTATCATCTTGCACTGCTGGCTGAAGCTTCGGCGTGGGCCGGAGAAATCGAGCAAGGATTGACCGCGCTGGTCGAGGCTGGGCGCATTGTCGAGGACACTGGCGAGCGGCGGTGGGAGGCGGAAATCTATCGGTTAACTGGGGAGCTGACGCTTGCCAGGCCGGGCGGAGACGAGACCGAAGCCGAAGGGTGGCTTCAGCGTGCGCTCGACGTGGCTAGTTGCCAGAACGCCAAATGCCTGGAACTGCGCGCCGCCATCAGCTTGGCCCGGCTCTGGCGGGACCGCGGCAAGCGCAGAGAAGCCCGCGAGCTTCTCACTCCAGTCTACGGCTGGTTCACCGAGGGCTTTGATACGCTGGACTTGAAGCAGGCTCAGACGTTGCTCACCGAAGTGGGTAAGTGAGGCCGGAAAGGTCGGGGTTTGTGAAGGGTTTCGGCTGGCGGCCGCTTGAGGGACGGCGCGGCGAGATCGGCGGCTGGCGTCCGAAAGCCTCCAAGGAAGGAAACCGCGCTTGAGGAACGTACGGCTTTGCCGCAGGTGCTATGGGGATTTCCCTGAAAAATTCCCTGTTTGCAGGGAATTTGGCTGGAGACCGGCGCGATCACCACTGTGTCGCCAGCCAGACAGTCGCTCGGCCTAGGATTGTGGTCAATTTATGCGCGAAACATCTGCAATTTGCGGGATATTTGCGCATATGCCGCTAGTCTCCGGTTCCAAAAATCGGCAACTTTTACGAGAATATCTGGAAAGTCTCCGGCCTCACCTGCAGAAATTCCCGTTTCTGAGGAGACCTCTGGCGGAGATAAATTTCGATCCCACTGGGTGGCAGGTTGAGCAGTGCGTTTGCTGCGGATTTGTGCGCTGGTTTTTCACCGTCCGCGATTCAGGATCTGATTGCGGCACTGAAACGGACAACTCATGTGAGCCGCGATTACTTCTGCGAGTGTCCCATAGCGGATGCGCTCTCGAGCCTCGTTACTCGTTGACGAGGTGATCGGTGAGAGAACCGTAGGCTGAAGCGGGCCAGCTGGCGAGAGTCCGACTAACAAGGTGTAGTTTTCCCGCAGGCAGTCAGGAACCGCGACATCTCGATCCGATTGGTCTTGATGACCCAGTACTTTTTCGATTTTCGATCGGGCGACGTCCTGTCGATGGATGATCAGGGGCAAGAGCTGCCTCATATGCAAGCTGCGCATGATGAAGCCGTTGAAGCGCTCGCCGACGCGCTGCAAGACATTTTCACCAAGGTTGCGTCGAGCAGCTAGTCGCCATCGACGTTCGTGACGGCTTCGGTCCTGTGTTTGAAGTTATGGCAATTCTGGGATCGAAGATTCTTCGGAAGCAATAGGGCTAGTGCCTACTTTGGCGGCTGCAATCCGGGCGAGTTAGCCCCAGTCTTCCAGATGGGAGGCGGTATCAGCCTGCCTCGCTTTCTTCAACAAGTTATCTTTCTCTGGACCAGGTGGGAGTGATTTAGCCTTCTCGCGGACCTGGTTGGCCCACGTTGTCAATCGTTCCTGCAGGGACGTTGTTTGCTTGAAACGACGCCGTCTGATCAAGGCGCGCCTTCCTGTTCGAGCAAGCGGGAGCGCGATTAGTGTTCTCATCACCGACCAATGCTACAAGCTGGGCGGTCAGTAGGGAAGAATACTGCCAATTCTGTCCCGTTCCGAGTGGATTCTTTAAATCAGCGACGTCTCACCTCACGCGTTTGCTCGACCTGCTTCCTCGGTCAGAGAATTCATCATGCCGAAGGTTTGCATAACCTTATCCACGACGTCCTGCACGATCGGGTTCTCCTAATGGAACTCGGGAGAACCCTGCGATCGGGGCAAAGTTCCCTCCGGCGGTTCAGATAGCCCCACGGCGGCCCATTGATCTCTGGCTCCGGGTGCACCCCGTCTGCTAAGCTTTCGCGTTCCCGGAGGCGTGCGTGTCCCTGCTAAAGCTCGACATACC
>Ga0134126_10010710_pt1 | contig 11550 bp, 6 predicted proteins | sample KB31752_FD_96881 | JGI IMG/M metagenome (GOLD analysis project Ga0134126, IMG submission 96881) | Terrestrial soil microbial communities with excess Nitrogen fertilizer from Kellogg Biological Station, Michigan, USA - KB3-175-2 | ecosystem: Environmental > Terrestrial > Soil > Unclassified ... | reverse complement strand
CGAAGCGCGCGCCTGGCGACGATCCTCCTCCGGGGAGTCAGCGTAAGGTCCCGGCTCGGACACACATGTTCGCAATATCCGCATTCGATACATTTGTCCACCTCCTGTTCCACGGACGGCAGCTGCTTGATGTCCCGGATATGCGCCCGCTCGTCATCGGAGATGATCACCCCGGGATTGAGCAGGTTCTCCGGATCGATACACCGCTTTAGCCGACGCATGATCATATAGGCATCGGTCCCCCATTCCGTTTCTACAAAAGGCGCCATATTCCTCCCCGTCCCGTGCTCGGCCTTCAATGCGCCCCCATAACGGTCAACCACCAGCGTGACCATTTCCTGAATGAACACGTCGTATTTCCTGACATCTTCGTCCGTATGAAAGGACTGCGTGATGACAAAATGGATATTGCCGTCTTTTGCATGCCCGAAAATTATGGCATCGGGATACCGGTGCTTATCGAACAACACCCGCAGATCGGTCAACGCGTCGCCAAGACGTCCGGGAGGAAACGCTATATCTTCCAGTATTACAGTAGTGCCGCTCTTCCTTACGGCCCCCACGGACGGAAATAATCCCTTCCGCACTTTCCACAACAGGTCCTGCTCTTTCACGTCGGTGGTGAATTCCGGAGCATGCAACAACGAAAGACCCGGCACATGCCCCATGAACGCTACGATCTTCGCCTGCAACGCGGCATCATTCTCATCCTGGTATTCCACCAGCAAAGCCGCTGCAGCCGCCGGTAATTCCCGTATCAACGGCGGCATTCCCGGTATATCCTCCACGGCACGCAATGAGGCCCGGTCCATGAGCTCCACCGCCTCGGCCCCCGTCTCTATAAGAACGGGGATCGCTTCACACGCCGCATACAGATCGCGGAAATACACCAATGCCGTCGACCGGCAGGGATATTGCGGAATCGTCTCCAATACCGCTCCCGCGATAAATCCCAACGTGCCTTCTCCCCCGATCAGCAGATGCGCCAAAATGTCCAGGGGGTGCGAATAGTCGAGAAAGGCATTCAGCGAGTAGCCCACCGTATTCTTTATGCGATATTTATCGCGGATCCTGTTCCGCAACGACGTATCCGCCGCAAGAACGGCCGACAGCTGATTCAGCTCTCCCGATATCTCCGGACATTCCTTTTCGAATCTTTCGCGCTCGCCCGAAACACCCGTATCGAAGGTCTTCCCGTTGGGAAGGATGAAACGCACCGCCCTGGTCGTATGATAGGAATTGTTGACCACCCCGCAACACATACCGCTCGAGTTGTTGGAAAGGATCCCGCCCATGAGGGCCGATCCGATGCTCGAAGGGTCAGGGCCGATCTTTCGCCCGTACGCCTTTAAACGCGCGTTGACCATCGCACCCGTTATCCCCGGTCCTACTTCGACGGTCTGCCCGCTATCGGTGATGTTTATACGATTCCAATGCCGGCCGATCTCGACCAATATCCCATCCGTGATCGATTGCCCGGAAAGACTCGTTCCCCCGGCACGGAAGACCAACGGGATCCGCAGTCGATGGGAAAATTCGAAAAGTGCGACGATCTCCCCTTCCGATACGGGTTGCACTACCGCCCTCGGCAGCAGATAATAAAAACCCGCGTCCGAGCCATACGTCACCAGGTCGATATAACGTGTTTTGATACGGTCCGCCGGCAGGATGGCCGATAAGGCCTTCCCGATGTCGTCCTTGTTCTTTTTCATCAGGGATGCATTTTGCTTTCGGGACCGGAAAGATCGATCCTCATTTGTTTAAATTCGGGCTGTTGCCGCAAACGGCGCTTGTCATTGAACCCATATCTTACAGCCGTCGCCAGGTCGCTTTGCGCAGCGCGCGCGTTCCCCTCGCGCGCATCGAGGATGGCCGAGAAATACCAGGCCTCACTGTTCGTGGGATCATCCATTTTATACAGATCGGTAAAATGGCGGGCGGCGGCGTTCTGACCCGCATTGATCATTTGATTGCTGATGGAATAAAATGCCAGTGAGAGATAGGCGAGCAGCCGCTGATACATGGCCCCTTCCGCCGTTTTCGCGACGGCCTTCGCCCGGAGACCGTCGATCGTCTTCGCCCAATATGCCCTATCGCCCTGCTGAAAATGCTGCATGTAATCCGCCTTCGTATTCTCCTCGCTGACCAGCAGGGTCTGCTCCTGTTGTCGTTGCTTCCGATATAGCGCATTCGATTCCAATGAAGCCGCTTTTTCCCTGAACCATCGGGCATCGGTCAGGCCTTCCAAAAGACGGACCGAAAGCCGGCATTCCTGCCAGGCCTTTATGAGTCTGCTGTCCCGCTCAAATGCCTCTTCCTGTTGTCTGCTTTTCGAAACCCAGGCATCGATAAACGCTTCATTGCGGGGAATGAGCTTCGCCTCCATGGCGTCCAACTGCCATCCTATAAAGGCCGTTCGCATCGTAGTCTCCGGAGCCCACTCGTGCTTCCCATCGAAGAACAATATCCGATGCCGGGTCCGCGTCTTGTCTAATTGCCCATCCAACGCTACCAGGTCGGTCATATTCATATCGCCCTCACCCGCGATGGCTGTAATGCTGAAAGGGAAATCGCCCGCCGAAACGCCGTCGGGCAGCCCCGCTCCATTGACGATGACGCCTTTTATCTCCGGATGCTGTATGGCAACGAAGCTCGCCACCTTGGCCCCGCCCGAGAAACCCGCGGTATAAAGACGCGCCCCGTTTATCTTCAGGCGCTGACGCGTGTCTTCCGATAGCCGGCGCCAGATCGTTTCAGTAGTGTTCCAATCATTGCCGTTCTTCGAATTATTGCTGCCGATAAGGATGCATCCATAGATGTCGGCAAGCCTCCTGTATTTCAACAACGGTAATGCGCCCGCACCATGCGAATCGAAGAAATACACGGCGGGTAGAGCCTCTTTCCCGCCGGCCACAGGAATATAGACGGCGTAGGATTGCGAGGCATCGGCCTTGCAAACGACGCTATCGACGATCCTTCCCACCGGGAGCTGGGCAGTCGCCAGAAACGGCACGCCCGCGAATATCAGGACACCCCGCAGGACCAGTTTAAATTGCATGCTTGTTTTTATTTGCAAGATGAAGTTGTTCGCTAATGCGTGTCGTACGACCGCATCTCGGCGAATTTGTATCCGCCGCCTTCAACTTTACTCAATTGATATTGGATCACCCGGTTGCCCCCCGTGGGCGCGTCCTTATCGCCGGGTTTATAGATAGGGAATCTTTGCAAAAGCGTGCCTTCCAGCATGGAGAATTGATCATGTCCCTTATAGCCGCCGTTCAGCTTTCCATCCAGCGCGACATCGGGCAATCCCGCCGGTACTATGGATTTTGTACCATCCGAGATAAAGGCCAGTACCGTCCCGTGTATCGCCGCACTGTCGGTATAGATGAACAGGATCAGGTCCGCCACCCCATCTCCGTTCAGATCGTCCACCATGGCCTTCGATATTCTCCCCCTGACGGGAAAATTCATGCCCTGATTGGCGGGACTCTCGAAACCGATGGGCCGGATACTCATTTGGTTCTCTCCAACCTCCTTGTTGCGGCAATTGATCCGGTACCCGGTCTTGCCGACTTTCATCGTCGTATCGATCTTTTCGAATTCTATCTGGGCCCGGACAGCACGCAGGCAAAACACCCCCGCGAGCAAAAGAATGAGCTTTCTGTTCATGGCATAAAGATAGGGATCACGAAGCAAATGGCCTGTCGATGGCCGGGCTGGGTTCCGAAAACCACCGCGGGCCGTCCTCCGTCATATAAGCACAATCTTCGAGCCTCACTCCGAACTCCCCATAGATGGCTACCATCGGCTCGACGCTGAAACACATGCCGGGCAGGAGCGGTGCCTTATTCCCCTTCACCATATTCCCCCATTCATGGATATCCATCCCGATGCCATGACCCGTCCTGTGCGGAAGACCGGGTATCTTATACCCGGGTCCAAAACCGGCATCCGTGATCACCTTCCGGGCCGCTGCATCGACATTCTCACAGGGAGCACCGACCTTCGCCGCGGCAAACCCCGCCGCCTGGGCCCGCTTTTCGAGATCCCAGATCTCCCGCTGACGTTTTGTAGGCTCCGCCCCATAGACGATGCAACGACTGATATCCGAACAATAACCCTGTACTTTGCAACCGTCATCCATGAGCACGATATCGCCTTTTTTCAGATGCTGGGTCTGAATACTGCCATGTGGAAAGGCAGACGCTTCACCGAAGTTGGCGCTAAGCCCTCCCCGGACGCCAAGACGCGAGAAAGCATCTTCGGCACTGGAAGAGAAATCGGCTGGGGTCATCCCTTCATGCAACAGCGCAATACAGGCTTTATACGCGGCAACCGTGATGTCATTCGCTTTTTGGATCAGGGCCAGCTCCGCCGGAGTCTTGATCATCCTGCATGCGGCCGTTACGGGGTCGGCACTGACATAATTCAGCTGAGACGCCTCTTTTCTTATTCCATCGAAGATGAAGAATCGTACCCTCTCTTCCATACCCACGGTTCCGGTGCGAATGCCATAGTCCTTCAGAATACCCGCTGCCACTTTATAGGGACTCTCATCCTCCTCCCATACCCGCACTTCGTTACCGATCTTGATCAATTCCCTCAATCGCTCGGCTTCAAAGGCAGGACTGATATATTTAACTTCACCATGTGCGGGGATGATCGCCAGCATCGGCCGCTCACTCGCCCCCCAGCCGATGCCGGTGAAATAGACCATAGAGGTACCCGAGTCCAAAACCATCGCCTGGATATTATTCTCTCCCATCAGCTTTTGTGCTTTCTGAATACGCGCCTGGCGCTCTTCTACCGAGATCGGCACGACATCCCCTGTCATCGGAGCCAACCGGTCCAAAACACCCGCCCGTTCGCCGTTCATCCCAAAAGAGGATCCGCTTCCGGCCGTCTTATCAGAGGTCTTGCCATGCTCCGCCCCAGCCGCCAGCCCCACCGGAAGGCCATAAAGCAATGCCGCATTCCCGGCGGAAAGCCGGATAAAGTCTCTCCTTTTGATACTCATGTAAAGTTGTTTGAGCGGGAAGATAAGATTTTTTATCTTTAAGATATATGCTCAAAAACCTGATAATCGTCGCACTCCGCAATTTCCGGAGAGATAAATGGTACACGCTCCTCAACATCCTGGGGCTCACCATCGGCATCACGTTCAGCCTCTTCCTCATCTTTTATATCCTGGACGAGCTGAGCTACGACCGGTACAACCAGAAGGCCGACCGCATCTACCGTATCGGCTCCTTTATAAAAGAAGCCAACAAGCCGGTGATGAAGTGGCCCTCCACCCAGTATCCCCTCGGCCCGGCCCTGGCAAAGGAGTACCCGGAAGTAGAGGAGTCCGTCCGGTTCGTCGGCAAAGGAAAAACGCTGTATAAGATCGGCGACAAAACCTTTTATGAAGAAAAGATCTTCTATGCGGATAGCAACGCCTTCCGGGTCTTCACCTACCCATTTCTGGAAGGTGATCCGCGAACGGCCCTTGTCGCACCCAAATCCATCGTTCTCACGGAGTCCGTCGCCAAACAATTCTTCGGTAACAGTCATCCGGTGGTGGGACAGTCCCTCAAGGACGGCAGCGGGGATTATTTCAAAGTCACCGGCGTCGTCAAAGACGTACCCGCCAATTCGCACTTCCGGTTCAACATGCTGATATCCAACAGCACCCTTGACAAGAATTTTGCCAACAACTGGGGCGGCTTCTTCATGTTCACCTACGTCCTGCTGCGACCCAATACCAATTCGGCCGCCTTCGAGAAAAAACTACTTGCCCTGTACGACGAACATATGGCCGAAATTTTCGCCAAGTTCAATGTGAAAATACACTATGTAGTTGAGCCCATCACCTGGATCCATCTGCATTCCGATCTCGATGGCGAGCCGGAAGAGACGGGCAGTATGTCCTATATCTATATTTTCAGCGCCGTGGCTCTGTTTATGCTCATCATCGCGTGTATCAATTATATGAACCTCACGACGGCACGCTCCGCCAGACGAGCCAAAGAGATCGGCGTCCGGAAAGTCACGGGATCCACCAAACCGCAGCTCGTCGCGCAATTCCTCATCGAATCCACCGCAATGACGGTCATAGCCCTCCTGCTCAGCATGGGACTCGTGGCCCTCCTGCTGCCGACCTTCAATACCCTTTCAGGGAAATCCATTTCCTTCGGGGCCTTGCTGGAACCGGACATTTTCGGAATTCTCATAGCCATCATCCTTTTCGTTGGCCTCCTCGGCGGCAGCTATCCCGCCCTGTATCTTTCGAAGTTCTATCCCATCCATATCCTGAAAGGCAATCTGTCGAAAGGTTCCAGCAACGTCACCCTGCGTCGTGTCCTGGTCGTCACGCAATTCAGCATCGCCATGATCATGCTCATCTGCACGCTCGTCGTCTACGGACAGTTAAACTACCTTCGGAACATCGACATCGGTTACGACCGGGCGCGTGTGGCTACACTAGCGGTCAACGGTGGCCGCAATGCCAACGGCCAGATCCGCACCTTCACCAATGAGATACGTAAGGATCCGCATTGTATATACGCCAGCACCGCCCAGGCAGTCCCCGGGCAGGACATCGGTCTGAACCTGTACTCCGTTCAAACGGACAAAGGCTTCACAGACCAGGGCGTCAACAACTATGCCGTCGACGAGAACTATTTCAAAACGATGGGAATTAAGATCGTCAAGGGCAGGGATTTCTCCGGCCTCCCGGATACCGCCAATAGCATCATCGTCAATCAGAACATGGTGAAATTCTTCGGCTGGGGAGACAATCCTATCGGGAAAAGGGTGAAATTCACCGGCGATACATCCCAATTCCATTTCGAAGTAGTAGGAGTAGTGAAAGATTTCAACCAGCGGTCCCTATACAACCCGATCGCTCCGCTGATGTTTTTTTACCGCCCTAATTCCAATATCATCCAGGTAAAGCTCGATGGGAAAGACATCGCCGCCGGCGTCACCGCCTTGCAAAAGGCCTGGCACACCGCCTTCCCCGATCTGCCTTTCGAATACAAGTTCCTCGACCAGACATTCAATTCCGCATACGAGGCAGACCAGAAGCGCGGACGGCTGTTTACGACCTTTTCGGTCGTGACCATTCTGATCACCTGCCTGGGATTACTCGGCCTCATTGCCTTCACTACGCAACAGCGGCAAAAAGAGATATCTGTGCGCAAGGTCATGGGAGCAGGCACCGGCCAACTGGTGATCCTTATCACACGTAACTTTGTGGCGCTGGTGGCTTTCTCCTGTGTATTCGCCTGCCCCGCCGCATGGTACTTCATGAGCAAATGGCTGAAAATGTTCCCTTACAATACGGGACTATCGTTCACACCATTCCTGCTCGCATCAGTTACGGTGCTCGTCATTACCCTGCTCACCGTCATTTTCCATACTATGCGTGCGGCGCTCGCCAGCCCTGCACTTTCGCTTAGGAGCGAGTGAAAAGTTGATTGAATTCGGAATAAGCTACCATGTCCTTCGCGAAGTCGAAGGTGCCATGTTGTCGTATCCCTTCTGCTGCGCGCCAGAAAGGTCCATATGCGGCGCGACTAAGTTTAGAACCCAAACTTACCCGGCGAACCCCGAGCTCCGCCAATTCATCCAGGGTAAAACTCCCGCGTCCCAGCCCCATGACCACATTCACCGGCCGCGGCGCTACAGCACGTACTACGGCGCCGATCTCGTCCTTCGTCGTCAAACCCGGAGCGAAAAGCACATCGGCGCCCGCGGCCGCAAAGGCTTCCAGGCGACGGATCGTATCCTTCAGATCCGGCCGTCCATGGATGAGATTTTCCGCCCTTGCCGTCAGCGTAAATGGAAAGGGAAGACTACGCGCCGCTGCTACGGCCGCGCTCAACCGCTGAACCGCCAGCTCGAAAGGATAGATGGGATCGGCCGGATCGCCGGTGGCATCTTCGATGGAACATCCCGCCAGTCCCGCATCCGCAGCCATTCGAACGGTCTCCGCACAGACCGACGGTTCATCCCCATATCCATTCTCCAGGTCCGCCGAAACGGGCAACGGGGTAGCTTCCACGATCGCGCGGGCATTGGCCAGCGCCTCTTCGCGCGTCACGACCCGCATTCCGTCAGGCTTGCCCAGCGAAAAGGCCAATCCTGCGCTGGTGGTGGCCAACGCTTCGAATCCTATATGCGCAAGTATTTTCGCCGAGCCGGCATCCCAGGGGTTGGGGATCACGAATATTCCCGGACGGCTGTGCAGCTCTTTCAGTCTTTCCCCCTTGAGGTAGAGTGAACTTTTATTCATGGATGGCTATTTCTCCCGGCTTGCCTTCGTAAAGCTTTTTTGCCCGGGCCACCAAAGTTAGATAATCCCGGTCGATAAAATCTCTGGTCGAAAAAGACTCTTTGGTCATCTTCTCTACTTCCGCCCAGCTGACCTGACCCACATAACCCGAGTGACGCAGCTTCATGCCGAACAGCGCGATACAAACCGCCCTTTTCAATGGCAGACCGGCCCTTTGGAAGGGTGTCAGCTCGTTCGGACAGAGATAGCTCATCGTTCTTCCGGTGTGCTCTCTCGGCAGGCAATAGCTGATCTTTATCTGCGCCATCGCCCCGATCTGCGCCGAATCTTTTTTCGGGACGATCTCGAACAACGCGGTCAGCGAATGAGCCGGACAAACGCTGCAGCCCTCCAGCCTGATCGCCGTATCCTGCAACGCGCTTCGCCTGTTGTCCCACCCAATGAGCCGGTAGCCGCCGATCAGCGTAGTATCGAATTCAGCCGTGATCGACACCTTATCGGCGATGCTGCCTCTGCCCGTCAACTCATTCAACAGGACCTTCTCCCCTTCCTCCTCTTCACGTACATTGGAGAAATTACCCTTCCCCAGCCGGGCAAATGCGGGAAGTTCGGAATGGACGGTATCTTCCAGCCCAACCCCCAAACAGGAAAGCGATATGCCATCTTTACTTTGCTGCGCGATATACTCCGCCATTTCCGTCTCTACCGTCGAGGTGTTGCAGATGTCGCCGTCCGTCATCAGGACTATGCGGTTGTTCCCCCCCGTTATATACTGATGCCTCGCTACCTCATAGGCCAGTCTCAACCCACGCTCGCCGGGTGAGGGTCCCCCCGGCCGAAGCTGCTCTATCGCTTCGATGATCCTGCTCTTCTCCGACCCCGGTATGCCCGCCATTACGTTCAATCCGGACCCATACACGACGAGACTGATGGTATCGATATCCCTTAGATTACGTACCAATGGCCGGATGCCCTCCTTTATCAGGGGCAATTTGTTCGGCAGATCCATGGAGCCGGAGGCATCGATCAGCAGCACGATATTGGCAGGAGCCAGCTGCGCCATATCCGCTTTTCCCGTATGGATATTAAGGAAAAGCAACCGGTGCGCGTTGTTCCACGGACAGGACAATAACGCGGAATTACAATGGAAAAGCTCCCCCGGATGAGGCTCCCCTTCATTCCAATCGAAATAGTCCAGCATTTCTTCGATCTTGACTGCGTCGGCCGGGACGGGCGTCCCCATTTCCAGGAAACGCCTGATAATACTGTAGGAAATACCGCCGCAACTGCCGGCAAAAGATACCGTCGCAGGCTGAGCGACAAAGGGATTTTCCACGAGGTCGCTCCGTAACCCGCCCGCACCGCCATAAGCAGAAGGACCGCCGCCCGAGATCATCGATACCAGCCTGTCTCCTGCCATCCCGGTGGCAGGCGTTGCCTTCAGCGTCACCTGCAGGAAATCGGTGGATCTGATGGAAGTGGTAAAATGCTCGTAGCCGTCATAGACGAAGGTCAATGTGTCATCGGACTGCCGCGATACGATTGAAAAATCACCGTCTACGCCTGTCAGAAAGACCGAGCCGCTAGACTTAACCGTTATGGATACATGCTGGAGCTTGTCACCGTGCATACCCTGGACCTCGCCCGTGAAGTAATACTGGGCCGCGGCACGGATATGCCACATCAGGAACAACGATATCAGGGCACTCCGTACCAAATGAAGAGTTATTCCCCTAAAGTTATGCAAAATATGTGCCTTTGCAAGTTGAGGCGGCTACGGAACACAAAATCCGTGTATCCCCTACTCCGTACGAAGACTCGTCGCAGGATTGACACGCGCGGCCTGGATGGCCTGCCATCCTACCGTCAGCAGTGCGAGCAGGGCGGCCGAAAAACCCGCTAATGCAAAAACCCACCAGGAGATATCTATCCTGTAGGCAAAATCGGCCAACCACCGCTGCATGGCATACCCGGCCAACGGCGCGGCGATGAGAAAAGCCACGGCGATCAGGCCCAGGAAATCCCTGGAGAATAAGCCGACGATCTGTCGGACCGAGGCCCCCAGTACCTTCCGGATGCCGATCTCCCTGATACGCTGTCTTGCGGCCAGCATCGCGAGCCCCAACAGACCCAGACAGGAGATTAGGATAGCCAGGATAGCGAAAGATACAGTCAGCCGGGAGATGATCAGCTCGCTGTTGTACAGCTTTTTATATTCTTCATCCACGAACTGATAGGAAAAGGCATAACCCGGGTTCACGGTCTTGTATACCGATTCCAGGCTGGCCAGCGCCGCATTCGTCTGCCCGGGCTTCGTTCGCGTGACGATCAACCCGAAATCCTCATATTCTTTGACGTCGAGGAGCACCGGCATTATCGGCTCATGGAGCGACGCGGTATGAAAATCCTTCAGCACCCCGATGATATGACCTTTCTTTTTCCAGGCGGATACCCATTTTCCGATCGGGTCTTTCAACCCCATCTCCCTCACCGCCTCTTCGTTAACCAAAAAAGCATCCGCAGAATCCGTGGCCATCGTCCGTGAAAAATCCCGGCCGAGGACCACCTCCATCTTCATCAGCCGGACAAAGTCCCACCCCACAGAGGCTGGTTTGATCCCTACCTGCTCGTCGGGACGCTTGCCTTCCCATCGAATGGACGAGTCGGAGACAATGAAATCCATATTTTGAAGGGCTTCGGTGCATCGGTCGACCAAAGCGATCCCGGGCATGGTCGAAGCCAACTGCTTGAACAGAAGGTAATTCTTTTGATTGACCAGGTCACCCTCTATACGAACATAGATCAGGTTCTCCCTGTCGTATCCCAGCCGGGTATTTTGCACATAGCTCACCTGGCGCGTTATCACCAGTGTCGCGATGATCAGCGCGATCGACAGCACAAACTGAAAAACCGTCAGCGATCTTCGGAACCTGATCGCGCCTGCCGAAAACCGAACTGCTCCTTTCAGGATACGGATAGGCTTCAGCGAAGAGAGATATAATGCAGGATAAGATCCCGCTACCAGGCCGGTAACGAGGACCAGGACGGCTGCATACGCCCAGAAGGTCGGTCGGGTGAACGGAAGGGACAGTTGCTTCCCGGTAAAGGTGTTGAAGAAAGGCAGGAAAGCAACGACGATGATCAGGGAGAGGGAGAGCGATAAGACGGCAAAGACGAGGGCTTCACAAAAGAACTGCGCGATCAAAGGTCCCCTCATAGAGCCGACTACCTTACGCAACCCGATCTCACGGGCGCGGGCAACCGATCTG
>Ga0134126_10010709_pt1 | contig 11550 bp, 14 predicted proteins | sample KB31752_FD_96881 | JGI IMG/M metagenome (GOLD analysis project Ga0134126, IMG submission 96881) | Terrestrial soil microbial communities with excess Nitrogen fertilizer from Kellogg Biological Station, Michigan, USA - KB3-175-2 | ecosystem: Environmental > Terrestrial > Soil > Unclassified ... | reverse complement strand
TGGTTCCAAATGCTGGAAGGACAGCATTCCCCACGGGTTCACGAACTGATTGACCATCTGCTTTTGCCGGAATTGCGCGTTGGTCTGCGGGAATGGTATCAGCGCCCGGGCGCCGATACGGATTCTGCCACCATTGAATTCAGAACGCAGTTGAACCGAATGACTGGGGAGCAACTCGAAAAACCGGCCGAAATTTTGACAACTGACTTCATGAATCCAAGCACTCGTTAACGAAAGGAATTATTATGCGACGTCCCAGGGGTATTAAAACAAAAAAGTCCGTCACAAAGCGTTTCAAAATTACCGGTACCGGCAAAGTCATGTTCCGCGGCGCCGGCAAGCGCCATTTGATGCAAGGCAAAAGCGCCAAACGCAGACGGTCTCTTCGAAAAGCATCAATTCTTGGCCCGACCGATGTTTATCGTATCAAACAAAATCTGCCGTTCAGCCATTAAGCGCGTCCACGATTCTCGGCAAATCGCCAGGAAAAGTCTGCTCGGTTATTAGAAACTAGTCCAGGACGGTACTTTGCAAGGACAAGTTCTCAACAATACCATTCCGCCAATTTGCCAGCGTTCGCGCATCTAGCCCGGATATTTCATAGAGGGATTAACCGAAGAAGCGGCGAGGGCGTCAAAAGGCTTGATATCACTCAGCCAAATGAAAACGCCACGCACCGCTTCTTCTGCGACAGACTGTAAGGAACAGCCACTGCTCTTTCAAGACCTCGGTTCGCGAAAAGTGCCGGCCGATTTTTCCGGCGGAACGCTCTCCAGCGATGGGGGCGTGTTGCTGGTGCGACAGGTCGATGCCGGATTGGGTTTGACAGCCAGCCTAGCCCAATGCTTTAGCGACCGGCGGCAGGCAGCGTTCGTGGATCACTCCGTGCAGCAACTCCTGGCGCAGCGGATTTATGGGTTGGCGCTCGGTTACGAAGATCTCAACGACCATCAATGGTTGCGGTCCGATCCGTTGTTGGCCGCGGCGTGCGAGAAGCGCGATCCCACGGGACAGGATCGATTCAATCCCCTTCATCGCGGAGCAGCCCTGGCAGCAGCCAGCACGCTCAACCGGCTGGAACTTTCCAACAACCAACACACCCGCGCGCATAAGCTCGCGCATGATCCCGGCCAGGTTGAAGCCTGCCTGTTGCAGATGGGAGTGCGCTGTCTGCCCAAGCACGCACGGGAGATCGTTTTGGACCTGGATGCGATGGGACATCGGTTATACGGATCGCAGGAAGGGCGGCATTACCGCGCGCACTACGATGAGTATTGTTACCTGCCGCTCTATGTGTTTGCCGGAGACTATCCACTGTGGGCGCAACTGCGAACCAGCGATCAGGATGGTGCCGCTGGGGTGGTGGCTGCCTTGGAGCAGATTGTGCCAACCGTTCGCCAACGCTGTCGCCGGGCGCGGATCATTGTGCGCGGCGACAGTGGTTTTTGCCGGGAGGAGATCATGGCCTGGTGCGAAGGCCAGGCGGGGGTTTATTATTGCCTGGGCTTTGGCAAAAACAGCGCGTTGGTGGAACGGTTGGGGCCAGCCCTGGCAGCGGCGCAAACGCGTTGGTGCCTGTGCGGCGGCAACCCGGTGCGGGAGTTCGCGGACTTTGAGTATCAGACGGCCAAAAGTTGGAGCCGGGCGCGCCGGGTGATCGGCAAAGCGGAAGTGACGGCGCAAGGTGCCAATCCGCGGTTCATCGTGACCAATCTCCCGGCCAACGGATTTAAAGACGACGAGGATCGGACTCGCTTTACCCCCGCCCGGCTCTATGAAGAGCTCTACTGTGCGCGTGGCGAGATGGAAAATGTATTGAAGCAACAAGTGCTGGATTTGCGCGCGGACCGGATGAGCACGCACTATCTGGCCAGCAACCAATTGCGTTTGTGGCTGGCGGCCTTTGCCTACCTGTTGCTCGAGCGTTTGCGAACTTTGGGCCTGGCCGGGACGGAACTGGCGCAGGCGACGGTCGGCAGCGTCCGGCTCAGGATCTTGAAAGTGGCCGCCCAGGTGCGGGTGAGTGTGCGGCGGGTATATGTGCAACTGAGCAGCGCCTACCCCTTGCAGCACCTGTTCCGGTTATGCCATCGGCGGCTCATGTCCTTCAGCCCGTCCGCTGGTTGACGCCTTATTCATCTCCAAACGGGATGCCTCTGTGCCGGAGGTGTCTTCAAAAACAGCATAAAAACATTTTCTGACTGCCAACCACTTCGAGCTGTTCCAAAACCACAACTTCGACAGCTCTCTTTCACCCTCCCCGCAACGCTTCTCTCAAAAATCAATCCAGCTATGAAATATCCGGGCTAGAAGGCTTCTTTCGTAGCCATTCGAGGCCGAGCTTTTTTAGCCAGCGGACACCCAAGCAACGCAAGGCTCAGGCCTGGCTTTGTCCCTTGTTCCGGTGCGCACGGTAATAAATTTGCCCAATCACGGTAGTGGTGGCTGAGATCAACCCACAGATGCGCGGTGACCCGCAGGAAGCGATTGCATTGTCGGCGCAGATAAATGGCGGACACTTGGTCGGACTGGTAATCAGCTTGCTGGTTTGCTTCCTGCGAAAGCGGTTCAGAAATTCGATGATTTCCTTTCTTCGGGTGTCTTGGACATTGTAAACGGTCACGATCGTCTCGATAGGGTTGAAGCAAAACAGGCGGCACAACTAGCGCTAGCGAGTGCGGGGAGCTAAAAGTAGCCTGCTCCACTACGACTTTTGTCGGCTGGCGTCCTTCAATGTGCAGGCAAAATGGATCGGCACCGGGGAAAATTGCTACAACCCCAGAATTGTCCCCCGGAGATCGCGCCGGATTTGGCAGTGCGGAGGATCATCTTCGAACCGCACTTGGGGCAGCGTGGGTTTGAATCAGTCGATGGAATGGTCTCCTCCGCGGGTTTTACCATGGTCGTGCCGGTCGCATTCGGTTCCACTAAGAATGCAATGATCTGCGCCTCGACCTCGCCTGGAGCGTAACCTGACTTCGCCGTGAATCGAACCAAAGGCAGGCCCGCAGCGTGGAAAACATCCTCGACCAGTTTGTCTCGAACCTGTCGGTCGATTCGGTCGTGGCTTCGGTCGTCCAGTTCGATTCCAACGATCGGGCGCATAGTTTTCGGCTCGCAAAGGAGGAAATCGACGTGCTTGCGATCTACCCGGTTGGTCAGCGCCCGATTTTTCCGGTGGTCACCGGTGGAAACAAAGAACAAATCGCCTAAATTCACCTTGGGACAAACGAGTGCTCGTTCAGCGAGGACAACTCGTAATACCTGGCAGAAGCTGATTTCGGCATTCGAAAGAAAATCATCCCGCACCTTGAACGGCAGCACAGTAGGTCCGGTTGCCGGTTCGTCCTTGGCGGACAGCCAATCGAGAATTCGCTCGATGATATCATCTATGGCTTCCGCAGGAAGGCCGATAGCGCTGAGAACTTTGCGCAGCAGGGGAAAACGATCTTTGTTGGTATCCATTGTCAGCCCGGTTTCTCGCTTGATTTTCCCACCACAACACGATGCTGACAATTGAATTTCCGAGAAACGAGCGGTTGAATTTAGTCGCTAATTTTGGCTGGGCCAATCTTTGCGAGCCGCGATGTGCAAGGAGAGCCCCGCATCTGCCAGGCGAGATAAACTTTCAATTATTTCTTCGTAGTTGTCTCCAATCACCCAGGGATAGGCGACCGTTACCTGTGAAACACCGTTCGCTTTCGCTTCCGAGCAACGTCGGATGAAATCCGCAAATTTCTTTTCGTATCGCGATGATGAGTCCATCAACTTTTCGACTCATGAAAGAGGCGTTATTTTTTCGCTGCCTTCACCCTCGCCCAACGCGCTTTGGCAGCAGCGGCAATTTTTGCTCTGGAGGCAGCACTCATGCGACGTTTGGGTTTTTGAGCTGGATCAATTGCCGATTTTGCTCCCTTGAGTTTCGCCCAGCGTGCTTTTTGAGCGGCGGCAATTCTACCTCGGGCCGACGCGCTCATTTTGCGCTTCGGTTTTGGAAGCCCTGTCGAAACGGGTTCTGACGAGCCAAGAATTTCATTCAATTCACCTTCCAATGACTGAATCTTTTCCTTAATTTCCGCTGCGCGCCGCAATTGTTGAGCCGATAGATTGGTAAGTGAAATCATTACGGGTCCATTTAGAACCTTGGAATTGGAAAGTCAATTAGACTTTTTCCGAATGACTACCGGCGAGTTGACTCATATTAAATGTTACCGTGGCTGGGAGGTGGACGAGTGGTTTGCTGATACGTTGACTCATATTCGTGGTTACCCAAATCCCGAGTATGAGTTTGTCTGCCAAACGTGAGGCTTTGGCCCGCATCCATGGCCGTTATCAACGAGCTGGTCGGAAGCACAAGCAGGTCATCCTGGACGAGTTTTGCGCGACTTGCGGTTATCATCGCAAAGCCGCAGTGCGGCTTTTAAATCGGCCGCTGCGCACGACTCCGTTCAAGCGCTCCGGTCCAAAAATCGTTTACGATCGGGCAATAGTGTTGCCAGTGCTCAAAGCAGTCTGGCTGGCCAGTGATCAGTTATGCAGCAAGCTGCTGAAGGCGGCGCTGCCCCAATGGCTGGAACATCACGAGCGGCGTACGGCGCCACTCCCCGAGGCTTTTAAGGAAAAACTTTTAGCGATCAGCCCGGCGCAGATAGACCGTTTGCTGGGTCCGTCGCGCCTTCAGCATCTCAAGAAAGGGATCTGCGCCACCCGTCCGGGCACGATCCTGCGCCATGCGGTGCCGACTCGTTCGGGGCCGCCAGACACGTCCCGACCCGGTTCGGTCGAAGCCGACACTGTGGCTCATTGCGATGACACCACCGAAGGCGATTATGTTAATTCCCTCACGTTTACTGAGCTTTTCAGTGGCTGGACCGAGAACCGAGCCATTTGGAACAAGAGTGGTGAGGCCGTGTTGACACAGTTGCGGGAACTGGAAACAACCGTGCCGTATGTCATGAAAGACTTCCACACGGACAATGGCGGGGAGTTCCTCAACTGGGCATTGCACCGGCATTTAACCGGGCGGGCAGTGAAGTTGCCCTGGACGCGCAGCCGGGCATACCGAAAGAATGACAACGCCCACTGCGAGCAGAAGAACTGGACGCATGTGCGTCAACTCTTCGGGCATGACCGCTTTGGACATCCGGAACTGGTGCCGTTAATGAATGAGCTCTACAGCCAGGAATGGAGTCAGTTCACCAACCACTTCAAACCGACGTTCAAACTGATCAAGCGGGAAAAGAAGGCCGGAAAGACCAAGCGGATTTACGAAGCCCAACCCAAAACACCTTATCAAAGACTGCTGGATAGTCCGGACGTGGCCGAAGATGCCAAGGCCAGGTTGAGAACTGAACACGCGCTCTTGGATCCGTTTGCGCTCAAGAAAAACATTGAGACCAAACTGCGAAAGTTCTTTACTGTCCTCGGTAACCTCAATCGTGAGGCAACGATGCCCTAACGGCTCCAGCCTTCGGTAACATTTTGCCGTGAGTCAACACGACCGGGACGCCATCCTGGTGTGCCGCATTTAAAAGGTGAAGTCTTAACACAAGTTTTTGCGGACTTGTCTTGCTCAAATTGCAAGAGTCGCTTTCAATCTGCTGACTCGGAAGGTTGATGTGGGGATGATATTTAGGTGAATATCGAAACCGGAAAAATCGTTGCCGTTGTAGCTAGTTTGATTCGGGAATCCGGATTGTTGGCTATCTTGGGCGTTCTCTTTTGTGCCGGTCTTGCGCAGGGCCAACAATTATCGACAGCAAAAACGTAAAGCGTTCCGCTATTGGTGATGCGGGTTGTCCAAGAATAAGAAGCACTCGTTGGATGTTGCTGTTGGGTTGGGCTAAAGGTCCAGCTTGCTTCGCCCGGCTTAATAACACCAATACAGTGGATGCCAGACTCATCGGTGGCCTGGACCGTTACGTCGAGGTAGCCCGGCGCGGCGTTGGTCGTGATCTGATAGGACGGAAGCTGAATAATCGCTGGGCTAGTCATTTTCGTGTCCGGCGCGTAATAGGAACATCCGAACTCTGTGTTAGGGCTGGTCGCGCACGGAGCACCACGTTGTGCCCAAGGCGACGCCTCGTCCTCCGGATTCCGCGTGATGTCCGGACGATCGTTGTTTAAGTCCGGGTAAAGCACGATGCTCCAGGCGCCGTCCACATAATCCTGGTTCCGCCAGACGCGAAAATTGTTTTTTTCGTACGCATACCAGACAAGTCCGCCGCCAACCGGCGTGGAGTTTTCGTATCCAAACGCTGCGGCCCTTCCAACGTGCGGACGACAACATAAAGACTCGGATTACCAAACAAATTCGAGAAATCAATCAAACCCTCTTTTTTAGAAACACGAATCGCCCCAATACTTGGGTTGGAGGACAACACATTCAGAGCCAGGCCTAGTCCCGCCAGAACGAGGCCTATTGAAAACACAATCCGGCCTCTGCCTCCTTGACCAACAGGTATGATCTCTTATCCTCCGACAGTCGAAAATAGGCATCTCTTACAGTTGCGGAACCCTCACCACCGCTCGTCTGATTCATTTCGCAATTCTGCAAAATTTATGAATCGTTGGAAAGTCCGAAACCGCGTCTGGTATGGCTCACACGTTCCCGCGAAAAATAAAGATACAGATTGCTCCATTGTTCTATCCGGCATTGGCGCGTTCAGTCGTGCCTTCACAGGCATTTGAAAGCGTGTAAATTCTTCACCCGAGCCGCTTCCTGTTCCAGCGGTACCAAGAAAACGAAGACCGATTTTTCCCGCCGCTTGTAACGTGTTCCGGAAGGGCCAAAAGCGGACCATTATAATTCGGTCGATTCAATTTACAAATCTTCGGGCCCAAAAATAAATTTCACCAAGACCACGCTCTTATCCAACAAAGCGCACTCCACGCTATATGCTAACTCAGGAGGTAATCTCGATGAGTGAACAAATAAAACTGGAGCTAAGCGACTTTGGCGCGATCTGCGGAGATGTTCAGGTTGCTCAGATTCTCGGCGCGCACCCGGACTGGGTGGAGCTATGGGAGAGGAAAGGACACTTAAAATCGCTGGGGGGGCGGACCAAAGGTTGCCAACGTTTCTACTGCACTAAATACGTTTTCGGTCTTCGCGAAGCCGAGGAGTGGCTGGACAAAGCTATCCGGCTCGTCCGCCTGCATTTTCGGGAGAAAAACGGGAGGAAAGGGTCATGAGTGATTCCACCACTGCAGTCTCACCGGAGGAGAACAATCGACGGCTCGCTGAGCTGGAGCAAAGGATTGCTTTATATACATTCGTCGATCGTGGCTCGGCGCTCGCCGAGATCAACGCGCACAAACTGTATAAGCCTGCGTTCCCGACTTTTGAAGATTATTGCCTCACGCGGTGGAAGTTGAAAAGAGCCCATGCGTATCGGCTCATCGACGCGGCGGCTGTTGCCAAGGAAGTGTCTCCAAATGGAGACATCCAAAAGGAGGCTCACGCTCGCGCCCTGCTCTCGTTCCCGGCTGAGCAGCGGGCTGAGGTTTTGAAAAAAGCCATGGAGACCGCGAAGGCTGCGGCCCGTCCGCTCCAGGCAGGGGACATTTACAGCCAGCTTGAGGCTAAGCCGGAAGTTAAAGCGTCGGAGCCGGCCACTGATGCGGCGGTCACCTTGGATCATCTGCGCGACTTATGGGAAAAAGCGACACTCGACGTGCGCACGGCTTTTTTGGAATGGGCTGCTCTGGCGCCGAAAAAAAGTGAAAACGCAGACGGCACCCCCGCTGACGGCAATCGCGAGATTGGGAGATCGGCGCCAATTGAATCCAAAGGCGCTGGTGAAACGCCGGTAACTTCACCAACTCCTGAGGTGGACGAGAAGGAGCCTCAATACGAATGCGACAATTGCGGCGAAACTTTCGACGACGATTCGGAGGCCGTGACTCTGTATGAATGCAGCGACTGCTGCGAGCGCTTTACCCGGGATACATCGCCGAATGGAAATCACCAGTGCCCTCACTGCAATAAATTCGGGCGCAAGGTCTCGAACTGCGGATGCCCGATCTGCAACGAGGGTGAGTTGATCACAGATCAAGGAGAGAATGATTGAAGGCCCTGTTCCTCGAAAAAGTCGACTGTCCCAGTAACATTGAGAAGGAGGGCCAAGCCCAAGCAGTGAATAACGGGTATCGGCTCATTGCTACAAAAATCGCCAGTAAAGACCGGCGCATCTCAAGTTTACAGGACACAAACAATCGCGGGCGGAAAAGTGGCCGAGAGAAAGTGCTGCCGCCAGAACCGGCCCTACAACGAACCATTTATGAAACCACTCCTCAATAACCCGATGCGGTTTTGCATTCTCCCGACCGCTTACCAGGCGAGCTTTGAATTTCGCCCCCCTTCACCGGAGACGATGCAGCGGCTTCTGCCGGAGCTGAATCAGAGGCACGGCATGATCGTCGGGGTGCCCGAGGCTAAATATCTGATCTCTCTACAGTCCAGCTGCGCGCAGATTGCCATCCTTCGCCCAAACATGAAGTTTTTACTGCACGCACTCGTTGCTTGGTCAGACGGCGAAGACACCCGCAATCTTTGGCATCGGTGCAGCCGACTCGTAAGTCTGAGCTTGGACATTCCAGGTTGCCGTGGCCAACGAGTGCCGCCGTCGCCGTGGATTGCGCTTGGGCCGGAGCGCAGCCTCTTTGATCTTCCCACCGCGCAACAACAAACCATTTGCCTCTTCGCGCAGGAACTTGCTGCCGCTGTCTTCGTATGGTCCGCACAACGGAACTAATCTTTGTTTCAACACCGCCAACCACCACGATCAACAACCCAACGGAAAGTCATATGAAATCTAATAACTGCGTTAGCGGCGTCGCACTTAACTGTCTTGGGTTACGGTTGGCGCCGTGGCTCGCTCTGACCTCCGCTGTGATAGCTCCGAAGTTTAGCCGCACCGAAGCAGCCACCCGTTACAATGAAGCCGGTTGCAGAATCGTATCACTTGGGTCGGCGCGGATCGAGACGCGTGTCCGTGGTTCGGGGAAATCCCCTTTAACCCTTAAATCCAAAAAAACCGTTTCAGAAGCATTATCCCTTTTTTATCTCAGCAGAGAGTGCAAGGCGGTGTTAGTGCCAGGATTGCCAAATAAAACCGCGTGTTTTGACGGTTTCCGCCAATTGAAACGAAAGGCAATATCATCCCTTTCGCCTACGAGCAATATGCGGGATTCCTCCATTTCCTCATTCGTTAGGCCGACCGGTGAAGCCGCAAAAACCGGCCAAACCAAAACGAGTGTTATCCAGATTTCATCCGTCGGTAGCAGCGGGTGTTGGCAGTAAAACCAAATGTTACCAGAAAGTAAATCGTATGAGCATTCATAAGAAGGCAGGTAAATGGTATATTGCGTATTCTGACGCGATGGGAAATCGTCACTTCGTTAGCAGTGGCATCGAGCACAGCCCGGTGGGAATTGATGCCGCGGACACAAAGCGCAAGCGACAGGACAACAAGCGCAGCGCACAGTTACTCGGACTGGAGATGGAGCGGATCGCGCAAGGTGACCAGCGTTCCCAAGTTTTGCGGAAGCGCTTCGCGGCGTTGATCAATCGAACCAACGAAATCCAAGCTGAACAAAGCGGCGTGACGTTGCGCACGTATTTCGATGGCTGGGTGAACGGGAAGCTGAAGGAGGTTGGCCAGAGTTATGGCAATCAGGTGCAACGGTGTTGCCAGGAGACGTACAACGCGATTGGAAAGCGCGCTGATGCGCCTATCGTTCAAATCGATGAAGAGGACGTGAACGATCTCGTCGATTTTCTCACGGCACGGAAATTGAGCGGACAGTCCATCAATAAAAGATTGCATGTTCTGCGGGAGATGTTCGGCGAGGCCGAATCTCAGGCGCTGGTCGTGATCAACCCCGTCTCGGACGATCATTTTCTGGAGGAGACGCCCAATGAGCGTCAAGCGTTTGAGGTGCCTCAGATTAACCTCGTCCTTGGGGTTACGAAGTCGATCGATTGGCAAACAGTAACACTTTTCGGTTACTACTGCGGAATGCGATTGAACGATGCGCGCAGCCAAGAGTGGGAGGCAATCGATTTCGAGAACCGGATTATCACCTGGGTTCCGCAGAAGACCCGGCGGCGTCGGCAGAAGAAGGCCAAAATCATAAAAACTCCACTTCACCCGGTTCTTTACAAACACCTCCTCGTTGTCAGGGCGATGTGTCCGGATTCCGCATTTGTGACTCCTACCCTCGTAAAGCGACCCATCAGCAACCTTTCCGACGACTTTGTGGATTTCATACGCAAAGCGGGAATCGATCCCATCGAAGTGCCGCAACCCAACAAACGGAAAATCTGTTTGCTCACGCATCACTCGCTTCGGCATGCATTTGCCACCGACCTCAAGCGCACCGGGGCGCCGGACAAGGAATGGACTCTGTTGACCGGTCATTCAGTTCGGTTCAGCCGGTGGGATGGAGAATCCATTTCGACGGTCGCGCGAATTTACAACCATGTTAACGTGGAAGACTTGAGGAAATGGATTGAATGGCTGCCGGATCTCACCGTTTCCACCGTATAGAAGATTCCAACTCCAACTCAACCTAAAAGATTTTATGGCCTCAATTCACAAGAAAAAAGGAAGCCCGTATTGGTATGCACACTGGCGCGATGCAAAGGGAATACCCTTCAGTAAGAGCACCGGCGTCATGCGAGAACCCGACGATTCGGCAATGACTAAGGCAAACCGGGAAGCGGCCCAAAAAATTGCCGATGATTTTGAGAAACGGTCGCGAGACGGCGTTCCAGTCAGACCTAGTGCAACCGCAGCAACATCGGTGAGTGCCTTGCCGTCCTTTCGACCGTTTGCCCGGGATTGGATTGCTAACGCCGGGGGTGACGCAAAATACCACGCGAAACTTGAACGCTATTTTGATCACACCTTTGAATTTCTGGGCAATAAACCGGACCTTGCCATGCATCTTCTGCGACCGGCTGATTTCGCCGGTTTACCATCGTTCCTTGCGGGTAAGGGCTATTCGCACTCCAGCATCAATCAACACATACAAGCCGTTCGTGCTTCCTTTCTGGCTGCAGAAAAGAAGGGATTCATTGTAGTGAGCCCGATTTCCACCGACAACTATTTGAAAGATGTTCAACCAAGACACGCACCGGTGCCGTTCACGTTGCCGCAGATACAACTGCTCGCGAATACGGGTGAACTGATTGACAACCGCACTCTTGTTTTGTTCGGGTATTATTGCGCAATGGACATTGTCGAGGCAGCCACCCGCGTATTTGACGACATTGATTTCACCGCGAAAACCGTAAGTTGGAACTGCCGAAGTAATGGTTCCGACATGATAATCATGCCACTTCATCCGGTGCTGGCACACCATCTGGCTTGCCTGAAAGCGCTTGGTCTTTCAAGCCGAATCACGCCGAAGTATTTCGGCGTGAGCGATTCGGCTTTGCGTGCACATTTTCGAAGTCTCATCGAGGGTGCGGGCATTAAATCCGGAGCTTCAACTTCCCCTTTGAACCGTCGTTATCGGGACTTACAATTTGCTTCTCTGAAG